>Ga0181536_10006998_pt1 | contig 11180 bp, 10 predicted proteins | sample PEATcosm2014_Bin_41_FD_121105 | JGI IMG/M metagenome (GOLD analysis project Ga0181536, IMG submission 121105) | Peatland microbial communities from MTU Mesocosm Facility, Houghton, MI, USA - PEATcosm2014_Bin17_60_metaG | ecosystem: Environmental > Terrestrial > Soil > Wetlands > Peat | place...
AAATAATTGAATATACACAGTTTTATCGGCGTCGCGCTTGACGACATCCTTATCTCGAGGAAGCCTATGAATGTCACCCGACCCGGCGGCGCAAATGCCGTTCTGGTTCGGTGACCGCGCGAGGGCAGGTGGGGAAACATCCCTGCGCTGTCGGCGGTCATCCCTCGATGTCGTAGGCCGCCGGCAGTGCAGGGGCTCTCACGTGCACAGTGAAATCCAAACGGAAAGGCCTGCCGGCAGCCCGTGCTAACCATGCACAATGTCCGGCGCGAGGCCCATCCGGCGCGGAAACTGGCGCACGGATGGCCCAATCGGTCATCGAGCTGGCGGAGCCGATTGGTTCTGTGCGGCAGTTGGTGATTGATCTTCCGGAGCCGATCCCGGTCACTGAGGCCGAGGTCGACCTCCTGCTGCATTGGGTCGGCGATGCGCTCGCCGATCTGATTGAGGATGGAACGGGCGGGTAATCGACAACGATCACCCGCCCGCCTCCTGATGGTGTTGGCATGATCGTTATGGGAGCTGCCAGGATCGTGGGACGGTTCGGATAAGGATCGAAGGTTATGAGCGCGCGCGACCGAAAAACGAAACTAAAAACGAAACTTTTGGCCACGGCAAACTTGCGCGCTGTGCTTTATCTGCGTGTGTCCACCGGCCGGCAGGCCGAGCATCAACTGTCGATTCCTGATCAAAGATCACAGGGGGTGTCACGTTGTAGCGTCGAGCGCTGGGACATTGTCGGCGAGTTTGTCGAAGCCAGTAGCGCGACCGACGACAAGCGGCCGATATTCCAGCAGATGATCGAGAGAGCCTGCGACGGCGAGCATGCCTTCGATATTATCATCGTGCACAGTTATAGCCGATTTTTCCGTGACTCGTTCGAACAGGAATTTTATCTGCGCAAGCTCGCCAAGCATGGCGTTAAGGTCGTGTCGCTCACTCAGCCTCTGAATGATAATGATCCCACGCAGGCGATGATGCGCAAGGTGATCGCCTTATTCGACGAATACCAGTCGAAGGAGAACGCCAAACACGTCATTCGTACGATGAAGGAGAATGCGCGTCAGGGGTTCTGGAATGGTTCGGTTGCTCCACTGGGCTATCGTCTCGTCGAGGCGGAGCAGCGCGGCACCAAGATCAAGAAGGTCCTTGCCATCGATCCGGTCGAGGCTGAGACCGTTCAGTTGATCTACAAACTCTACCTCCACGGCGACGGCATTTCCGGCGCCCTCGGCGTCAAGGAGGTGGTCAAGTGGCTAAACCAGCACGGCTACCGGACCCGCCGGGGTCAGACTTTCGGCGTCGGCACTGTTCATAAGATCCTGACGAGCACGACCTATATCGGTCAGTGCAAGTTCAACCGCAGGTCATCGCGTACCGGTGAGCAAAAGCCCGACGACGAGATCGTGACCGTCGCCGTTCCTGCCATCATCAAGCCAGACGTATTTGAGCAGGTGCAACGGCAGCTTCATGCTCGCAGTCCTCAGGTGGTCGCTCCGCGAGTGACGACGGGGCCGATCCTGCTGACTGGTCTCGCGATCTGCGCAACCTGCCAGGGCGGCATGACGTTGCGGACTGGCACCTCGAAAAGTGGGACGGTTCACCGCTACTACACTTGTTCGACCTGCGCGCGGAAAGGCAAGACCGTCTGCAAAGGGCGCTCTATCCCGATGGACAAGTTGGACGGGCTCGTCACCGATAACCTCGTGGAGCGGCTATTCCAGCCGTCGCGGCTTGCTATACTTTTGGCGTCGTTGTCGTCCCGTCGGGCCGAGAAGGCCGAGGCCTTGAGCGCCCGCATCACCAGCCTGCAGCGGGAGGTGACCGACGCCGACGACAAGCTCAAACGGCTCTACCGTCTGATCGAAGATGGGCTGACCGATATTGACGACGTGCTCAAGGACCGCCTCAACACACTTAAGGCCGATCGCGACCGTGCCAGGGCCGCGCTCGAACGGACGCGGTCCCATGAGGCGCCGTCAATCCAAATTGATCCGGCGCTGATCGAGCGCTTCGGCCGGGCCATGCGCGAAAAGTTCACCACTGGCTCGGTGCCGTTCCGAAAGGCCTATCTGCAATCGCTCATCGATGTCATCGAGGTCGATGACACTCAAATCCGCATTAAAGGCAGCAAGGACGTACTCGAACGCGCCGTGTTGGCCGGCGAGGCCGGCTCTGCCGAGGGTTCGCAGATGAGTACTAGGTGGCGCGCCGGAAGGGATTCGAACCCCTGACCCCCAGATTCGAAGTTAGGTAGCCACTGATTTCGCCGCTCATCGGGCGGCGTTCCAACGCACGTTTTTTTAATTTTAGAGCGTCTCGAGACATCGCAAGTACTCCCTCATATTCGCATCGGTGGTTGTCAGCTGCTTGCCCCAAGGTCGGGCCGGGCAGATTCGTATATAAGGGTATGGGTAAGGTCACAAAACGCGCAGTGGATCAGTTGTCAGCGGGCAACCGCGACAGGTTCCTATGGGATTCCGAGGTAAAGGGTTTTGGGGTCCGTTGCCGCCGGTCAGGCACTAAGTATTACGTCCTTAAAATGCGGGTTGGTGGGCGCCAGCGATCGCTCACCTTGGGGCGGCACGGATCGCCTTCAACTCCAGAAAGCGCACGGCGTGAGGCGCTACGGCTGCTTGGGTTGAAGGCTGGGGGAAAAGACCCTGCAACGGAGCGGGACCGTCACAAGGGCGCCATCACAGTTGGTGAACTGGGTGCACGGTTTCTGAGCGAATACGTAACGCAACATTGCAAACCAAGGACTGCCGACGAATATCAGCGTGCGGTGGAGCATTACATAGACCCGGTTTTGGGCCGCCAACGCATTGCTGACCTTACCCGCGCCGACGTTCAGCGACTTCATCACCGCTTCCGCGACCGGCCATATCAGGCCAACCGGGCGCTTGCGGTGCTCTCAAAGATGATGAACTTGGCTGAAGCTTGGGGGCTGCGCTTGGACCGAAGCAATCCGGTCCGGCAGGTGAAAAAATACCATGAGGACAAGCGTGAGCGGTATCTTACAGGGCCAGAGCTGCAGCGGCTTGGTGCTGTACTGGCGGACGCTCAGACCAAAGAAACTGAAAGCCCGTTCTCCATTGCTGCCATAGGGCTGTTGATCCTCACTGGCGCAAGGCTCACCGAAATCCTGACACTGCAGTGGGAATATGTTGACCTTGAAAATGGCGTCCTGCAGCTGCCGGAATCGAAAACCGGGGCAAAGCCGATCTATCTCAACGATGCAGCATCCCGGTTATTGCGGACGATGCCACGCATGGAGGGCAACCCTTACGTCATAGCAGGCAAGAAGCCAGGCGGCCGCTTGATCAATCTGCAAAAAGCCTCGCGCCGCATCCGCGCCAAGGCGGGGCTGGACGATATCCGCATCCATGACCTGCGTCACAGCTTTGCAAGTGTGGCGGTGGGCGCGGGCATGAGCCTGCCCATGATCGGAAAGCTGCTTGGCCACCCACAGCCGGCCACGACGGCCCGCTACGCTCATCTTGCAGCGGATTCCATGAAGGCCGCGCCTGAATTGATCGGGGGCAGAATAGCAGCGGCTATGCGTAAGAAAAAACCCCGCCCGGTTACGCCAAAGCAGTCGCCAAATTTACGACCAAACAGTGGCCTAGCCGCCAAAAAGCTGAGCAAACGCCAGCATATCGAATTTTGAAACGGAATTTTTTTGAGGCTCTTTTTCAATAACTTAGCTTGCCAAAATCGAACGTTGTAATCTGGCCCGACAAAAAGGCGGTCTACAGTAGCCTCATTACGCCGAAAGCAGCCTGATGATGCAACGTGAACGAATCTCCGTACCTAACCGTGAGATACCCAAAAACGGGACCAACACTACGCAAGTGTTCCTCACAGCTGCACAAGCAGCGACATTCCTGCGCTTGTCCCCAATCACTATGTCACGCTGGAGAATCCAGGGCTACGGACCCCGATGGATTAAAATGGGGCCTAAGCGGGTTTGTTATGCAATGGACGATCTCACGGCGTGGACCGACACGCAAAAACGGACGAGCACGAGCGAACAGTAACGTGTTGTTGAGGCCGTATGAGTCCGACATCTCAAGCCCTGCAATGGTCTATTCCCGACGTCGGCGTCCTGCGGCCCTGCTATGATTTTGTCCGCATCGTTTCATCCGCGTCCGCCGTCCAGAAAACTCTATCGCCAATTCGAATTGCGATCGCCCGCCCCGGGCAGTAACTTAATAATTTATCTAAATTCTTAGGCGGGAAGAAATATTTACCGGAGGATAAGAATTACTGGTGTACATCGAATCAACTCCGACAATACCAGCGATGGCGGCTCATATGAATAAACTTATTCAGCGGTTTTTGAAAGATGACTCGGGTGTGTCCTCCGTCGAATGTGTCCTGATTGTCACTGGCATTTTTATCGCAATGATTGCAGTCGTGAACAACCTCGGCGATCAACTGAATACAAACTTCGCGAGCCAGTCCGCCGCACAGTAGTTCGCACAACCTTGACTGGCCGTATGGCTTGGCCGGCGAATGCGGGCTAATATCTACGCCACTTCGGGAGTCATCTGGGGAATCCAGTTTCGATCGGTGCGATTGGTCGCAACAATCGATTCCTGGCCATTGTAGCGGCCGGAAAGCTGGCCTCGGGGGCATTTTCTTGCACTGGATTAACCGGCGGGCAACCTCGCCATGCTATCAGCGCGCGCGGCGGCATTATGGTCGGCAGGGAACTGAATCATGACCTGGACCACGGCGGGATTGCGCCAGCTGGACAGCATCATCTGGGCCTTGGTGGCCGGCGTCGCCGGTCTGGTGCTGATCGCGGCTGGTGTGGCCGGCTTCACCGTTGAGCTCAGGAGTTTTGTCCCCCCGTTCGGCACCTGTCTTCTGCTGATGCTGGCCTCCCGCTATTATCGTAACCGCCGCGATGATCCCAATCTCGCCTCGGCGCTGGAAAGCTCCGCGCAGGTGATTGCCTTCGCTGCGGTCGCCGCGCCCTTGTCCTATATAGCGGCCAGCATTGCGCTGCCGTTGCAGGACGCGGCCTTCGACGGCGTGGACCGCGCGCTCGGCTTCGACTGGAGGGGCTTCATGGTCGCAATGCAGCGCTGGCCCGGCTTTTTCGAGTTCATGCGCATGACGTACCTGTCGGTGAGCGTGCAGATGACCGCGGTGGTCCTGGTGCTCGGCTTCAGCAGACGGCTGCCGTGGCTGCGCGTGTACCTGCTCGCCTTCATCTTAGCCGCGCTGGTGACGATCGCGGCGTCAGCGCTGCTGCCGGCGGAAGGCGCGTGGCTGCATTACGGATTGAAAGGCGACGCCGCGGCGATGCCAGTTAGCCATACCAGTTGGCCGATATTCCTTGGCTTGCGCGACGGCAGCTACCGCCTAGTGATGGCAGTCGGCGCCGAAGGCATCATCACCTTCCCCAGTCTTCATGCGGCACTGGCCGTGATCCTGATCGCGGCATTCTGGCCGGTTCCGGCCGCGCGCTGGCTTGGTGCCAGCATCAATTCGCTGATGTTAGTGGCCACGCCGATCAACGGGTCGCACTATTTCATCGATGTGTTGGCCGGCATTGCTATTGCGGTGCTGTGCCTGGCAGCGGCGCGCACGCTGGTGACGCGGCTGGCTGTTCCGCCGGCCGCTGTGGCACGCCGCCAGCTCGCGCCAGCCGCGGCTGGTGTAGCGGCGCCTCCGTAGGTTTCCGCCGGCAACGTGAGCAGGGCGTGGTGAACGGTAAAGAAGGGTTAACGCTGCCGCCTTACCTTCGCTGCTCATGAGCGACGAGGTCATCCGCAGCGCGGCCACACCGTTCCCGGCGCGGGCGGCGCTGCCCTGGCTGGTGGGCGCGGGCGTCTATGCCCTGCTGCTGACGCTCGGGCCGCGGCTACTCAACGATCCGGACAGCTATTCTCATGTCGCGGTCGGGCGCTGGATCCTGGCGCATGGCGCCGTGCCGGCGAGCGACCCGTTTTCCTTTTCCATGCACGGCGCGCCCTGGATCACTTTCGAATGGCTGTCGGAAGTCATCTACGCGGCAGTGTATGCGCTTTCCGGCTGGGCCGGCGTGGTGGCGCTGGCGGCGGCGGCGATCGCGCTCGCCGTCGGTCTGCTGACGCGCTTCCTGCTGCGCGAGCTTTCGCCGACGCCGGCGCTGCTCATGGTCATGGCGGCGGTAGTGCTGTTGGCGCCGCATACGTTGGCGCGGCCGCACGTGCTGACGCTGCCGATCATGGTGGCCTGGGCGGCGGCGCTGGTGCGCTGCATGGACCGGCGCGCGCCCCCGCCCTATTGGGCGCTGCCGCTGCTGGTGCTTTGGGCCAATCTGCACGGCAGCGTGGTGCTGGCGCTCGGGCTGATTGGCCCGGCCGTGCTCCAGGCGCTGCTGGACGAGAAGCGCAGCGAATGGCCGCGCGTGCTGCTGCGTTGGCTGCCGTTCACGGCCTTGGCGGTCGCGGCGTGCTGCCTGACGGCCTACGGGCCGGGCCCGCTGCTGATGCCGCTCAAGACGCTCGGCCTCGGCCATGCGCTCAGTTCGATCGTGGAATGGCGGCCGCAAGACTTCGGCCATTTCGGGACCTTCGAGTTTCTGCTGCTGGCGGGCATCTTCGCGCTGTCGCGCGGGGTGACACTGCCGGTGGTGCGGGTGCTGGTGTTGCTCGGCCTGATGCATTTTGCGCTGGCGCAGGTCCGCAATGCAGACCTGCTGGCCATGCTGGCGCCCCTCTATCTGGCGGCGCCGCTGGCGCGGCAGTTTGGCGCCCGGGCCGAGGATGACGCGGCCGGCTCAGCGCGCAGCGTGAACCTCACGGCCTTGGGCGTGATGATCGTGGCGACCGGGCTGGCGCTGGTGCGCGACGTGCGCCCGGCGCTGCGCAACACGCCGGAGGCGGCCGTGGCCAATGCCGGTCTCGCCAACGCGGGACCCGTGCTCAACGATTACGGGTTCGGCGGCTATTTGATCTTCGCCGGCATTCCCACCTTCATTGACGGCCGCGGCGAATTGTACGGCGGCCAATTCATCGCGCGCTACAATCGCGATGTGTCGCTGGCCGACCTGCGCGATTTTCTCAAGCTGCTCGACCAGTACAAGATCGGCGCGACGCTGCTCGCGCCCGACACGCCGGCGGTGGCGCTGCTCGACCGCCTGCCGGACTGGCAGCGCGTCTACAGCGATGACGTGGCGGTGGTGCACAAGCGGTGGGTTGCGCCGAAGAAATAGCTCAGGCGGTGCCAAAAGCGACGTATTGCGCGCCGAGCGGCACGTTGCTTAAAGCACCTTCGACGCGGCGTGCGGGCTTCGCCTCCCAGGGCAACAGCAGGAAATAGCGCGCGCCGATCTCGCGCAAGCCGCCCGCCGCCATCAATTTCCGCGCCTTGCCAGCGCCAAGCAAAACGGCGTCGCGGTCGAATTTGCAGCGCGCAACGGCAAGGCGGGTCAGCGGATTGAGCGGATTGTGCTCGATGACGCAGATGAGCCCCCCGCGCCGCACCACGCGCCGCATCTCGTTCATGAAAGGCGCCCATTCGGCCGGCGCGACGTGGTGAAGCACGCAGATCGCGGTCACCAGATCGAAGCCGGCGTCGTCGAAGGGAAAGCTCCTGCCGTCGAAGGCGCGGTAGTCGACGTCGCGGTTGTTGGCGCGCGCCTGCGCGATGCTGGCCGAGGAGACGTCGATACCGCTCAGGCGGCCGACCATGCCGCGCAGCAAGGGATGAAAGCTGCCGACACCGCAGCCGACATCGAGCATGGCGGGCTTTCCCGGCCCGAGTCGCCGCGCGATCAATTCGCGTAGCAGGTCGGCCTTGGCGCGCATGAAGAAACTGTGCGGCAGGCCGGAGAAGTCGATCGAGGACTGGACCACGTCCCGGTAGTTGCTGCGGTAGTTGTCGAACAGCTCGGTCATGCGGGCGCCCTTATTCGTGCACGGCGTGGATCGCGGGGCGCGCCGGCGCGGCCTGGTCGCGCTCGAAGCCGAGCCGCTTCTGCACGACATAGAGCGGGCGGCGCTTCACCTCGGCATGGATGCGGCCGACATAAAGTCCGACGATGCCGGTCATCAGCATGTTGATACCGCACAGCAGCGACACAATGACGATGGTCGAGGACCATCCGGCGACCAGATGGCTGTCGTTGCTCATCCACAACACCAGCACCCAGCCGCCGTAGAGCAGCGCCAGGCCCGACACCACGAGCCCACACCAGATCGCCAGCCGCAACGGCGCATCGGAAAAGCCGAGCGCCGCGTTCATGGCGAGCCGCGCCATCTTGAACAGCGGATATTTGGTTTCGCCGGCGGCGCGCTCAAGGCGATGGAAAGTCACTTCGGTCTGCCGGAAGCCGAGCCAGGCGATCATGCCGCGCACGAAGCGGTCCTGCTCCGGCATCTGGCGCAGCGCGTCGAGCACCTTGCGGTCGATCAGGCGGAAGTCGCCGACGTCGGCCGGGATGCCGACCGAGGACATTCTGCCGAGCATCCGATAGAACAAATGGGCGGTGGCGCGCTTGAACCGGCTTTCGCCGGCGCGCGACAGGCGGCGCGCATAGACGACGTCGTAGCCTTCCTTCCATTTGGTGATCAGCTGCTCGACGACTTCAGGCGGGTCCTGCAGGTCGGCGTCCATGACGACGACCGCTTCGCCTTGCGCCGCGTCCATGCCGGCGGTGATGGCGACCTGGTGGCCGAAATTGCGCGACAGGCCGATATAACGGAAGCGCGGGTCGCGCTTGGCGAGCGCCTGCAGCACGATAGGGCCGGAATCGCTGCTGCCGTCGTCGACGAAGATCGCTTCCGCCGGTCCGTGAAGCCGGGCGAGCAGTAGGTCGAGCCGGCGCAGCAACACCGGCAGCACGGTTTCCTCGTTGAACACCGGGATGACGATGCTGTAGCTGATCGGCTTGGAATCGGCCGCCATTTGAGAGGTTCCTCTCCTTTGAATGGGCGGAAGTCTAGAACACCGATGGTTAAGGCGGCCTTGCCGCAACCGTTAAGGACGGCTCGGTTTCGAGTTGTTTTCGGGCGGTTTTTCGCCGGTTCCTGTGGTGGATAGGATCAATAGGAGCGCGGCAGGCCGAGCGCCTTCTCGGCGATTGATCGGCGCGATGCGTGGGATGTAGCTTTCGCGCAGATAACGCTCGACGTGATATTCGGCCGCGTAGCCCATGCCGCCGAGGGTGAGTACGGCGGTCTCGCAGGCCTCATGCGCCGCCTCGGCGGCGGCGTATTTAGCGTCGTTTGCTTCGATGCCGCAGGGTTCGCCGGCGTCATAGAGCGCGGCAGCCTTCAGCGTCATCAGGGAAGCGGCTTCGAGTTGCATCCAGCATGTCGCCAGCGGGTGCTAGATGGCCTGGTTCTGGCCGATCTTGCGGGCGAACACGCTGCGCTCAAAACACGGAGTGTCATCAGAAGCTGGCGCGCCCTTGAGCTAGGGCGTGCGGCGGATTTTATAGAGAACAAAGCGCGCGGACCTGTCCAATTCCTCCAGCAGGTTTGGCAGCGGGTTCGCCACGCGCGGCCCGAGCACATAGAGATAGTCGTAATCCCGGTACCAGGTGCGGATGAAAGGCGGAATGTCGGACGGCGTTTGGCCCGCCGCGATCGCGGTTAGCACGCGTATCGGCATCGGCCCGCCATAGGGGATGGCGAGACGGTGGACGGCGGCGCGCGCCTGCACTGGCTGCTTGCCCACCGTGGTGAATACGTTTGGCACAAAGGCATTGGCGTAATGCACCGCCAGCGTCGGAGCATAAGCCATCGGATACTGCGTGAGGTCGTTGAACGGCGGGTCCTCGCCCTCGCCGCTGCCCCCAACGAGCACCAGCGAACCGCGGTCGATCTTGTGGAACGACTCGATGATAGCCGCATAGTCCGCGCGGTAGGACAGCCAGACCACAAATACGATGGCCAGATTGGCGAGCGTGATGCCGGTGACAGCGGTGAGCGCAGCAATTGTCCATCGTCGGCTGGGCAGCGACAGCGAGCAGAAGGCCGGAAGGATCAAAGCCGCCGCGGGGATCACGCGGAGGTCGACAAACGAGGTGCCGAGCAGCTTCGACGGGATCACAAGATAGAGAAGCGCAAAGCCGATCGCGAGCCAAATCCCGGCCGGCTCGAGCTTTAGAACGCCGCGCTTGGCCGCGAAATACAGCAAGGCCATCAGCGCCAGCGCACTCGCCGCTGACAGCGTCAAATTGTAGCCGTTCATGATGCGAAACAGCCAGAGCGGCTTGAATTCAAAAAACCAAGTCGTGCCCTCGCTGCCGATCGAGCCGGCGGTCAATTGCATGACCTTGAACAGCGCCACCGCCGGTATTGCGAGCATCACAAGCCGCAACGCGGCGTCGCGGTACGACACTTTCCGGTCGTAGGCGCGCCACAGCTCATAGAACCCAAGCGTCGCGCCATAGACGCCCAGCGAAAAGAAATGCGCCGCAAACAGCGCCGTGACGAAAACCGCGTTGACGACGAAACGCACCAGCAATGCGCGCTCCGCCACCATCAGATAAGCGGCGATGCCTAGGAGCGCGACGCCCAGACCGAATTCGAAATTCACGAAGCCCCAAGTAAACGGCAGGCAGTAGAGGAACACGCACGCCGCGAAGCCGGCGAGATGGACACGCCCCTTCACGACCCGTTCGAGTACAAGCGCGCCGCCGACGATCAATAATTGGCTCACGAGCAGAAACAGCCGGGTGGCATTTTCGACGCTGATCAGCCGCGCCATCTGCGGGATCAGCAAATCCATCGCCAGATTGGGATAGAGCGCCCAGGCCACCTCGTAATACGGGTTGGCATCGGGCGTGCCGTTCTGGCTCAGAATATACATGCGTGCGAGGTGATTGGGATAATCGACCATCGCCGGAATGGGCGTCAGTAGCACGGGGAGAAGCGAGGCGGCGGCCAGCAGCGCAAAAACAACAATCGCCACGGACCGATCTGAGCCAGGCCGCGCCCAGGCCGTCATGACTTGCCAATCGGAGGACACCATGTCATCGGACCGCTGGATCTGAGCTTATGCCCCGGCGACTGCACATCGACTCGGGCCACACCACGCAACAGTACTACCACTAGGGCCTGTGTTCAGTTGAGCAGGATTATAGCGGCAGCCATCTGCACTCCGGCGAGAAAATTTCTGGCGAGTTTGTCATAACGTGTGGCGATGGCACGGAAGTGTTTGAGCTGATTGAA
>Ga0181536_10006999_pt1 | contig 11179 bp, 7 predicted proteins | sample PEATcosm2014_Bin_41_FD_121105 | JGI IMG/M metagenome (GOLD analysis project Ga0181536, IMG submission 121105) | Peatland microbial communities from MTU Mesocosm Facility, Houghton, MI, USA - PEATcosm2014_Bin17_60_metaG | ecosystem: Environmental > Terrestrial > Soil > Wetlands > Peat | place...
AATGGTCGGCCGCTGAAGCTGCGCGGGATGAGCCGGCATCAGACCTTTGCCTATGTAGGGGGAGCGGCCCCCAATCGTTTGCAGCGCCGCGACGCGCGCATCCTCAAGTATCAGATGGGGCTGAACATGATGCGCAGCTCCCATTACCCGCCCGATCCGGAATTTCTGGACGAGTGCGATCGGATTGGTTTGCTGGTGATGGATGAACTTCCCTCGTGGCAATTCATCGGGCAGAGCCGGGAATGGCAGGATAACGCCGTCCAGGCCGTGCGAGAGATGATCCTGCGGGACCGCAATCATCCGTCGATCATCGTGTGGGGCGTGAGGGGGAATGAAGCCTCACCGCGGGAAGAAGACGATCGCGGGCTCTACCAGCGGACTTACAACCTGGCGCGGGAACTGGACCCCTCGCGCCCGCCCGGGGGAGCGCGCCTGAGCGACGCCTGGCACGGCAAATTTGTGCCGGAAGAAGTCGAGACGGTCAACGATTATACGGATCCCTCGCACTGGCCGCAGCCGGTTACCACCAAGCCATGGCTCATCACGGAATACGGCGATCCGGAACAATTCCCGATTTGGGTTGGGCAAGGGGATTTGCTCCGCTTTACCTTCCACTGGATGAAATATCTCGATGGTCTGTACTCACACCCGGAAATCGCTGGGGGGATCGGCTGGGCGGCTTTTGACTACAATACTCCCGAATTCAATAACCCCGTCGCGGTTACCGCGCATCACTGCGTCGATGACATCTTCCGGCTTCCTAAGGGATTCGAATCCTATGCTCTGGCCAGCCAGGCTGATCCGGCTCTTTACGGGCCGATGGTGAAAATCATGAGCCGGGCGTCTCCGAACACCAAGGAGGTGTGGGTGGCCAGCAACGCCCAGGAAGTGGAGCTCTGGGTGAACGGCAATTCCCTGGGGCGCGCCAAGCCCACCGAATTTCCCCATGCCCCTCACCCTTTGTTTCATTTTAAGCTCGATGCATTTGAAGGGGGGATCATCGAGGCTCGGGCATGGATCGGGGAGAAGGAAGTAGCGCGAGACACAGTGCGTACACCCGGGCGGGCCAGGAAGCTGCAACTTCAGGCTGACGACAACCCACTGATTGCCGACGGAGCCGATATGACGAGGGTGGTGGTGAGCGCAGTGGACGAGCATGGAACGGTGGTCCCACGCGAAGACCGCCGGGTGTTTATCGACGTGGCGAACGGGGAGTTTGTGGGCGAGAATCCCATTCACCTGGAAGCGGGGCGCATCGCCTTTTACGTGCAAACCCGGGAGGGCCGCACGCTGCCCATCACGGTGCGGGTTTCCGCCGCCGGGCTGGAATCCCCCGAACCGCTTCGTCTGGAGGTGAAGTTGCCGGCCAATTCTCTGGTGCCACTCAGTGATTTCGATATGGAGGGACTCAGCACCCTCAACTGAATGGCCCCGAGCGCGACTCTGCTGCCTGCTGGCTTTCTGGATGGGGTGGCTGATGGCCTTCCTCGGCCAGGTTCAAATCCCAGGCGATTTCCGCGGGCACGCTGAGAGGTGACACAGCCTTCGTCTGCGCGGGGAATAGATTCCGCTTGGCCCGAATTCACGAAACAGCGTAGAATCCCGGCATGGAATTTCCCCGTTCTAGCGGCATACTCCTCCATCCAACCTCGCTGCCGGGCAGATTCGGCATTGGCGACCTCGGCCTTGGTGCTTATTGGTTCGCGGATTTCCTGGCCGGGGCGGGCCAGCAGATCTGGCAAGTGCTCCCGCTGGGGCCCACAGGTTACGGTGATTCCCCTTACCAGTGTTTCTCGGCGTTTGCCGGGAACCCGCTGTTGGTAAGCCTTGAGAAACTGGTCGCAGAGGGCGACCTCTCGCCGGACGACCTGGCCGACGATCTCCCGGCATTTTCGAATCACCAAGTGGACTTCGGCGGGGTGGTGCGCCACAGACTCCCGCTCCTCCGCAAGGCGGCACGGAATTTTCTTGCCGTCGCAACCGCAACGCGGCGCGAGGACTTCCAGGATTTCTGCCGGCAAAACGCCCCGTGGCTCGACAGCTTCGCACTGTTCATGGCCTTGAAAGAAGCGTACGGCGGGGAAGCGGTGTGGAACAAATGGGCGCGCGACATCGCGGCGCGCCGGCCGGAGGCGCTGGCGCGTTGGGGAGCAAGACTGTCGGAACCGATCGACACCCAGAAGTACGTCCAATACCAGTTCTTCAAGCAGTGGTCGGAGCTCAAGGCCTACTGTCACGAGCGAGGAATTCAGATGATGGGCGACATCCCGATCTTCGCCGCCCACGACAGTGCGGATGTGTGGGCCCACCCGGAACTTTTCCACCTTGACGGGGACGGAAACCCTACGGTACAGGCCGGGGTTCCGCCCGACTACTTCAGCGCCACCGGACAACTGTGGGGCAACCCGCTTTATCGCTGGGAGGCGATAGCCGAGGCGGGCTATGCGTGGTGGATCGAGCGCTTTCGATCAATGCTGAGGTTGGTCGACATCGTGCGGCTCGACCACTTCCGAGGATTTGAAGCCTACTGGGAAGTTCCCGGCAACGAGAAGACCGCGATCAACGGACGGTGGGTGAAGGCGCCGGGCGGCGAGATGCTCGAGGCCGTGAAGAAAACCCTGGGCGAGTTGCCCATCGTTGCCGAGACCCTGGGCGTCATCACGCCTGAGGTCGAAGCCTTGCGCGACCAATTCGGTTTTCCGGGCATGGGAATTCTCCAGTTCGCTTTCGGCTCGGATCCTCAGGCGCCCGAGTTCAGACCGCACAACTTCCGCCCTCACTTTGTGGTCTACACCGGCACGCATGATAATGACACGACGATCGGCTGGTGGACATCGAGCGGCGTCGGCGACAGTACTCGGACGGCGGAGAACATCCGGGCAGAAAGAGAGTTCGCGCTCAACTACCTGGGCACGGACGGCCGGGAAATGAACTGGGTGTTCATCCGCACTCTCCTGGCTTCAGTGGCCGATGTGGCGATCATTCCTCTCCAGGATCTCCTGGGCTTGGACGGCCGGGCACGGATGAACCTGCCAGGCACCTCGAGCGGCAATTGGCGTTGGCGGTTTACAGCAGACCAACTAACACCCGAAACTGGGGAGCGCTTGCGCGAATTGACCGCGATCTATGACCGGGCCCGGAAGCAGTGACTAGTGGCTAGTGGTTAGTGGCTGGTGGAGGGTGGTCATTATTGGTGGTTGGGTCCCCGCATCTTTCTCCACTAACCACCGATCACTGATTCGACTACCAGGCACTAGCCACTGGCCACTGCCTTTCGCAGGTAATTTCTATGGAATAACCTCGTCTAAGTTTCTGGCAGATTTGGAACATGAGCTTCGGATTCCTCGGCATTCAGTTTGGCTGGGGGCTGCAAATGGCGAACATGAGTGCCATCTACGAATATCTTGGCGCTCGCGCGGACCAGATACCCATCCTTTGGCTGGCCGCGCCTCTGACTGGCTTGATCGTGTAGCCCATCATCGGCCATATGAGCGACCGCACCTGGAACCGGCTGGGCCGGAGGCGCCCCTACTTTCTGACGGGCGCTTTGCTGGCTTCGGCGGCACTGGTCCTCATGCCGAAATCCTCCACGCTTTGGAGGGCGGCTGGACTGCTGTGGATTATGGACGCCTCTCAACGTCAGTATGGAGTCCTTTCGCGCCTTTGTGGCGGACCTCCTGCCCGAGGAGCAGCGTACGCGGGGTTTCGCCATGCAGAGCCTGTTTATCGGGCTCGGCGCCGTCGTCGCTTCGGCGCTCCCTTGGATGATGACGAATTTTTTCCACGTTCAAAACGCCCTTGCAACGGGCCATGCTATTCCGCTCACCGTACGATTTTCTTTCTACGTAGGAGCAGTTGCCTTCCTCAGCGCGGTGATCTGGACGATCGTGAGCACCAAGGAGTATCCGCCTGACGATCTCGAGGCTTTTGCCAAAATGAAGCGGCAGAAGTCGGGCGTGTTGGATAACGCCAGAGAAATCTCCAGGTCGATTGGAAACATGCCGCCGACTATGAAGCAACTGGCGTGGGTTCAACTCTTCACCTGGCTGGGACTCTTCTGCATGTGGCTCTATTTCCCCGTTGCGGTGGCCCACAACGTCTTTGGCGCTGCCGACCAGGCTTCGCCCGTTTATGCCCGGGGCGTGGAGTGGGCGGGCATCTGTTTTGGGCTCCACTCCGCCGTCTGCTTCGTTTTCTCCTTCGTATTGCCGGCCCTGGCGGGGGCGCTCGACCGCTCGATCGACCGCAAGGTCAAGATTATCCTGACCATGCGCAAAGAACACGCCCAACTGCTCAAGCAGGCAGCCAACCCTCCCGGCGAAAGCGCGGCGGCGGAAGACGGCGGCGAAACATCAAAATCGCCGGAACAAAGCGAGAATGTCTATGAAAACAAAGAACCGGCCGCAGAAGGGGTGCGCAGATGAGGCGTGGTGCAGGCGCCTCGCCCGCTGTCGGGGGCGTTCCTTCACTCCGCTCCGCCTGTCTGCCGCGCCGGCGGAGGAAGACCTGTCGATTCCGGGTTGCGAATCTGCGACTTTGGCCTCCGGCCGCCCTTGGGACACGTTGAACAAGGCAATCGAGCGAGCCATCGACCACCGGTTCGTCTCGATGTGACCGGAGTTCTTCCAGTCGCCCACGCAAGGCGCCGCTTATATTGCAAAGGAAGGCATTCCCAACGTGCATTTCGCCCGTGCAAGAGTGGAGGCGCTTCCATTCCAAGACGGCCTTCTCGACGCCACCCTCTGTTGTGGCTCACTTCATCTCTTTACAGATACGGTGACTGCTCTGCGCGAGATGGCTCGCGTCATGAAACCAGGAGCAACACTTGCGGTCTTCACTCTCACTGCGGGCCGCGGAGGCATACTTAAGTATCGGCGCTTGCGTGAATGGAGCCGCCGCGAGCAAGGTCTTCATGTATTCGAACTTTCTGAAATGAAGCAGGACCCGACCGTTTCAGGATTTGAGGACTTCCAGCCGGAAGTGGCGGACTCCGTTCTGACCGTCAGCGCTCGCAAGCAACCGCTCTGACGGCAGAGCTCATCGTGCGCGGGCCCGAATGAAAGCAGGCGGCTACGGGGCTTCCCAGTTTAGGGCGTAAATCTCCTGGGTGCCCGTGTCGCGAAGCAGAAGAGGTGCATCGTCGGGAGCCATGCCGAGCCAGAAACTCCAACGGCCGGTTTGCCGGAAGTTTTTCAGATCGGCCACTCGCTCGAGCTTCCGGTCGCGAATGCGCACTCGCATCACGGACGGCTGGTCCTCGCCATGCAAGAAGTAAACATACTCCCCGGTTCTCGACCAATTGGGGAAATCCACTGTTACCTTGGCAAGTTCCTCCCACCTTTGGGCCGCGAAATCGAATAGCATAAGGCCACGGGCATCGAAAGGCATGGCGACGACATAGCGCCCATCCGGCGACCAGCGGGGGGAGAAAAGGCCTTTTGAGCCAGGCAGAGTCGAAATTTGATGAGTCTTAACGTCGAGGATCCGGATGGTGCTGTTGGGATCAGATGGAGTGCCACTGAAGACAATTCTTGTTCCGTCGGGCGACCAGTAGGGGTCCCATTCGCCCTGGACGTCTTCGGGTATGATTTCGTGCGGCGTTCCCCCATCGGCCGATACCATATACAACTTCGGCTTCTGGCTGGGCGAGAAGGCGTAGAAAACGATCTGCTTGCCATCGGGCGACCAGCGAGGCAACACGGCATAGAGCGGCGGGTAGCTGAGCTGGAGTCGCTGGCTGCCATCCAATTTGCTTGTCCAGAGCGTTCCCTCCGGGAAGCTGACATAGACCACCCACTGCCCATCTTTGGAAAAGCTGACGCCCTCCGCCGAAATTCCGGGAAGGAATGGAACGAAGTCTGCGGACTTCGCATCATAGCGAGAGAACTCCCCGCGGTCCAGTGCTCCCACCACGAACAGCTTCTTGCCATCCTTGCTGGGCAGAGGCGAAGAGAAAGTCATCGGCCCGGAGGTCAATTGCACGGGTTGAGCGTTGGCTTTTCCAAGTAACCCCCCCTTTTCAGCAAGGGCCCAAATATTACCTTGTGACTGGAAAACGAAATACCTCCCGTCGGGAGTCCATTTGCCGCAACATTCGTCGGGAGGAGTGTGCCAAGCGGGAAACAGGCGATGCAGACCCGTCCCATTGATCGAAACCTGCCAAAGCGAGCCTTGAGTATGCGCACTAGCTCCGACGCTGAATCGAATCAGCGTGCCGTCCGGCGACCAAGCGGGATGCGAAGCGACGTCGGGCGCGGAGACAAGCTTGTGGGGTTCGACGCCATCGCGCTTCGCCAGGAATAAGTCGTCGCCGTTGGCGTAAACGATCAATTGGCCGTCGGGAGACCAGGCGGCCGCCCCTCCAACGGCTTCTCCCAGTTTGCGACGTGATCCGCCGAGCACAGGCACTGTCCAAAGCTGTGCATTACCCACCTCGTCCAAAACCACCGGGTCCGCAATGAGCAGTCTTGCCCCGTCGGGGGAAACGGCGAGCAGGGACATGCTCGGGGCGGGAACCGGGATGCGCGCCGCCTCTCCACCAGAGCTAGACACCTGCCAGAGGCCCGAATTCGCAGAAAGGGATTCATTAAAGTAAAGTCGTGCCCCATCCGTCCCGACGAGGTCTTTGGGATTAGCGTCGTGAGTGATCGGGACGTAGCCCGATACTTTCGGTGGGGGGAGGGGACGCGATTGAAAATAGATTAGCAACGCGATGACGACAAGACCCAAGCCGCCGACAGCCACTGCCCACCCTTTCCATCCAGGCCGCCCGGGTTTGGAGACGACCGCCGCAGCCGCAAGGCCGCCTGTCCCCGCCGCTGATGAAAGTTCAGCACTCCCCGCAGATATTCTGGCGGCGGACCGTCCCGAATCCGCGTCGCGCTTCAGCCGCTTGAGGTCGGCACGAATTTCGGACGCCACTTGGTAGCGGACATCACGGTCTTTTTCGAGCGCCTTGTCAATGATGCGTTCTAACTCCGCCGGACATTCGGGATTCAACCGCACCGGCGAGGTCGGGGCTTCGTGCAGAATGGCACCAAAAACGGCCGCCGAAGTATTGCCGGGAAAGGGCATACGGCCCGTCGCCATCTCGTACAGCACCGCGCCGAAGCTGAACAGGTCCGTCCGTGCGTCGAGTTCTTCGCCTCGCGCCTGCTCCGGCGACATGTAGGCCGCCGTCCCCACCGTTGATCCGGGGATCGTCGGATCTTCGCGGTCGAGTGAAACAGTAGGAGTGTCGTGAGGGGGTACCCCTTCACCCGCCTCGTTAGGCTCGATACACTCTCCCTCGGGGGGGCGAGGGCTGCTCTCTGCGGATGGATGCTTTCCCGACCCCTGCCACTTCGCCAGCCCGAAGTCCAGGACCTTGGCTTCCCCACGCTTCGTCACGAAGATGTTCGCCGGCTTGATATCGCGATGGACGATGCCCTCAGCGTGCGCGGCCTCGAGCGCCTCGGCGATCTCCATGCCCAGCTCGAGAAGGTTTCCCACCGGCAGAGGCTTGCCATTGATGAGGTGCTTGAGGGTCTTGCCCTCCATCAACTCCATCGCCAGGAAGGGTTGCCCCGCCACCTCATCGACCTCATAGACCGTGCAGATGTGGGGATGATTGAGCGCCGAGGCGGCACGTGCCTCCCGCTGGAATCGCGCCAGCGCGGCGGCATTATTGGCCAGCCCCGTCGGCAGGAATTTCAGCGCCACCTTGCGGCCCAAGCGGATGTCCTCCGCCTTGTACACGATTCCCATGCCGCCCCCACCCAGCCGCTCCAGAATGCGGTAGTGGGATACGGTCCGGCCAATCAGATCGGAACGGGTGAAGTCGGCGGCGGCCTCGGGAGCGGCTTGCGCTTCCGGCTTGACCGGCTCGACTACGGGGGCAGCCACCGGGGGCGGCGCTACAACCTCCACCGGGGCAATAAACCGGTAGCCGCGTCGGGGCAGCGTCTCGACGAAGCGAGGCACGTCGGCGTCGTCGCCCAGGGCCTGGCGAAGCTTTTTGACTGCAGTCTTGACGCTGTGTTCGTACTCAACAATCGTGCCATGGGGCCATAGCCGGTGGATAATCTCATCATGCGTGACCACGTCGCCGGGACGCTCCAGCAGAAGTCGCAGAATCTGGAAAGGCTGCTCCTGCAACTTGATCCGGACGCCGCTGCGGCGCAGGTCTCCCGCCTTGAGATCCAGTTCAAAGACCCCGAATCGCACCGCCTGCCGCTTTGGAGTGGGTTCATCCGCTGGCGTGTGTGCCCCCTATGCTTGTGGAAGCTGTTAAGCGAGATAGTCGCGCGGTACCTCCTCCATTCTAAGACACCCCGGTAATAATTCAAGCAGCAAACGAAATCAGACCTGATATTTAGGGACCCGGAAAGCATGTGCTCGGAGGTATCGGTGTTTGTCCAGTGCGGAAGTCCGCCGCCCGGCCAACGTTCATCGTGAATCAGCTTCCGGGTTTTCAGCTACCGCCGGTTCACCCCCTCGCATAAGTCCCCTGTCCTCCATTACATGACAGTTCACCGAGGGTTTCCGCAGGGTTCACCCGCAGTGCATTTATAGGCCTTCTGAACTGATTCACAGTCGCCCTCACCACGCAGCCCGTAGAGGAGGACGACATGAAGGTAGCAAGCAAAAGGAAGGGAAAAGCAGGCCGCCGTGCCGGGGTGGGTCTCGGTTTTTGTCTGGCTCTGGCGATGTTCCCGTTCACTCTCGCTTTTGCGGGGGCGCAACCAGATGCGAAGATCACGGTGAGAGTGTACAACTACGCGCACGTCCCTAGCGGGGCGCTGGCTGGCGCCGAAACCGAAGCTCGGCGGATCCTCACCGCTGCGGGCGTCGACTCGCTCTGGCTGGATTGCTTCGGACCTCGCGGTCAATTCCGGTCAGAGGCCAACGAGGGTTGTGCCGGGCTATTGGGTGGGAGGGTCCTTGCGGTACGGATTCTACCCGGCACTACCCTGGCCAAGGCTGCTTTCCACGACACCGTCTTTGGCTTTGCCGAGGGCACCGCTGTGGCCAGCGTCTTCTATGGGCGCATCACCGACTTCGCTTACGGTGTGGATGGGCAGGACTGGGAAATTCCGCTGATCCTTGGAGATGCCATGACGCACGAATTGGGCCACCTGCTGCTAGGATCAGGCTCCCATTCGCCCACCGGCATCATGTGCGGCCAGTGGGACAGGGACTACCTGCGCCTGGCCCTGATGGGGCGTCAGCTCTTCACTCCGCAGCAGTCCGCCCTGTTGCAAGTCAACGTGCTCCTCAGGAATGGAGAATGAAAGGGATCTCGCGAGCCATGCCCCAGCCCGCGGTGACACCTAGCGCCCCCGCTGGGCAAGCGTGGGCACAATGCTGGCACAGGATGTAGTCACGCAGGTGATCACGCCGGCAGCGGCCAGGAGCGCCTTGTTCGGTTTCTCAGTCTTCACAGCAGTCGCTCCACGCCGGCAGGGGCGGCCCTGACGGCGAATTGTTCGGGCGAATGCTCTCGCGAATATCGGACCATCGCGTGCAAATTCTCGGGCGGGGTCGCAGGCGGCACCTCGCAGCCCGTACCCACAATGTGCGCCTTCCCGGCGATTTCATGGCATCGGCGGGATGCCTGATAAACTTGATCGGGACTTCCTTCCAACATATCCGTGATGGTTGAGACGTTGCCCAGAATTACGGCCTCCGGTCCCAAGCAGGAGCGTGCCGCAGCCAGGTTCGTGGGCGAATCGAGTTCGAAGATTTGCACCGGGAGTTGCTTCATCCGGGGAATCAAAGGATCGGTGTTTCCACACATGTGCAGCCGAACGATGACCTCCGGATGGGCCCGGCGAATGGATTCCACGACGCGCCGTTGGCGCGGAAACAGAAACTCGCGGTAGTGCCGCGGCCCCATCATGCTGGCCGCGGCGTCACTCATACCGATCGTGTCAGCGCCGGCCTGAATCTGCGCCTCCGCATAATGCACGGCCACTTCCGCCGTGAAATCGAGCAAGTCCTTCATGAAAGCGGGGTCGTCCAGGAAATCCAACATGGCACGAGTCAAGCCGCGCAACTCCGCGGCGAGCGCCAGCGGACCTTCTACCCAGCCCACGATCGAGACGTCGCCGCCGAACTCCTGGTGCATGATCTCAATGGCCTTGATCCGATCGTGCATCCGGCCCCCGCCCAGCGGGTCGGGAATGCGAAAGCTTCTTAACCTCGACTTTTCCAGCAGCGCGGCCCGTGCTTCGCAAATCGCCGGGCCCTGATCCTGGTACCAGTTGATGCTGCCCTCCCCGGCGATGTCGATCACCTCGCGTGCCGGGTCGGAGCAGGTCAGCAGGCAATCGATGCCAAAGTCATGAACGAGCTTGCTCTGCGCGGCGGCCATTTGCCGCCCGTCGCGAGTGTAATCGATGAAGGGAATGCCCATGTGCTGCGCTGCGAACATCATAATGACCGGCTGGACAGGAAGATGATCAACGGGCTGGCCCGCGATGAGCCCTCGGACTCTCTCAAGAGAACGCATGAAAAACCTCCGGGTAGTTTTTGAAGACACTTACTGAGGATTGCAGAATTAAGTGAGATCACCCCCTCACCCCCCGACCCCTCTCCCCCAAGGGGGCGAGGGGAGAAATAACCCGAGTTTATGCCCTCTCCCCCTTGGGGGAGAGGGTGGCGCGCAGCGCCAGGTGAGGGGGTTGGTCCGTCACGATATTATGTAACCTTCAGTAAATTGGGCATCGCACCTTGTAATCCATGGCCGCCTCTTGCACTACCTCGTCAATGGCCGCTTCCTGATCAGGCGTTAAAACGGGAGCGCGTTCTGCGGCCAGTGCCTGCTGCACTTTCGCGGCGGCGCGCTTCTCGAACCGCTCCCGATCCAGACTGTCTCCCATGCCCCATGGGCAAAGGTCAAAGAAGGGTGAGAGCATCTGTAGCTTGCGGAAATTGCGAACCGTGTGTGGGTGGTCAAACGCCTGGCCGCCGTGGCCTAACTCCTGGATCACCTCGAGCGCGAGCGTTTCCTCATTGACCTCGAAGCCCCGTATGGAGTAGCGCACGTAGCGGGCCATCTCATTGTCGATCGCGAGTTGCAGCGGTGAGAAGGTGATCATATTCTCCAGTTGGCCCACCGTGCCGAAGCCAATGGCCCCTGCCATCACGGCCACATACATCGAAATGGATTTCTCCACCGCCGCTTGGATGCCCGGCA
>Ga0181536_10007000_pt1 | contig 11175 bp, 10 predicted proteins | sample PEATcosm2014_Bin_41_FD_121105 | JGI IMG/M metagenome (GOLD analysis project Ga0181536, IMG submission 121105) | Peatland microbial communities from MTU Mesocosm Facility, Houghton, MI, USA - PEATcosm2014_Bin17_60_metaG | ecosystem: Environmental > Terrestrial > Soil > Wetlands > Peat | place...
CGTCGCGACATACTTGACCGAATTGCCTTTGCCCCGCGAAACGCAAATCGGCACAGGCGCGCGAACCGCACAGGGCCGTCGAATATTCCGTGAACAGTGTGTTGCATGCCACGGTCAAGACGCGCGAGGCGATGACCAAGACTTCATCCCTTCATTGCGGAATCAGCACTACTCTTATCTGGTCAATCAGATCGTTCGTATTGCCGAAGGTCACCGTCACAACGTCGATAAGGAACTTGTGCGGTTTCTACAAGGCTTTGGCGGTCCCGATATCGATGGAGTCGCTGACTACTTGTCCCGGCTTCGGGGTTCGGGGAATCCTGGCCCGCATTCGAGACAATAACGTGGACCGAATAGCAAACATCTTGGCCATCGTGGATCCGACCGTTGCGAAGCAACCGGCGGTCGACAAGGCCGCCATCCTGGCTTCTCACCTGCACGCCAGCATCGAGTTATTGGCATGCGATAGTGGCCTATCGGACGGTGCGAACGACAGCACGATAGGTTTGCAACCCATGCTTGATCGCGTCGCAGCGCCGCTGCGCGCCCAGGGGCTCGATGTTGCGACACACATCGCCTCCGGCGATCCGCTGCACCTGAGCGTGCTCAATTTTTTGCACAATTCAACGGTGGACCTCGTGCTCAAGGACACCCATCACCATTCAGTCGCCAAGCGTACATTTCTTACGAACACCGACTGGCACTTGATACGGGAATGCCCGTTGCCGCTGTTACTCTGCAAACCGAGGCCCTGGGGCAAACATCTGGTCGTCGCAGCGGCGATTGATCCGATTGATTACCCTCAGAGCTCGGCGTTGCTCGACGAACGCATCCTGGATTGCGCGCTTGCGCTGGCCAAAACCATGAATGCGGAGGTCCATGCGGTTCATGCCTACTTCCCGGCAACGACCGCCGAAAAGGCAGCTGACGCCCCCCGGATTGCATCACTGGCCGCCCAGTTTGCCGTCCCGAGCCAATGTGTACACATTGATATGGGAACACCCGCCGAATATCTGCCGCGCATCGCCCAGGAGTGCAACGTCGATGTCATGGTGATGGGTGCGATCTCCCGTAGCCACCTGAAGCAAGCGCTGATCGGTAGTACCGCCGAACGGGTCCTCGACCGTCTCCCTTGTGACGCTCTAGTGGTCAAATCGCCGAACTTCGGCGACTTGCCATTCTAATTCAGCGTCGCTGCGAACGGGAATCCCCTAGAAACCATGAGGCATTTACGCATTGTTGTTTCGTGCGCATTTATGCGACATTGCATCAGCATTTTTTTGCGTATCGAATCAGGGGGCTAATATGAACGCAGCCATGCTTTCGCCCGATGTTGGAACCTCGACAGGATCCTTCAGCCCGGACCCTTACACTGTTGCCGAGTACATGCCGATATCCAAGGCGATGGTCGAGCAGGTATGCACACCCAGCGAACGTCATGAAATGATCGCTCGTGCCGCCTATTATCGATCTCAGCGGCGCGGTTTCGCGCCCGGCCTCGAGTTGGACGACTGGTTGGCGGCGGAGCATGACATCAATGCCGTATGCGGACTCATCGAACCGCATCCGAGCTGGGATTTGCCCAATCCGGCTTGAGGCAGTCTCCGTTGCAAGCACGGTCCTTAAGTCGCCCGCAATGAGTCGGGCGATGGTGTTCGCCCACTGCGGGTGAACGTAATTATGGTCACAATGAGGAGATATATATGAAATCCGACACAGAAATTCAACGCGACGTACAAAACGAGATGCAGTGGGACCCCAGCCTCGATGAGAGCGCAATAGGCGTGAAAGTGCAGGACGGCGTAGTAACGCTGGTGGGGGGTGTTTCGCATTATGCGGACCGTTGGACCGCGGAAGACATCGCAAAACGTGTAAGCGGAGTTCGCGCGGTTGCCAATGACATTGAGGTGAAGATTCCCGCCGTGGGCGAGCGAAGCGATACCGATATTGCTAGTGCCGCCGTCAACGCTCTGAAATGGAATGTCTCCCTTCTTTCGGCCGATATCAAGGCGGTTGTAAGGCATGGATGGATCACGTTGAGCGGCCAGGTAAAATTCGGATATCAAAAGAGCGCCGCGGAAACCACCGTTCGATATTTGTTGGGTGTCAAGGGGATCATCAACGACATTACCGTCAAGCCAAGCATCAAGATGATTGACGTTAAACAGAAGATCGAGGCGGCCTTCCAGCGCCAAGCGAGGCTGGATTCGAAGGAAATCGATGTCGACGTGGACGACAACCAGATAACGCTGAAAGGCTGCGTGCATTCATGGCGTGAGAAAGACGATGCAGCTCGAGCGGCGTGGGCTGCTCCGGGCGTAACTAAGGTCGAGAACAAGCTTCAGGTTCAGTATTAGCGCAACGAGACGTCGATACGATGGTGGTGGCGCGTCGGTGGCTCCTGAACCGCTGGTTTCTCGAGCTGCCGGCCTGCACAAGGAGACTTGCATGTATGCAAAGATTCTGGTTCCGGTTGACGGGAGCGATACATCGGTTCTCGGCCTCAACGAAGCGATCAAAATCGCCAAAGCTCAGGGCAGTCAGTTGTGTCTTTTCCACATCGTGAATGAGTTTGTGTTCGATTACACCCTGAGTCCCGATTTGTACTCGGATCGAGTGCTCGATTCATTGCGTCTTCGGGGCAAGGAGATTTTGGACCAGATGGCGGCTCTCGCACGGCAACAGGGTTTACAGCCGGAATGCGTACTCGTGGAGTCGATCGGCGGCTCGGCGGGCAATCTCATCATCGAACAAGCCAATAAATGGGGGGCCGATTTGATCGTGATGGGCACGCACGGACGGCGCGGGATTCGCCGCTTGGCGCTCGGCAGCGATGCGGAGGAAGTGTTGCGCTCGACCACCACACCGGTGTTGTTTGTGCGGAGCGCGGCTGCTCCTGCGAACAAGGTGCAAAACCAGAGTGCTGCGTAGACGACGCAATGAGGGCGTCCGACGCCCCCGCGCGCAATAAACCGACATGATCAAGACCATATTGGTGCCGACGAGCGGAAGTCCGACCGACGACAGGGTGTTCGCCAGCGCACTCGCGTTAGCTCGGCCGTTAGCGGCGCACCTCGAATTCTATCATTTGCGTGTAACTCCGGGCGAAGCCGCAGCGCGGGCGCCGCATGTGGATTTTTGCATGGGCCCCGCGCTGGGCGATGCGCTCCAGCATTTGAGTGACGAGGAAAGAAGTCTCTCCTCCAGTGCACGACTGCATGTTAAGCAGTTCTGCGAGTCGAACGGCGTAGCAATCCGCAACGAGCCCGGCAATTACGACGCCGTTACCGCGAGCTGGTGCGAGGAAATCGACCACGCCGCAAGCCGTTTGGTCTTCCATGCCCGGCACAGCGATCTCGTCGTACTCGGACGTCCGCATCATGTCGACTTCATGCCGAAGATGCTGATCGAGGATTTATTGACCGGCTGCGGCCGCCCCATCGTGATTGCCCCAGAATCGGCCCCGCGGAAAATGACCGGCACCATTGTCGTCGGATGGAAGGAAACGCCGGAGGCGGCGCGCGCGCTGGCTGCCGCACTGCCGCTCCTCAAGCTGGCGCACAGAGTCGTGCTGGTCGGAGTTGCGGAAGATGGCTGCGCGATGCCGCAGACACTCGATCATCTTGCGGGCCAACTCGCATGGCATGGCATCGCCGCGGAATCACGCGTGATCGCGGAAAAGGCGGCGGGCGCCGCGGCCCAACTGCCGATCGCGGCGGCGGATCTGCAAGCCGACTTGCTGGTGGTCGGCGGCTTCGGGCGTGGTCCGCTTCGTGAACTCTTGTTCGGCGGCGTGACTCGATCCCTCCTCGAAAGCGCCGAATTGCCGGTTTTCATGCTGCATTGACCGCATCATGACAGCGGTAGGCTCATGACGACGGTAGGCGGCTCGGCAACCCCGGCATTGACCGCCATGACGGCTCTGTTTGCGCCGTCGGCTACGGCTGCATTCGGTGCCCGCGTTGCTGCCGTGCTGGGAAAACCCCTGAGTGCGCATGAAGAGCGTGAATTTGCCGGCGGCGAGCATAAAATGCGCTCCCTGGAAAGCGTCCGGGGGCGTTCTGTTTATGTCATTCAGTCCTTGTGCGGAGATGGGGCCGGATCGGCGAATGATCGTCTCTGCCGCTTGCTATTCTTCATCGGCGCACTGAAGGATGCCGGCGCATTGCGCGTTACCGCCTGTTTACCCTATCTCGCCTACGCACGTAAGGACCGGCGAACCAAGGCCCGCGATCCGGTCACTTCGCGCTACGTCGCACAAATCTTGGAAGCCGTCGGGACGGATAGGGTGATTACCGCAGATGTCCACAATCTTGCGGCGTTCGACAATGCCTTCCGCTGCGAATCCGTGCATTTGGAAGCGACGGATATTTTTGTCAGGCGCTTTGCAGCCGATCGCGGCGATACCGACCGCGTAGTCGTTTCCCCCGATATCGGAGGGATCAAGCGCGCACGGCATTTCCAGGAATTCCTCGAACGTGCCATGAGCCGCCCCATCGGGATCGGCTTCATGGACAAGAAGCGCAGCGAGGGCGTCGTCAGCGGCGACACGTTGGTCGGCCCTATTCGGGGCAAGCACGTCATTCTCATCGACGATTTGATAAGTTCGGGCACGACCATCCTGCGAGCGGTGGATGCCTGCCGTCGAGCGGGGGCAACTCGTATCGAGGTGGCGGCGACCCACGCGACATTCACGCCTGAGGCGCACCGATTGTTCGGTCCAGCAGGGCCCGATTCGGTCATCGTGACCGACTCTGTGACGCTGCACGACAGCTATTTACCATATTTGAATCGAACATTGGAGGTGCTGGAAATTGCGCCGCTCTTCGCCGAAGCGATTCGCCGCTTGGAGCTAGGCAGCGGATCGCTGTCACAGCTTGGCGGTCTCGATGCCGATTCCTAGCCCGTGGAGCATTCGCAACGCATCGTTGAGGTATGCAGTGGCCCGCGCTCGCCAGTCGGTTGAGCGCTTAAGGGCATGATCTCGCAAGTGCCACGCGGCGGTGACGGCGCGCTGCGTTGCACGACGGCTTAGGTAGAAATCGAATAGCGATTGTTCGAACCGATCGCCGCTCACCACGGCGTATATTCGCGTCACTTCTCGTCCAATCCACGCCTCCCCAAGACGCTGGCATTCCATCGAGAAGAATGCGAGTTCCTCGACCGGATCCAAGAGCCGCAAATCACGGTCGAATTCCAGGCAATCGATCACGCACGGCGGCTTTCCGAGGTAAACATGCTCGGGCTTCAAATCTCCATGCGCCTCGATGATCTTGCCGAGCTGCGCGCGCTCGATGAACAACGACGATCGACGCTGAAGGAATTCCTGCTGCCGTGAAATGATCGCACTGACGATCTGAACCGATAGGCCAAGGTCGGCGGCGAGCAGCGCAGCATGATTGGTCTCGATTTGGCGCGCCATTCTTTCAAGATAGGCATTCGCGGACATATTGATCGATGCTTGCCCGACATAGAATTCGGCGAGCAATTCGGCGGCGCCACGAAGCGCGCTTGCCGTGACCGTAGCGGCGGCGATCGCGTGATCGAGCATGAGTTCGCTGGGCAAGCGGCGCATCTTGACCAACCATTCGACGGGCACGCCACCGCCGCCGAGGGAGAACACCCCCGATTCGTTCACGTTCAATGAAACCACGTCAAGATATACATCCGGAGCGAGCCGCCGGTTCAGCCGCAACTCTTCCAAACAACTGTAATGCCTCGACGACAACAGCAAATTATCCATTCGGTCGAGTCGAATCGGCTTCTTCAGTTTGAATGCATGCGCGTCCGTCAAGAAGACCCAGGCACAGTGGGTCTCGATTGTCTCGATGCGGCCCACCGGTTCGCGATAGGTTGCCGGATCATGCAACGCTCTCAATTTTTCTTGCAGTGCGGGATCCAACCCTTCGGCCGGCAGGAGGGGACTCGTCATGCGATCTATGCTAATATAAAAAGGTTGACTGAACCGAGAATGCCGCCCAAGCCATTTGGAAATTCTCGGGTAGACTCGTCCATGACGACCCTTGATAACCGACTAGGATTTTGCGTTTCATGAAGCATCGAGGTCCTATGCGTTTCATTGCATTTATCGCCATGATTTTGGCGGCGGCCCACGGGGCCTCGGCGGGCATTCTCGCGGCGAGTCACTTTTGCAATAAATCCCTTCCGAACGCGTTTCCGGCGCGTTCGGTGGCCGCATCGTCCGGCAGCCAGCTTGCCCGTGCTTTGGACAACATCGGGGATGATGAGCGCGAACTGAAAATTCGCAGCGAATTATTGGCAGGGAATATACCGGAGTTCTTGAGACACCTACAGCCTGTCGTGCTTAGGGCTCAGCCGGGCGATGAGCGGCATACCGAAATAACCGTTTGCGTGATGCCCGACTATCTTGCACTCGGCTCCGATGACGACTTTCTGCTCATCCCCATGCGACTGGAAACGGCGCTGGCCGTCGCCTATCGCTATGGATTTATGCTTCCGACCACAAAACTGGTCGATGCCATTTATGCCCAATCGGAGGTCCACTTGACTCCGCAGCCGCTGCCGGCGAATAGCTCGATGCGCAGTACCGGCTATTACCTTCATCACAATGAACTCATTGGTGAACAGCGCATCGCATCGGGCACTGCGCAAGGGCTGCTGATTTCAGGACACAAAAAGGATTTGGTGCTGACCAATCGCTTATGGGGCAATCTGGAGCGGGTGGCGATTTACGGTTGGCACCGGAGCAACGGAACGCCGATCCAGCCGTTGAGCACCGTTCACGGGTGGCACTACGCGGACTATAGCCACGGTGCGCGGCTGGTGAGCAGCGAAATTCTGGTTAATGACCGCCCTCAATCGCTATACAGCGCCCTGCAGGATCCCCAGCTTGCGAACATGCTGAGCAGCGAAGGCGTGATACGCAAAATCTTCCAACTCGTGGATATTCTTCGACAACCCAAGTCGGACATCCTTGCGAAACTGGTTCGCGAAGATTCTCACTTCGACTGACCGAGGGTCTTGCAGCAGCGGAATCCCAGGTGATAGTTCGCATGACTCTGCGGGTCCATCACCCGCGTCCCGTGCCAAAATGGCGCTCGCCAACGGCACCAATCCTCGTGCGCACGATAGGTATCGAAGATGAACCAGCTGCCCTTCATCTCGGTGTAACCGAGTTCCTTGCTGCCCGCGCTCGCCATCTGATCCAGGCTCAGCGGCAGGTTCATATGTTCTGCGGCGTTGCCATTCAGGTCGTACACGCCCAATGAACTGTGACACGCCGGGAAATCGCCATCCGGATAGGTATTGGAGCCACAGAGCTTCCACCCGCCGCCGGGACAGCCGGGCGTCTTGAAACTCCCGGTCGCACAGATACCGCGTTCGTACTGTGGACCGTAACTCCATGACTTGTCTGCCTGATGCGCGGCATTATGTGCAGCGCGCATTCGGCTGATTGCTTCACCGGGACTCACACCTTTCGCCATGTCAAAGCGATAATCGGGCGGCTCCAGACTGCCTGCGCAGGCGCCCTCCCACTCATGTGCGTCGCAAAGCCGCTTGCCTTCCGCCTCGCAAATCTCCGCAGCCTCGCGAGCCTTGACCCACACCACGGGATAGGCACACGGAATATCGGGAAACTCGAATTGATCGATGCAGGCTTTGGCCTGCTGCGCCGTGGCTGTCTTGGAATTGTATAGGGGAGCCATGTACTTGGCGCCGCACACCTGCTCAAAATCTGGGTTGGCATACTTTAGCGACTGTTTTGCCAATTTTTCCAGACACTGCTGCGGCGTTTCGGGATGTTGTGTAATTGCAGGATTGCCCTGACCGATGAATCCCGAGCGCGCAAAGATTGCCCGAATGTTGCCCATCTGATCATCGTTGAGTCCGTGCTCCTCCTGAAGTTGCCTGAACAACAGTTCGTTCTGCGCGGACAGCGTCGTCTGCGCAGAAGCCCCCTGCACGACGCCGATCAAGCCCCAAAGCATCCATTTCTTGATCATTGCGGCGGCCCCTTTTGCGTCACATAGAAAAAATCTCGGTCATCCGGAAAACTCAAGAATCGCGGAGCGAACTGATCACCGCCCTTGCGATCGACAGCCGTCATGCCTTCAATCAGATGCTCGACGACGATCTGGGCATTTTGTCGGGTATAGACGGCAAAATACGTGTGCTCGAGTGCGTTCATATCAAGGTGCATGGCGTAGCGGCAACCATAGGCTTGGAATACCCGAGCCATCGCGGACGGCGTGGCCGTCGAGAAATAGCCATAGATCAGATACCGCGACTTGCTCGTCTCTTGCAAGCAAGCGCCGGCACGCAAGGTGCGTAGCCGTTCGTCGCTGGATCCCGACCAATTACCGGCTCCCCATTGATTGACCAGGGAGCCAGGCGTGGACACGTGGGTTGCCGCGTCGAATTCGATCAACGGCACGCCGTTCTGCCGTGCATGTTTGATGTGCTCGAGCAGCGTATTGTCGCTGCGTGCCCACGTTTTCATTTGTACCGAGCCGTCGTCGGTCACGAAGAGCGTGGCAAGCCCAGGCTGCAGCTTGCTGAATATGACGCCCTGCTCGATGAAGCCATAGTGGCTGCCGGCGTTTTCGGCGGCCAGCGATCCATAGCGAAACGCCCCGTGCTCCCGCTTGAATCCACCGGCAAACGTCGCGGCGGTGCGAGACACCAAGGACGGCACGACGATACCGTTCACGACCACAGGCGCCGTGCTGTTGATGCCATCGGGACCGGGCAAGCGTGGATTGCGTACCGTCTCCGAGGCACGCTCCGACCAACCCACGCGCGGATGATCCGTACCCAACTCGAAACCCAAATCGTATTGGGACAGATCCATGGCGACCAAGTAGTCCAACGCCCCGCTCTCCACCGGATCCAAGGCATTGACGACGGTTCGGTAAGTGTTCAAGAGGGCGGGATCGACGGCCTGCGGTTGTATCACGCTCACGAACATTCCGGGTAGGTCACGAACGGCGTACCACCGCCCTAGCTGCAGATAGTCCGCGTCCGCCACGACGTCTATGGCCAAATGCTCAGGCTTGACGACGCTCAGCGCAAATTTTTCCCCCACCGCCGCCGAATTCGGGCCTTCGAGATTCGAGCGCCCGCTCTCGGACACATGGGGCGCGGTGCCGATCGCGCCGCTCTCGATGAACGCGTCCTTGAAGAGCGTCTCACGCACGAACCCCACGATCTTATCGCCGCCCCACACGTGATCGCGGAGAACATTGGTGATTCGCTCCAGATTGGTATAGCTGCCAGACTCCGCATTGCGTAAGTACAGTCGGCCGTCACACAGCGGTGCATCCGGCAGACTTGATCTCCTCGCCTGCTCCAACAACGTGGGCTGGCCTTCCGTCCACAGTTGACAGTCCATGCTGCTGCTCGCACCCAATAGGCGAATGCCGTCGCGATAGGCGTTGTCCAGTATCAACCGTTGGGTTTGAGGTTGCGGATTCTCGATATGGTAGGTGCGCGTCTCACCATCAGCGGAAGGGCGCACGGTCAGCAGAAACCAAGCGTTGATCCGCGGGTTCAATTCAATCAGCGTCGCCGCCATGTCACCCCCGACATGCCCGACATTCATGCTGGTCGCCCGTCTGAACGGCTGCAATTCGACGATGGTTTTAGGTACGTCGGCTTCGTATTGCGCCCATTGCGCTGCCGAAACATCGGTAGCAGCCGGCCCGGCCGCCAGCGGGCGCACCGAATGCGCCAAAACCAATGCGAAAGCTGCCGCGCAAACCCCCAGTCGGGCGCCCATATGGCGTGTCATAGCGTCAGCGCTGCCGTAACGGACATGGCAACGAGCAACCAGCGGCTAACCGGATCAGCGAATACGAAGATCACTGGATCGTGGTACATGCGGTGCCGCACCACCATCAGCCATAGGTAGTTGATCCAATACAGCAGCAACCCGCAAACACCCCAGAAGATTTCGTGGCGTGGATACGGTATGTGCATTACTTCGGTATTGGTGTACATGGCAAAGACGAATACGGCCAAATATCCGCTTACGATGCCTTGCGCGATCAAGATCCCGGTATCGGCCGCGAGATAGCCGCACACTCTCTGTGGTTCCGCTTCACCCAGCGAATCGACGCGCACCAATTCGGCACAGCGTTTGACCAGCGTAAAGCTCGCAAATAGCAGGACGATGAAGGCGAGCACCCAAGGCGAAAGCAATATATTCGTCGCCACCTCGCCCGCCACCACGCGCATCGCATAGCCCCAAGACAGTATCGACACGTCCAAGAGCGGAATGTCTTTGAGACGAACCGAATACGCCATCATCATGAGAAAATAGGCCGTCATTACGCCAAAGAATGCCACCGACAAATAAACACTGAGGGCGACGGCACTCGCCAGAAGCAGCATCAACAGCGCCAGCGCATGGGCGGGGCGAATCTGGCCCGAAGCCAACATACGGTTCTTCTTCTGTGGATGCTGCCGATCGATGGGTAGATCCAGTAAATCGTTGAGAAGATAAACGCTCGATGCCCAGAGGCTGAACGCAACGAAGGCCAGTAGCGCCCGGCCAAGCCAATTGGGCGCTAAGAGTCCGTGGGCTGCCACGACGGGCAAAAAAACGAGTACATTCTTGACCCAGTGAAGAGCCCGAAGCTCATGGAAAACATCACCCCAGGTCGTCGGCTCGCTATTAAAGCCCGCTTCAACGGGCGTTACTTTCGCGACCTCACGCACGAGTCGCGGCGATGCACACACCATCCACGCTTTCCGCGCCGCACACCATACCGGATAATCCCGGCGGCGGCCGCCAACATAATCGAACCCGCGCTGGCCGAATTCCGCCGCCAGCCGCTCGCGTTTTTTGTCACCAACGAGATTTATGGAGCCGTCACTGGCGATGACCCGATCGAATAGCCCGGTCTCGCTGGCGATGGCTTGCGCCAACTTCATGTCGGCTCCGGTGGCGAGAACGATATAGCGACCTTCGCGCCGTTGTTCACGTAGAAACTCCAACAGGTCGGCGCGATACGGCAACGTGTGCACATCCGGCATGATCGTCTGGTTCAAGCGCTGTTTGAAGTGCGCCAGGCCACCGCCTAACCAAAAAGGCATACCCAATAGCCGGATCGGATCGTGCCGAATCAGGACGAATAGCGACTCGATCGTCGAATCCGTGCGAACCAGTGTGTCGTCGAGGCCCACGACGAG
>Ga0181536_10007001_pt1 | contig 11175 bp, 8 predicted proteins | sample PEATcosm2014_Bin_41_FD_121105 | JGI IMG/M metagenome (GOLD analysis project Ga0181536, IMG submission 121105) | Peatland microbial communities from MTU Mesocosm Facility, Houghton, MI, USA - PEATcosm2014_Bin17_60_metaG | ecosystem: Environmental > Terrestrial > Soil > Wetlands > Peat | place...
AGTGGACGAAAGCTTTGGGCCCCCTCACCCGTCCCGCCCCGGCTGATGAAAACGCCGGTGCGGGCCACCCTCTCCCCCAAGGGGGAGAGGGAGTCGAGTTTCGAGTTCACAGTATTGACGTTCCGGGAGGTGGAAAGTGAAAAGCCCTAATAGCACTAAGATTGCCCTTATAGCTGTAGTTATGCTCGCGTGCGCCGCAGTTTTGGGTTTTATGACCTGCGGCGGAGGCGGCAGTAATATCATCAACCCGACGCCAACCTTGGACTCAATCGCCGTTACGGCGGCGTCTCCGTCCCTCATGGTCGGCGGGACCGACCAGATGACGGCGATGGGAACGTACTCCGACGGCTCAACGCAAAACCTGACGAATTCCGCCACTACAACGTGGAGCTCCACCAATGCGAAGGTCGCGACAATTACCGCGTCGGGCATCGCTACGGGAGTTGCGGCGGGGACGGCAACGTTCACCGCAACCTCCGGAACGGTCACGGGAACGAGCGCCATGGTGACGGTCAGCCAGCCGGCCACCATCACGTCGGTCACGGTTTCCTGTAACTCGACCACAATTTCGGGCGGCGCCACTACGCAGTGCGCCGCGACGGTCGCGGGAACGGGCGACTTTGACCCCACGGTCACATGGAAATCATCCAACACCGCCGTGGCGACAGTCGCTTCAATCGGCAAAGACACCGCGGAAGTGACCGGGCTTACGGCAACGAGCACCGCCCAGGTCACGATCGCGGCGACTTCAAAACAAGATTCGACAAAGTCCGGCACGGCGACCATCACCGTCCTGCGGACGATCACGATCGCGGTTACTCCGTCGGAGCTTCCATGGAATCAGATTTATTCCGAGTATGGTTTCATACTAGGGTACAGTCTGACGTGCAGCGGTTGCATGACGGGGGATGCGTTGTACACGCTTGAGATAGCGGGACAAGAAAGTGTCGTAACGACCCTGACCCAGCCGACAACAACGATCCCGATGTTGACCAACATAGATGCAAACTTCAACGTCCCAGGACCCATCAAATTCTGGTTCGTGGGTGCCGACGGGGTAAGATCCAATACCCTCTGGCTTCTTTATAGAGGTAGCCAGAATGTTGCGGTCCAGAGCGCGGCGACTGGCGAGATATACTATTACTACTCCGGGGATAGCGAGCGCAGTGCGCAGGGATTTTTTGCGTCCGTGTTGCTCTTCAAGTCTGACGGAACAGGAGACGGAAGTATCCCTTGCATACCGATGGCGAATTCGATTGCGGTTGACGACGTCAATAATTACCTCCTAGTTGCTGGTGTTGATGGCCCGGGTGTTTACGTGTACGACTTAGGGAACTTGGATATCGTTGGTGGCGTACCCATCCCGGTGAATGGCATTGCTTTGGGCAGTGCGAATACGGGAACGTTCGCCGTGTTTACCAGCGGCGGCGTGTTTTGCACCACGCAACCGGAGGCCGGAACGACCTCGTGCATGAAGGACAGTCCTAACACGCAAAAGCCCCAGCCACCGGTCATAACAATAACCGACCTGAATGATCCTATGGCCCTTGTGATGCCCGATGCGTCACACGTGGTCGTTTACTGTACGGGGGACCAGACGTTGCATTGGTATACCCTGGACGTGGTGGCGGGAACCGCCACGCCTTTGGGCACGCTCACCCTCCAAGGATTCACAAACACCGATGCAAGCTTCTGGAGCAACCATGTTGGAGTTGGCGGCTGGTTCATCGTCCAGGTCGGTTCCACGCTTGGCGTTATGGGCCAGGTGGTGAATACCGACGGGACAGTCGATCAGGAACTGGCGCTTGTGGATAATCCCTCGCAGAAACAAGTCGGCGCCAACTACAGGCTTCCGGACGGAACGGTGCTCATAACGCCGGACCCCGCGAACAATGCCATTGCGATCCAATACCCGCAATACCCGGACACGACGAGCGACGCACCCGTCACCAACTTCGCTCGATTGTACGTAGACACGGGGAACATGGTGGATCTCGCTTCCATCTCCGCACTCACCCCTTCCGTGGCGTTCCTTGTCTTACAGAATAGCGAGATATTCACCGGAGTTTTAGGGCAAATCGCCCTTGAACCTAACCAGTAGCAATTCGCTTGAATGGCGGCCCTGGCGGGACAGCAATTCCCGCCCTGGCCGCTTTTCGAGTTCACGGTATTGCGATTCCGGGAGGTGGAAACGGACGGTAATTTTATACTCCTATCGCGAGATGAATTCGAGTCACGCCGCGCGCGGAAGGATGCTTTCCTGGAGAACCTCTGGCACAATGAACGCCTTTCGCTCATGGCCACGTAGGTCGGCAGGTCGCAGACATGCCAAAGAGCGGCACGTCTGCGCCACGCAGGGAAACAACCCCTCACCCGTCCCGCACCGGCTGATGACCACGCCGGCTGCGGGACACCCTCTCCCCGAGGGAGAGGGCTGTCAACGATGATTGAATTCAGCCCTCTCCCTTGGGGAGAGGGTGGCGAGAGTAGCGAGCCCGGTGAGGGGTTTCTTCCCACAGAGCCTCGCTTACCACCGGCAGAATGCCCTGGTCTTTCCCCGACGACGCGGAACACTCAGGAGATCGTTCTGCGGACCCCGTAATCCGCCTCGAGCTTGAGATTCTCGCCCGGCGCGAGAGAGCGTTTGACCGACCAGATGCCCATGATCATCGAGTTTTCTGTTTTGCCGGTCCAGCGCGCGAAGCAGCGGGAGACTTGATCTTTCGGGAAGCGGGTGACCAAAGTCAGGCCAGGCCCCGCTTCTGAAAGCATCCACTCTCCATCGGGCAGCTCCGCACCGTCATAGGTCTCGGCGCCCCTGGGCTCTTGGCCGGCTTCGATCAGTTTGTGCTGCGTTGTTTTTCCGTCCTGCCGGCGGAACGAGATACTGCTTTCCTCGATGTTTCTAGGTCCGACCACACATCGCGACTGAAGCACGACGTCCAGTGCGGAATCGCCGCGATTCTCGAGAGTGGTTTCAGTGTGGAGGACGGGCGCATCTTTCCGAAGTCTGATCACGCGACTCGCCTTGAGCCCGTTCGAGTAAGTGGCGGTCAGCCGCAGTTCTGTTGGCTCGGTCTGAGCCTCCATTTCCCAGGTCGTTTCGTAAGTTCTGCCGAGGTAGTCAGAGTTGACCAACACACTCAACCCGCCCGCGTCCGGGTACGAGCGCTCTCCAGGATCGGGGCGGCGCAGAAGGTCGTGTCCGGTCCTCTTATCGATCATCCGGATGACGCGGCCGCTCAGTTCTGGCGCCACGTCAACCCGCAATGCTGCGTTCTGCAATGTCGCCACATGATACGGCTTGATGCGATTGTTAAAGTTCTCTTCGTCTTCGCTCAACTTGCTCCCCTCATGCAGCTCGGTAATACCGAAGGAGCGGACATCCTTCATGAAGCTCTGAAAGTTCTCTTTCAACCCTTCGAGGTCAGCGGGCGCGTACGAGCCATCGCGGACTTCGAAGGCTTTCGCGTGCAAGAGCCGCACATAGTCAATCGATAGCCGCGCTTTGCGGACCCTCGATTTCGTCGCGTCATCATTGGCGGCTGCTTCGGCTTCCTGGAAGAGCTTCAGGGACTGAGCTATAAAATCCTGAGATAAATACGATGCGCCCGGGTTCGTGTAAATCCACATGTGCTGCCCTCTTCCACGCGGCGCCGGCCTTACCTGGCGGTGAAGGAGGTCGAAGTAGGCCCGCATGGGGCGTGCCGCCTTGCCGTAGTAGGCGGCCATGAATTCATCGATGAGGCTGTCCACCTTGAGGCTCGGATTCCACAGCAGCCGCGCCATCACGTAGGAGCGGAGTTCGGCATTCTCGCCGCCGCCACCCTCCGCAAAGTCGCCCTCGAGAAATATTCCCACCACTCCGTTCTTCCGGTACATGGGGATGTCCGCGGCGAGTTCATCGAAGTCCGGGAAGGGAAGCAGATAGTGGGAGAAATTCGTCACGTAGTGCCAGATGTAAAGCTGACTTGTGATCTTGGACCACGCCCGGAGATGATTCATGAAGTATGCATCATCTTTGCAGACCTCATAGGGATGGGCCTCACAGGCCCCGATGGGACAGAGCCGGATGCGGACGTTCGGCAGCGGGCGCGCGTGCAGAGGCGGCGGCTCCGAGTACCAATAGGCCAAGGTATCAATGAGCTTGTCAGGATGCTGCTTGGCCACCTCCATGGCGACGGCATTGACGAACCGCAGAATTGGGCCCGAATGAGCGCCGCCTTCTTCCTGCTCCACTCGTTGGCAGGTGTCGCACTCGCACCATCCCTCGCTGTCATTTTGCGAGACAGAGTAGATGCTGGCCTCCGGGTGCTGCTCGATCCATTCCAGTACCGTTTTGATCGTCAGCCGCAGCACGTCGGGATTCGTCAGACAGAGTTGCGCGTTATCACTTCTCCGCTGGCCGTCGACAAGAGCGTAGTATTCGGGATGCTCCCCGAAGTACTTTTCCGCGGGGAGTATTTGATAGAAGGTGTGAACAAACGGATAGTAGATGAACTTACCGCCCGTTGACTCCTCGAGGTTCATCGAGGACCCATTCGCCTTGTTTCGGACTGCCCAGTCCTTGTCCGAAGCTTCCGTGAAGAAAGGCTCGCGATACTCGAAGGCAGGCTTCTGGACTTCGTCGAGAGGTCCAACCGTAAGAGTTGACCGCTTGGGGATGACGCTCAATTCGCGAGTGAACCAACGGCAACCCAACTTCTCCAGAAACGTGTAGACTCCATAGAGAGTCCCACGCTGCCGGCCTCCCACGATCAGCAACCGGTTGTCTGTGGTCCGCAATATAAAGCCTTCGGGGCCGAGTTTCTCGAAGGCGATGCTTGGCACAAACGGATCAACCAGCGTGCTGTTTCCGACCAGTACCAAGTTGCCTCCCGGATTGTCCGCATCGGTGACGACGGGTAGGCGAGCACCCGAGATTTCCTGAAGGAATTTCTGTAGCTCCTCGGCGGCGTGCTTCTCCGATGGGGACGCTGTCTGGGAGATACAAATACTGTAGGTGGATTCTCCCCGCGACACAAGCGCGAAAGGTTGATTCGCTGAATCCACAGGGGCTGATAAGCCTCGTATCCGCCCCGCTGTCAACCCCACACCGCTTAAGACCGCCGACTTCAGGAATTGCCTACGAGTTTTATCGCTAGAGTCCGCGCTTTCCATATTCGTGAACCTCTCTTAATACTTGATCCAACCCTTGTAATAGAGGTATTGCTGAATCCATGGCCGGGTCCAGGGATTCCGCGCGCAGTAGAAGGTCGAAACAGCGGAAACGAGCAAGAGAGCCAAGGCCATGCCGCGGAACCACCGGCGGCCAGACCTTTTTCGCAATCCCTCCGGCAGAAGCATTAGCCATAACGGGATCAGCCAGAAGAACCAGCGCAAGCCGCAACACATGCCGCCGTAATTCCGCTGGCCCGCAAAAAACGTGTAAAAGACGAGCAACACCAAAGTGAGAAAGGCTGCCAGCACCGCGAAGCCGCGCAGCGGGTGATGGGGTGAACGGAGGCACCGCCAGACGCCCAACAAGGTCAAGATGAAAATCGGCGAGAGGGAGAAGATTCCGTGGTGGCCGACGAGCATATTGAAAAGATAAATGGGCCACGACTCGTACATGTTATCGATTCCTTTGCCGGGTTGGCCTGTGGACTTTCCGGTCGCGGCGTCGACCTCGCTCCCCACCAAACGCCCTGAGGCCGGATCGCTCAACCAATAGGAGCCGGGATAAACGTAGGCCGACTTGTGCGCGTAAGCGGGGGACAGATCTCCCGTGACCAGGTAGTTGGTTACGAAATGGCCCGCGATGGGGAGCAAGGCAAAGGGAAGAAACCAGGTCAAAGTCTGCCGGCGCGCCTTCCGGGCTAATGCAGCACCCAGGACCACCAGGAACGCAAGGGCGGGAAATTCGTTCACGGCCGCAAATGCTGCAAAGAATCCTGCCACGGCAAAGAGCCACCAGTTGCGCCGTGCCTCGCACCAGATCAGAAACGCCGGATAGAGCGCGAAGAAGAAACTGCAGGCCGCGATCGTGTGGTTGTTCAGAGTGATGCTGAAGCCTGTCAGGAACGTACCCAGCGCGGCGGCGGCCATGGCGTAGGCCCGAATCCAGCGGTCCGGAGCAAGCCGATCCAGGAGTCGAGAGAACAGCCCCAGAAAAATGACAAGCGGTACGAGATTGGCCAGGGCCACCATCGTGCGGATGACGGTCTCCGGACTGTTGCGAAAACTCAGGTGCCCGAAGCTCAGTTTCTTCAGAAGCAGGTACTCCCCTGCAAGTAACGTTTCGAGCAGGGGCGGCTTGGAGGAATAGAAGTGGCCGTGCATCCGCACGCGATCGATGGTCTCCGGCCAAGGCGTTTCGTCGATGTTGTAGGTGCCGCGCTCGGCAAGGCTGTAGATGGTCTGCCAGCGCGAACGATCGTTCACGCCGTGCATAGGAAGGGCCACTCCATGCGAGTCGGGTTCGGCGCGGGCTAGGAAAATCAACGCCAGCACAGCCCCGGCGGTCACGGCGATCAGGATATAGTCCAGGCTCCGCGCCCCCACTGCTTGTTCCCCTCCCCGACTGGGGATGGGAGTAAGGGGTGGGGCAGGGGCGTCTCTCGCGTTGCGTTGAGTTGACTCGTTCATCGGCCGGTCCCCTTACCGGGCGGAACAGATTCTGCAACGGTGTACTTGGGCTCATGCCGGACGTTTTGAGAAGCGACCAGTTCAGCGAGAAATCCGACTGACAGCATTTGGAATCCGATGATGAGGCAAGCGAGAGAATACACAAGCAGAGGGCGGGCGCCGATGGGGCCAAAGCCGTGCACTTGAAATCGGGCCAGAATCCAGCATACTCCCAAGTAAGTGAGCCCAGCCGCGCCCAGCAAGAAAGCGGGAAGACCTATCCCGCCCAACAGATGAAGCGGCCGCTGGCCGAAGACGGTGAGGAAGACGACGGTGAGAAGATCCAGAAAGCCCTTAACAAATCGATGAAACCTGTACTTCGATCGCCCGTAGCGCCGGGGATGATGCTCGACGGGCAACTCGGTGACGCAATAGCCCCGGGCGTAGGCCATCACGGGGATGAAGCGGTGCAACTCTCCGTACAGAGGCAGCTCTTTGACGACCTCGGCGCGAAAGCACTTGAAGCCGCAATTGTGGTCGCGCAACTTGAGGCCCGTCAGGCTGCTGACCAGCCAATTGAACACGCGGCTGGGCCACACTTTGTGCCAGGGGTCCTTCCTCACTCGCTTCCAGCCATTGACGACGTCAAACCCTTCCGCCAGCTTGGCGAGGAACTCGGGAAGTTCGGCGGGGTCATCCTGTAAGTCGGCATCCATCTGAAACACGACTTGACCCAGCGCGGCATCGAAGCCGGCGGCAAGCGCTGCGGCCTTGCCGAAGTTACGCCGGAAGCGGATGCCCCGGACGCGCGGGTCGCAAGCCGCAAGGCCGCGGATTTTGTCCCATGAGCCGTCGCTGCTGCCGTCGTCCACAAAGATGACCTCGAGCTGGAGCCCACGCCTCTCACCCACCGCAAGCAAGGCCCGTCCCAGTTCCTCCAGGCTTGCGGACTCATTGAGGGCGGGGATGACAATGCTGATCAGCTCGGATTGGCCCGTGGTTGATGCCATGCTACAGCCTTATGTGGGGGCAGGGCTTGCCCGGCCCTCGCCCGTGGACGACGTACAGGGGACGGCAAGCCGTCCCCCTATATGCTTTATTCTCGCAGGCCGAAAACTTTCTCAGTATACAGGCGGCTCAAGCGTAAATCTTCGTCGAGAGAGCGAGTAATCTGGGTGCCCCTCTCGTACGCCAGTTCGACAACTAAGTAGCCGTTGAAGCTGATCTTGCGTAAGTAATCGGCGACCTTCTGATAGTCGATGTCACCCGGGCCAAAATCTTCCATCCAAATACCTTGTCTGGAATTGCGCAGATGCAGTTCCACCAGGCGATCCCCTGTTTCGCTCAGGAAACTCATCACCTCCTGCCCTCCGCGATAAGCCCAATGCACGTCCACGCAGCAATAGACCCGGTTTGGGTCGGTGTGCTGCATGAGATGTCGCCACTCCCGCGCGTGCTCAAGCAATTCGGGCGTGTGATGGTGGAGCGCCAGTTTCATTCCAAGCCCGCTGATCTCCTCAGCCAGCCGGTCAACGTATTTGGCCTGGGTATCCAGTTCTTCCTCGCTCTTTAGGGCTTGGCCGGGCTTGGGGCTTGGGTTGGTAACGATCACGCGAGTCCCATGCGGCTTGAGCAACCGGGCCAACTCTACGACTTCGCGGACGGATTTTTCAGCCGCTCCGCTCTCGTGCAAAGTTGTACCTGCGTAGACCGTTTCCGGAGCCAGGTGATTCTTGGCCAGCAGGGTGAAGGTCCGTTCGCGCAGCGCGGGCTGGAAGAAATCCTGATTCAATTCCACCCGATGGTATCCCGCGCCGTGAAAGCTCGCCAGCACATCCTCGACGCCTTCGGCCAAGGTCTTTTTCTCGGATTCGAGATGCTGGATCCAAATGTAAATCTCGACAGATAGTTTGGGAGCGTATTGGGCCCCTAAGAGCAGTTGGCGGCTGAGGAGCGTGGCGCCGGCAAGCTTTGCCAAACCGGAGAACATCTCCCGTCGAGTCTGACGGCTTCGAATTATCGCCATCTGAACCTACCTCTCCTCCACGCTCGCGGCAGGAAGCCGCCGTAGTCCTGATGATTCGGCCTGAGGTGGTGAATGTACCGCCGCGAGGCGAGCCGGGTCAAGCACGTTGTTACTTGCAGCATATTCGGCTCCGGCGATATACTTGCCGCCTCAAAAAAGGCGCCCGGCGGCAGGTGCCGGGTTTCAGGCGCCAGGCGCAGGGGGCTACGAGCTATGGCAATGAGCATTAATCTCGATCTTGAGCATGTGGCTCCGCCACCGAGACGTAAGGATTTCCGGATCGGTGCCATCGGCGCAGGCTTCATTATGAATGATTGCCACTTGGTGGCCTACGGCCACGCCGGTTACAACGTCGTGGCCATTGCTTCCGCCTCTCTGGAGGAATCGAGACACGTGGCGCAGACGCATGGAATCCCGAAGGTGTACGCCACGTACCAGGTGCTGTTCGCAGACCCTTCGATCGAAGTGGTGGATATTGCCGTGCCACCGGACCAGCAATTGACGATTTTCCGCGAGGCCGTGAAACACTCGGGACATCTCAAAGGCATCCTCGCGCAAAAGCCTCTGGCCATGAACCTGGCCGATTCGCGTGAGATCGTGCGCCTCTCGGAGCAGGCCGGCATCATTCTTGCCGTGAACCAGAATATGCGCTATGACCATTCCATGCGCGCCCTCAAAACCCTGCTGCGACGCGGTTATTTGGGTGAACCAGTCCTGGCCAGCATCGAAATGCGCGCCATACCCCACTGGAAACCGTGGCAGCTCGCTTACACTCACCTGACCTTGCTGAACATGAGTATCCACCACCTCGATAGCTTCCGCTACCTGTTTGGTGAGCCTGAGTCCGTTTACGTCAGCGCCAGGAAGGATCCGCGAACTCCCTCTGAGCACGTGGACGGCGTGGTTCTTTACGTCCTCGAGTATCCCGGCGGCTTGCGCGCCACAGCTTGGGACGATGTGTGGGGCGGCCCGGCGCGGGAAGGCACGCCGCCGGATTTGTATATCAAATGGCGGGTCGAAGGCACAGAAGGCCTGGCCCAGGGTACGATCGGCTGGCCCAGTTATCCCAGCCGCACACCCAGCACTCTCGATTTCACCACTCGGCGGCAACCTGGATGCTGGTTCTCGCCACGCTGGAACGAGGTGTGGTTTCCTGACGCATTTGAGGGCACCATGGGCCAGTTGCTCGAGGCTTTGGCCACCGGCGCCGAGCCGGCAATCAGCGGCCGTGATAACTTAAAGACCATGGCCCTGGTCGAGGCTTGCTATAAATCCATTGAAGAACACCGGGTTGTCAGGCTGGAGGAAATGTAGCGCGTAAGTTGGAATTGTGGTGCGGGCGTCTCGCCCGCTGTCGCGGGAGCCTCCCGCTCCCGCAAGGGCACGCGGGCGAGACGCCCGCACCACTGAGGAGGGCTTCGTGAAACTCGGACTCATCAATTCGGCGTGGCTGGGGACTTCCGTCGGCACTGCCGAAGGAATTCGCAAGACCAAAGAGATCGGATTCGACAGCATCGATATCTTCAACGATCCCCTCGACATTGACATCAAGGAGAGGCGATTAATCAAGGATACCTGCCGCGAAGTCGGCCTGCCCGTTATTTCGCATTGCTGTTGTGCGCTGGGCATTGCCGACTTCAACCCCGCGGTGCAGCGCTTCCACGTTAGCCGCTGTAAAGCTTACCTGGATTTCGTCTATGAAACCGAAGCCAGGAACCTGTTGTTGGTAGTGGGCGAATACATTTGGCAGCAGGAGGTCATAGCGCCCCAGGCGCAATGGAAATTTGCCGTTGATAACGTCCGAATTCTGGGTGAATACGCCGCTTCCTTGGGGGTTGAGATTGCGATCGAACTCGAGCCGTTCAAGCTGTCGATTGTAAATACGCTCGATAAGATGGACCGGTTTCTCAAGGATGTCGACCTTCCTTCCGTGCGCGCCAATCTTGATATCTCTCACTTCGCGCTTGTGAACACCCCGCCTGAGTCCATTTCCAGACTCCGCGGACGCATTGCGCATGTGCACTTCTCGGATTGTGACGGCAAGGTGCATGGTGATCTGCCCCCGGGACGCGGCGTTGTGAACTTCACTCCTTACTTGCGGGAACTGAAAAACCTGGGCTTTGATGGCACAATCAGTATTGAGCTCGAGTATTCGCCACAGCCGGAGAAGATCGTTGATTGGGTGACGGAAGCGTATCGGGAGACGAACCGCTTGATGCAAGGCCTGGGCATACGGAATTGAAGATGGCCGATTGACGATTGTCGATTGCCGCGCTACATAATCGTCGATCGACAATCGTCCGTCGACAATCAAAGGGGGGAATCAATGAAATACCGAAAGTTTGGGCGTACGGGGCGGATGGTCAGCGAACTCGGCTACGGTATGTGGGGAATGGCGGGCTGGACAGGATCGAGTGATGAGGAATCCAAGCAAGCCCTGCAACGCTCCGTTGACCTGGGCTGTAACTTCTTTGACACAGCGTGGGCTTATGGGGACGGCCGCAGCGAAGCGTTGCTGGGATGGCTGCTCCGCAACAACCCCG
>Ga0181536_10007003_pt1 | contig 11172 bp, 10 predicted proteins | sample PEATcosm2014_Bin_41_FD_121105 | JGI IMG/M metagenome (GOLD analysis project Ga0181536, IMG submission 121105) | Peatland microbial communities from MTU Mesocosm Facility, Houghton, MI, USA - PEATcosm2014_Bin17_60_metaG | ecosystem: Environmental > Terrestrial > Soil > Wetlands > Peat | place...
ATCCATGATCGACTTCGTCGGGGCACAGGCCGTTCCTTATGGATTGCGTGAGGAACAGAACTTCGATGTGGATATGGAAGAAATCATCGACAAGATTACAGACCGCACGCGGTTGATCATCCTCAACAGCCCTCAAAATCCGACCGGCGGCGTGATCAGCCGTGAAGGCCTGAAAGCTCTTGCGGACAAACTTGCGGGGCGCGAAATCCCCGTCCTTTCCGACGAAATCTACCATCGACTGATCTACGAGGGTGACCACTCGAGCCTGGCGCAATTTCCAGGCATGAAGGACTGGACGATCATTCTGAACGGGTTCTCCAAGACCTATGCCATGACCGGCTGGCGGATGGGTTGGGGGGTGATGCGGCCGGATCTGGCGCGGTATGTGGCGCAGTTGATGACCAATTGCAACTCCTGCACCGCCAGCTTCAGTCAGATTGCAGGGATCGAGGCATTGCGAGGCGATCAAAGCTCCGTAGGCGTCATGCGGGAGGAATTCCGGCGGCGTCGGAGCGTTATCGTCGAAGGCTTGAACCGCATCCCGGGCTTCAGTTGCCGGCAACCACGCGGGGCCTTTTACGTCTTTCCCAATATCAAAGAAACGAAGTGGAATTCCCGTATCCTGGCAGACGCCATACTGAACGAAGCCGGCGTGGCGTGCCTGGGCGGGACCGCATTTGGAGAGTGGGGAGAGGGTTTTCTGCGCTTCTCCTTCGCTAATTCCGTGGAGAACCTTCAGAGGGCTTTGGAGCGGATCGAGAGTTGGGTCAGAAAGAGCAGGATTTAGGATTCAGGAATCAGGACTCAAGATTTGGAAGACTGGGCCCCATCAGTGAAATAGGACGGCAGGGCTTAAACCGGCACAAATCCTGGGCTAAGTTCTGCCGCCCGCCAATAAGAATGGCGGGCTATCTGAAGACCTCTGTGGGCCTTTCGAACACTTACTTTCCTGTTGTGCATCCCCTGCATTCATACCTCTTTATTTTCCAACGCGGGGTTGTATAATGCAGGGCCATTCGGAGGGCCTTGCGCTTCAGGTTTTTCAGTAATGCTCAGAACTCAAGAGATTATCGGTACGCGAACGCTCGATGCACGCTCGGGAGGAGGTATTGATGGAAGGTTTGAAAATGTCGCGCCGGGATTTTAATAAATCCGCAGTACTAGGAACGGCCAGTCTGGCTCTTTCCGCAGGCCCTGCGGTGCGAAACGTGCTGGGAGCCAACGATCGCATTGGGGTGGGGCTGATCGGTTCAGGAAGTCAAGGTCGTTATGACCTGGGCTCCTTCATCAAGACGAAACAAGTTGACGTAGTCGCGCTCTGCGATGTGTGGGACCTGCGCCTCAGCGAGACGCTGGTGGGTCATAATCTCTCATCGGAGAAGGTGAAGAGTTACAAGGACTTTCGCAAGCTCCTGGAGCACAAGGATATTGATGCGGTTATTGTCGCCACACCTGAACACTGGCATGCCATTCCCACGATCATGGCGTGTGAGGCCGGCAAAGACGTGTACGTGGAAAAGCCGACTTCGCACACTATTCTGGAAGGTCGAAGGATGGTGGAGGCAGCTAACAAAAACAACCGGGTGGTTCAGTGTGGGACTCAACAGCGGTCGGGTGAGCATTTCCAGAAAGTTGCCCAACTCCTCCGCAGCGGGAGGATCGGCCGGGTGACGGAGGCCGATACCTGGGTTTTGCGTGGGACCTCGGTACAGTCGAGGATGCAAACGTCTTACCCCGACACCGACCCGCCGGCGGGTCTCGACTGGGACCTCTGGCTGGGTCCAGCGCCCTATCACCATTACAATCGCAACCGCCATATGGGTTGGGGTGGCTTCTGGGAGACTGGAGGCGGGGAGTTGACGAACTGGGCGCCTCACCTGATCGATATCGTTCATTGGGGGTTGGGGGTCGATGCCCCGCGGACGGTGGTGGTTTCCGGAGGTCAGTTCATTTCTTCCGGCGTGTTTGAAATTCCCGATACGATTGAGGCGACTTACGAGTATCCCGGTTCGGTCGTAAATGAGAATGGCATACTTGTGAAGTTTTACAATCGCGCCGGACGCGGCCCCGATGGCCATCAATATGGAATGGAGTTCTACGGCACGGAAGGAACGCTGTTTGTGGATCGCGAGGGCTACACGATTTGGCCGATGGATCTGGTGCACGACGGCTGGGAAACGTTTGGTCCCACAGCAGTAACTATGGGCGATGGTACTCCTCAACATCAGCCGCATGTGGAGAACTTCCTGGAGTGCGTTCGCTCACGCAAGAAGCCAAACTCGGATATCGAGACGACCCACCGGGCGACCAGCGCCTGCATTGTCGGAAACATCTCTTACAAGCTAGGACGGAAGTTGCATTGGGATCGAGACAAGGAACAGTTTGTTGGCGACACGGAAGCCAACAAAATGCTCACCAAGGAATATCGAAAACCGTGGAAAGTCGCTTGAAAGCTAAGGAGAGTCGCGCATGAAATATGGCGTCAATACGATGATTTGGACGACGCGCGTGGACGAACGCCGCGCGGCGCTGTTCTCCCGAATCCGGGAGTGGGGCTTCGATGGGGCTGAGCTGTTTTTATCCCCGCAGGAGCCTAGAGACATACCTGCGGTTCGAAAGATGCTGGAGAAGAATCAACTGGAATGCACGACGTGCAGCGTTATACCCCGCGAGTGTCATCTGGTGAGCCCCCTGCCTGAGGTGCGGGCCAGGGGAGTGGAGTTTCTGAAGACGTGCGTAGACCGCACGGCCGAGCTTGGAGCACGCTTGGTCTGCGGTCCGATGTTTGCCGGCCTGGGCGTGATGACTGGCTGCCGCCGCACTCCCGAAGAGTGGAATTGGGCCGTGGAGGGATTGCAGGTGGTTGCCCGCCATGCTCAGAAGTGCCACGTGATGGTCTGCTTGGAGCCACTCAACCGCTTCGAGACTTACTTCCTCAACACACTGGAGGACGCGGCCCGCTTGATTCACGATATTGGCGAGCCCAACGTCAAGATTCACTTTGATACCTTCCACGCCAACATCGAAGAGCGGCATCCGGCAGAAGCGCTGCGGTCTGTCGGCAGTGAGCTGGGGCATGTCCATGCCTGTGAGAACGACCGCGGCATCCCGGGGACGGGGCACATTGATTGGCAAGGGGTGCTAAAGGCGTTGAAGGTTATCCGTTACAACGGCTGGATGACCATCGAATCGTTCGCGCAGCCGGAGCCCGGCCTCGCTGCGGCGGCTGCCGTCTGGCGCGACATTGCTCCCTCCGGTGATGAGTTGGCGCAACAGGGATTGCGCTTCATTCGAAGCCTGGCCAGGGGGCTGGGGATCAAGTGAGGACAGGTGTCAGGTTTCAGGTGTCGGGACCGGGTGGGGTGCAGGCCCTGCCCTCCTGACCCGTGGTTCTTCAAAGGCAGCAGGCGCGGGGACACCCGGGAATGACACGTATGAAATCTTACCGATGATGGCTGACAGCACAACTGACTACTGACAACTGACGACTGACAACTTCGTTTTCCCGCGACCAATTGGGGGTTTCTATGAGTGCGAATTTCGTTAATGTGTGTCGGATTTCCAGAAGGGCCGGGCCCAGGCTTTTCATCTTATTTGCACTTCTCGTGATGGCTGCGTCGGCTCTTAGGTTTATTCCCCCTACTGAAGCTCAAGGGTCGGATGAGATTCCCTTCCGCAAGCACACGATTGACTTGGGCCCGAGCGAGACCGTGGCCATTGTGGATATGAACCGGGATGGCAAGTTGGACATAGTCTCCGGGGAAAACTGGTTCGAGCAGGCGCCGCCCGCTGCGCCCGGCGAGGGGCCGCGCTGGATCAAACACAAGTTTCGCAGTCTGCCTTATACGGATTTCTACTTGAAGACCTGAGCGATCTGGCTATCGACGTAAACGGGGACGGCTACCCGGACATCGTGAGCTGCTCTTACTGGTCTGACCCGCTCACTTGGTGGGAAAATCCTGGGGCGCGGAACCAGCCCTGGAAGAAGCACGTGATCGAGTCGCGCGCTCCGGTGGAATTCGCCTTCCTGGTGGATATTCTCAACACGGGCAAGCCACAACAACTCTTGCCACAGTTTGGTGATCCGAACTTTCCCTTGACCTGGTACGAGTTGTCAGGCAAAGGGGGCGATTCCGCCTGGATCCCGCACGTCATAAGTCCAAAAAGTTACGGCCACGGCATCGGAGCAGGCGACGTGAACGGCGATGGGCGAACCGATATCATCACGCCCAAGGGATGGTTTGAAGCGCCTCCCGACCCTCGCAATGGCCAGTGGATCTTCCATCCGGAATTCGATTTGGGGGCCACGGGGTTCATTTACACGCTGGATGTGAACGGCGACGGACTGCCGGACATTGTCACTTCCCTGGCCCACGACTACGGAATCTTCTGGTACGAGCAGAAGAAAGATGCCGCGGGCCATCGCACTTGGATCAAGCATGTGATTGACGATAGCTGGTCCCAGGCCCACGCCCTGACCCTGGCCGACCTGAAGGGCGACGGCCACATGGATATCGTAACGGGCAAGCGGTACTTTGCCCACAACGGTCACGATCCGGGCAGCCGCGAACCCCTGGGAATCTACTGGTACGAACCGATCAAAGTGGGGAATGACCTCCAATGGAGGCGACACGTCATCGACTACAGCACGCGCACGGGTGGTGGCATGCAGATCGCCGTGGTGGATATCGACGGTGACGGCGACTTGGACATCGTCGTGGGAGGGAAGTCCGGCCTGTTTCTATTCGAGAACCTGACCATCACGCGCTGACTGTGGCTCGAGTATGCACGCCTCAATCCGATGTCTTTTTGGGGCCGGCCCTCTCCCGAGGGAAGGGAAAGAAGCGAGGCGGTGTGCGCCGGAAAGCCAGAGGCTTTCCGCACAGCGGGCGGCAGAGCCGCTTTTCTCCCGACTTTGACGGGGCAGCACTGAACACCCGGCGAGAATTTACGCTGCGGAGGCGCGCTCCTCGCAACCCCGCAAGCGCTCACGAAGCTGCAAGACGCGCGCGGCGATATGTTCGGCGCTCAGCCCGAACTCCTGAACCAGTTCCCAGGGTTTGCCGGAGAGTCCGAACCGGTCATTGACCCCGACCATGTCGAACCACAGAGGGTGCTTGTAATTCTTGCGATGTCGCAGGATGGCGCCAGCCACGATGTTTCCGAATCCTCCCACCTGGTGCTCTTCGGCAGTGACGATCAGGCGCGTATGGTCGGCGGCCTGCACCAGCGCCCCCACATCGAGCGGCTTCACCGTGTGCATATTCACCACTCGCGTTTCGAGGCCGAACTCTTCCTTGAGCAGCCAGGCGGCGCGCATTGCCTCCGGCACCATCGGCCCGCAGGCGATGATGGACACATCTTCATCTTCGCCCGCGTAATGGGTGGAGAGGAAGGTCTCGAAGGCATCCAGGAAGCGCGGCTTCTCACCTCGATAGCGAATGATATTGGCCACGCCGTACCGGAAGGGGGTCGCCGGAGTGGTGACGACAGGCGTAGCCTCCCGCGCAAAGCGAATGTAAGCCGGCCCCACCAGGTCGAGCAGGCTGAAGAGAGTGGTGCGCTCTGTCTCGAGCGAATCGCACGGGGCCAGCACGTGCATATTGGGCAGGATATTCATCAGCGCAATCTCTTCCAGCGCCTGATGGGTCGCCCCGTCCTGGCCTACGGAGATGCCGCCGTGCGCCCCGGCGATTTTCACGTTCAGGTTCGAGTAGCAAATGGTGGTGCGGATTTGGTCCCAACAGCGGCCGGAGGCGAACACGCCGTAGGTGCCGGTCACCGGGATCAACCCTTCCTTCGCGAGCCCTGCGGCGACCTCCATCATATTCTGTTCGGCGATCCCGACGCTGAAGACGCGGTGCTTGCGCTCCGGGTGCTTGGCCTCGAAGTCCGTAATGCGGATGGAGCCCGAAATATCGGCGTGCAACGTGACGACGCGCTCATCGGCGCCGGCTTTTTCGAGGCCGCGCCCGAATCCCATGCGCGTCGCGTCCATATCCACTTTCATGGTCGAGCCTGCATTCCACCAGTAATCGCGGCGGAAGGTCGGCAGTGTGTCGTTTGTTTTGCGCTTTACCTGCGCGCCATATTCAGCGGCCCTGGCAAGCAACGCCTCGACGCGCGCGCCAGGGAGCGAGGGCGAGGCCAGCTCCACCATGGCCTTTTCAAACTGCGCGCGGTTGGGCGCCACGCCGTGCCATCCCGCCTCGTTCTCCATGAAGGACACACCCTTGCCTTTCACCGTGCGGGCGATGATGAGAGTCGGCAGGTCGTCCTTCGCCCGCGCGCTCTCGAAGGCCTCGAGAATCTTGTCGATATCGTGCCCGTCGATCTCTAGCACGTTCCAGTTGAAGGCCCGGTATTTCTCCGCCAGCGGGTCTACGTTCATAACGTCGCGCACCCAGCCGTCGATCTGCAGATCATTCTTGTCAATAATGCCACAGAGATTATCCAGCTTATAATGGCCGGCAGCCATAGCCGCTTCCCAGATGCTGCCTTCCTGCTGCTCGCCGTCCCCCATGATGCAATACACGCGATAGGGGCGGCCCAGCAGCTTTCCCGCCAGTGCGTTGCCCACCGCGACTCCCAGCCCTTGCCCCAGCGAGCCGCTGGAGACTTCCACGCCGGGGAGTTCAAGCCAGTTAGGATGGCCCTCGAACCGTGAGCCAAGTTGGCGCAGCAGGACCGTGTCCTCCAGAGGGAAGTACCCGGCTTTACCCAAGGCCACGTAAAGCGCTGGCGCCTTATGGCCGGTTGACCAGAAAACGCGGTCGCGGTGGGGCCAGGCAGGATTTCTTGGGTCATGGTTCAGCACCCGAAGGTACAGGGCGGCAGCAATGTCCATGACGGAAAGAGTGCCACCGGGGTGGCCCGAGCCAGCGGCAAAAATGTCGATTATATCGAAGGCGCGCATCTCGGCGGCGGCGGCGCGCAGCTCTTCCACGGTCAGCCGGGGACCGCGTTGCTCACAACTTGTGCTCATAGTTCTTACCTCCCCTCACTCTGAAGCGGGCATAAACGCCCAATGGTGCGAAGATTGGCGCGGTAGCAGGAGCAAATGCCGTGAGTTGGATGTCGCCCCCAAGCAATCAGTTCAACTCGTGGCAATGCCGTAAGTCTTTTGCTGTGAGTGTAATAGGCCTCTTCGAAGAGCCTCTTACTAAGGGCTTTCGAGGTGTCCTGTACGCCGCGCGTCAAAGGCAATCCTCACTCTCGTCAGACTGAACCTGCACAATACCAGCCGAGGCAATCAGCCAGATTAAACCCCGTGGGGGAAAACAAGGGTCAAAGCGGTCCGAGCTTCCAGATTGGCGACTTTAGGGCACAGGCTGGGGCTGAGTTCCCGCGCCATAGGCGTCTCGACCTAATGGGCAAACGATGAGTCTTGCCGCAACCGGTTTAGTCTTCCCTTAATGAAACGGGTTGATGGCGCGCACTGTGCCGTACATCCGATCGTGTTCGAAGTCCTCCGATATCAATTCCGGAAGACCGTAGAATTCGGCGTAGGCCCACAAGTGCGCATCGAACCAGGAGAGCTGGTAAGCTACCGCGCCCCGCAGAGCGGTTCGAAGAACATCTCCAGTTGGGTAAAGGACCACAAATTGACTGAGTAGCTCTTCGGCTTCCCGGTGGGCCTCGGCTTGGGAGAGGAGGGCCTCGCCATTGATGCGCGGGCGTGTCACAGCCGCGACGAATTCGACGATGGCTTGGTGGGGGATCCGAACACTGCGTTCCACCAATCCTTGGCGCAGCAGTTCGGTCGCTATTCTCCCTTTCACTGAATATCGCCAGTCGAACCGATAGACAAGAATGTTGGTGTCAATGAGAGCCGCCACGCGTGTAAAGGTCCTCTCGTTTCCACCCCCGGTCCACGGGTTCCTTCGTATTCAGCCGCCCGTCGCTCGAGAGTTTACTCGCTCGTTCGCGCTGGCGCTCGGTGGCCTTATCGAACAGGCGCAGGCGGGTTTCGAGGTCGGGTTCGTGGGCCGCCGGGCGGGCAGGGGCCACGCGGATCGCCTCCCCTGCGGGAACCCAATCGAGTTCGTCGCCTGGGCGAATCCCATATTTATCCGCGAGCGATTTAGGAATCGTCACTTGGAGTTTGCTGGTCACTTTAGCCATAGTCCTTACTTTAGCAAGGATTTTTTCCTTGTCAAGCTGTCAGGTCTCGGTCGACGTCCGCTCGGCCGACGCTGAACATGCCCGGCTTGCCAGCCGTCATCGCTACTTATTGCATGGCGTGAGCAGCCGACGAGGTGCGGTGCTTCCATCTAACGCCTCGAACGGCAACGCCAGTTGGGGGTGTCTCGCGGCCGGCGGCGGCTCGCCGTGATTGCCCTCCAGGCCGTAGCGGGCGCGGAGTTCCGCCAAAAGCTTCGTCATGCGGGCTTTGTAATCCCCATTCAGGTAGGCCGAGTGAGCGTAGAGTTTGCGGTACTGCTTGACCAGTCGCGGAAACTCTTCTTCCAGGAAAGGCATGAACTGTTTCATGGCGGATGGCGTCAGGAAAAGGATGTTCCCGTACAGGAACTTCGCACCAGCCTCGGACGCCGCACGCGCCAGGGTTTCGAGTGACCTCTCGGAATCGTTCAGTCCAGGCAGGATGGGCATGGCATTCACGCCCACGCAGATCCCGGCTTCAGACAACTGCTTGACAGCTTCAAGTCGCTTTGCCGGTAGCGGTGCCTTTGGTTCGAGCAGGCGCGCCAAGCGTTCATCTGTCGTGGTTACTGTCATGTGAACGCTGAAGCGGTGCCGGGCGGCGACCAGCCTGAGCAATTCGAGGTCGCGAAGAATCAGGACGGACTTCGTGGTAATGGAGAATTCCAGCCCTTCGAACTCGGCGAGGACTTCCAACATGCGCTTCGTAATCTCGAACTGCTTTTCCGCCGGCTGATAGGGATCGGTCGCCGTACCGACAGCGATGGGCAAGCCCCTGTCCTTAGCTTGGCGGAGCTCCGCGCGCAAGAGTTCCGGCGACCCGATTTTGGCATAGATCTTCCGCTCAAAGTCCTTTCCGTCCCACATCTCCATGAACTCGTGCGTGTAGCGGGCGTAACAATACTTGCAGCCGAACTCGCATCCTCGGTAGGGGTTGATGGTCCAGGCGAAAGGCATCCGCCCGCTCGATTCGCGGTTGAGCGTGGAGCGGCAGGGGAGGGCAAAGTACTCCACCTCGGCGCGCTCGCGGACCCGGGGACTTTCGGCCGCCAGGCGAGCGATCCCCACTAATGGCATTTCCGGGGTGGGTCGATTGGTCAGAACAGCGATTGACGCCATCGCGAAGCTCCAGAATCAGGATAACCTAAGCTTCGCTTTTTCTTCGCCTCTTGTCAAGCAATATTTGGAGGCAGGCAGGAGGGGGTGGAAGTCACTGTTCCGCGCGCACCCATTTGTAAGCTGATGTGTTTTGAGCTGGAGTGAAAGGAATTGGCAAAAAAAGGTCGAATGGGGCAGCGTGACGGGCTGCCGCCCATCCCATTTTCGCGGCGAGGACCGAACCAGGTCCACTGAGGATGACCAGATCTCACCTAAGCAAGAAGCTGGCCTGGGGGATAGAAGTTACATGCCTGCCTCAAGCGCCCTGTGGCATTCCTGGAGCGCGTGGTCCACATGCGCTATGGCCTTAGCCCGGTGCCCATGGAATTCTGATGGGGCAGCCTCAAGCTCCCGCCTGGCTTGCTCCAGGTGCTGGATGGCCGCTTCAATCCGCGGATGATGCTGAGGCGCCGGACTAGCCGCGGCGGCGCCGGGAGTCGCCGCTGGCGCGCCAGGCCGCGGAGATCCAGGTTGCGCGTGAAAAACTACTGGTAACAAGGTAGCGGCCAGTAACGCCACCCCTACCGCCCACGAGATCAGTGTTCGTTTCATAGTTCCTCCATGCATTGAGATTTTGTGTATATAGCAATCGTCGCGTAAGGAAGCATTCCTCAACGTGACTTAGCCCTACACCAGATTTAAGCACAAGTCAGAAGCATTTGCACGAGTAATTGCTGAAACGGGTGACGATCCAAGGCCGGACAGGCGCATCATTAAGCTCCTCGCCGACGATCATTGGGCCGATTCCGGACCTGACCTATTTCGCTGCAAGGCTCGACGAGTGCTTTTTTCTCTCCGAAGGTCGGGGATGGGTAGTGGGTCAAATTGATCCCGTAGCGGCGAGTTCATCTCGCCGAATGGCGGCGTAAAGCCGCCTCTACATCAAATTGACCCACCACCCGGAGATGGGGCGTTGACCCTCAAAAGCGAATTGCTGCTAAAATGCTCTCGCCCCATAGGGCTGGGGGAGGATTCATGAAAGTTGCTGTGGTGCAGATGAACGTCAAGATCCTGGAGAGACAAAGGAACTTGGAGAAAATTCTTGCCGGCCTTGAATCTGCTGCCTGTGCTGGCGCGGGGATCGTGGTGTTCCCTGAATGCGCGCTTACCGGCTATTGCTTCGCGGGCAGGGAGGAGGCCGACCCCGTGGCAGAGCCGGTTCCTGGCCCCTCCTCGGAGAAGCTATGGGAAGCGGCAAAGTCGCTTGATTGTACCGCAGTGGTTGGCCTGCTCGAGCGCGATGGCGACCGGATTTTCAATGCTGCTGTGGTGGTGACTCCACAGGGAATTGCTGGCACTTTTCGCAAACTCCATCTTCCGTATCTCGGGATTGATCGGTTTGTTGCTCCAGGGGACAAGCCATTTCCGGTGTTCGAGACGTTGCACGGGAAGATTGGCATCAATATCTGCTTCGATTGCAGCTTCCCGGAGGCGGGCAGGGTACTTAAGCTCAAAGGCGCTCAGCTCCTGGCGATCCCCACGAATTGGCCCATTGGCTCAGATTCTTGGCAACATACCACCAAGGTTCGCGCCACGGAGAACCACTTTCACGTTGTTGCGGCAGACCGTGTAGGCGAAGAGCGAGGATTCCGCTTCGCGGGCCACTCGCAGATTGTAGATTTCACGGGCAAGGTCCTTGCCGAGGCGGGTGAAACCGAGGAGACAATCCTGATTGCGGACCTTGACCTGATGGGGGCGGACCTCAACCGGGTGGTCCGCGTGCCCGGGCAGTGGGAGTTTGACCGCATCGCCGCGCGCCGGCCTGAGATGTACGGTCCCATCACGGAAGCTGCGGTGCGACCGTAGTAATTCGCGGCTTGACAGGCTGCGGAAAAACCCTTCCAAGCTGTC
>Ga0181536_10007009_pt1 | contig 11170 bp, 7 predicted proteins | sample PEATcosm2014_Bin_41_FD_121105 | JGI IMG/M metagenome (GOLD analysis project Ga0181536, IMG submission 121105) | Peatland microbial communities from MTU Mesocosm Facility, Houghton, MI, USA - PEATcosm2014_Bin17_60_metaG | ecosystem: Environmental > Terrestrial > Soil > Wetlands > Peat | place...
GCAGATACTCGCGCAGTTCCTTGCCCTGCTTCGGCGTCAGACCCCATTCGCCGACCTGCACGGCGTAAAGCCAGGGCCAGTCGAATTCCTCTTCTTCATCGAGGTTAATCGGCTGCTCCGCCGACCGCGTGTTCACGCGCGTCAGGCGGCGCACTGCCTCTGAGAAGTGACGGTCGGCTCTGGGATAATCCTGCGTCCAGAGCGTCATTCCGAGGCGCCAGTCGCCGTCGAAGCGCCCGCGGTAGCCGTCGTTCCAGCCACCTGGAAACATCAGGCGCGCAAAGGCAAACTCGGTCTTTTCGTTCGCGTCCGGAGGCGTATCGAACGAGTAGTATTCGACGCCGTGATACTGGCGGAATGGCTTCTGAAACGCGTAGACCGTGCTCAGGAAGGCGAGTGAAAAACCTGCCAGCCACAGCGCGCTCCGAAGATTGATCCGCACGGTCTTGCCCTGAGCATAGCACCGGCGCGCGCCGGCCTGGGCACTTGCGCTTCTGTGAGAATAGAAGTCTTTCGATGAATCTGTTCCGTTTCTCGCGCTTCTTCCTGCCCTCGCAGAATCCGATCGGTTTCGGCGCCAGCGACTTCATCGCCCTCGGCCTCGCCGTGCTGCTGGCCGTCGTTTTTTTATTGCGTCACCGGATGGAAGCCGCCGCGGGGAGACTCGCCGCGCGAACGTCGGTGTCCATGGTGCTGGTGGGCGCTTTGCCGGTAGCTCTGCGCCTGGCATTGCTCGGTCAGCATCCGGTTCCGACGCCGCGCGTGGCGGACGATTTCAGTTATCTTCTGCTCGCCGATACGCTGGCTCATTTCCGCCTGGCCAACCCGATGCATCCCATGCGCCGGTTTTTCGAAGGCGTCTTCATCCTCCAGGAGCCTTCGTACAGTTCCATCTTTCCGCCGGGGCAGGGCTTGGCGCTTGCCTGCGGACAATTGATTTTCGGTCATCCGTGGGCGGGCGTACTGCTCTCGACGGCGGCGTTCTGCGCGCTTTGTTACTGGATGCTGCGCGCTTGGGTTGCGCCGGGCAGGTCGCTTGCCGGAGGGCTGCTGGCCGCGCTGGAATTCGGCCCGCTGAGCCCCTGGATGAACACCTATTGGGGCGGCGCCGTCTCCGCCGCTGCGGGATGCCTGGTTTTTGGAGCGCTGCCTCGCATAAAGAGGAATGCGCGCTCCCGCGACGCCGTCCTTCTCGGCGTGGGTCTCGGACTCCAGTTGTTGACCCGGCCTTACGAATTCGTTCTTCTCCTGCTGATCGTTTTTCTTTTCTTCCTGCCGGATGTGGCGCACGCACTCCCGCGTGCCGTGTCGAGACTCTTCTCGACACCCGTTCTGGCGCAGAAAGACGGCGACGGCACGAGTGCCGACGCGGCACGCAGGAGTGCGTGCGCCACGCTGGCTATCGCGGCATTAATAATGATGCCCGCCATCGCTCTGACCGCCTTCCAGAATCGAGCGGTTACGGGTCGCTGGACGACGCTGCCCTACATGCTCAGCCGCACCCAATATGGCATCCCGACTACGTTTACGTTTCAGCCGAACCCGATCCCGCACCGCGAATTGACCGTGGAGCAGAAGGTCGATTATGACGAGCAGACGGCTACGCACGGAAAGGACACCGACACCGTCGCGAGTTGGTTCGAGCGCCTCGGCGAACGCGTCCTTTTCTTTCGCTTTTTCCTCCTGGCGCCGCTTTATCTCGCGCTGTTTGCGTTTATCGTCTCCCTCCGGGAGTATCGCTTCATTTGGGTGGTACTCGCGATCGCCGTCTTCTGGATCGGAGACAACTTCTATCCTTATTTCTATCCTCACTACGTCGCCGCGGCAGCGTGCCTTTTCGTTCTGATAAGCGTTAAAGGGCTCGAGCGTCTGAGCCTGTTGACAATTCGCGGAATCGCTGTGGGCCAGGAGGCCGCCCGCCTGATTCTCCTGCTTTGTCTCGCGCATTTTCTCTTCTGGTACGGCATTCATTTATCCGGCAACCAGAACCTCATGCGCGTGATGAGCCAGTACGAAAGCTGGGACGAGATCAATTACGGCGATCCCGAAGGACGTATCGCGATCGACAATCGCCTGGCCGCGGCGCCGGGCAGCCAGCTCGTCTTTGCGCGTTATCGGCCACAGCACGGATCGACCGAATGGATTCGCAATGCCGCCGACATCGATCGCGCGCGTGTGGTCTGGGCGCTCGATCTCGGCCCGGAAGAAAACGAGAAACTTCGGCGCTATTATCCGAACCGCAAAGCCTGGCTGCTGGAGCCCGATCTGCACCCACCGAAATTAGTGGATTATCCGTAACACTCCGGTAACGCGCACATGCCACAATCGGCACATGAGCGCCAGTCCGCTGTCTCCCGATGAATTGCAAAAGATAGATGCATACTGGCGGGCCGCCAACTATCTCTCGGTCGGCCAGATCTACCTGATGGACAATCCGCTGCTGCGCGAACCGCTGCGCGTGGAACACATCAAGCCGCGTCTGCTCGGCCACTGGGGTACGACGCCCGGTCTCAACTTCATTTATGCCCACATGAATCGCGTCATCAAGGCATATGGCCTCAACGCCATCTACGTCTGCGGACCGGGTCATGGCGGACCGGGCATGGTTGCCAACACTTACCTCGAAGGAACCTATTCGGAAATTTATCCCAACATTGCGCAGAACGAAGAGGGGATGAAGCGGCTGTTCCGGCAGTTCTCGTTTCCGGGTGGCATCCCGAGCCATGCAGCGCCGGAAACGCCGGGTTCGATCCATGAGGGCGGTGAACTGGGCTACGCGTTATTCCACGCCTATGGCGCGGTCTTCGATAACCCGGATCTGCTGGCCTGCTGCGTTGTGGGCGATGGAGAGGCCGAGACGGGGCCGTGCGCCACGAGCTGGCACTCGAACAAATTTCTCAATCCCGCGCGCGACGGAGCCGTGCTGCCGATTCTCCATCTGAATGGATACAAGATCGCCGGACCTACGGTACTGGCCCGGATTCCGCACGAAGAGCTGGAATCGCTGTTCGAAGGTTACGGGTACAAGTGCTGGTTTGTTGAAGGCCACGAGCCCGAAGCGATGCACCAAAAGATGGCGGAGACGATGGATGCCGTTATCCAGGAGATCCGCGCCATTCAGGACGATGTGCGCGCCAACGGCTTCCGCCAGCGTCCCTCGTGGCCGATGATTATTCTGCGCAGTCCCAAGGGCTGGACCGGTCCGAAGGAACTCGATGGCAAACCGGTCGAAGGAACTTTTCGCGCGCATCAGGTCCCGCTCGACGCCGTGCGCGCGCGGCCGGACGAATTGCGGATGCTCGAACACTGGATGCAGAGCTATGTTCCGGACAGGCTGTTCGATGAGCACGGCACGCTGCAGGCCGACATCGCCGAGCTTGCGCCTGAAGGTGAGCGGCGGATGGGGGCGAATCCGCACGCCAACGGCGGGCTGCTGCTCCGGGATCTCGAACTTCCGAACTTCTGCGACTACGCGGTAGATGTTCCGAAGCCGGGCGCCACTGTGGCAGAAGCTACTCGTGTCATGGGCAACTTCCTGCGCGACACGATGAAACTGAACTGGAAAAATTTCCGGGTCGTTTCGCCGGACGAGACGAGTTCCAACCGCTGGAACGCCCTGTTTGAAATTACGGGCCGCGTTTCAACGGCGGAAATAATAGCCATCGACGATCATGTCGCGCCGGACGGCCGCGTGATGGAGATGCTGAGCGAGCATGCGTGCCAGGGCTGGCTCGAAGGGTATCTGCTGACCGGCCGGCACGGGTTTTTCTCCTGCTATGAGGCGTTCATCCACATCATCGATTCGATGTTCAATCAGCACGCGAAATGGCTGAAGGTGACGCGCCACATTCCCTGGCGGAGACCGATCGCTTCGCTTAACTATCTGCTCAGTTCCCATGTGTGGAGGCAGGACCACAACGGGTTCAGTCACCAGGACCCCGGGTTTATCGATCACGTCGTGAATAAGAAAGGAGAGATTATCCGCGTTTATCTGCCGCCCGACGCGAATACGCTGCTCTCCGTCACCGACCACTGCCTGCGCAGCCGTAACTACGTGAACGTGATCGTCGCGGGCAAGCAGCCCGGAATGCAATGGCTGAATATGGACGATGCCGTTCGCCACTGCACGCTCGGAGCGGGCATTTTTGAATTTGCCAGTAACGACCGGGGCGGCGAGCCCGACGTCGTCATGGCCTGTGCGGGAGATATCCCGACGCTGGAAACTCTCGCCGCCGTCGACTGGCTGCGGCGGCACATTCCGGACCTGAAGATCCGCGTCGTCAATGTCGTCGACCTGATGACTCTGCAGCCGGTGAGCGAGCATCCGCACGGAATGCCCGACAAAACCTTCGACGCGCTGTTCACGCGGGGCAAGCCGATCATCTTCAACTATCACGGCTATCCGTGGCTGATTCACCGTCTGGCGTACCGGCGTGTCAACGATCGCCTGCACGTACGCGGCTACAAAGAGGAAGGCACCACCACGACGCCGTTCGATATGTGCGTGCGAAACGAGATCGATCGTTTTCATCTGGCGATCGACGTCATCGACCGCGTGCAGCGTCTCGAGGGCGTTTCTGGACATCTGCGGCAGGAACTGCAGAACCAGTTGACCGATCACGGGCTGTACATCCGCGAACACGGCGAAGATATGCCCGAGATCCGCGACTGGCAGTGGCCAGTGGAATGAAGATCCTCGTCCTCAACGCCGGCAGCTCTTCGCTGAAATACGACCTCTTCGAAACCACGCCCGAGAGGATCGCCGCGAATTCCGATCAGTTGCTGGGGAAGGGGACCGTCGAACGCGTTTCGAGCATGGCCGAGGCACTGCAATCGGTGTTCGCGCAGTTGGGTCCGGGCCCGATCGAGGCCGTGGGTCACCGTATCGTGCATGGGGGGGACCGGTTTCGCGAGTCTATGATCATCGATGCCGCGGTGGAAAAAGGGATCGACGAACTGAGCGCCCTGGCGCCGCTGCACAACCCGCACAACCTCGAGGCCGTGCGCGCCGCGCGCGAGCATATGCCGGGGGCAACGCACGTGGCGGTGTTCGATACGGCTTTCCACCGGACGCTGCCGGCGAAAGCGTACACGTATGCACTGCCTTACGAGTATCTGACTGAAAAGAAGATCCGGCGCTACGGATTCCACGGCATCTCGCATCGTTATGTTTCCTGGAAATTCGCGGAACTGCAAGGGAAAAAGCGCGGCGATTACCGGATGATCACTTGTCATCTCGGCAACGGGTGCTCGGTGTGCGCCATCGAATATGGGCGCTCCATCGACACGTCGATGGGCTTCACGCCGCTCGAAGGTCTGATCATGGGCTCGCGCAGCGGAGACGTGGATGCGGGTGCGATTCTCCATCTGATCACCCACGAGCACCAGGAGCCCGACGCCGTGCTGCGGATTCTCAACGGTGCCAGCGGACTGAAGGGTCTGTCCGGCGTTTCGAACGACATGCGCGACGTTCTGCGGGAATCCGCTGCGGGAAACCAGCGCGCGCGACTCGCGGTGGACGCGTTTTGCTACCGCGTAAGAAAGTACATCGGCGCTTACCTCGCGGCGATGAATGGCGCTGATGCACTGATCTTTACCGGAGGCATCGGCGAAAACGCCGCGCAGATTCGGGCAAAGATTTGCGCGGGTTTGGACAACCTCGGCATTGCCGTCGATCCCGCGGCCAACGCGAAGGAAGGCCGCGCGGCGAGGCAGGTGGGATCCTCGAAGATTCCTGTTTGGGTAATCCCCACCGAAGAGGAACTGCTCATTGCGCGGGATACGCTTCGCTGCATTTTGAAACTGCCGCACGAGTGAAAAGCGCAGGCGGAGCCGCCTGCGCCACATGTGGGGCAGGCGGTTCCGCCTGCCTGGTTAGCTGGTGGCGTGCGCGGGGCCGGGAACCGCGCCAATATGCCGCACAACAAGCCAGGCGCCAACGACCGCGACAACGAGTGAAATCCACTGTTCGAGCGTGAACGGACCGCCGAACGGATTCAAAGCGTCGTGATCGCGCAGGAACTCGACGCCGAAGCGAACCAGTCCGTAGAGCAGACCGTAGAGTCCGATGATCTGGCCGTCGCTGTGCGGCCGGCGCAATCGCCAGACAAGAATCAGACAGATGATTCCTTCGGCGAAGGCTTCGTAAAGCTGCGTCGGATGCAGCGGGATTCCGAGTGGCACGCCGGTTGTCGCGTCTTTGTTCGTAAAAGTGACTGCCCAGGGCAGGTGCGTCGGCTTGCCCCAGCAGCACCCCGCGGCAAAACACCCAAGCCGTCCGATACCATGTCCGATGGCGAGGCCGGGAGCGAAGATGTCGCTGGTCTCCAGCGCCGGCAGACGCTGCGCGCGCATGTAGAAGAACGCAAAAAGCAACGCCAGAATGAACCCGCCGTAAAAAATTCCGGCGCTTTGCAGCGTGGCCAGAGAAAAAATTTCGGCGGGATGCGCGCGCAGGTCCGGATCGAGCGCGATCATCATCAGCTTTGCGCCCAGCATGCCAACCAGCGCGCAGTAAACGCCGAGGTTCACCACCTTTTCGCCGTCGAGCCCGCGCTGCTTCGCGAATTTCGAGGCTATCCACAGCGCGGTCAGAAAGGCCAGCGCCACCAGCACGCCGTAGGTCGGCAGCGAGTGACTTCCGAATTGAATGAGACGTGGAAACATATCAGGCGCGCGCCTCGCCGCGGTGGCGTGTGAGAAGCATACTCAAAATCAGCAATCCGGCCCCAACGCAGATAGACGCATCGGCGACGTTAAAGGTGTACCAGTGCCAGGAAGCGACGTAAAAATCGAGAAAATCCGTGACGCGGCCCACATGCACACGATCATAGACGTTTCCCATCGCGCCGCCAAAAATGAATGCCAGACCAGTGGCGGAAGGAGTATCCAGGCGATCGATGCGCCACAGCATGATACCCAGGAGCAGCACGGCGATGAGCGACAGCGCGACGAGGATCAGCGTGTGCGACTGCGTCGAACTGCCGGAAAACATTCCGAACGCCACGCCCGGATTCTCCGAGCGGACGATGTTGAAGAAGCCAGGAATCACTGTCTCCATATCATACGGGCTGAAGCGGGTCTCGATGATCGATTTGGTCCAGCGGTCGAGCGAAAACACGCCGAGTGCGATGAGAAATGCGGCGATGCGGCGTGGGCCGTCAGTCTGCATTGTTCAGAGGGTCAATGCCGATTTCGCGGACAGCGGCGGCGCAGGACGCGCAGACAGTTGGCAATTCAGGCGCCGAGCCAACGTCTTCCGTGTACTTCCAGCAACGCTCGCATTTCGTTCCGAGCGCTCGTGCGATCTTCACGGCCACGCCCTCACTCGCGTGATTCCGGAGATCGACCTGCGAAACAATGAAAAGACCGGGCAACTCCCGCGCATACTGAGTCAGCAGAGGAAACAACTCGCCATCGGCCGACAGTTCGACGCGGGCTTCGAGCGGTGCGCCGATGAGCTTTTCGTTTCGCGCCGTTTCAAGACTCTTCAGGACATCGTCGCGAACTCCGATCAGGCGATCCCAGTTGGCAACGCGCCGACGAATCTCGGCGCCGAGGCCTCCGGTCAGCTCGGCGGAATCCGGGAAGTACGCCGTGTGCACGCTTCCCGGCTGGCCGAGGTGGGGCCAGACCTCCTCAGTGGTGAAGCTCAGGATCGGCGCCAGCAGCCGCACCAGCGCGTACGCGAGCCGATGCAATGCGGTTTGAGCGCTGCGGCGCGCATGCGATTTCGGCGCCGATGTGTACAGCCGGTCTTTCAGCACATCGAAGTAGATTGAACTAAGATCGACAGTGGTGAAGTCGTATACGGCGCGGTAAACCTTGTGAAATGCAAATTCGTCGTACCAGATACGGCAGCGTGAGACCAGTTCTTCGGCCCGAACGAGAATCCACTGGTCGAGTTCCACGAGTTGATCGCCGGGTACGGCATCGCGCGCGGGATCGAAGTCGTGGATGTTGCCAAGGGCATAGCGGAAAGTATTCCGGATTTTCCGGTAAGCCTCCGAGAGACGCGTCAGGATGAGCGGCGAGATCCGGACGTCTTCGACGAAATCGACAGAAGCTGTCCACAACCGGATGAGTTCTGCGCCGTAGTCCTTGATGATCTCCTCGGGCGCGACGCCGTTCCCGATGGATTTGGATAACGGACGTCCGTCGCCGTCCAGCGTCCAGCCGTGCGTCGCAGTGGCGCGGTAGGGGGCCTGGTCGCGCAGGCCCACTCCGATCAGAAGCGAGCTCTGGAACCAGCCGCGGTACTGATCGCCGCCTTCCATATAGAGGTCCGCGGGCCAGCGAAGGCCGTTTTCTTCCGTGAGCACGGCGAGATGGCTGGAGCCGGAGTCGAACCACACATCGAGAATGTCGTTTTCTTTGGTGAATGCCGTTGAGCCACATTTCGCGCAGACGGTGCCCGCAGGCACAAGGTCGGCCGCGCTGCGTTCGAACCAGACGTCGGCCGAGTGCACTGCAAACAAATCCACTACGGCATCGAGAATCTTCCGATCGGTGAGAGGCTCGCGGCATTTCTCGCAGTAGAAAACCACGATCGGAACACCCCAGACGCGCTGGCGCGAGATGCACCAGTCGGGGCGCGTCGAGACCATGTTCGAGATGCGCTCTTCACCCCACGCGGGCTGCCATTTGACGGCTTGGATGGCATCGAGCGCTTTCTCGCGCAGGCCGTTGTCAATGACCGTGCTGTCCATCCGGATGAACCATTGCTCGGTGGCGCGGAAAATGGTGGCGTTGTGGCAGCGCCAGCAATGCGGATAGGAATGGTCGATGTGCTCGAGAGCGAGCAGCGCACCGCGTTTCTCCAGAAGATCGATAACGATCGGATTGCCCTGCCAGATTGTCTTGCCGATAAGCTCTCGCGGAACGTGCCCTTCGAAGCCCTGCGGATCGAAGAAGCAGCCCTCGGGATCGACCGGGCAATAGACCGGAAGCCCGTACTGCGTTCCGACAACGTAATCTTCCTGACCATGTCCAGGCGCAGTGTGCACGGCGCCCGTGCCCTGTTCGAGCGTAACGTGATCGGCAACCATTCCGAGGGAGGGGCGGTTGATGAACGGGTGCTGAAAGGTGGTTTGATCCAGCTTGCTCCCGTTAAAGCGCGCGATGATCGTCGGTTCGGTCCAGTGGCACTTCTGCGCCGTCGCTGCCAGTAACTCGGCCGCGACGATGTAGACCTCGCCATCGACCTGCACCGCGACGTATTCAAACTTAGGATGAAACGCGATGCCGAGGTTGGCCGGAAGCGTCCAGGGAGTCGTCGTCCAGATGAGACCGTAAACCTTCTTGCCGCGGAGCGCAGGGTCGATCTGTTCGGCGTCGGATGTCAGCTCGAAGCGTACCCACACCGACGGGCTCTTGTGGTTTTCATACTCGACTTCGGCTTCGGCGAGCGCAGTGCGGTCGTGGATGCACCAGTTGACCGGCTTGAGGCCTTTATAGACGTAGCCTTTGTCCAGAAAATCCACAAACGCGCGCGCGATCACCGCCTGGTAAGCCGGCTTCATCGTCAGGTAGGGATCGTCCCAGCGGCCCAGAACGCCGAGACGTTTGAAATCCTGGCGCTGCAGATCGACCCATTTCTCGGCGTATTTGCGGCAGACGCGGCGAATCTGCGCGGGCGTCATTTTGGACTTCTTCGCGCCGAGTTCCTGATCGACCTTGTGTTCGATGGGAAGGCCGTGGCAATCCCAGCCGGGCACGTACGGCGCATCGAAGCCAGCCATGGTTCGCGACTTGACGATGAAATCTTTGACGATCTTGTTGAACGCCGTGCCGAGGTGGATGCGTCCGTTGGCATAAGGCGGTCCATCGTGCAGGATGTAGACGGGCTTGCCCGCGCGGGACCGACGGATCTCTCCATAGAGGTCCTGCTCCGCCCAGCGCGCGAGCATCTTCGGCTCTGCCTGCGGCAGGTTCGCCTTCATGGAAAAGTTCGTGCGAGGCAGATTGATCGTCTGCTTCAAATCCACATTCGTCATTGCGGGGATGTCTTCATTATAGTGACGATGAAGATCGCCGCACGATTCAGGAGTGCGCGGGCGCGGGTTTCGTGACCGCGGGAGCCGGCGCCGGCGCGGGCGGACCAGACGGAACAGGCCCCGGCTGATTCTCCGCGGGAGGGGCACGTTTGCTGTCCGGCTCCGGATCGGTCTGGTATTGAATGATCAGCGTGATGCGACGGTTGGCGCCGTCCTTCGGATTGGCCGGATTTCGCAGGCTCTGATCGGCAAAACCGCGCACCTGAGTGACCTGATCGCCGCGTATGCCGCTCTCCTGCATCAGACGGCGCGCAGCATTGGCGCGGTCTGCCGAAAGCTCCCAGTTCGAATAGTCGACGCGCCCCAAATAGGGCCGCGAATCCGTGTGTCCCTCCATCGTGACCTTATTCGGCAGTTTGCCGATCTCGTCGGCCAGCTTTCGCAACAGATCTTTGCCAAACTCCGTCGGAACCGGGCTGCCGGATTCGAAGAACGTCGAGTCGTCGCCCTCGATCAGTTCGACACGCAGGCCTTCATTGGTGATGGTAAAGACGATATGCTCTTTGATTTTCCGCAAGGCGGCGGAATCCCGAACCGCCTGCTCCAGCTTGTCCTTGAGCTTGCTCAGATCGTCTTTCTTGAGCGAAACACTTTCACTGCCCGAGCCTTTCATGCCGTTTCCGGCGTTCTTGGCATAACCCTTGGGATCGGTAAAATAGCCGCCGACGGCTTCTTTTATCTTTGTGCCGCTACCGACCAGCCAGAGAACGATGAACAGCGACATCATTGCGGTGACGAAGTCCGCATAGGCCACCTTCCAGGCGCCACCGTGATGACCGGCATGCTCCCTGGCGCGGCGCTTGATGATAATGATCGGCTGCCCGTTATTCATTTCAGGCCGCTTTCGACGGGGCCGCGGGAGCCGCGGCGGCAGCGGCGGCGGACGCCTTCGCGCGGCCCTTGCACGTAGCTTCCATCTCCTGGAATGTCGGCCGCAGTTCCGGGGGTATGGCGCGGCGGGCGAACTCGACGGCAATCATCGGGGCCATCCCCTTTGCAAACGCCATGAGACCCGCCCGCAGGGTCTGATAAAACTGCATCTCGGCGTCGTTGGTTTTCTCAAGGTTGGCCGCGATAGGGCCCACTACGCCGTACGACAACAGAATCCCGAGGAA
>Ga0181536_10007010_pt1 | contig 11169 bp, 10 predicted proteins | sample PEATcosm2014_Bin_41_FD_121105 | JGI IMG/M metagenome (GOLD analysis project Ga0181536, IMG submission 121105) | Peatland microbial communities from MTU Mesocosm Facility, Houghton, MI, USA - PEATcosm2014_Bin17_60_metaG | ecosystem: Environmental > Terrestrial > Soil > Wetlands > Peat | place...
ACCGATCTCCACATCAGCCACATCATCCGCGGCCAGGATCACCTTACCAATACCTTCAAGCACCTGCTCATCTTCGAGGCCCTCGGCGTCCAGCCGCCCCACTTCGCCCATCTTCCCCTGCTGGTCGCCCCCGACGGCGCCAAGCTCTCCAAGCGCAAACACGGCCCCGTCGTCAGCGTCACCACCTATCGCGATGCCGGCTTCCTCCCCCAGGCCTTCGTCAACTTCCTCTGTCTCCTCGGCTGGTCGCCCAAGAACGACCGCGAATTCATGACCCTCGATGAGTTGACCGCGGCATTCACTCTCGAAGCCGTCAACCGCTCCAACGCCGTCATCAACTTTACGGAAGAAGACCCGTTTGATCCCAAAGCCGTCTGGCTCAACGCCGAGCATATCCGCGCCCTGCCCGTCGAGCAACTCAGTTCTTCGCTTGCGCCCTTCTTCGAGCAGGCCGGCTTTGAGGCAACGCCCGAAAAAATTCTCGCCATCACCCCGCTTATCCGCGAACGGATCAAACTCCTGCGCGATGCCGTCACCGCCGCCGATTTCTTCTTCCTTTCGGAACTCGCACCGTATGACCCAGCCGAACTGATCCCGCCCAAGGGCGGCGATGTGGCGATGGCCCGCCGCGTCCTCCAGCACACGCTCGAAGTTCTGCCCGCAGTAGCCTTCGATCACGATTCGCTCGACCAAGCGCTTCGAGCCGCAGCCTCGCATCTGGGTTTGAAGGCCGGACAGGCCTTCCAGCCCATCCGGGTCGCCGTCTGCGGACGCAAAAATGCTCCGCCGCTCTTTGAAACCATGGCCGTCCTCGGCCGCGACGTCTGCCTGGCCCGCATCCGCCACGCCGAAGCTAGCCTGCAATCGCTCGGCTGAGCTTTGTGCTTTCCCAAGTCCGAAAATCCGGACCTGGGGTAACCAATCTTGGTGGTAGATTGAGATGTGGGCCACCCACCATTATTCTTCTCACCCACTTCGGAGGAAGCAATGAGCTTTCGTGCGAATGTTTTCAAGGTAATGATTGCGTCTCCTGGAGATGTAAGCGAGGAACGAAAGATTGTGACGGACGAAATCTATCGCTGGAATGATGCGAATGCGTCAGCCCGTCAAATCGTTCTTCTCCCTGTGAAGTGGGAGACTCACAGTACTCCTCAAATGGGAGGTCATCCGCAAGCCATAATCAACCGTCAATTGCTGGAAGATGCCGACATCGTTATCGGAATATTCGGAACTCGAATCGGAACGCCAACGGAAGAATTCGTCAGTGGCACGGTGGAGGAAATCAAGAAGCACGTTGCGGCAGGAAAGACAGCAAAAGTTTACTTTTCAGATGTTCCCATCCCTCCCAGTGAGTTGAATCCCACTCAATATGCGTTTGTTCAAGCTTTCCGTGATGAATGCAAGAGCATGGGTCTCTATGCCACGTTCAGCAGTACACAGGACTTCGGGAGAGAATTCAGTCACCACCTTTCCATAGAACTGAATCAGGGGCGCTACCGATGGCTTGCTTCTCCCGAAGAGTCGGTTTCCGGGGGTAGGGAAATCGTGCTCTCCAGAGAGGAATCGAGATTGCTTAAGGCAGCAGTTGGTGATGATGGTTCAATCATTTTTTCAGATTCCAATGACGGCTATGGAATGACGGTCGGAGAGGAAGTATTCTGTGACGGCACACCTAGATCGTCGGCCAAATGGCGAGCCATACTTCGGAACCTGATTGATTTGGACGCTGTAGAGCAGCTTTCGGAGGGTATTTACCGCGTGACCGCAAGAGGATATGAAATTGCGGACCAGATGGAAGCGTCAAATGTTTCTCCGAGTCTCAGCGCCTTTGACGAACATAGAACTACGCATACTCGCACCTTGGTTAATTCTCTGAATTATTTGCAGCGCGATCTTCTCCGGCTCCTGCTGCTCAAAGGAGGTTCGGCCCGTGTTGATGTCATTTCCACCGCCGTGGTGAATTCTTCTGGAGGAATCGACTACAACGCCCTAACCCACCCTCTCATTCAGAATGGGATGCTTACGCGAGCTGACGATCACACAGAGGGGTATTCGACATTCAGCGTCAATCTCAATATGTCTGAAGCTTTGAAGCACCTGCTCTTTCCGCGCAATGAAGGGAACAAGACTCCATTTTTCAAGGGCATTTAAGCATGTCAATCGCCGGGCTGGTGGCCCACATCTCGATTTTGAGATGTGGGAGACGATGAACCTCGACCGGCGTTTTTCGTTTTCGGATACTCCGGATTCCGAGGATTCCCAGGTATGAGAATCCAGCCCCTTCGGCTCCGCTCAGGGCAGGCTCTGGAACACCCAACACTTATTCGTTGAAAGCCGTCTCGAAGTTTTGCCCACCGTAGAAAATGCCAAGTATGGTTACTACTTCGCAGGTAACTTCGAAAGGGATGCTGACGCGCCGTCGGAAGCCTAAGACACGCAGACCGGGGCGGATATCATCCCGCAGCGCACCCCGCATAGGAAAGGTCTTGAGGCTCTCACATTGCTCCATGATCGCGTCAGTGTAGCGGGCGGCAAAATCGGGAGAAGCTACCGCGGCAACATGAATAAAGGGCTCTTGACGAGAATCTGTAAGAGCCGCCATTCTACGCGGCTTTCTGGAAAGCGACGAGTTGGTACTTGTGGCGGCCAGCCGTTGCGCTTTCAACAGCAGGTAGATGAGGTTGTGATAGCCACGTCCCCGGCGCAGCAGGACTTTGATGTTGCCGTTCACCGCCTCGACGACTCCCAGGGGAACCTTGGTCCGGCAGCAGTTAAGGATGCCCTCCAAACGGTTCAGCAGCATCTCTGTCAGCTTCTTCATAGGCCTGAGCCGCTGCCGGCGCAGTTGATTGATCCAACTCTTCAGGTAGCGCAACATCGCACCCTCCTAACGATAACTTCACAGCCGGTCCAGGCTCTCTTTGGCAGGTATGCCTTCATCTCCTTCCCGTTCAGCGCAAACAGGGCGTTGAGTTGCCGCTTCTTATTCGTGGTCAGATGCACCCAGCGAGCCGGCAGCAGCCAGCGCTTGCCCTTTACCAACTCCCTTGCCGGTCCGTTTTTGCGAAAAAACTCGGCTCGGCGCACTTCTTCCACGGCCGCCCCGGCGTGCTTAATGATATGGAACTTGTCATAGATGATTTTGCACTTCGGCAACCACTCTGCGATGCTCCGGCGAAACGGTTCCCACATATCCACACAGGCGGCCCGCACCGCACCGCGTTGAAACACACTTAGGAAAGCTCTGAATAAGTCCCGCTGTAGAGCAAGCCTTCCCTCAGGGGCTAAAGCCCGTGTTGATTTTGCGGCACTTACGGTACGACTGAAGTCGTGCCCTGACGCAAAATCGACTTAATCAGAGGTTTCTTAGCTTCTTCTCAAAGAACTCGTCGCGTGTCTCTTTCTTTTGCTCCGCGCCAAACCATAACGGCTCAGCGGCATCCAAGTTACTAACTACGGTGACAACTTATGCTTCTTGCCCACAAATATCTCGTCCACGCCCATCTGCCGCAAGGATTGGGCAAAAGCCTCCGCATCGACCTTCAGTTGATTCTTGGAATAGGTAATAAGGTGCTCCTTGGTGAAGTTCTTGTCGAACTTGATGAGGTATTTATGGTTCTTCGTATCCGCAACATTGAATTCCTGGTTGGCTGTAGCACTGCGTGTCCAGCACCTCGCCGTGCTGCCGGTTGGTGTGTAAGCTTCGTATTTCATAAGTTCGCCTGCGGTGTTTGCGAGAAGAGGGAACTGCGTACCCGTAGTCGATATGCTTTCACTCCATGTTTTAACCGTCACGAATATTCCGCGACAGGCAGCGGCTCTGCAAAATAAAATTGATAGCCGGGTCAAGGCCTGCGCACATGATTGCCGCAGCCCGTAAAGCCCATACCTATTCATTTCGCGCCTCCGCTTCCGATGCGCTCGGCTGTGGACGAAACCGAGTAGGCCATGCCCGTATTGGAAAATCGCATCCGGCCCATCTGCCGCCGGGAAACCGAACGTTGTACGATGGCCATGAAGGATTTTTGGGGAGGATGGTAACGTGCGTACGAACTGCAAGGCTATTTTTTTGGCATTGTCGATGATGGGGCTGGCAGCGGCCGTTCCAGTCCGCGGGCAGTTGGCGTTTCCCGCGGACGACGCGACGGCTGCTCCCAACCCGCTCACCGACCCCACGGTAAAACCGGGCAAAATCCTGCTCTTCGACCTTGAGGCGCGCTTTGCCAAGGACGTGCTGGAGCGCGGCGGAGCGGCCTTTGCCGACTGGTTTGCCGAGGATGGAGTGGCACTGGGCAACGGAGCGGCGCCCCTGGTGGGCAAGGTCGCCATCGCCAAATCCGCCAACTGGTCGCCCAAGGTCTATCAACTCACCTGGACCCCAACCGACGCCATGATGGGTCCATCGGGCGACATGGGCTACACCTGGGGCCACTTCGAGGGCCACAGCAAAGACGCGAACGGCAATCCGGTCACCACCACAGGCCGCTTCATCACTATCTGGCGCAAGCAGCCCGACGGAAACTGGAAGGTCGTTCTAGACGCGGGGGCCAACGAACCCGCAGCCGCCGGCGACTGCTGCAGACTTCCTGCCGCCCACTGACGAATCCCTCGACGATATGTACTGGGAGGCGCAATTGTGGAATTTCGATCGCGCGCCGTGGTGCAAATGCAAATAAGTGTCGCGCGCGTTGCTCTGCGAATGCGCGAAGGTTATTGCCGTTCGAGTATCCGCGGCAACCAGATGAATCTTGGTGTTCCAGCTTCCGCGTGATTTGCCGGTGGCCTGTGACCCGCATTTTTAAATCCGCTCGCGCCGTCGGGATGGACCTTCACCGAGGCCGAATCCAACGAAAAGGCCTCGATCTTGACGCGCACGATCTGCTCCTGCTGTAACTTCTCGAAGACCTTATCCAGAACGCCGTTCTTCGACCAGCGATTCATGCGCGTATAAACACTGTGCCAATTGCCAAATCGCGAAGGAAGGCCGCGCCATTTGCAGCCCTGCTCAGCAACAAATAGGATGGCGTTGAGCACTTGCAGATTCTGCAAACGCACATTCCCCCGCTGCACTGGCAAGCTATCCTTGATCTTTTCGTACTGCTCTGCCGTAAGTTCCATTAGCTTAAATATAATAATGCAAACACACCCTAAACCTTCCGCAAATTGGCAAATTTTTCCATCAGCTTTTTCATGCCGTGTTGGTTGAACATGACGGTGAGCTTGGCGTCTTCTCCGTCGCCTTCGCGCATTAAGACAGTGCCTTCGCCGTACTTTGAGTGGCGGACGCGCTGGCCTTTCTTGAGACCGGTCGCGCCGGTCGATGCGGGCAGGTCCATCGATGCGGATGAAGATAGACCCGAATGAGACGATGCAGGACGGGGCAGCGATCCGGGCTTGCCGTGGCCCGATTTGCCGCCGAAGAAGCGGGCAATGTTATCTATGGAATCCGGCTGCGGCGCTTCCGGCGGCTCTCCGGCACTTTTATCTTTTGGAGTAGTTCCGAGGCTCGGCGAAGCAGTCTTCGCGCTTGCCGTCATCCACGAAGCGGTGAACGGTCTGGAGGAAGAGCTGTTTGCGCTCGCTCCGTAGTCTTTGCTCCCGTCTGGCGCGAAGCCCTGCGGCGTCTCCTGGCTCTCGTCCTCGTAGTTATAGTGCTTATCGAACCGATTCATCTGGCCAGAGCGGCGACCGTAGGTGTTGGGATAGCCGGGCGTGTTCCAGGACGAAGCCTGCGCGCTGCCGCCAAGGTTCTCGATTAATTGGCTGGGAACCTCTTCGAGAAAGCGCGAGGGAACGCTCGGCTCCGGGGAGTCGTTGCCGAAGCGGCGGCGATAGTGGGCGCGGGTGAGAATGAGAGTGTTCATGGCGCGAGTCATGCCCACATAGCATAAGCGGCGCTCCTCCTCAAGCTCATCGGGATTGTTGAGGGTGCGCGAGTGGGGGAATAGGCCTTCTTCGAGGCCGGCCAGAAAGACTAGCGGAAATTCGAGGCCCTTGGCGGCGTGCAGGGTCATTAAGGTGACTCGCGCTTCGGGGTCGAACTGGTCGGTGTCCGAAGCCAGAGCCGCATGGTCGAGGAACTCAGCTAGCGTCTCGCCACGGGCCTCGGCGTCGTGTGCCGCGTTCGCTAACTCCTTCAAGTTTTCAATGCGGCTGAAGGCTTCGGGCGAACCTTCGGTTTCAAGAGCTTTGATGTAACCTGTGCGGTCGATGAGGAAACGGATCAGCTCGGGCAGCGTAGCGGCATCGCCGGGCGCCCTGAACGCCGGCTTTTCTTCCGGTCCCTCTTCCGAGTCCGATACGAAATCTGGATCGGGTTGGGGTGGAATCCCAGGTCTCAAAATCGAGCTATGGGGCATCCCGGTTTCTGTGTTATTCGCTTTCTTTGGTTTGGCAAGGAATGGGCGTTTCGGCTCGGCGACAAATGGCGAAAAGCTGGCGGCATCAAGCAACGGGAGTTGGTCCTCGCTGCCGCCGAAATCGAAGCTGGTAGCCGAGTCCGCGCTGGCTGCATCCGCGCTTGCCGAGCCGTACTCGAAGCCGGTATCGGCCTCTTCCTCCTGCGCCACGTCGGCCGAGAGCTTGCCCGCAAAGTCGGGGTCCATCATGGCCAGCGCGTCGAGGATAAGCTGGCGAAAGGACTCGATGGCCATCAGGGCGCGAGCGGGAATGAGCCGGTTAGCGATAGCTGCGGCGATGGCGTCCCAGGTGGATTTGCCGGTCTCCAGCGCCAGCCGCTCCAGAGTTTCCAGCGTGGTCTTGCCAATGCCGCGCGTGGGCGTGTTAATAACTCGCTGCAGGGCCATCGAGTCGTGCGGGTTGCGAATGAGGCGAAGATAGCCGAGCAGGTCCTTGATCTCGGCGCGCTCGTAAAAGCTGAAGCCGCCGACCATGGTATAGTGGATGTTATAGCGCCGCAGCGCCTCTTCCACTAGCCGCGACTGCGAGTTAGTGCGGTAAAGCACGGCGCAATGGGCAGCATCCGCATCCGATCCCGCCTCGCGCAGAAATTTCTGGATGCGGTCGGCGATGAACAGGGCCTCATTTTCGCCGTCGGGGGCCTCATAGTAACCGATCGGAGAGCCGCCCTGGCGGTCGGTCCACAGCTTCTTGCCCTTGCGGCGCAAGTTATTGGCGACCACCGCGCCCGCGCCTTCTAATATGATCTGCGTGGAGCGGTAGTTCTGCTCCAGGCGCACGATCCGGGCATTGGGAAAGTCCTTTTCAAACTCCAGAATATTGCGGATATCCGCGCCGCGCCAGGAGTAAATGCTTTGGTCCTCGTCGCCCACCGCGCAGACGTTCTTATGCTCGCCCGCCAGCAGCTTCATCAACTCGTATTGAGGGCGGTTGGTATCCTGGTACTCGTCCACCAGTAAGTATCGATAGCGCCGCTGGTAGCGTTCGCGGGTCTCACTGGAGACTTTGAGCAGACGCACGGCTTCGAGCAACAAGTCGTCGAAGTCGAGCGCGTTGTTCTTGCGCAGCTCGGCTTTATAACTCTGATAGATGTGGGCGATGCGCTCGCTGTTGGGGTCCTTCGAGGCTAAGTAATACTCCTGCGGATCGATCATGTGACTCTTGGCCCAGCCGATGCGGCCCAGAACTGTGCGCGGAGTAAGCTGCTTGGTGTCCAGCCCCATGCGGCGCATAACTTGCTTGACGATGCCCTGCTGGTCGTTCTCGTCGAAGATGGCGAAGGAGCGCGTCAGCCCCTCGCCGCCGACTTTGAGCGCCTCAATGTCGCGCCGCAGTATGCGCACGCAGAACGAATGGAAGGTGGCAATCAGCGGCTTGGCCAGCGAGAAGTGATCGAGCAGCCGGTCCACGCGCTCGGCCATTTCGGTTGCTGCCTTGTTGGTAAAGGTGACGGCCAGAATCGAGTCCGGCGCTACGCCTTTTTCGCGGATCAGCCAGGCAATGCGGCTGGTAATGACGCGGGTCTTTCCCGAACCGGCTCCAGCCAGAATGAGCAGGGGACCTTCGGTGGCTTCCACGGCGGCGCGCTGTTCGGGATTCAGGTTGGATAGCTGCGGCTGCACGGGCTTGTCCAGGCGGGAAGGTTCCTGAGTGTAGTGTATCGTTCGGGGCTTCAAGATATTCTGATAGCACGATGACTTTAACCGGCAAGCCGGTTCGCCGCGTGGCCGTTTACTGCGGATCGGCCAACGGAAACAATCCTGCCTATCTCGCCGAGGCTCGGGCGCTGGGCGCGGCGATTGCCGCCGCCGGGCTGGGGATGGTCTATGGCGGGGCGAATGTAGGTCTGATGGGCGCGGTGGCCGATGCGGCGCTGGCCGGCGGCGCGCGCGTTATCGGCGTCCTGCCCGAGGTGCTGGCGGGCCGCGAGATCGCCCACGACGGGCTGACCCGCTTCGAGCTGGTTCCCACCATGCACCAGCGCAAGGCCCGCATGGCCGAGCTGGCCGATGCCTTTCTGGTGCTCCCCGGCGGTTACGGCACCATCGAGGAGTTGCTGGAGGCGGTGACCTGGGCGCAACTCGGCCTGCACGCCAAACCCTGCATCCTCATCAATACCGCAGGTTACTGGGATGGGCTGCTCAAGTTTCTCGACTCCGCCGTCGCCGCCGGGTTTTTGAAACAGAAGAACCGCGAGTTGCTGCGCGTGGCCGCAAATACGGAAGAGGCAGTGGGGATGGCGGTTGCCGGAGCAAGACTTGAGATCGATAAATCGGGGAGATGACATCATCCCCTTTCCAGCAGCCGATCTGTTAAAATCGCTGTTAACGGTAGGCTGTTAACGGTAGACTGGCAACAGCTTTTCCAGGGTGTGTTCACACTATCTGAAAGCATCGACGATCAGGATGAAATTGATAAAGCCGAGGAAGACGACATCGAGTTTCTCAAATCTGGAGAAAATGCGGCGGAAGCCTTTCAGCCTGCGAAATAGCCGTTCCACCTCGTTGCGCTTCTTGTAGAGTTCGCGTTCGTATTTCCATGGTTCGAGCCGGTTGGACTTAGGCGGAACTATAAGGATCATGCCCAGATCAAGCACTAACTGCCGCGTTTCATCGCCCTCGTAAGCCTTGTTCATCGGCATGGGCAGCCCTTCCGGCATAGGCCCAAGTTATTCTAACAGCGACCGTCCCTCAGGCACGTCGTGAGCGTTGTCGGGCGACAGTTCGCCACGAGATGCTGATGGCGCCCGGGCAGAAAGTAGTAAGATTTGCTCTAGCGAGACTGGAGACGTCTCATGCCCGACGTTTAAAAAGTCAGTGTTGCCCTGACCGGCGAGCAGATCGGAGCACTCAAAGCCGCCATCGAAACCGGCGAATACGCCACCACAAGCGATATCGTCCACGAGGCGATCCGCGACTGGCTGTTCAAGCGTGAATTGCGCCAAGAAGACCTGAAGCGCCTGCGACAACTCTGGGACGAGGGTAAAACAAGCGCAGCCACTCCGGTCGAATTTGAAGCTGCGCGGCAAGAAGCGCGGCAGCGATTGGCGATTCTCGCTGAGGATCAGGCCCTTGCCCGTTGATCTTGCCCGGACTCCGCAAGCGCGGGAATATCTGATAGATATCTACATATATATTGGTTTCGACAATCCTTCCCCCGCCGTGGAAGCTGAGAATGGTTATTATTCTCGTGTTCTTGAAGAGGGTTTGGAATTATGATGACTACATGAACAGCTTGTACTACGGCGACAATCTGGACGTTTTGCGTCGATACATCAAGGACGAAAGCGTTGATCTCGTTTACCTCGATCCTCCGTTCAATAGCAATCAAGACTACAACGTGCTTTTTGCCGAACGTGACGGCACTCGCTCTCAAGCACAGATCAAGGCATTCGCAGATACATGGAAATGGGATCATGTTTCCGCTGAATCATACCTGGAGGTTGTTGAGGCTGGCGGCGCGGTCTCTCAAGCCATGCAAGCCTTCCGCAAGTTTCTTGGGGAGAACGATATGCTGGCATATCTCTCCATGATGGCTCCGCGACTTATCGAAATGAGGCGTGCGATGAAGCCGTCCGGCTCCATTTACCTTCACTGCGACCCTACTGCCAGCCACTACCTCAAAATCCTGATGGACTCGGTATTCAAGCCTCAGAATTTCCAAAACGAAGTGATCTGGTGGTATCGCAAGTGGAGCAAAAGCACAAATCATTTTCTACGGAATCACGATGTGCTGTTGTTTTATTCCAAAGAGCCGCAGCACACCTTCAATATCTTGCGCGTTCCGCTTTCCCCTTCCACCTTGCGGCGATTTGGCGGAAAAAGGCAGAATTTTGCAGATGAAGAAAGAACACGAAAAATTACGACCGACGAGGATTCCGAGGGTGGATTCCGTCCCGATGTGTGGAGTATCAACTTGCTACCGGCTGCCGCGGCAGAGAAGCTTGGCTATCCGACGCAGAAGCCGCTTGCATTGCTGGAGCTTGTCATTCAAGCCTCATCCAAGCCCGGAGACATCGTACTGGACCCTTTCTGCGGATGCGGAACGACGCTAACCGCCGCGCAGAACCTGGACCGCAAGTGGATGGGGATCGACATCACACACCTTGCCATCACGCTGATCCGGCATCGCCTTTATGATACTTTTGGGACGCAAGTCAAGAAAACATACGAGATTATCGGTGAGCCGGTTTCCGTGCCTGATGCCGAAAACCTGGCGCGCGAAAACCCCTACCAGTTCCAATGGTGGGCGCTTGGACTCGTTGGCGCTCGTCCTGCCGAAGGTAAGAAAGGCGCGGACAAAGGGGTCGATGGGCGGATATACTTCCACGACGAACCAAAGAGCACAAGGCAAATCATTTTGTCCGTGAAGGCTGGAGCCATGCACGCCAATTATGTACGCGATCTTCGAGGCGTCCTGGAGAGAGAGAAAGCCGAAATAGGAGTTCTGATCAGCATGGAAGCGCCGACACAGAAGATGCGGGCCGAGGCCGCATCGGCAGATTTTTACCAGGCACCCTCCGGCAAGCGCTATCCGCGAATGCAATTGATCACAGTTTCAGATCTGCTCAACGGCAAGGGGATCGACTATCCCCCAGAGGACGCGAGGAAAGACGCCACATTCAAACAGGCTCCAAGATCAAACCCATCCAAGACGAGGAACTTTGAACTGCCGCTTGATTGAATTCTCTTTCGCGGTGGGGACGGATACCGGAAATCTAACTCACCACGGCATGAGGGAATCCCAGGC
>Ga0181536_10007011_pt1 | contig 11167 bp, 8 predicted proteins | sample PEATcosm2014_Bin_41_FD_121105 | JGI IMG/M metagenome (GOLD analysis project Ga0181536, IMG submission 121105) | Peatland microbial communities from MTU Mesocosm Facility, Houghton, MI, USA - PEATcosm2014_Bin17_60_metaG | ecosystem: Environmental > Terrestrial > Soil > Wetlands > Peat | place...
ATGTCGCAGCCGGCCGAGAAGCGCGAAGGCAAACCCGCGATGCTGAAGGACAAGGACTTCCAGTGGGAAGACCCGCTCGGGCTCGAGGACGAGCTGAGCGAAGAGGAGCGCATGGTGCGCGACACCGCGCGCGGCTTCGCGCAGGACTACCTGATGCCGCGCATCATCGCGGCCTATCGCGACGAGACCTACGACGCGAACATGCTGCCCGAGATGGGCAAGCTCGGGTTGTTGGGGCCGACAGTGCCGGAAGAATATGGCGGCGCCGGCCTGGGCTATGTCAGCTACGGCCTGATCGCGCGTGAATTGGAGCGGGTCGATAGCGGCTACCGGTCGGCCATGTCGGTGCAGTCGTCGCTGGTGATGTATCCGATCTATGCCTATGGGACGGAAGCGCAGCGGCGGAAGTATCTGCCCAAGCTGGCAACCGCAGAAATGATCGGCTGCTTCGGCCTGACCGAACCCGATCATGGCTCCGATCCCGGCTCCATGGTGACGCGCACGGAGAAGGTTCCCGGCGGCTTCAAGCTCAACGGCGCCAAGACCTGGATCTCCAATGCCCCGGTCGCCGACGTGGCGGTGGTGTGGGCCAAGCTCGACGGGGTCATCCGCGGCTTCATCGTCGAGCGCGGCACCAAGGGCTTCTCCACGCCCAAGATCGAGGGCAAGCTGAGTTTACGCGCCTCCATCACCGGCGAGCTCGTGCTGGAGGACTGCGTGATCCCCGAAGATAACCTGCTGCCCAACGTCAAGGGCCTCGCCGGCCCGTTCGGCTGCCTCAACAACGCGCGCTATGGCATCGCCTGGGGCGCCATGGGGGCGGCCGAATTCTGCTGGCATCGTGCCCGGCAATACGTGCTCGACCGCAAGCAGTTCAACCGCCCGCTCGCGGCCAATCAGCTGATCCAGAAGAAGCTCGCCGACATGCAGACCGAGATCGCGCTCGGCCTGCAGGGCGCGCTGCGGCTCGGCCGCATGCTGGAAGCCGGCAAGGCTGCGCCGCCATCGATCTCGCTGATGAAGCGCAACAATTGCGGCAAGGCGCTCGACGTGGCGCGGCTCGCGCGCGACATGCACGGCGGCAACGGCATCTCGGAGGAATATCACGTGATGCGGGTGCTGGCGAACCTCGAGACCGTCAACACCTACGAGGGCACCCACGACATCCACGCCCTCATCCTCGGCCGCGCCCAAACCGGCATCCAGGCGTTTTTCTGATTTTCCGCGTCGTCCCCGCGCAGGCGGGGACCCAGTAAACACAGACAGTGCGGTGATTACTGGATGCCCGCTTTCGCGGGCATGACGGCTAGGTTGCAATCGCACCGCTCAGCCGGTGCCGGCATCCGATGCGGACGCCGCCCGCCGCTCATCGCGCTGCGCCTTGCGGCTCACGGCGCTGGCATCCGTGACGCCCACATATCTTTCCAGAAGCGCCCGGTCGGCCTTCAGCGCGCTGCTTTCGCCTTGATAGACGATGCTGCCGCGCTCGATAATGACGGCTTGATCGGTCACGCCGAGAATCTTTTGCGCGTTCTGTTCCACCAGGATCGCCGATAGGCCTTCCTCGCGAATGATCTTGCGCAACGCGGTGAGCAGTTCCGTGATCAGAATCGGCGCCAGCCCTTCGAGCGGCTCATCAAGCAGCATGATGCGCGGATTGAGAATGAGCGCGCGGCCGATCGCCAGCATCTGCTGCTCGCCGCCGGACAGTTGATTGCCAAGATTGTCGCGGCGCTCGGCGAGGCGCGGAAACAACTCATAGACCTTGGCGAGCGTCCACCGCCCCGGCCGCGCGACCGCGGTCATGTTCTCTTCGACCGTCAGCGAGCGGAAGATATTGCGCTCCTGCGGCACCCAGCCGATGCCGCAATGCGCGCGCTGATCCGGACGCAAGCCCGTGATGTCGCGGCCGTCGAGACTGATCGTGCCGCCGATGTGGCGCGTCACCCCGACAATCGAATTGACCAGGGTGGTCTTGCCCATGCCGTTGCGGCCGAGCAGCGCGAGCGCCTGACCCTCGGCGATCTTGAAGGTGACGTCGGTCAGCACGACCGCCTCGCCATAGCCGGCGGTCAGGCCCTGCACGTTCAGGAGTTCAGGCATCGGCGATCTCCTCGCCGAGATAGACCGCCTTGACGCGCGCGTCGCGCGCGACCTCGTCCGGGCTGCCCTCGACGAACAGGGCGCCGTTGACCAGCACCGAAATGCGGTCGGCGAACGAGAACACGATGTCCATGTCGTGCTCGATCAGCAGCACGGTGACATCCTTGGGCAGCGTTTCGACGGCGGCCAGAATTTCATGCCGCTCGTCTTCGGGAACGCCGGCCGCCGGCTCGTCGAGCAGCAGCACGCGCGGACGACAGGCGATGGCGACGGCGATTTCCAAGAGGCGTTGCTTGCCGTAGGGCAGCACCGCGGTGCGCTTGTCGATGACGTCGGTGAGGTGAAATCGCTCCAGGATCTCGACCACCTCGGTAACGAGGTCCGGCCGGCTGCCGACCACGCGCCACCAATCGAGGCCTTGCCCGCGCCGCTCGGAGATCGCGAGCCCGATCGTCTCCAGCGGCGTCAGGTCGCTGAACAACTGGTTGATCTGGAAGGTGCGCACGATCCCAAGGCGGACGCGCTCATGCGTCGACAGGTTACTGATGTCCTCGCCGTCGAGCAGAATGCGACCGCTGGTCGGCTTCTGTACGCCGGTGAGCAGATTGATCAGCGTGGTCTTGCCGGCGCCGTTCGGCCCGATCAAGGCGTGGCGGGCGCCCTTCGCGATCCGCAGCGAAACATTGTTCGACGCGACGATGCCGCTGAACCGCTTCACCAGATTGATCGTTTCCAGCGCGACCGTCATGGCGAGCGCCTTTCGCGGACCGACACAGTCAGCCTTCGCATCAGCGCCCGCCAATTCAGGTGCGCGGTGACGCGACGGATGGGCGCGGTCCACGACGAGATGCGATCGCGGCCGACCAGGACGATCACCACCAACACCAGCCCGATCCAGAACGGCCAGTATTGCGGCGTCAACGCCGACAGATAGTCCTGCATGAATTTGAAGATGATCGCGCCGATCAAGCCGCCGTAGAGATAACCGGCGCCGCCGATGATCAGGACCAGCAGCAGATCGGCCGAGCGGTCGAATGAGAAAACTTCGAGCGAGGCGAACGACGTGGTCTGCGCCAGCAAGGCGCCGGCAACGCCGGCATAGCCGGCGGCGACGGTATAGATCGCGACCAGACGGGCATCGACCGAAATTCCGATCGCCGACGAGCGCAGCGGATTGCCTTTCACCGACATCAGCGACAGCCCGAACGGCGAATTCACCAGCCGGCGCGCGATCAGGAAAAGAACGAACAGAACGATGAGGCAATAGGCGTAACCGGTATGGCCGAACATATCGAAGCGGAACATTCCGAGCACCGGCTTGATGCTGACGCCCTGCAGTCCGTCGGCGCCGCCGGTCAGCCAACCGTAGCGGTTCGCTAGCTCGCGCAGCACAAGCGCAACGCCGAGCGTCACCATCAGCCGCGTCAGGTCGGAGCCGCGCAGCACCAGGAAACTGGTGACAAAGCCGAGCGCCATCGCGGCGAGGCCTGCGACGAGCAGGGCCAGCACCGGTTCGTTGACGATTTCGTACTTGGCCAGCAGCGCGGCCGTGTAGGCACCCAGGCCGAAAAAGGCGGCGTGTCCGAGCGAGATGATGCCGGCATAGCCGAGGATCAGATCGAGCGAGAGCGCGAACAGGCCGAGCCAGGCGATCTCGGTGAGGATGAGGTGGCGATCGGGAAACAGCCAGATCGCGGCAAAGGCGACAAGCCAGAACGCGACTTCGAGCGGCTGCCAGCGCGCGCGGGCGGACAACCACTCGGTGGCGACGCGGATGGCAATCGGCGGCGGCAGCATGCGCGGCGCCTCACCGCGACGCGGCGCGGGCGAACAAGCCCTGCGGCCGCCAGATCAGCACGACGATCATGATGGTGTAGATGACGAAGGAGCCGAGCGTCGGCACGTAGTACTTGCCGGCGACGTCGCCGATGCCGAGCAGGAGCGAGGCGACAAAAGGGCCGGTGATACTCGAGGTGCCGCCGACCGTCACCACGATCAGAAAATAGATCATGAACTTGAGCGGGAAGGTCGGATCGAGCCCCAATATTTCCGCACCCAGCGCGCCGCCGAGGCCGGCGAGACCGGAGCCGAAGGCGAAGGTGAGGGAGAATACCCAATTGACGTTGATGCCCAGCCCGCGCGCCACCCGGCTGTCGTCGACCGCGGCGCGCAAGCGGCTGCCGAAGCGGGTCTTGGCCAGGATGAATTGCAGCGCGATGGTCAGCAGCCCGCAGAGAACGATGATGAGCAGCCGATAGCGGCCGATGCCGATTCCGGAAACCTCGAATTGGCCTTGCAGATAGTCGGGCACCTGCACGAAGACCTGGCTTGATCCCATGACGTAGTCGGCCGCGGCCACCGACATGAAGACGAGGCCGATGGTGAACAGCACCTGATCGAGGTGCGGCTTTTTGTAGACATGCACATAAAGCGTGCGCTCGAACAGGAATCCGATCGCCGCGCTCGCGAGAAACGCCATCGGCAATGAGATGAAGAAGGGAAAGCCCAGGCGGTTGACCAGAAAGACGGTAACGTAGGCGCCGGCCATGGCGAAGGAGCCGTGCGCGAGGTTGATGAAATTCATCAAGCCGAGTGTGACCGACAGCCCGGACGCGAGCACGAACAGCAGCATGCCGTAGGCAATTCCGTCGAAGAGAATTGTAAGCATGTGAACGCCGCGAACTCAGCTCGCTTCCGAATCGGGCCAGATTGCATGATGCATATCAGGCATCGCCGGTCGATGACCTGACTTTTGATAAGAAGCGCGCGCGGCGGTGTTCGGCCGCCGCGCGCGTGATGAGCGGCCGGTTATTTCTTTTCCTTTGCCGGATCCTTGACGTCCTTGAAGGACTCGAACTCCACATTATAGAGCTGGCCGTTCTTCTTCTCGACCTTGCGCATGTAGACGTTCTGCACGATGTCGCGGGTGTCGGGATCGATCGAGATCGGCCCGCGCGGGCTTTCCCACTTCATGCCCTTCATGGCCGCGATCAGCGAATCCCCGTCGGCCTTGCCTCCGGTTTTCTGCAGCGCGGCGTAGATCAGGTGCATGCCGTCATAGCCGCCGACCGACATGAAGTTCGGCCGGAAGTGGTTGGCTTTCTCGAACGCGGCGACGTAGGCCTTGTTCATCGCGCTCGGATGATCGGCCGAATACATGTGCGCGGTGACCGTTCCGATCGCGGCGTCGCCCATGCCGGGGAGCAGATCGTCGTCGGTCACGTCGCCCGGGCCGATCAGCTTGATGCCGGCCTTGTCGAGGCCGCGCTCGGCGTATTGCTTCATGAAGGTGCCGCCCTGGCCGGACGGCACAAAGATGAAGATGGCGTCCGGCTTGGCGTCGGCCGCGCGTTGCAGGAACGGCGCAAAGTCCGGGTTGGCGAGCGGGACCTTGATCGCTTCCGCCACCGTGCCGCCGGCGGCCTTGAAGGTGTCGGAGAACCACTTCTCCGCATCGGCGCCCGGCGCATAGTCGGAGACAATAGTCACGACTTTCTTGATATTATTCTTGGCCGCCCAGTTAGCGATGATCACCGATGATTGCGGCAGCGTGAAGCTGGTGCGCACGATGTAAGGCGACTTCGTCGTGATGATCGAGGTGCCCGCCGCCATAACGACTTCCACCACCTTTGCTTCGGTGGCGAGTGGGGCAACGACCAACGCGGCCGGCGTGATCTCGAAACCGGCGATGATGTTGACCTTGTCGTTGACGATCAATTCCTGCGCCAGCCGCTTGGTGTTGTCGGGCACGCTGGCGGAATCGCGGAGGATGACCTGGATCTTCTTACCGGCGACCGTATCGCCGTGTTCCTTCATGTAGAGGTCGACGGCCGCCTTGATCTGCTTGCCGGTCGACGCCTGTTGCCCCGTCATCGACACGATGAGGCCGATCTTGACGGTGTTTTGGGCGGATGCGTTGCCCACGGCAAATGCGCCGAAGGCAAGTGCGGCAATCGCGCCGGTCACATATCTGGATAACATTTGCGTCTTTCCTCCCGTTTCGTTGGTTTAGTTTTCATTCCGCTGCCGATTTGTCGGCCGCAGCCGCATATTCGTTGGGGACCAAACGAATTCCCCGAATACACCAAGGCCCCCTGTCCGCCCGTTTCCTTGATTGAAATCAAGCCAAATTTGCCTCAATCGTGGCTAGCTTGCAATGGCGGCGCGATCCGCTATGGCAAGATTTTGCGGTCGCAAGATAATCGAATTCGAGAACCGTCGTGCCGATCACCTGTCCAAATATGTTGCGCCCATGAACATCCGGCCGCCATCGGCTTTGCCGGTTGCCGGGCAGGCGCCGGTGACCGTTCTCAAAAGCGTCTGCCGCAGCTGCCACGGCGGCTGCGGCGTCCTGCTGCATGTGCGGGATGGCGTGCTGGTGAAGCTCGAGGGCGACCGGGAGTCGCCGCTCAATCATGGCCGGCTGTGTCCGATCGGAACGGTGACGACCGATCTTGTTTATCACCCGGACCGTCTGAAATATCCGCTGCGGCGCAAAGGCAAACGCCGGTCCGGCGAGTGGGAGCGCATCTCTTGGGACGACGCGCTCGACGAGATTTCACAGCGCCTGCTTGCGATACGGGAACGGCACGGACCGGAGGCGATCGCACTCGGCACCGGCACCGGCCGCCATCATATCCGCTGGGTCTCGCGCTTCGGCCATGCGCTCGGCACCCCCAATTGGTGCGAGCCGGGCTTCGCGCAATGCTTCCATCCGCGGGTAAACACCTCGATCCTGACTTTCGGCGACTTCCCGGTGTCCGATTACACCGGCGAGGTGCCGCCGGCTTGCATCCTCTTTTGGGGCCATAACCCGGTGCTGTCGGGGCCGGATGGCGAAACGCGTTTCAATGTGATGGAGGCGCTCGCGCACAATCCGCGGACCATCGTGGTCGATCCGCGCCGTACGGCGCTCGCCGAAAAAGCGGATCTCTGGCTGCAGATCAGGCCCGGCGCCGACGATGCGCTCGCGCTGGCGATGCTCAATGTCGTTATCGGCGAGAAACTCTATGACGAACCCTTCGTCACGCAGTGGACGCACGGCTTCGCCAAGCTTGCCGAACATGTGAAAGAATTCACGCCGGAGTGGGCCGAGCCGATCACCTGGATCGCCGCCGACCAGATCCGCACCGCCGCACGGCTGTTTGCCCGCACCAAGCCGGCCTTGCTGGATTGGGGCTGTGCCATCGAGCACACGCCGAAATGCATCCAGACCATACGCGCCGTCTCGATACTTCCGGCGCTGACCGGCAATATCGACGTCCCGGGCGGCTGGGTGTTCGGCATGCATGGGCTCGGCCGTTTCCCCAGCCTGATCGAGAACCTCACGCCGGAAGCCAATGCCAAACGGCTCGGCGCCGAGCGTTTCAAATTGCTGGGCGGGGAGGGCGCCGACCTGCCGGCCGCGCATATCCCGACGCTGCTGCAGGCGATGCGCGAGGGCAAACCTTATCCGGTGAAAGCTTTTCTGGTATTCGGCAACAACACGCTCACCACCTATGCCAACACGTCCGACGTCTATGACGCGCTGATGAAGCTCGACTTCATGGTCTGCGCCGATCTGTTCATGACACCGACGGCCGAGCTTGCCGATATTGTGCTGCCGGCGGCATCGTGGCCGGAGATCAATCAGCTTGCCGCGCTGCCGACCGTCGCCGGCAATGTCGTGGTGGTCAATCAGCGCGCGGTGCGTACCGGCGAATGCAAATCGGATGAGGAGATCTTTGTCGAACTGGCCCGCCGCATGAAGCTTCCGGTCTGCACCGAAGCGGTGGAGGATGTGCTCGACGCGCAGCTCAAGGCCGGCGGGGTCGGCATGACCTTTGACGAGATCAAGCAGAAGGGATTTTACAAAGTCCCGTTCAAGTACCGGAAATATGAGAACGGCGGCTTCCGCACGCCGACCGGCAAGATCGAACTCTATTCCACGCGGTTCGAGCAGATGGGCTACGCGCCGTTGCCGAGTTACCAAGAGGCGCCGGAAAGCCCGATCAGCACGCCGGAGATCGCCGCCGATTACCCGCTGGTGCTGACGACCGGCGGGCGGATCTCTCACTTCTTCAACTCGGAACATCGCCAGATCGACAAGCTGCGCAAGGCGCATCGCGACCCGATCGCTGAAATCCATCCGGACACCGCGGCGCACTTCGGCATCGAAAAAGGGGCGTGGATGTGGATCGAAACCAAGCGCGGCCGCATTCGGCAAAAGGCCAAGCTGACGACGGGAATCGACCCGCGGGTGATCCACGTCGAGCACGGCTGGTGGTTTCCCGAACAACCCGCTCCCGACTATGGCGTGTGGACCTCCAACGCCAATCTGCTGACCGACAACAAGCCGCCTTACGACCCGGCCATGGGAACCTATCAATTGCGCGCGTTGCTCTGCCGCGTGGCGCCCGCCGGTCTGCCCACAGTCGACAGCAAAAAAGTGAGCGTGTAAGAAGGCCCCGGCACGGAGGAACGCCCAATGCGCATCGACGCCTATACGCACTTTTTTCCGAAAAAATTCTTCGACACGATGATCGAGGTCGCCGGGCAATACAAAGACATGGGCAAGCGCGTGCGCGCGATCCCAGCGCTGCATGATCTCGATGCGCGCAAAAAGATCATCGATACCCACAAAGACTATGCGCAGATCATCGCCTACCCGCAGCCGCCGATCGAAAAGCTCGCGAAGAGCCCCCAGCAGATCGACGAATTCGTTCGCATCATCAATGACGGCTTCGCCGAATTATGCGCGAAGGAGCGCCAGTATTTCCCGGGCTGGATCGCGCAAATATCGCTCGATGCGCCGGACGCCGGCGTGGCCGAAGCCGAACGCGCGATCAACCAGCTCGGTGCACTCGGCGTGCAGATCTACACCAACGTCGCCGGCAAGCCGATCGACCGGCCGCAATACTTGCCGTTCTGGAAAAAGATGAACGAGCTCGGCAAGCCGGTCTGGCTGCATCCGGCGCGCGGCGCCGAAACGCCCGATTATCTCGACGAGAAGAAGTCGCTGTACGAGATCTGGTGGACGTTCGGCTGGTCGTACGAGACGGCGACCGCGATGATCCGGCTCGTCTACTCGAAGATCATGGACAACCATCCGAACCTGAAGATCATCACGCATCATTTCGGCGGCATCGTACCGATGCTGGAAGGCCGCATCGGCCCGGGCAACGACGTGATGGGTTCGCGCACCACGGATGAGGACTATGTCGCGCTGCGCAAGAGCCTGAAGAAGCGCCCGCTCGACTATTTCAAGCAGGATTTCTATGCCGACACCGCGGTGTTCGGCGGCGTGCCGGCGACCAAATGCGGCCTGGAGTTTTTCCCGATCGACAAGATCGTGTTCGCCTCCGATTGCCCGTTCGACCCGGAAAACGGCGCGATGTACCCGCGGGTGACGCTGCAGATTCTCGAATCGCTCAAGCTCGACAAGCAGACCAGCGACAAGATTTTCTACAAGAATCTCGAGGCCGTCACCGGCCGCAAGCTGGTAAAATAGACGTTATATCAATTGGCTTATTCGTCCGGCTGCTGGCCGTTCATGACCTCGGCGACGGCTTCCGAGCGGAAGTCGCCGGCGAGGCCGTCGCTGCCCATCAGGCTCGGATAGTTTGCGCGAAAATCGGCAGTGATGGTGTCGAACGGCACATCAGAGAATGTGCCGCGGTCTTTCAGATATTCCATGTGCCGCCGGCCGGTCGGGTCGAACGGCTGAAACAGCGAATCCGTCTGGCCGTCGAACTCGAGCGGCTTAAGGCCGGCCCGCTCGCACAACGCCCGATCGAAAGCCGGGGTCGCCTTGACCCAGCGCCCCGACAGATAAAGCTCGGTGTACGAGTGCCAAATGAACGTGTCGGTCTTGACCATCTCGTAAAGCCGCCGCGAGGTGAGATGATTGCGCACGTCGGCATAGCCGACGCGCGCCGGAACGCCGATCACGCGCGCGCTCGCCGCTAGCAGCGCCGACTTGCCAATGCAGAAACCGCGTCCAATCGCGAGCACGCTGCTGGCGCGATAGTTTGCCGGATCGGCAAGACTGACATAAGGGTCGTAGATAATGCCGTCGCGGACCGCCGAATAAAGCCGCAAGACCGCCGCGTCGGCATCGGGTTCCCCTTGCGCTGCGTTTTTCGCGAAGGCGATGACTTGCGGCGTGCCACTGTCGACGAAATCGCTCGCGGCAAGGAATTGTGTCATTTCCATCGCATCGTCCTTTTCGGATCGCCCGCCTATTTAGAGTGGCCCTGTGCGCCGGCCCTTGAGCTTGGTCAAGGAACGTCGCGCGCGGCGCAGCATAGTGGGATGCATGAACATCATGACAGAACCGCATTCGCGCGACGACGACAGCCTGCAAGGCCGGCACGCGGTGGTGACAGGTGCTTCGCGTGGAATTGGCGCCGCCATTGCTACGATCTTGGCGCGGCGCGGCGCCGAGGTGACGCTGATGAGCAGGGATGAGGCGCGCCTTGCGGAGCGGGCCGCTGCCTTCACCAAAATGTTCAACACCAGGGCTCAGGCGATCGCGGTCGACATCGCTCAGCCAGACCAAGTGTCCGCCGCCTTCGCGCGGGCGGCCGATCGCTTTGGGGCGCCGCAAATCCTCATCAACAATGCCGGCGCCGCCTTGGCGGCACCGATCGTCAAGACCGATCTGGCGAAGTGGCAGCGCATGCTTGAGGTCAATCTCACCGGTGCGTTCTTGTGCATCGGTGCGGTCGTGCCGCAGATGACGAAAGGCAGCTATGGCCGGATTGTCAACATTGCTTCCACTGCCGGGCTCACCGGTTACGCCTATGTCACCGCCTATTGCGCGGCAAAGCACGGCCTGATCGGCCTGACGCGGGCACTGGCGCGCGAATTGGCGCACACCGGCGTGACCGTTAACGCGGTATGCCCCGGCTACACGGACACTGAAATCGTGACCGAAGCGGTCGATAATATCACGGCCAAGACCGGACGGACACGCGAGCAGGCCTTGCGCGAGTTGACGGCGCACAATCCGCAGGGGCGCTTGGTGCGCCCCGAGGAGATCGCGGAGACGGTCGGTTGGCTGTGCGCGCCATCCTCCGCGTCG
>Ga0181536_10007015_pt1 | contig 11164 bp, 9 predicted proteins | sample PEATcosm2014_Bin_41_FD_121105 | JGI IMG/M metagenome (GOLD analysis project Ga0181536, IMG submission 121105) | Peatland microbial communities from MTU Mesocosm Facility, Houghton, MI, USA - PEATcosm2014_Bin17_60_metaG | ecosystem: Environmental > Terrestrial > Soil > Wetlands > Peat | place...
CGTCATGATCGCGCGGCCGCCCGACTTTTCCACCGCCGCCGCCACCGCTTCGGAATCGGTCGCCACCACCGCTTCGCCGATTTTGGCGGCTTGCGCGCGGCGGAGCACGTGCACGATCATCGGCAGTCCGGCGATATCCGCCAAGGGCTTGCCCGGCAGGCGGGTGGAGGCCATGCGGGCCGGGATTAGGATGATGGTGATGGGCATGGGTCTGGCTACCGGCATCAGCGGCCCGGCCTGTACGAATGTCGAGTAGGCCGCGGCGCTTATACGGGTTGCCAGACTGGAGGCAAAACGGTATCTGTCCGCCGCCGTCGAGGCTATTGGCGGCGAATACGTCCCCTGCCGGTTCGCGCCCCTTTCGGGAGCCTTTCGTCGATGAATTCCTTCGAACTCAACAAGGTCCTCGGAGCCATTCTGGGCACCTGCCTGGTTCTGCTCGCGCTCAATATCGGGGCGGGCGCCATTTTCGCGCCGGAAAAGCCGGCCAAGCCCGGCTACGCGATCGCGGTCAAGGCGCAAGGCGAGGGCGAGAAGCCCGCCGCCAAGGAGCCCGAACAGCCGATCGAGAAGCTGCTGGCCTCGGCCTCGGTCGAGAAGGGCCAGGCCACCGCCAAGCAGTGCCAGGCCTGCCACACCTTCGAGAAAGGCGGTCCGAACCGGGTCGGCCCGAACCTGTGGGGCATCGTCGGCCGGCCGCGGGCGTCCGAGGCTGGCTTTAATTATTCTGCCGCCATGAAGGCCAAGGGCGGCGCCTGGACCTATGACGAGCTCAACAAGTTCCTGACCCATCCGCAGGGCTATATCCCCGGCACCGCAATGACTTTCGCCGGCCTGTCGCGCGATGCCCAGCGTGCCGACGTGATCGACTACTTGCACACGCTGGCGGACAACCCGGCGCCGCTGCCGAAGGCAGCGGAGGCCGCACCTGCGCCTGCAGCGCCGCCGAAGTGATCGGGGCGACAGCGTCGTCCTCATGCGGCCGGGCTCAGCCCGGCCGTTTCGTTAGCGGCGCGGCGTCAGGCCGCTGGTAGGGAACCGAAAAACCGACATAATCGCCCGCGATTGCAGGGAAAGCGCGTGTGCAGCGTCGAAGCATTGCCATGAAATTGACCCGCCGTTCCGTTCTGCGCAGCACCGCCGCCGCGCTGGTCACGCCGGCTTTGGGGGCGCTCGGCGTCGGATCGCTGCAGGATGAAGCCGTGGCGCAAGAGAACCAAAAAACGTGGCAATGGAAACACGGTCTCTCGCTGTTCGGCGAGCCACGCTATCCGGCCGGCTTCAAGCATTTCGACTACGTCAATCCGGCCGCGCCGCAGGGCGGCACGGTTCGGCAGATCGCGTTCGGTACCTTCGACAATTTCAATCAGGTGGTGGCGGGCGTGAAGGGCAGCCTGGCCATGGGCACCGAACTTTTCACCGAGGCGCTGACCTCGCCGGCGCTCGACGAGGTGTCTACCGAATACGGACTGCTGGCGGAAGCGGTCAGCCATCCGGATGACCGCTCGTCGGTCACCTATCGGCTGCGCGCCAATGCGCAATGGCACGACGGCAAGCCGGTGACGCCGGAAGACGTGATCTATTCATTCAACACGTTCAAGCAGAACAGTCCGCAACTTGGCGCCTATTACCGGCATGTGACCAAGGCAAAGAAGACCAGCGAGCGCGAGGTCACTTTCGTCTTCGACGGGCCGGGCAACCGCGAACTGCCGCAGATCGTCGGTCAATTGCCGATCCTGCCGAAGCACTGGTGGGAGGGGACCGACAAGTCGGGCAAGAAACGCGACGTGACACAGACCACGCTAGAGCCGCCACTCGGCTCGGGGCCCTACCGGCTCACGGATTTCGCGCCCGGCCGCTCGATCGTCTACGAAAAGGTCGCCGATTACTGGGGCAAGGACCTCAACCTGAATATCGGTACCAATAACTTCCAGCAGGTCCGCTACGAATATTTCCGCGATTCCACCGTCGCCTTGGAGGCGTTCAAAGGCGACCAGGTCGATTGGCGCACCGAGAACAGCGCCAAGAACTGGGCGACCTCCTATGATTTCCCGGCCGTGCAAGACAAGAAGGTGGTGCTGGAGGAATTCCCGATTCGCAATTTCGGCGTGATGCAGGCCTTCGCCTTCAATATCCGGCGCGACAAGTTCAAAGACCCGCGCGTGCGCCGCGCCTTCAACTTCGCCTTCGATTTCGAGGAGATGAACCGGACAATTTTTTTCGGTCAGTACACGCGCATTTCGAGTTATTTTGAGGGCACCGAAATGGCGTCGTCCGGAATTCCGCAAGGCAAGGAACTCGAAATACTGCAAAGCGTGAAGGACAAGGTGCCGGCCGACCTATTCAGCAAACCCTATACCAATCCGGTCGGCGGCAATCCGCAGGCGGTGCGCGATAATTTCCGTCAGGCGCTCGCGCTGTTCCGCGAGGCTGGCTACGAGATCAAGGATACCAAGCTGGTCAATACAAAAACCGGCGAGGCGTTCAGAGTCGAGTTCCTGGCCGAAGACCCGGCGACCGAGCGTTTCGTGCTGTTCTACAAGCCCTCGCTGCAACGCATCGGCATGACCGTGAACGTGCGCGTGGTCGACAGCGCGCAATACGAGAACCGGCTGCGGCAATGGGATTTCGATATCATCATCGCGTCCTGGGGCGAGTCGCTGTCGCCCGGCAATGAGCAGCGCGGCTTCTGGAGCTCGCAGGCCGCGGACCAGCCCGGCTCGCGCAACCTGATCGGCATCAAGAATCCGGCGATCGATAAACTGATCGAGCGCGTGATTTTTTCCACCAATCGCGACGATCTGGTGGCCGCTACCAAAGCGCTCGATCGTGTGCTGCTGTGGAATTTCTACGTCGTGCCGCAGTGGACCTATGGCAAGCAGCGCACCGCGCGCTGGGACCGTTTCAATCGCCCGCAGACCATGCCGAAATACGGACTGTCGGCGTTCCCGACCATCTGGTGGTGGGACGCGGACAAGGCGGCCAAAGTGCCGCAACGGTCTTGATCACCCGTCGGCATGCCCTTGTGTTGTCGGCCGGCGCGATCGCCGCCGCGAAACTCGCTTCGCCGGCGGCCGCGCAGGAGACCGCAAAAAGCGTAGAACGCCACGGCATGTCGGCCTTCGGCGATCTCGCTTATCCGGCCGATTTCCCGCACTTCAAATACGTCAATCCGGACGCGTCCAAGGGCGGCATGTATTCCGAGGCGGTCAGCAGCCGCGGTTACAACGGTTCGTTCCTCACCTTCAATTCGCTTAACGCCTACATCCTCAAGGGCGACGGCGTGTTCGGGATGGACCTCACCTTCGCCGCGTTGATGGTGCGCTCGGGCGACGAGCCTGACGCGATGTACGGGTTAGCGGCGCGCAGCGTGCGGATTTCCGATAACGGCTTGACCTACCGGTTCACGCTGCGTGACCAGGCTAAATTCCATGACAGCACGCCGCTCACCGCGCATGAAGTGGTCTGGTCGCTGACGACGTTGAAGGATAAGGGCCATCCGGTCATTACGCAGCAATTGCGCGACTTCAAAGGTGCCGAGGCTGAGGACGACCACACGGTCATCGTGCGCTTTGCCGACAAGCGCGGGCGCGACGTGCCGCTGTTCGTGGCCGGTTTGCCGATCTTCTCGAAAGCGTATTACGCCAAGCAACCGTTCGATCAGTCGACACTTGAAATTCCGCTCGGCAGCGGTCCCTACAAGGTCGCGCGCTTCGACGTCGGGCATTTCATCGAATTCGAGCGGGTGAAGGACTGGTGGGGCGCCGATCTGCCGGTGGCGCGCGGTCAGAGCAATTTCGACAGGATCCGTTACGAATATTACCGCGATCGCGAGGTGGCTTTTATCGGCTTCACCGCCAAGAACTATCTGTTCCGCGAGGAATTCACCTCGCGCACCTGGGCGACGCGCTACGATTTTCCCGCCTTCAAGGACGGACAGGTCAAACGCGTCGTGCTGCCCGACGATACACCGTCCGGCGCACAGGGCTGGTTCATCAATACCCGGCGTCCGCAGTTCAAGGACCGCCGCTTGCGCGAGGCGCTGATCGACGCCTTCGATTTCGAATGGACCAACAAGAACATCATGTACGGCGCGTACGACCGCACGGCGTCGGTGTTCCAGAATTCGCCCATGATGGCGCAAGGCAAGCCCCGCGCCGCCGAACTCGCTCTGCTCGAGCCATTCCGCGGCAAGGTGCCGGATGAAGTATTCGGCGAGCCCTACGTGCCGCCAGTGACCGACGGTTCCGGCCACGACAACCGCTGGCTGCGGCGCGGCGCGCAATTGCTCAGCGACGCCGGTTTTGTGATCAAGAACGGCAAGCGGGTCATGCCGGACGGGAATCCGATCACCATCGAGTTCCTGCTCGACGAGCCGACCTTCACGCCGCACCATCTCCCCTACATCAAGAATCTCGGGACGCTGGGGATAACCGCCACTTTGCGCGTGGTCGATCCGGTGCAGTACCGCGCACGCGTCGATAACTTCGATTTCGACATCACGGTCGAGCGTTTCAGCTTTTCGGCGACGCCGGGGGATTCGCTGCGCACCTATTTTTCCTCGCAAGCGGCGGCGACCAAGGGCTCGCAGAATCTCGCCGGCATCGCCGATCCGGCGGTGGACGCGCTGGTCGACATTATTATCGCCGCCAAGACGCGCCCCGAACTGACCACCGCCTGCCAGGCGCTCGACCGCGTCATCCGCGCCGGCCGCTATTGGATTCCGCACTGGTACAAAGCGTCGCATTGGATCGCGTATTGGGACGTGTTCGGTTTTCCCACCGCCAAACCGCGTTATTTCCGGGGCATTCCGGAAACCTGGTGGGACAGGGCGGCGAAACCGGGCCGGAAAGGCTAGGCGGCGGTCATGACCCAACTTGCGGCACATTGTGGAATTTTGCACAACTCAGGCGGGCCCGAGTTGCGCGTCCTATCCATGTCTTTATGTTGCGATATGTCATAAGACGTGGATGCCCGGTATCAGGCCGGGCATGACGAGATCAGCCCGGGCCCCCATAACAATCGCATGACCGCCTACATTATCCGCCGCCTGCTGTTCATGGTGCCGACCATGTTCGGCATCATGCTGGTGGCGTTCGTCGTGGTGCAGTTCGCGCCCGGCGGGCCGGTCGAGCAGGTGATTGCCAAGCTCACCGGCGCCGACACCGGCGCGACCTCGCGCATTTCCGGCTCGCCCGGCGGCGACTTCGGCAGCCGTGGCCTGGTTCAGGGCGGATCGGGCGTCGACGCCGTGACATCGAAATACCGCGGCGCGCAAGGGCTCGATCCGGAATTCATCAAGAAGCTGGAAAAGCAGTTCGGCTTCGACAAGCCGGCCTATGAGCGCTTCGGGCTGATGCTGTGGAACTACATCCGTTTCGATTTCGGCAAGAGCTACTTCCGCGACATCAGCGTGTTGCAGCTGATCAAGGAAAAACTGCCGGTCTCGATCTCGCTCGGCATTTGGATGACGCTGCTCACCTACCTGATCTCGATCCCGCTCGGCATCCGCAAGGCGGTCGACGACGGCTCGCGCTTCGACATCTGGACGTCGAGCGTGATTATCATCGGCTACGCCATTCCCGGCTTCCTGTTCGCGATCTTGCTGATCATCCTGTTCGCCGGCGGCTCGTTCTTCGACTGGTTCCCATTGCGCGGGCTGGTGTCGGAGAACTGGCACCAATTGCCCTGGTGGCAAAAGATCGCCGATTACTTCTGGCACCTGACGCTGCCGATCATTTCGATGGTGCTGTCGGCTTTCGCCACCATGACGCTGCTGACCAAGAACTCGTTCCTTGAGGAAATCCGCAAACAATACGTGCTCACCGCCCGCGCCAAGGGCTGCACCCGCAATCAGGTGCTGTACGGGCACATTTTCCGCAACGCCATGCTGATCGTGATCGCCGGCTTCCCCGGCGCCTTCGTGCACGCCTTCTTCACCGGCTCGCTGCTGATCGAAACCATCTTCTCGCTCGACGGCCTCGGCCTGCTCGGCTTCGAAAGCGTGCTCAATCGCGACTATCCGGTGGTATTTGCTACGCTTTATATCTTCGCCCTCATCGGCGTGGTGGTGAACCTGCTCTCCGATCTGACTTACACGTGGATCGATCCGCGCATCGATTTCGAGACGCGGGAGGTCTGAAGTGGACGCGGAGCCCGCCATCAAGTCGCCCGATACCACGGCTGTCGGCGTTGCGGGTCTCGATGTGCCGCCGGGTCGGCACTGGATCGCGATTTCGCCACTCAACCGACGGCGCTGGGAGAATTTCAAGGTAAACCGCCGTGGCTATTGGTCTTTGTGGGTTTTCCTTGCGCTGTTCCTGATCTCGCTGTTCGCGGAATTCATTGCCAACGACAAGCCGATCTACATCCACGTCAACGGCCACTCGTTCTTCCCGGCGGTGATAACTTATCCCGACACGGCCTTCGCCAAGACGCCCGACCCCAATTTGTTTGGCACCGCCGCCGATTATCGCGACGACTACCTGATGGGCCTGATCACGAAGGAGGGTGGCACGGTGGTCTGGCCGCTCATCCGCTTCTCCTACAACACGCAAGTGAGCAAGCCGCCGTCGCCGTTCCCGTCCAAGCCGACCTGGCTGCTCACGCAGGCGGATTGCGACTACGCGGCCACCCACGCTTTCGCCAAATGCAGCGACCTCGAATACAATTGGCTCGGCACCGACGACGGCGGTCGCGACGTGGTGGCGCGGCTGATCTACGGCTTCCGCATTTCAGTGTTATTCGGACTGGCGCTCACCATCATCTCGTCGATCATCGGCGTCGCAGCCGGCGCGGTGCAGGGCTATTTCGGCGGCTGGACCGATCTCTTGTTCCAGCGCTTCATCGAAATCTGGACCGCGATCCCATCGCTCTATTTGTTGCTGATCATCTCATCGGTGCTGGCGCCGGGCTTCTTCGTCCTGCTTGGCATCTTGCTGTTGTTCTCGTGGGTGTCGCTGGTCGGGCTGGTGCGGGCCGAATTTCTGCGTGGACGCAACTTCGAATATATCCAGGCCGCGCGCGCGCTCGGCGTGTCGAACGCGGTCATCATCTTCCGCCATTTGCTGCCCAACGCCATGGTGGCGACCATGACGTTCCTGCCGTTCATCCTGTCGTCGTCGGTGATGACGCTGACCGCCCTCGACTTCCTCGGCTTCGGCCTGCCGCCCGGCTCGCCCTCGCTCGGCGAGCTATTGTCGCAGGGTAAGTCCAACGTGCAGGCGCCGTGGCTCGGCCTCACCGGGTTCTTCTCGATCGCGATCATGCTTTCGCTCTTAATCTTCATCGGCGAAGCGGTGCGCGACGCCTTCGATCCACGAAAGACGTTCCGATGACCGCGCCGGCTGAAACACTGCTCTCGATCCGCGATCTCTCGGTCGCCTTCGGGCAGGGCGCGCGCGAGGTGCGGGCGGTCGATAAGGTGTCATTCGACATCGGCAAGGGCGAAACCGTGGCGCTGGTCGGCGAATCCGGCTCCGGCAAATCGGTCACCGCGCTGTCGGTGATGAAGCTGCTGCCTTATCCGGCCGCGCATCACCCTTCCGGCTCGGTTGTGTTCAAGGGCCGCGAGTTGCTGACCATGCCGGAGAACGAAATCCGCCACGTGCGCGGCAACGACATCGCCATCATCTTTCAGGAGCCGATGACCTCGCTCAATCCGCTGCACACGATCGAGAAGCAGATTAGAGAAATTCTCATGATCCACCAAGGGCTTGCGGGCGAAAAAGCGCGTGCCCGCATTCTCGAATTGCTCGATCAAGTCGGCATCCGCGATCCGAAGGGACGGCTGGCGAGCTATCCGCATCAGCTCTCGGGCGGGCAGCGCCAGCGCGTGATGATCGCCATGGCGCTGGCGAACGAGCCCGACCTGCTGATCGCCGACGAGCCGACCACCGCGCTCGACGTCACGGTGCAGGCGCAAATCCTGCAGCTGCTCAAGGACACCCAGAAACGGCTCGGCATGTCGATGCTGTTCATCACCCACGATCTCGGCATCGTGCGCAAGCTCGCCGACCGGGTTTGCGTGATGAACGCCGGCAAGATCGTCGAGCATGGGCCGATGGAGCGCGTTTTCACCGCGCCCGAACATCCCTATACGCGTGCGCTGCTCGCCGCCGAGCCGAAGCCCGATCCGGCGCTGCCGCACCCAGAGGCGCCGGTGGTTATTTCGACCAAAGATCTCAAGGTGTGGTTCCCGATCAAGCGCGGCGTGCTGCGCAAGGTCGTCGGCCACATCAAGGCGGTGGACGGCATCAGCATCGAAGTGCGTAAGGGAGAAACCCTTGGCGTGGTCGGCGAGAGCGGCTCGGGAAAGACCACGCTCGGTCTCGCCATATTGCGGCTGATCTCCTCCGACGGCCCGGTGGTGTTCATGGGCAACACCATCCAAGGCCTCAAGTTCAAGGAGATGCGGCCCCATCGCCGATATATGCAGATCGTGTTTCAGGACCCCTACGGCTCGCTCTCGCCGCGCATGTCGGTGTCCGACATCATCGAGGAAGGCCTGCGGGTGCACCACCCGCATCTGGCGGCGAACGAGCGCAAGCAGCGCGTGGTAGCCGCGCTCGTCGATGTCGGGCTCGATCCGGAGACGCGGTTTCGCTATCCGCACGAATTCTCCGGCGGCCAGCGCCAGCGTATCGCCTTGGCGCGCGCGCTGGTGCTGGAGCCGACCTTCGTCATGCTCGACGAGCCGACCAGCGCGCTCGATATGCTGATCCAGGCGCAAATGGTCGACCTCTTGCGCGACCTGCAGAAGCGGCACGATCTCACCTACATGTTCATTTCGCACGACCTGCGCGTTGTGGCGGCACTGGCGAGCCGGCTGCTGGTCCTGCGTCACGGCAAGGTGGTGGAGGAGGGCGCCGCGGTGGACTTGTTCAAGGCGCCGAAGAGCGACTACACCCGCGCGCTGCTCGCCGCTGCCTTCAATCTGGAGACCGCGCCAGAGGGCGTGGTGACGGAATAGTTGACGTTCATGCACGATGCGCGAGAACTCGCCGATCGTCCCGCCGATGTCGCAGTCTCACAGCCGGAACTGCTCGCCAAAGGCTATCGTGATTTCCAGCGCTATCGGGTGGCGCTGCAGGTCGGCGGCACGCCTGTCGCGCAGACCCGTGACATGCTCATGGCCGGCAAAGTGGTGGCGGTGCTCCCGATCGATCTAGCCCGCGACGAGATCGTGTTGATTCGGCAGTTCCGGCTGCCCGCCCATCTCGCGACCGGCCGCGGCGAGATGATCGAGATCGTGGCTGGGCGCGCGGAGCAGGGTGAGTCGTTGATCGAAGCGGCGCGTCGCGAATGCACGGAAGAGATCGCCGTCGTGCCCAGCCAATTGGTCGCGTTGTTCAGCTACCTGACGACGCCGGGGTTAACGGACGAGGAAGTGACGGTGTTTCTCGGCGCCGTCGACGCCGCGTGGGTTCCCGCGCGCGCGGGCGCCGCGCGAGAGGGCGAGCATCTCAGCACGCTTCGCGTCTCCATCGACGCGGCAATCGCGGCGTTGAGCCAAGGCGTGATGCACAACGGCCCGCTCCTCATCGCGTTGCAGTGGCTGGCGCTCAATCGTACCCGTCTTGCCGAAATTCTGGGCGCCGGCAATTCAGCAGGCTAATGCGTGTCACGTATTCGTGATTCGCTATGTGACGAAGCGTTCGGGCATGACACGGCTTCATGCCGCTTTGGCCCGCGCAAAATCATCAATACGAGCGAACAAGAACAATGTCCCGCCTCACGCGTCTGATCATCGCCACCGCGCATATGCTGCTCGTTCCGCTCGCGGCTTCCGCCGACGACGGCTGCTACCCGATCAAGGCCGACGACAGCACCACAATCGCCAATCACCGGGTGCCGGTGGAGATCGAGAGCCAGATCGAGAAGCTGCCGGGCGTCGTCATTGTTGGCAATCCGCATGGCGAGGTGACGCTCAACGAGTTTTACGACGTCAATTGCCCCTATTGCCGCAAGGCTTCGGCCGACATCGACGCGTTGCTGCGTGTCAATCGCGAACTTCGCTTGGTACTGGTACCATTTCCGGTACTCTGAATCCCGTCGATCCAGGGCGCGCGGGTCGAGTTCGCGGTCGCGCGGCTGACATCCGCGCAGAAATTCTACGCGTTTCATCGCATGCTCGATGCCTCGCGCGGCGTGGTCGACGGCAACCGCGTCTTGGCGGCGGCCAAGGCTATCGGGCTCGATAGCGCGAGAGTCTCGACGATCGCCAACCAGGATTTGTTGGCCGACGTCATAACCGCGCATGTGCGTCTTGGCGACGCGCTCGAAATCCAGGCGACGCCCGGCATCGTCATTAAGGGCGTGGCGATCGTCGGCTATCCCGGAGCTAAAGCGCTCGCCAATGTCATCGAGTCTGCGCAGCGCTGCGGTAATGTCGTATGCGGCGGCGCGCCGCGTTAAATCCGCTTCACGCTGGTGATTTCGCTGCCCGCCGCCTTGATGCGGGCGATGGCCTCGGCGGCGGGCTCGATCGCCACCGCCATGGCATGCGCGTTGGCGTGCAGTAAGGTTTCGCCGTCGCGCGCGATCGCGATGTGGCCTTTCCAGAAGACGAAATCGCCGCGGCGCAGTTCGCCGAGCGACGACAACTTGCCGAGCGCGAGTTCCTGCATGTCGCTGTCGCGCGGGCAGGCGTAGCCTGCGGCTTGCAGCGCGACCTGCACAAGGCCCGAGCAATCGATGCCGAGCGAGGTCTTGCCGCCCCACAGATAGGGCGCGTGGAGAAATTCCTCGGCGGCCGCGACGAAATCCGCTTGCCGCGCCTTGATCGGGGCGAGATGCGCGATCGGCAGGTGCCAGCCGTGGGCAGTGACCGCGAAGCGCTCGTCCTGCCGCGCGATGGCAAGGCGGGCGCCCATCGGCAGCGCCACAGCCGGCGCCAGCTTGATGTCCGGCCCCGGAAAGCCGAGCGTGCGCGGCACCGACACCTTATGGGTCGGCGCTGCGCCAGGCGCGCCGAGCGCATTGGCCGACAGCCAGCCGACATAGCGGTCGGTTTCAAGCTGGCCCCAGGCCCAGCCCTCGTCGGTCGTCTCGTAGATGATTACGCGCTCGCCCAGCAGCGCCTGGGTGTCGAGCCGCGCCTCGTGCGACGGCGTGCGGCGCAAGGCCGCGATCGGCTCGACCACTTCGTGGCGCACGCCTTCGA
>Ga0181536_10007016_pt1 | contig 11161 bp, 9 predicted proteins | sample PEATcosm2014_Bin_41_FD_121105 | JGI IMG/M metagenome (GOLD analysis project Ga0181536, IMG submission 121105) | Peatland microbial communities from MTU Mesocosm Facility, Houghton, MI, USA - PEATcosm2014_Bin17_60_metaG | ecosystem: Environmental > Terrestrial > Soil > Wetlands > Peat | place...
ACCGCTCGATGCGATATACTGTGCGTGAGCAACGGGTTTAGTTTCGTAGATAATTGCGCCTGCAAGCATCATCTCATCCTTGTAAGCGGCAATAAGCTTAATATTTTCTGGGAATTTCTGCGCAAGTGACGCTATCTCACTCGACGTATGAGTGGGCTTTACGTGATATTTACGTCTAAGGACCTCCTCCACTATCCACATAAACGCTTCAAAATCATGAGTTCGCTTAATTGTCAGCTCGCTCTTCTTGCCTCGCTTGATACCCCGCTTTCTTGCTTTATTAAATAGAATAGGTTCATCGAGACGTATCACAGAAGAAACATCGCGTCTGATTAGTTTGGCACGGAATCGAAAAAGCGCATAAAGATCTTCTTCCGCTGGCACGACATGGTAAATATTCGGAATTGCTTTGTACACTAAGGTCTTAATCCCATGTTGGCTTAGATGCATCATCATAGAGTCAAATAACTCTAACATCAGCCCAATTTTCATCTTTGGATCGGATACAATCCCCCCAAAAGTCAAACCAGCATGAGTGTAAAAGACATCATCTGCGAAATTTGCGGGCATAACAGAGACCAAATTGCCGTTTTTAAAGAATAAAAGGGACGAATCTAAGAATCTGTCGGAGTGATACTCCATGTAATCTCTGTGAAACAGAAAGCTGCCATTTTTTGAACGTCTTACGAAATCATCCCAAAGTGACTTATGTTGTGATCGGTAGTAGGTGATTTCAATCATGACAAAACAACCACCGACCTACCAATCATTGAAAAAAGAATAACCACACCTATCCGCCCACAGTTGTCTCTGCAATAGAATATGATACGTCGCTTTAAGGCTTCACTATGTTTGGGTATTCAACAGTCTGATAATCCCAGTCGCTTTCTGACTCATATTTCGACTCCTTAACCCAAGAATCTCTTCCATATTCGCAGTGTATCCAAATGGATAGGCAGAATCGCGTTTGTACTCTCTATTATCCCACTCTCGATTTCCGCACGTTCATACAATCGTATCCGGCTCAACGTCGATCAGTAACTATCTCGCTCTGCACCTTGGATGCTAGCAACTCGAGATGCAAAGGCGTGATACAGTTATTATTCGCTGTTTTTCGCCGACATTGGGCGCCTTAAGAGCAAGAAAGAGAGCATCTAAACCTGAATCCACCTCCCCGTAATTGACCCGACATAACGTGAAGACTCTCTCATACTCGGTGACTTCGTCTCCTAGAACTAGCCGTCTGCTGTCCGAAACTCGTTCTTTGGCTTCTTCAATTTCTCCGTGTTGCCTCGACCCGTTCCCCTCGCAAATCTAAGAAAGGTATCACTCTTTTTTGTTGCAGCCATAACTAACGCGAAGCGATCCGATCTTCATTTGATTGAACGGCTTTTTTAATGGCCTCTTTGTTATTGCGTGCTCTATTAAAATTCTAAATCCTTGACAATCCGTGCAGGAATGCCAATTACTAATTTCTTCGATGGGACATCTTTTGTTACCACTGCTCCGGCGCCTACCATGGCACCGACGCCTACCCTGACGCCCGGCAGGATATTTGCTCCAGCTCCCACCATCGCGTAGTCTTCAATCACTGGTCCTCTAATATGGCTCTCTTCATATCCCTTCAGGCCGAAGTTGCTATCGTTTGTAGTAGCTACGAGGGTACTTATGAACACGTGTGAGCCGATTATCATATTGCCCGTTATGTTGGTGAGGTCCATGATTTTAGAAGAGTCTCCGATCGTTGTATTGTAGTGAATGGTAACATTCCTGCCTATAATGCATTGTTTTCCAATTATACATCTCTCTCGTATGGATGCGTTGTCTCCCACTAGCGTCTCGTCTCCAATCTGCACATCGGTGTAGATAACGGCGTGTGGCGAAATGACACAACCGTGACCGATGGTTGTCGTTCCTAGATCTGATGAGACCTGTCGCGCAACGGCCCGCGTCACGGTAGGAGGCTTGCCAATAATTGCCCCTTCAAAGATTTCGACGTTGGACTCAATGCGCACATTCGGATAGATCGTAACAAAATCGTGGATAAGGGCGTCTCGATCAATTTTCACTTTGCCCAGAACTCTTGCTGTTGAAGCAATGCTGGCGCCACTATCGATCAAATCGTTATTTCTGCCCATAGCTCGAACCCCCTGCCATGCTTTCCTTAAAACAGTATAATCTCCTATGTACTCCCGTTCATTAAAAAATCTGACGCCAAGACTAGGCACACGGATCCTGAAGAAAAACTGTCGACTTCTTGCCACACCAGAGTCGGCACGTACAAGCCATAATACAAGCGAAGAGCTGAAATTGGTTTAAAAAGATGGCACGAAGACATTTAAGCTGCCTTTCGGCAGTTTAACGGTCTTAACCTTGCCCTTAATACCAACTGAAATGTTCGCGTCAAGAGTCTTTTCAATTTCGACTTGAACGATCAACCGTCGCTTGTTCTCATCTTCAGCCAGTCCCACCACGTAACCTGGTTCAAAAGGTGGCAGGGGAACCTGTATCTCTGAATAACTGATCAACGTCCAAACCATTACGTCACCTCGAAAAAATGCTGACGACTGCCGTTCCGCCTGAGCCGCCTACGTTGCAGCACAAACCGATTTCTGCATCAGTCACTTGTCTTCTGTCGGCCTCCCCTCTAAGCTGTTTCACGATTTCGGCGACCTGAGCGACCCCGGTAGCCCCCACGGGGTGTCCACGTGCTTTTAATCCACCGCTCGGGTTGATAGGAATCTCTCCGTCGAGATTTGTTGCTCCTTCCGCAATTAGTTCTTTTCCTGCCCCTTTTGAACAAAATCCCACGTCTTCAATTTCTATTAATTCAGCAATAGTAAAGCAATCATGGAGCTCAGCGACATCAACGTCTCTAGGAGTTACGCCGCTCGCATTGAATGCTTTTGTCGATGCGTTCACCACAGCCGGCATAGTTGTTAGTGCTTCCCGCTCATCGAGCCCCAAGTAGTCCGTTTCTTGAGCGATGCCGCTCATATATACTGGGATGTCGGTGAGTCGCCGAGCAGCGTTTTCGTTGCACAACAAGACTGCTGCAGCTCCGTCGGAAATAGGTGCGCAGTCGAGAAGTTTGAGTGGTGACGCAATGATTCGTGAACCCAAGACGTCATCATCTGTTATCGATTTATGAAAGTGCGCGTTTGGATTTGATAATGCATTCTTGTGATTCTTAACTGCGATTTTGGCAAGATCGGTCTCGGAGGTACCATAGTCATGGAAATGTCGGCGTGCCATTAATGCAAACAATCCTGGGAAAGTGATGCCGTGCCGGCGCTCTATTTCACTTCCAGCATACGAGAGAATTGATGTGGTTTCCTCTGTCGGGCGGATAGTCATCTTTTCAACCCCTACCACCGCTATGACGTCGTACAAGCCCGAAGCGATGGCAATGCTTGCTTGTTTTAACGCAGTTCCCCCGGACGCACACGCGGTTTCCACACGCGTGGATTCGTGCCTCGAGTGCAGCCCGGATGATAACAGTGCTGACAGATGGCATTGCGATGAGAAATGGCTCGAAAAATTCGCAATGTAGGATGCATCTATATCGCCGATGTCCAGGCTAGCATCGCGCAGGAGGTCTTGATAGCACCGTGCCATTAGGTCGCCAATGCCTTCCTCCAGCTTCCCAAATCTAGTGTGCGCCGTCGCAGCAATGCAAGTCTTCATTAGCTGTTCCTCTTCCCGCACCTTCGACTCGAGGCGGTGAAATCGCCGTATGCCCAGTCAATGCTCAGCTGAATCGCGGTTTGATGAAGTCTAGCGCCGCGGAGAAATGGTTACTACCTTCTCCAAGGTGACAGATGCGTTGGAGTATCCGTCGAGGCCGTCTTGAAGCGTTCGCGCATACGCCTTAAAACCGTCATAGTCGCGAATATAGTCTTGCTCATCGAAATACTCTGACGCCAAGACTAAACAGACCGATCCGGAAGAAAAATTATCAAGTTCACGCCATACTCCTGACGGGATGTATAAGCCGTAATAGGATCGATTCAGGTGATACCGTTCCGTGCCCGATCCTTCGTCCAAGACAACATCGAAACTGCCATTCGCCGCGATGATAAACTGTTGCAGTTGTTTGTGAGCATGCCCCCCTCGCGCCTCCCCGCCTGGAACGTCGTAGAGGTAGTACACCCTCTTGATCTCAAACGGTATGTGGCGGTTTTCTTCGATAAAGGTGAGATTACCTCTGTTATCTTGCACCCTTGGAAGCTCAATTAGTCGACATTTTGGTAGTGCCACGACGCCACCCACGTTTCAATTTGCAAGTCGTGAAGTTCGCAAAACCAACACTCAGCTTTGCACTGTTGCGTTGACCGCGGCTATATATAATGCTAGCGTAAGCAGCCAATCGACACACGTTTGGTTCTCGGGCTTTTTCATGCTGCGTGCAATTGTCTCGAGTTCTGCGGTCAAAAAAATTGGGATTAGCAAGTCTATAGATTTCGATGCTGTTTATCTTTAGGACTCTGTCGGTCGTGGTGGTTTGAGCAAGCTGAGGATTATCCGTTTGTCCTGTTCGTTGATGCCGAGTTTGTAAATAATGACCGCGTACACGGCTAGGTCAATAACCGTAATTAACGCGAGTGGAACATTTCTGAGGAACAGTAAAATTGAAACAGCCACAATGACGGACAAGCCAAAAAAGGGCGGCAAGCTCATTGTCCGGAATCTAAGATCGTAACCGCATCGTCCTAAGATAACAAGACTCAGAGCGAGTCCGGAGGCTTCCGTCACTATTGTCGCAAAAGATGCGCCAATGTAGCTGTACTTAGGGATCAAAAGCACGTTCAAGACTACGTTAACGGCGACGCCTATGAACGTCAGTTTCATGTTCAGCCGTTGCAGGTTAGCAGCGATAAAAGCGGTTCCTAGAACCATAGTCACGTACATGACTGCTGCTGCCCAGATTAGTATTTGCAGAGCCGCGACAGATGGGCCGAAACTGGCTCCATAGAGGAGGGGAACGATCGGCTTTGCCCATAGCGTTACGAAAAACGCCATTGGCAGGGCAAGGTAAAGCAGGTACCGCGTCGTCTGTGCGCACGTGTCTCGAAACGACGTTTTAGAGGCTTGGTGCAGCCTGGACAAAATGGGGAATAGCGAGGCGATCAACATGCTCGGAATAACGGTTGACGCTTCCGAGAGGGTATATGCGACGCTGTAAAAGCCGACTGCGGTAGTACCTTGGATAACTGAGATCATGACGACGTCGATCCTGAAGTAGATCATTACGCTTATTGCCATAGCAGCCATAGGCCACGCTTCAGTTAGAGTACTTTTCCAGAAAGTGAAGTCGGCTTCAAGACGAGGCACAAAAAATCGTCGGACGCATATCACGTAGACGTACGCTAACCCGACCCCACCCGTCAAGAGCAATATGAGCGCAAAGACTGCGACGTTCAGGTGCAGCTGTATCGCGATCACGGCTCCACAAAGCTGCACAACACTGGTAATGACCCAAACGATGGACTGAAACTCAAGCTGTTCGAACGCTTGGAATATGGCCAAAAAGATCGACGAAAGTGTGCTGACGATGAGCCCTATAGATAGGATATAGACGACGTAAATAGTCTGCTGCGAGTACCCAAGGGCATTTACGAACACCACGATCAGACCGATGGTGAGGAGCGCAAATAGCAGCTGTATCGGAATGACGTTCGCTGCATATTTGCTCGCCTTTGATGGATCCCTGGCAACTTCTCGCGTGGTTATCGTCGTCAAACCGAAATTTGCGAAAACGCTGAAAATCGCTATCAATGCGACCGCAAAATTCAAGACTCCAAGACCTTGCGGGCCCAAATATCGCGCCACCAGAATTACATAAATGAAGCTCTCTGCGTAACTTATGATCTGACTAATTGTCAAAAAAGAGGTATTTCTCGCTACGCGCCTTGTCTGAGACGTATTACCTTCGCGTTTTTGAGTCTGCGGTTGTTCAGACATCTAGATGCATAGGGGGCGGTAGGTACGTTGCGCCGCTCTTATTATTTGCCACGACGCAAACACTTTCAGGGCTTGACATTTGATCAAAGTGGAGAAGCATACCAAAAAGAACATCAGAACCTAAATAGCTTCCGACAGTGTGCGCGGAAGGGTCTTTGATACGTTGACGGTTTTCTGGGTCCTTTATGAATCGGATCAAAGCGGGAGCCAATGTCTCTTCGTGCGAAGCAGTCTAGTTGAGAGATTCCTCTCATGCTCACGGTTATAGACTTTCTTGGGCTAGTGGAATTGATAAAGCCCCCACCCCTGAACCTTGTCGGGATTCCGACACTCCAGCATTTGAGTTCCCCGAATGCGGCTGAGAACGCCGCAAGAAATTTTCTAACGGGTCGGGAACATACTCGTCATACTTCGAGCTAGCGCCCTAACTTTGTCGATCCTTCTGTGAACTCTTTTTCCCAATTGATCATGGTGCTTTTGCTGACCCCGATTCAGCGCTATTCTTGCTAGCGGAGCCCCCGCATCTGCAAACAGATAAAACGCGCTCTTGTTTGGTTGTCTTTGAGATTTGTCATGACGCTATAGGTTTTAGCATGCGATACGGAGGCAGGCTGATCGCTCTGTCGCGCGCGATATTCACGGATGGCGTCTTCTGGCAGAACTCTGCTCTTGGGAGCGGAGCCGAGGTATTCTGTCAAGCCTTTGTTGAAAGTCGTGGAAACGGAGCGTATACGTCACACAATAAGTTATTATCGCTGGGCGCGACGAGCTAGAGCCGCTGCTGTTTTGTCTAGTGCTCGCGCTCTCCCCGAGCCCACTCTTCTTTAGTCAATCGGCTGCGCAAAAAGCGGTGAAATCGAAGAAATTGAGGTTATAAAAAACAACGAATCGAAGCGTTCGCAAAACCGGTTCTGCACTTGAATAGCGCATAGCTAATTTCGACCAACGGACCCCCACAGGCTTTATTTTATCGCAGTTTCGAAATTACCCCCGCCGTTTCGGGAGTAGTGCAGCAATTTTTGTGCAGCTACCTTACCCTTAAAAAGGGGCAGACCAACTGCGCACCCCCCAAGCGGTGGTGGGTTTCACGCCTCGCGTTTTTTAAAATAACGTATAGAATACTAAATGCGGATCGTATTGCTAGCCCTAGCCCTACGGGTCCGAAGAGGACTAGAAACTATAGCGCTAGAAACCTTAGAACTCTCAGCGCGATCCACGCGGCGATAATTCCTCAGCCGAGCTGAAAAAGAACGTTGCCTTATACGCACCTCTTTTTATGCGTTGTACTACAGTTATTGCGAGTATCACGTACACCGCGTAGAGCATCTGAAACATCAAACTGAACACCGCCGACCAGTAATGGATCCGCCATAGTATTCGGTTCATACTCTTACACCTCGTAACCGTCCTTACTGATTTAGTGGCCAGAAGAGGAAGATAAAGCCTCCGGTTTACGTATGAAAGTAGAAACAGCGCTATGGTGAGTAAATAGTCAAAAAAATACGTCCGAACGATCGGACGTTCGGTTAATCGCCTTTTCCACCGCCTTCGTTACGCCGCTTAAGTGCCCCCCCTTTCTTGGCATGCTTTTCTTCGCTCGAGGTGTCTAATTCATGCTTAGTTGCGAAGCCGAATCAGAATGATTACGTGTGCAACGCCGCTATGCGCGTACTGCGTTAGCTGCAGATCATTACCGAGATCCGCATCTTGATGTTGCGCGCCAAACCACGAGCTGTTCCAGATTCATCACAGCAAAATCTCGCTGCTCCACGCGAAAACCGACTAAAGCTACCCAAAGATACGGCTGCCCTTTACGTTCCCAACGCCTACAGGACTGCGAACGCGTATCGCCAGACGGTTCATGATGCGGCGCTTGCGTTTCTTGTCTTGTCTCCTCTGCCGGTGCCGCAACTACAGCAAAAAAGTGCCGAGAAATCGGAAAACACTACCCACGCGCCAAATCCCCGTATGATATCGGTAATATTTAGCCCAGTTAAGGGGAAGGATCTAGCACATAACGTGAGCTGCATCCATAGGAGGCGCAATAAACATCCGCTCGCTGAAGAAGAGTATTTTGTGCCTATGCAATAGGAGGCAGCTTTGTAGTGCTTTTGCTAGTCGGAACGGTCTTAGTTGCTTTAGGCGGAGCCTCGGTTCGGGCAATTTGCGCTCCGGCGCATAACCAACAGACGTCGTCCATCAGTATCGGCACATAGGGTTTCAGCACGCTGCTGCGTGTAAAGAAAGAGGGGGGATGGGTTAGCTCCTCCCCCTCACAACGTAAGCGGTCATTACGAGTCCGACAAAAACGAGTCCGACAAAAGCCAGCATGACCTCGTCTGGCGTCGCACCCTGACTTGTGGCCGCAGCTGCGTTGCCGATGGCGTAGACGTTGCTGTCAAAGCTCCCCACGTACACCGTGCCGTTGACGACGGCAGGAGAGGAGAGAGCCTCGTCACCGGTCGTGAAGCCCCACACTTTCGCCCCGGTGGCTGCGTTAATGGCGTAGACGTTGTTATCATCGCTCCCCACGTACACCGTGCCGTTGACGACGGCAGGAGAGGAGTCCACGCTGCTTCCGGTCGCGAAGCTCCACGTCGGCGTGCCGGTGGCTGCGTTAATGGCGTAGACGTTGTTATCATCGCTCCCCACGTACACCGTGCCGTTGACGACGGCAGGAGAGGAGTCCACGCTGCTTCCGGTCGTATAGTTCCACACTTTCGCCCCGGTGCTAGCGTTAATGGCGTAGACGTTGTTATCATCGCTCCCCACGTAGATCACGCCGTTGGAGACGGCGGGTGAGGAGAGCACGGTGCCGTTCGTCGTATAGTTCCACACTTTCGCCCCGGTGGTGGCGTTAATGGCGTAGACGTTGTTATCATCGCTCCCCACGTAGGCTATCCCATTGGCGACGGCAGGAGAGGAGTCGACGGAGCCGTTCGTCGTATAGTTCCACACTTTCGCCCCGGTGCTAGCGTTAATGGCGTAGACGTTATTATCCTCGCTCCCCACGTAGATCACGCCGTTGGAGACGGCGGGTGAGGAGAGCACGGTGCCTCTGGTTGTATAGTTCCACACTTTCGCCCCGGTGGTGGCGTTGAGAGCGTAGACGTTATTATCCTCGCTCCCCACATAGACGGTGCCATTCGCGACAGCGGGAGAGGAACGCACCTCGTTTCCGGTCGTGAAGCTCCACGTCAGCAGCCCTTTCGACGTGTTGCTCCCCGCCACGGGGCCGTAATCGCCGGTGTGCTGGGCGTTGTAGCGGAACTGCACCGTGTCGTACTGGGCTGCTGCAGGAACGGTTGCAATGCCTGCTAATAAGACGGTGATGAGAAGAATAGCTACAGACAATGAGACGATTTTGTATGCGCGCATGCTTGCCTCTTGCAATGTTCTTAGACACTAGACGTCTGAGAACGTGTCAGAGGATGCGATAAAGACTCCGGTTTACGTATGAAAGTAGAAACCGTGCGACGGTTTCCAAATAGTCAAAAAAAAAAACGATTGCACCAACTCTCGTCTCTGCGAATGTAGCGCCGACCAACGTCGCTTCGCCTACAGTTGCCTGCGGCCAGCCGAATGGGCGTGCTGCGCGGGGCCCCAAGGGAGCGGAATGACGCGCCGGAAACGCAACGGAAGCCGTGAGTTGCCGCCGAGGGCCGGTCCTTGTTCACTTGTGTGTGCTTCAGTGACCAGACGCTGTTGCATTGTAACAGCGCGGCGGCTTCGGCTTTCAGGACTGCACTCACCGAAATCGACCTGCACGTCGTTCTGGCTTCTAGGGTCGCGCATTCAGCGTCAGACCAGTAACCGCGTCGGGAGGGTACGCTACAATTGCGCGGTTGCGAAGGTCGTACCGACAGGGTAACTCTACACATTCCCGCATATCTCTGCTATGCGCGCTACGATCGCTCAATAACGGTAGTATTATATTCTGTCGTCGATGTAGAACCTATAGCACTTTTTGCGTATAAAAGGCCGGAAATACGGTTTTTGAAATATAGGGGGGGCCACGGGATTGCCGGACGAAGAAGAACAGAGACCACCAGACGGCATCTCGACCTCAGACGAATCTGCTCTTGCTTTGCGGGACCAGGGCGTCAGCGCTGACAGAACCGGAGCCGGGCTTGATGTCACCGACAGAGACGTTGAGGAGAGGCGCCCAAGGGGGGTAGAGACTCCCACGACCATCACTGCCACCGCCACCCCGCAGCAACAGTTCGTCGGGCACGGCGTCACGATCGCCGGACAACTCACGAGCGGCGGCGGCGCAGATCTGGTGGCAGTGTCCATCGTTCTCTACAACACGGATGATCCGACGAATAAGGTGCGCACGGCCACCACCACCACCGACGCGGCCGGAAACTATCGGTTCACGCTCACGGATAGCGCCGCGATCACACACACGTACATCGTGTGCGCCGAGGGTCGCAGCAAATATAGCCGCGCGGAGAGCACCGACGTACGAGTGACCTATCATCTTGTGCGTCTCCGTGACACCACACGAGCCGCGCTAGCTCCTGCAGCGAGGGCACGGACTGTTTTCAACTTGGCTTGGGCTGAGCTCCTCGCCATACTCCTTATCCTTGCCGGCGAGGGCTTGCTCTTCGCTGGGTACCGCGTCGCGGCGGTCGGCGTGCAAGCGTTGAACCTCGTTGTGATTTTCGTCGCCATAATAGTTTTGAACGGAGACCGCGTCGAGCTCTTAGAAGTGCTTGCTTTGGTGTCGTTGTTGCGCGTCGTCAACCTGTCCTTCACGCTCATCCCGACGACGACCTTGTACTGGCTGGTGGCGATTTACGGCGTGATGTTCATCCCGATCATCTCGGTCGTTGCTCACCGCAAGCTGAGCCGCCACGACCTTGGTCTCAACGGAGGCCCACAGCTAACGTACCTCATTCCGTTCGGCGCCCTCGTCGGCGTAGCGCTGGCGCTTATCGAGTACCATATTCTCGCAAATCCCGCCCTCATACCCGCATACTCGCTTGTCTGGCTTGTCGAGCTCAGCGTCGTGATGATCTTCGTCGTCGCGCTCGTGGAAGGGCTGCTCTTTCGAGCCCTGCTGCAACCAGAGCTTGTGCAACGCAGCGGGCCGATCGTCGGCATCCTCATCACAAGCATCATCTTTGGTGCGATGCAATCAGGCTTCGCCAACTACTACGAGCTGCTCTTCGCATTCGGAGTAGGGATCCTC
>Ga0181536_10007017_pt1 | contig 11158 bp, 10 predicted proteins | sample PEATcosm2014_Bin_41_FD_121105 | JGI IMG/M metagenome (GOLD analysis project Ga0181536, IMG submission 121105) | Peatland microbial communities from MTU Mesocosm Facility, Houghton, MI, USA - PEATcosm2014_Bin17_60_metaG | ecosystem: Environmental > Terrestrial > Soil > Wetlands > Peat | place...
GATGTACACGGCCTATGGCGTCACCGAATTCATCATCTGCTGCGGCTACCGGGGCTATGTGATCAAGGAGTATTTCGCCAATTACTTCCTGCATATGTCGGACGTGACCTTCGACATGGCGCACAACAGCATGGAGGTGCATCAGCGCCATGCTGAGCCGTGGCGCGTCACGCTCGTCGATACCGGCGAGACGACGCTAACCGCCGGCCGCCTCAAGCGCGTTGCGCGCTACATCGAGGACGAAGACGCGTTCTTCTTCACCTATGGCGACGGGGTGGCCGATATCGACATGGCCGCGCAATTGGCCTTTCATCGCGGCCATGGGAAATGGGCGACCGTCGCCTCGGTGCTGCCGCCCGGCCGCTACGGCGCGCTCTTGACCGAAGGCGACCGCGTCATGGGCTTCGTCGAGAAGCCGCGCGGCGACGGCGGCTCGATCAATGGCGGCTTCTTTGTCCTGTCGCCAAAGGTGCTCGGCCATATCGAGGGCGATGCCAGCAGTTGGGAAGGCGAGCCGCTCGCCCGTCTCGCGCGCGAAGGCCAACTCATGGCCTATGCGCATCGCGGCTTCTGGCAACCGATGGACACGCTGCGCGACAAGAACCTGCTCGAGGAGCTCTGGGCCGGCGGTGCCGCGCCGTGGAAGGTGTGGTGATGGTACTGGGACCGTCCGAGCCCGATCGTCGCGTTGCCGGCTTTGCCGACAGCGACGATGCCGCCGCATTCGAAGCCAAGAAACGCGAGGATGCGGCGCGGATGGCGGGCGACGCAGAACTGCAAGAGCGCGCCAGGGATGTGCTGACGCGGGCAGACCGGCACAATTGGAGCTATCAATGGTCCTGGCTCGGCCGGCCGATCATCCAAATGCCGGAGGACATCGTCCTCTTGCAGGAGATTCTGTGGCAAACGCGCCCCACCCTCGTCATCGAGACCGGCGTGGCGCGCGGCGGCTCGGTCATCTTCCTTGCCTCAATCTTGGAACTCATCGGCGAGGGCCGGGTGATCGGCATCGAGATCGATCTTCGATCACACAACCGCGAGGCTATTCTGGCGCACAAGCTGGCGCCGCGGATCGAGATCGTCGATGGCTCTTCGGTGGCGGAGGAGGTCTGGGGCAAGGTCCGCGCGAAGATCAGCGGCAGCGACCGCGTCATGGTCATCCTCGACTCGGATCACACGCATGAGCATGTCTATCGCGAGCTTCAGCTTTATGCCCCGCTGGTGACACGCGATCAGTTTTTGGTCGTCTCGGATACCGTGGTCGAAGACATCCCGGTCCAGGAGCACCGCCCGCGCCCCTGGGGCCCGGGCAACAATCCGAGCACCGCACTCGACGCCTATCTGCGCGAGAGCCACGCCTTCGCCCGCGACCCCTATTTCAACGGCAAGCTGCTGCTGACCAGCGCGCCCCGCGGCTATCTGCGCCGGGTGCGATGAGCGCGGCTTCAAGATGACCGAAATTCTCGTCTGGGGCGGCCAGGGCCAGGCAAAAGTGCTGCGCCCGATCCTCGAGGCCGCGGGCCATCGCATAGCGCTCGTCTATGACCGCGAGCCCAGCCTTGCCGCGCCCTTTCCGGATGTGCCTCTCGTCAGCGACGAAGCGGCCATCGAGGCTTGGCTGGCACGCCGCAGCGGCGCCGCCTTGGGCTTCGTCATCGCCATCGGCGGCGAGCATGGCCGCGAGCGCTGCCGAATTGCGCGCTCGCTCACGAGCCGCGGGCTCATGCCGATCACTGCCCTGCACGAGCGCGCTTGGATCGCGGATTCGGCCACGGTCGGGGCCGGCAGCCACGTGCTCGCCATGGCCGCGGTTTGCGTGCAGGCGCGATTGGGCGAGCAATGCATCATCAACACCAATGCGTCGATCGATCATGAATGCGTGCTGGGCGACGGTGTTCATGTGATGCCTGGCGCAACAATTGCCGGCTGCGTCACGGTCGGCAACTATGCGACCATCGGCAGCAACGCCACAATCCTGCCGCGCTTGCGCATCGGCGAGGAAGCCGTCGTCGGCGCCGGCGCGGTGGTCGTTGCCGATGTCCCGCCGCGGATCAGGATCGCAGGCGTGCCGGCTCGTCCGATAGGATCGAAGGAATGAGCGCAAATATCCCGGTCGCGAGCCCATGGATCACCGCCCGCGAGATTGAGCGGGTCGCCGAGGCCGCTGCCACGGCGTGGCGGGAGCGGGCCTATTACTATCAGGGCGCCTTGGAGAAAGCCTTTGCCGAGCATCTCGGCCGGCGCCATGCCCTTGCGCTGCCGTCCTGCACCTCGGGCCTGCATCTCGCTCTCGCCGGCCTCGGCATCGGCCCCGGCGACGAAGTCGTGGTTCCCGAGATCACCTGGATCGCGACCTCGGCGCCGGTCTCTTATGTCGGCGCCACGCCCGTCTTCGCCGACATCGATCCCGAGCATTGGTGCCTGACGCCCGCGAGCGTCGAGGCGGTGCTGACGCCGCGCAGCCGCGCGGTGATCGTCGTCGACCTCTACGGCGACATGCCTGATTGGGACGGGCTCCTCGAGCTCGCGCAGAGGCACGGACTGGCGCTGATCGAGGATGCCGCCGAGGCGATCGGCGCAAGCTACAGAGGCCGGCGCGCCGGCAGCTTCGGCGCGGCCAGCGCCTTCAGCTTTCACGGCTCCAAGACGCTGACCACCGGCGAAGGCGGCATGCTGCTTTACGACGACGACAAGCTCCACGACCGTTGCCTGCGGCTGCGCGATCACGGCCGCACCCCCGGCGACATCATGTTCCGCAATGAGGAGATCGGCTTCAAATACCGCATGTCCGGGCTGCAGGCGGCGCTCGGCCTTGCCCAATTCGAGCGGTTGGACGAGCTCGTCGCGCGCAAGCGGGAGATTTTCGCGCGCTACCGCGAGGCGCTCGCCGGCGTCAACGGGCTGCAACTGAACCGCACGGCGGCGCATGTCGAGAACGGCTACTGGATGGTCACGGCCATTCTCGATCCGGCGCTGGGCTGGACGAAAGAGCAGCTGATACAAGCGATGAAGGCCGAGGGGATCGACACAAGGCCCTTCTTTTATCCGCTGAGCTCGCTCAAAGCCTACCGCGAGACCGAGGCCGGTCGCCAAGCAGCCGCGCGCAACGCCGTTGCCTATCGCCTCTCGCCCTACGGGATCAACCTGCCGAGCGGACCGGATCTCGATCACGCCTCTATCGCGCGGGTGGCGGAGACGCTGGCGCGTCTCATCCGGCAGCCGCCCGAGCGCGGCCTCTCGTAGCGACCGGCCGCCGCGAATTGCGCCCGAGCGCCATGACCTTCCAAAATCTCTCTTGCCGCTTCTGTCAATCGCGCGACCTCGCGGAAATCCTCGACCTCGGGACGCAGCCCCTGGCAAATGCGCTGGTGGCGAAGGAGTGGCTGCTCGAACCCGAAGTCCATTACCCCCTCATAGTTCTGCATTGCGGGCAATGCGGTCTCGTTCAGGTGCCGGCGGTGGCGAGCGAGCGCGAAATATTCTCGGATTACCTCTACTTCTCGTCCTATGCGGAGTCCTGGCTGGCGCATGCGCGGCGTTACGTCGAAGCGGTGACGGCGCGTTTCGGTTTGGGGCCGCGCTCGCAAGTCGTTGAGCTCGCGAGCAATGACGGCTATCTCCTGCAATATGTGATCGAGCGAGGAATCCCCGCGCTCGGCATCGAGCCCGCCGCCAATGTCGCGGCGGTCGCTAGGGCCAAGGGCATCGACACGCGCGTCGCCTTCTTCACCTTGGCGCTGGCGCGGGAATTGGCCGCTGAGGGCCGCAGCGCCGATCTCATCGTCGCCAACAACGTGCTCGCCCATGTGCCGCAGCTCAACGATTTCGTCGCGGGCATGCGGCATCTTCTCAAGCCGGAGGGCGTCGCCACGATCGAGTTCCCGCATCTCCTGCGCCTCGTCGAGGGGATGCAGTTCGACACGATCTATCACGAGCATTACAGCTACTTTTCCCTCGGCACGTGCGAGCGCATTCTCGCGGCGCACGGGCTTCGCGTCTTCGATGTCGAGACCCTGCCGACGCATGGCGGGTCGCTCAGACTCTATGCCTGCCGCGCCGAGGCCGCGTTTCAGACTTCGCCGTCGGTGGCGCGGCTGAAGCAGCTCGAACACGACGGCGGCTACGATCGCCGCGAGGTCTATGCCGAATTCGGCCGCAAGGTCTATGCACTGAAGCGCGACCTGCTCGCGTTTTTCATCGCGGCCAAGCGCGAGGGGCGCCGCCTCGCCGCCTACGGCGCCGCCGCCAAGGGCAACACGCTCCTCAATTTTCTCGGCATCCGCGCGGATTTCATCGATTTCGTCGCCGACCGGAACCCGGAGAAGCAAGGGCGTTTTTTGCCCGGCTCGCGCATCCCCGTATTGGCGCCCGAGGCCGTCGCCGAGCGCAAGCCCGACTATCTCATCATCCTCCCGTGGAACCTGCGCGAGGAGATCGCGCAGCAAATGGCGGCGATCCGCGGCTGGGGCGCGAGCTTCGTCGTCCTCATCCCGGAAGTCAGGGTTTTCTAGCCCGAGAGGAAGCGCAGCCATGCGGATATGGCCGACGCGATTGGACGGTGTCTTCCAGGTCGAGCTCGAGGCGCTGCGCGACGAGCGCGGCTATTTCGCGCGCAGCTTCTGCATGCGCGAGTTCGCTGCCGCCGGCCTCAATCCGCGCGTCGCGCAAGGCAATACGACATTCAGCCCGCTTCGCGGCACTTTGCGCGGACTGCATTACCAAACTCCGCCTCACGCCGAGGCGAAACTCATCCGCTGTGTCGGCGGCGCGATCTATGACGTCGTCGTCGACATCCGGCGCCAATCCGCGACCTATGGCGAATGGCTCGCCTTCGAGCTTGCCGGCGACGGTCTGCTGTCGCTCTATGTCGGCGAAGGCTTCGCTCACGGCTTTCAGACCCTCGCCAACGACACGCAGGTGCTCTACAACATGAGCGAGTTCTTTCATCCCGAAAGCGCCGCGGGAATTCGCTGGAATGACCCCCGCCTGGCCATCCCTTGGCCGATCAAGGACCCGATTCTCTCCGCGAAGGACGCGGCCTTGCCGTTGCTGGACGCCGTCCCCTGATCGACGGCATGGTTGACCGGGCCTTCTGGCGCGGCCGTCGCGTCTTTCTGACCGGGCATACGGGATTCAAGGGGGCTTGGCTGTCGCTGTGGCTGCAGCGCTTAGGGGCGCGGGTTACGGGCTATTCGATCGACGTGCCGACAGAGCCGAGCCTTTTCCTCGCGGCCCGAATCGGCGACGGCATGACCGACACCCGCGGCGATGTCAGGGATTTCGCCGCCTTGTCAAAGGCCATGCGCGAGGTCGCGCCGGAGATCGTCATTCACGCCGCGGCACAGGCCCTGGTGCGGGCCTCCTACGCCGATCCGATCGGGACCTTCGCCACCAACATCATGGGAACTGCGCATCTGCTCGAGGCGGTGCGGTCTCGTGCCGGCGTCAAGGCCGTGCTCATCGTCACCAGCGACAAATGCTATGCCAATCGCGAAGGGGTCCGGGGCTACCGCGAGAGCGACGCGCTCGGCGGCTACGACCCCTACAGCGCCAGCAAGGGCGCGGCCGAGATCGTCACCGCATCCATGCGCAACGCTTATTTCCAGCCCGCGGCATATCGCGACCATGGCGTGGCCGTGGCCTCTGCCCGCGCCGGCAATGTCATCGGCGGCGGCGATTGGTCGGCCGACCGCATCATTCCCGATCTCATGCGCGCCTTCTCCAGCGGCGTGCCCGCGATGCTGCGAAATCCCCGCGCGATTCGCCCCTGGCAGTTCGTGCTCGATCCGCTCGCCGGGTATCTTCTTCTGTGCGAGCGCTTGTCCCGGGAAGGCCCGGCCTTCGCCGAGGCTTGGAACTTCGGTCCGGATTTGAGCGGCATGCGCACCGTGTCGGAGCTGGCGGAGGCCGCGGCGCGGCTCTGGGGCGTGGGTGCTGCGATGCAAAACGCCGAAGGCCCCGAGCCGCATGAGGCGGCGATTCTGCGCCTCGATGCATCCAAGGCCCGGCTTCGGCTCGGCTGGCGCCCCAAGCTCGACTGCGACATGGCCTTGCTTCTCACCGTGGAATGGTACCGCGCCTTCTATGCCGGGCAGGATGTGCGGGCGCTGTCGGACCGCCAGCTCGATCGGTGGCACGAGATGGCTTGAGGATGCGCCTCCTCGCCATCTCCTACATGCTGCCGCCCGCGCTTTATCCGCAGGCGATCCAGATCGGCCGGATCCTGGCGCGCTTGCCCGCGGAGATCGGCGCCGTCAGCGGAGCCGCAAGCCTGATGGCGGGCGGGCTCGACAGCGACCCCGAATTCGACCGCCGCCTTGCCTTCCGCCTCGAAATCCCCTTCCGGCCCGCGCTCTCCGGCAGCGCGCTGGCCATCGCCAAGCGCTTCTTGCCGCTTTACGCCGCCATCCCCGATGAGTTCCGCTTCTGGGTCGCAAAGGCAGAGGCGGCGGTAACAACGAAGCTCGACGAGTCGGATTTCCTTCCCGATCTCGTGGCGAGCTTCGGCGAACCCATGTCGGACCATCTGCTCGGCTTGCGGCTGAAGCGGCGCTATGGCCTGCCCTGGGTCGCGCATTTCAGCGACCCCTGGGCGGACAGCGTCTTCCGGCGCGGGCAGTTCCTAGCCAATGCCGTCAACCGCCGCTTGGAAGCGCAGGTCATCGCCACCGCCGACCGTATCATCTTCACCTCGCAAGAGACCCTCGACCTCGTCCTGCGCCGCTATCCCGATGACCTTCGATACAAGATGAATGTCATCCCGCATGGCTTTGATTCAAAATTGTATATTTCTCCCAGCGCCAAGCCGGAGCGGATCGTCGTCCGCTACCTCGGAAGCCTCTTTGGACGGCGCAATCCCCTGCCGCTGTTTCGCGCTCTCAAGACGATTCTCGAACAGGAACCAGCGCTCGTTGCCGGCGTGGGCTTCGAGCTGATCGGACCGGTGTCGTCCTGGATCGCGCGGCGTCCGGCCTACCGCGCGCTGCCGCAAGGCCTGGTGCGGATCGTGGATACCGTGCCTTACCGCGAGTCGCTGCGGCTCATGGCCGGCGCCGATCTGCTGCTGGTGATCGACATGCCGGACGAGGTCAGCGTCTTCCTGCCGAGCAAGCTCATCGACTACCTCGGCGCGAGCGTGCCGATCATGGGCATCGTGCCGCCCGGCGCGTCGGCGGCGCTGCTCAAGCGCCTCGATGCCGTCATCGCCGATCCGCGCAAGCCCTCGGAAATCGTCGCGGGGCTGCGGCGGGCGCTGGCGGAAGCGCGGCAACGGCGGCGAGCAAGCGAGCCTGCGCCCTGGGGCGATCCCGCCATCCGCGCCGAATACCGAATCGAGCGGACGGCCGCGGCCTTCGCCGAAATTCTGCGCGAGACCGTGGCCGCCGTGGCAGGCGGGAGGATACCGCCGCACATGATCTAACCAGCGGCGGCAAGCTCCGTGTAGAGCCGTTCATAGCGCTGGATCACGGCCGCCAGGGAATAGCGCTCGAGGATTCGGGCGCGCGCTGCCGTTCCCAGCCGCGCGATCTCCTCCCGGCCCTGCGCCAGCAGCTCCAGCACCGACAAGGCCAGCGCTTCCGCATTGGCGGGCGGCACGATTCGGCCCGTGCCGCCGATGATCGTGGCGCTGTCGCCGACATCGGTCGCAATGCAGGGCACGCCGCAGGCCATGGCCTCGCCGAGCACATTGGGAAAGCCCTCGCCGAAGCGCGACGACAGCACCAGGAGATCGAGCGCCGGCAGGAACTCGTGGATCGCGCTTAGCTCGCCCAGCGCGTGGAGCCGGCCGCGCAGCCCAGGAGGGCAGGAAAGCGCTTCGGTCCCCGCGCCGACCAGCGCAAAACCGGCATCAACGCGCGCCGCCGCGATCCGCTCCGCCGCCGCAAAAAAGATGTCGTGCCCCTTCATTGGATCGACTCGCGCGACCATGCCGATGAGCGGCTGGGTGCCGCCAAGGCCAAGCCGCGCCCGCCACCGCGCGCGCCACTCTGGATCGGGCCGGAACAGCTCGGTGTCGAAGCCGTTCGGCACGATCTCCCAGCGTTTCGGATGATAGCCGAGCGCCGCGTGAAACCGTTGTCCCGCCGCGCTGTTGACCAGCACGGCGTCGGGGCGGCCCGACGCCCAGGCGAGCAGCCGCCGCCCGGCGCGCGAGCGCAGCGAATGCTGCTCGAACTCCATATTCGTGCAGCGCAGATTCCACAGCAACGGCAGGCCCGGCGACAGGATAGCGACGACGAGGCCGAGCAGATCGGCATGGTAGAGCCAAGTCTGCAGCAGGGCCGGGCGTTCCCGCAGCACGATCCGGCGCAGGCGCCACAAAGTGGCCAAAGACGGCGGCCCGGGCCGCATGCCCAGGCTCAGCACGGGGATGCCGGAAGCCGCGAGCTCCGCGACGTGGCTGCCGCCGTCGATGAGCGAGACCACCACCGAGGCGAAACGCTGCGGGTCCATATGCGTAACCAGCCGCGCCAGCATGGTCTGGGCGCCGCCGCGGTCGAGGCTGGTGATGAGATGCAGGATCTTGCGCGGCGGCATTCGGGACGAGAGGGCGCCCTATCCGAGTTCGGTGATGGTCTCGGGGAATTTGTGAAGCCGCTCTGCGATACCGCTCTCGCCGACCAGGAAATTGTCGCAAGCCCAGCTATAGGTCCGCTCCGTGACATAGGCGGGATGGCAGGCAAAGACCATGTCCTTGCCGATCGGCATCTTCTCGTCGAAGCGCACCAACGGGCGCTCGACCATATCGTAGCCCTGGCCGTGGCAAAACAGGCGCTGCTCTTCCGGGCGCTTCGCGGCGCGCACGAATTCGTTATAGGCGTCCCAGATGTCCTTGGGCGAGGCGCCGGGCCGCAGCAGATCGAGCGCGAATTTGCGCGCCTCGAGCACGAAGGCGAACTCGTCCTTCATCTCATGCGACGCCTTGCCGAGCACGCAGGTCCGGCCGAGCTCGGTATAGAATCCGCCCGGGCCATTGCTTTCCACCAGCAGGGTGAACTGATCGCCGGCGCGGATCGTGCGGTTCTGCTGATGGCGGTTGGTCATTACCGCCGCCGTTCCTACCGGGCCGGAGGCGCAGAGAAACAGGCCTTGCTCGCTGCCGAATCCGCGCCCCATCTGCTCGGCGACAGCGGCGATCTCAATGTCCTTCTTGCCCGGCGCGATCGCGGCGAATGCTGCTTCCATGCAAGCATCCTGCATGGAAGCCGTGCGGCGCATCAGCGCGATCTCCTCCGTGCTCTTGACGGCCTTGATCCGATCGACCAAGTCCGATGCGTCGACGAAGCGCGCCTTCGAGAACCGGCCGCGCTGGACGTGGTCGATCAGCGCGTGCGGCAGCGACGCGGTGCCGACGAGGCCAATCGTCGCGCCGGAGTAAGGCTTGAGCGCCTTGGCCGCGAGCCCGGCATCATAACCCGCGGTGTAGGGCGCGGAGGCAAAACTCGGCGTCGTCAGCACCCGCTTGACGCCGCGCCGCAACCCGTCGCCCTCGGGCTGAAGCTGGCGGTCCATGCCGAATGGCCCCTGCCCGATCATTGTCATGCCGTCGTCGCGCGGAAAGGCCACCGTGACGGGATAGCCGTTGGTCGCGGGCAAGTCGGTGAAATACTTCACATAGCCGCCCATGAAATCGTTGTTGTTCTGCATGAGCAGCACGTCGATCCGCTGATCCTGCATCGCCGCGCGCACGGCATGCCAGCGCCGCTCGAGCTCGGCGGTCGAGATCGGCGCGTTCACCCGTTCGGCTGCCTCAGCCATGAACAGCCTCAGCTCCGGTCGCGCCGGGATGGCACTCAGAGCCCCAGGATGCGCTCGGCATTCTGGTGGAAGATCTTCTCCATCACGTCAGCGGAATAGCCGAGCTCCGCCCATTCCTTGAAGATCCGCTCATAGGGCATGCTCGGATAGTCGCTCCCGAACATTATTTTGTCCCGAAGCCGGGCGCGGATATCGATCTTGAGCTGCGCCGGAAAATATCTCGGCGCCCAGCCCGACATCTCCCAGAAGACATTGCCCTTGTGCAGCGCGACCGCCGTCATCTCATCGGCCCAAGGCCAGCCCGGATGCGCGGCGATGATGGTGAGATCGGGAAAATCAGCGGCGAGCACATCGATCGCCGAAGGATGCGCGTGGCGCAGCTTCGCGCCGAGCCCGCCCGGCATTCCCGCCCCCATTCCGGTCGTGCCGACATCGATCATCACGGGAACCCGGAGCGCGTTGATGGTCTCGAACAGCGGATAGAAGCGCTGGTCGTCGACCGCGAAATGGCCCATGATCGGATGGAAGTGGAAGCCGAGCATGTGGAGTTCGGTTATCGCCTTCTTCGCCTCGGCGATGGCGGCCTCGCCCTTGAACGGATCGACGGCAGCCCAGGCCTGGATGATGCGGTCGGGGTGACGCGACTGCATGCCCTTGACGTAGTCATTGCTGAGGGGCGGCGTCTTGGCCGTGGTCTCGAGGTCGAGCGCGACCAGCACCGCCTCGACGCCCGCGGCGGTGAAATCCTGCACCACCTCCGCTTCCTGTTTCCAGGTCCAGGCCCGGTTCCAGTATTTGGCGAGCGCTTCGACGTAAGGTCCCTGGCAGCGGATCCAGGGTTCGGTATTGGGATAGCAGTGCAAATCGATGATGCGCATGGCGGCGGCTCCTCAGGGACGCGCAGGCACGGCGCCGGCCGCGCGCTCGGCGGCAAGCTTTCGCGCGACCATCTCGACCAACGTCTTCTTTGACACTTTGCCGAAGCTCGACAGCGGAAAATCGGCCATGAGCTCGAGCCGTTCCGGCAGCTTGAATTTGGCGATTTCCTTGGTCGAGAGATGCGCGACCAGCTCGGCAAGCGTCAGGCTACAGCCCTGCCGCGGGATGACGCAAGCGCACATGCGCTCGCCCAGGATCGGGTCCGGCATGGCGATGCAGGCGATGTTCTGCACCGCCGGATGCGACAGGATCAGGTTCTCGATCTCCTCGGCGCTGATCTTCTCGCCGCCGCGGTTGATCAGATCCTTCTTGCGGCCTTCGACCATATAGGCGCCCGATCTGTGCTGGCGCATCAGATCGCCGGAGCGATAGAACCCGTCCGAGGTGAAGGCGCGCGCATTGTGCTCGGGCGCGCCGTAGTAGCCCCTGAGCGTGTAAGGCCCGCGGGCGCAGAACTCGC
>Ga0181536_10007018_pt1 | contig 11158 bp, 12 predicted proteins | sample PEATcosm2014_Bin_41_FD_121105 | JGI IMG/M metagenome (GOLD analysis project Ga0181536, IMG submission 121105) | Peatland microbial communities from MTU Mesocosm Facility, Houghton, MI, USA - PEATcosm2014_Bin17_60_metaG | ecosystem: Environmental > Terrestrial > Soil > Wetlands > Peat | place...
GCCTCCGGGGCCTTTCGCCCCGCGGTTCCGCAGTTCCGCAAAGATACGGTCTCGGTGCCGGATCACGGGATTGATTTCACCGAAATTGTAACTGTATTCGAGAAAAATTTACTCGACCAGGCGCTTGAAAAAGCAAAAGGCAACAAGAGTCTGGCGGCGGATCTGCTCAGGCTGAAGCGGAGCACGCTGATCTCCAAACTGCGCGTGCTGGAGCAGCCGGCGGCTTAAATTCAGGATTTCAATTTAAATAGCCTCGATTAAATGTGAAGAGTGGCCGATGAGAGCCATTAGGATAATTTAAGTGACTCAACCCAGGGCCGGCCTCCAGTCCGGCGGAAGGCTGACGATAATTGAAGACGCCTCCCTTTACTGCCAGGATTTAGAAACTCTGCATAACCGAGAAACGATCTTCCGCGTTGCGGCCGAACACTCGACCGGTGCGATTTTCGAGTGGGACACGAAGACGGACCGGCTGAAGATTCACGGACCCGGAAGGCTGGGTCTGGCCGATGACGAAGTGCCCGAATCTTTTGCGGAGTGGTGCCGGCGGATTCATCCGGCCGATCTGTTGGCACTCAACGCGGCGATCGGCAATCACTACCAAACCGGCAAATCCGTGATAGCACAGTGCCGCATTTCGCGGAACGACGGATCGGAATCGGTGCTGGAAGTACGCGGATCGGCTCTTTGGAATAACTCAGGGGATGGCTCCACATGGATCGGCGTGGTGACCGATGTGACTGCGAAGCTGAAGAGCGAAGAGGCTCTGTCCCAACTGGCCGCCATCGTTCAGTCCTCGGACGAAGCCATTGTCGGCTGCGACCTCGAGTGCCGCATCGTGAGCTGGAATATGGGGGCGGAACGCCTCTATGGCTACAGCGCCGGTGAGGCGATCGGACAGCCGCTTTCTCTGGTCGTTCCGGAACGCCTCGATCACGCTGTCGCCGAACTGGAACCCAAAGGGACGGAAGCCGCGGTTAAGAGGATGGAATCCGTCCATCTCACGAGGACCGGCCCGTGCCCCGTGTCGCTCAGTATCTCTCCCGTGCTCCGGAAAGACGGAAGACTGACGGGGTTTTCCCTCATCTCGCACGACATCAGTGAACGAAAACGGCACGAGCGCAAGCTGCTGCATCAGGCCCTGCATGACGCGCTGACGGGACTTCCCAACCGACGCCTCCTGCGGCAGAATCTGCAACACTGTTTATCCGATTCGGCGCGGCATGGACGGATGGTCGGCGTTTTCTTCATCGACATCGACGGATTCAAGACGATCAACGACACGCTCGGACATACGGCGGGAGACCAGTTGCTCAGGAGTGTGGCCGCCCGGCTCCATACGTGCGCACGCGGGCCGGACATGCTGAGCCGCGCGGGCGGGGATGAGTTTGTGCTGACCGCCGGCGGCCTTCACAGCAGGCATGCCGCACGCAGGATCGCGGCGAGACTGCTGGATTGTATGCGCCAGCCATTCCTGGTCGGAGGCAATCAGTTTACCGTCGCCGCCAGTATCGGAGTGAGCCTCTCTCCCGACGATTGCCGCGACGCCGACTCCCTGCTGCGAAACGCAGACGACGCCATGTATGAGGCGAAACGCAACGGCGGGAATCAGGTCCAGTTCTTCAGCCCCGCTCTGTCGGATTCACTGCGCACACGAACGGAGATCGCCGGCGGCCTGCGCCTGGCGCTGGACAGGAATGAATTTGATTTGCATTTTCAGCCGGTGTTCAGCGCGGCGTCGACACGGGTTGTTCGCTTTGAATCTCTCCTGCGGTGGCGGCCGGCGTCTGCCGCGGAGATTGCTCCCGCCAGTTTCATACCCGTGAGCGAAGAAACCGGATGTATCGTGCCGATCGGGAAATGGGTACTGCGGGAAGCATGCCGCCGCGCCGCCGCCTGGCAGTCCGGGCCTCACCGGGGCATCGGCGTCAGCGTTAACATATCTGCCGTTCAGCTTGCCAGAACCGATTTCATATCCACCCTCAGCGAAGCGCTGGCCGAGTCCGGGCTGGATGCGAATCTGCTCGAGCTGGAGTTGACCGAAAGCATATTCGTAAACAATCCGAGAGAAGCAGCGCGCACCATCGCGTCGATTCACGACCTTGGAGTCACGATGGCGCTGGACGATTTCGGAACGGGATACTCTTCGCTCAGCTACCTGCAAAACCTGCCCATGGATGCTCTCAAGATCGACAAGAGTTTTCTGGCGGAAATAGAGTTGAACTCCGCCTCGGTCGCGCTCATCAGATCTCTGGCGTCTCTGGCGCACAGCCTTGGAATGCGGGTGGTGGTGGAAGGCGTGGAAACGCGGAAGCAGCTGGAACTGGTAAGTGCCGCCGGTTGCGACGAACTACAGGGATTTCTCCTCGGTAAACCCTGCGCGGAGCCGTTCGAATGCGCCTGTCCGAATGCGCTCGAAATGCTGATGGCAGCCGGAACTTTGTCGAGAATAACCGAAACGATTGGCCGATAAGCGATAGGGAGAGCCTCCGCAAGGCTTTCTCGATATCCGGAGGTCCAATCGAACATGACATGCACGCAGGCCTGTCTTACGTATCGTCCTCGCATCCAATACAACCACAAACGGCGCCATCGGACGCCGATGCCGCAAAACACGCTGGGGCTTCTTCTGCCGGCGATCCTCCTCTCTCTCACGGGAGGGTCCGCTCTGGCGGCGGACACCGGCGCGCAGGCTCGCCAGTTCGAGCTGACTCTCGATCGGCAGTTATCCGCACTCACCAACGTGGTCTGCCATGAGGAAATCGAACGTTACGCAAGAAAGGGAAAAACAACTAACCAGCTGGATACCCTGGACGCGAACGTGGAACTACTGAACGGAGTCGAGGGATATTCGGCGATCCGGGAGGAACGAAAACCATTGCGGCTCTTTCAGTTGCCTTCGCTGCTTCAGACGTTTAGTTCCGGGCCATGGCGGAGGTCCCCGGAACATGGTCGGTGGGCGAGATCGTGACTCTTCTTCGGATCGTTCGAAACGCGATCGGGGAACGAGCGGTTCAGGTCAGGCAGGACGTGTCGTCCAATCTGGGCCCGGCGACTCTCCTGACGTTCACATATCCCGCCAGTTCCCAGCGCTGGTACCTCAAGCGCAATACGCAGACACACTGGATGCCGTTCGAGGGGCGCGTGTGGATCTCGCCCGAAACCGGAGAAATCCTGCGCGTATGCTGGCGGGCCAACGACCTTCCCGCAGAGGCTGGCGTCTCCGAGGTTCTTTGGACAGTCGACTTCAGCCCGGTGGACCTTTCCTCCCGCGTTCTCAGTGTTCCGGCAGAGGCCGTTTTTCAAATCACGTACAGTTCGGGCAATCGGGTCGACTGGAACGTCACGCACTTTTCGGAATATCGGCGATATGGCTCCGGCAGTGCGATCCATTTCGACCGATAAGATCGACCGGAAAAACCCCGGCCCGGGGCCGATATGACAATTGCAGGCTTCGGACCGCCGACTCCAGGAAACTCGCATATGAGCTGCCCCAGATGCTTCGTCAACCACTTGATGATTCGCCGCGCCAAAGGCTGGGAGCGGATGATGATCCATCTGACCGGGAAAAGAAAATATACCTGCGTTTCCTGCGGTCACGTATTCCGGGCTCCTGACCGCCGGCGGGTTCCACGCGAGCAGGATGAAGCCGTGCTCCGCAACGCGCGTACGAACGAGCTCCGCAGCTAGCAGACTGCTGAAAAGTAAAGGTGCAGGCCAAAAGGCCCGCTCCACATGACTCGCAGACTTTTGAGTTATGTGGAGCAGGCGTTTTCGCCTGCTCCTTCGGCTCATTGGCAAGTAACCGCTTATTGAACGGCGATGGTCACATTGGACTGCGTTTGCACCGCTCCAATGCTGATGCTCAGAGCGACGGCGCTGCCAGTGGTTGCGCCCTGGGGAATGACCGTATTGATCTGCAGAAGACCCAGCATGCTGCTCGGAATCGGACCGGCATAATTGACGGCGGCGCTGGCTCCGCCGATGGTGACCGCTGGCAGCGGATTCAGCTGCGGATAGACGCCGGTAGAAACCGGCGGCGTGAGCGGCACGATAAATCCCGTCTCAGGCGAGTAGGCGCTGCTCGCGTAATCGCCTTCACCGGTGAGAAAGAGAACCACGGTGCTCCCAAGGGCCGCGGGGTTGGTGCTCGAGTTGATGCTGTATGTGCTCGTGACCGCGTTGAAGTTGAGCACGAGCGCCGCGCCCGTTCCGGATGCGTTCAGCGTGAAGATACCGGGCGCAGCGGCCACAATGTCCACGTTGGTCTGCGCCGGCGTAGCGGTTCCATAGGTCAGAATCAGGGTTCGGGCAGTTCCCAGCGCCGCAGTGCCCAGGCGGGCCGTGTACGGAACCTGCACGCTTACCTGCGAGCCGCTCGCGTACAGGATGGGGGCGGCCACGCCGTCGATCGTGACGGTGACGCCGCCCGCATTGGTCTGAACGAAACCGGCGGCGACGCTCAATTGTGCCGGGACCGAGGGTCCGATGTTCTCACCGAATATGGCGATGATCTCGCCCCGGCTGATCGCACCCAGCGCGTAGCTGGCGGCGTTGGTAATCGCTGAAATCGTGGAAACATTTCCCACGGTGACGGCAGCCGGCGCCGCTGCGCCGCCAGGGGCCGGATTCGAGACGGTCAGGTCGATAATTCCGGATGTCGCCAGCAGAGCCGCGGGCACGGTGACAAGCAGAGCATTCGAGGCAACGAGAGTAAGTTTGAGTGGGGAGGCGGACCCCGTCGCGGCAACGCTGGTGGCGCTGTAGAAGTTAGCGCCAAGAACCGTTACCACAGTGTCGGGCGACCCCAGGGGGATCTGCGATGGCCAGACGCTGGATACCGTGGGCGTCAGGGGATTCACTGTGAAATTGACGGTTACGGTCTGCGTAGTCGCTGCTCCGTTACTCGTCGTGACCACCGTCACTTTACCGGGATAGACCGCGGTCTGAGGGGTCAGCCCCGCGGCACTCGCGGTAACCGTGATCGTTGCGCTCTGATCCGGAAGTAACGCGCCCGCTGAGGTGGAGACGGTGAGCCATGTGGCGCCGGATGCAGCCGTGAATGTTGCAGGCAGCGGACCGGCCGAAATAGTAAACGTACCGGTCAGAGTGCCTGGAGAAGTCAACGCCACGGTGGCGGGCGCAACCACGGCTCCGCTCGAGGATGATGTGACGGTAAGTGTCACCGCGATGACAAGCGGATTGGCAACTCCGTTAACTGTAACGGTCACCGTGGAAACATAGATTCCCGGAGGCAGTGTGGAGGGATTGACCTGCACCGCAAGAGAGGACGGCAAGCTGCCGGCGGCAGGAGTGGCGAGCAGCCATTGGTCCTGGGCCGGCGTGGCAACCGTATAACCCGGCGTTCCGGCACTAATGCGGACAGAGACGGTCTGAGCGGCAGGCAATTTCGCCGCGCCCTGCTGCCAGGTGAAGGTTAGCGACGTGGACGAGGCCGTGACGGTCTGCGCATCGATTCCGCTCAGAAATCCGAAAAACAATACCGCTGCAACAAGAAACAGAGATCGTCTCATGGCTCTACTTATCGGCCATTCCGATCGGGGTGACCGGCGTCTCCGCCGGCGCGCCGTGGAGCGCATTGACGATTCGGTCGACATAATCCACGGTCTCCGGAATATCGGGAACAGCGGGGTTGGCGCTGTCCACCTTCTCCGGCCCCGCGTTATATGCGGCAAGAGCCAGCCGGAGATCGCCCTTGAATCGTCCCAGCATCTGCTTGAGGTAACTGGCGCCCGCTTCGATGTTCTGTGCCGGGTCGAACGGATCCTGCGTCTTCAGCAACTCCGCCGTGCCGGGCAGGAGTTGCATCAACCCCATAGCGCCCTTTTCGGATATCGCGCACGGCTCGAATCCCGATTCCTGATCGATGACGGCTTTGATGAGCTCCGGATTCAGTTGATGGCGAACCGCCGCCTCGCGGATCATCGGCTCGTATCCCGATTCCGGCGCTGCCGGACAAGCGGGCACGGGCGGTGGCAGCATCGCCGGGCCCGACCATCCCGCCGAGAAGAACGAACCCTCCGGAACCGGCGCAGTCTGGGCCTGAGCGGCCGCTCTCTGGCGGGCAGCGGCCTTCTCCATTTTTGCGGCACTCTCCGTTTGCCGGTCCGCAACGGAGCGCGCCGCGGGCGCCTGCGCTCTTCCCGCGGCCGCCGCAAGGAGCATCGTAATGCAGAGAACCGGCGAGCTACTTCGAACCATCGCCAGCCACTTTGCTCGCTTCCGCTTTCAGTCCGGATTCAATAATGGATGCGAGCCCCAATCCGCCGGATGACGCGAGCATGCGGGCAAACTGCTCCTCGCCGTACTCAATTCCGGTCTGGCCGGCGTCGTCATCGTCTGTGCCGAGCCAGCCCGAGCCGCCGGCTTCACGCGATGTTTTCAGTAACTGGCCGATCAGAAGAGCTTCAAACTGCTGTGCGGCTTCGTGGATCTTAGCCGGATCGTTGCTCTTCGGAATGGCTCCGCCCACGGAGAGGGAAAGAGTGGATGCAGTGGAGATGTTATCGATCATGACGGCTCCCGTTAAATCACTTCGATTTCAGCTTCGAGGGCTCCGGCCGCGCGAAGCGACTGCAAAATCGCGATGATGTCGCGGGGCGTGGAACCGATGGCGTTCAGACCGCGCACCAGATCTTCCACGGTGGCTCCGTCCTGAAGCGTTAGATTGCGCGACTTCTCTTCTCTGGCCGCTACCGTCTCCTGCGGCACGACCTGTGTGGTGCCCCCCTGCGAAAATGCCGAGGGTTGAGAGACGAGGAAGGTCGTCTGCACCTCCACGCTGAGATTGCCGTGCATGATGGCGACAGGCAGAATGTGGATCTGCTTGCCCATTACGATCGTGCCGGTTCGCTCGTTCACAACCACCTTTGAAGGAGAGTCTGGTTCCACGGTTACGTTTTCGAGTTGCGCAATGAAATCGGTGGGTTCGCCGTTCGCGGAAGAAGGTATGGCCACCACCACGGTTCGGCCGTTTTCCGCGTACGCCACTTGTTTGCCGGCGCCGAATTTTTTGTTGAGAGCCTCGGCGATTCGGGAGGCGGTGGTGAAGTCCATCGCGTTCACCTCCAGATGAATTGTTTTGGAAAGATCGGGCAGCGGCGAGGGGCGTTCGATAATCGCGCCCTCGGGAATGCGTCCGGCCGTGGGGTGATTGACCGTCTGGGTGGTTCCGGCGCGGCCACCCGCGGCGAAACCACCGGTCACGACGGAGCCCTGGGCGACGGCGTAGACCTGGGCATCCGCGCCCTTCAGGCTGGTGAGGACGAGAAGTCCGCCCTGCAGGTTGCTCGCGTCTCCGATCGAGGACACCGTGACATCGATGCGTGCCCCTGGCCGGACAAAGGCCGGCAGCGTCGCCGTCACCATTACGGCCGCGGTATTTCGCACCGTGATCTGGGTAGGGTCCACGGCCACGCCCATGCGCGACAGCATGTTTGAAAGACTCTGCGTGGAGAACAGCGTTTGCTTGCTGTCACCGGTACGATTGAGTCCAACCACAAGCCCGTAACCGACAAGCTGATTGTCGCGGACGCCTTCGATAGAGACCAGCTCCTTCAGCCGCGATGCAGCCGTGAGCGGCGATGCAGCCAGCAATAGAGACGCCAGAAGCACAACTAATTTCATGCAAGCCTCAGAATGGAAGCAGCCCCAGCAGGAACCGGTAGAGACCGTTTGGACGCCGGATCGCGTCCCCGACGACACCCTTGCCGTTCAGCTCGATTTCCATCTGCGCGAGCCGGTTGGAAGGAACGGAGTTGTCATAGGCAAGGTCGGCGGGACGCACCACACCGCGCACCACGATCACCTGAGATTCCGAATTCACCTTAAGGCTCCGGGTGCCCTCGAGCACCAGATAACCGTTGGGCAGCACTTTAGTGACTCGCGCGCTCATCGTGGTGGTGATCGTGGTCTGGCGCGAAGTGGTGCCGCTGCCATTGAGCTCCGTATCGTTTGACGAGTTGGCAAGATTGGCCAGAGCGCCAGTAGGACTCTTGAGGCCGACAAGTCCGGTGATTGCCGTGGCGACGCTCGATTTTCGCGAGGTCTGGCTGACGCCTGTAGAGACTGCCGAGGCCGATTCCGACACGACGATCGTCACCAGATCGTTGACCCGGCTGGCATGGAAATCGCGGCCAAAATCCGAAAACTGCGCGAGCGGAGTCCAGACCGATCCCGGCGTTGTCGGTTGATCCTCTGCCTGCTGGGCGGCCTCACGCGCGTAGACGTCGACAGGAGATACTTCCGCAGGCTTGTTTTTCTTCTTCAGGATCTGAACGGCTGCACCCGGGAGGGCGCTGCTGAAAAGCAAAGCGATGGAAAGGAGAATGTTGATTTTCATTTTTCAGTTTCTTCCGAAGGGCATTCGAGCAGCGCTCGCCCTTTGCCGGCGATCTGCGCATAAAAAATCTTTCCACTCGTCGCGTTGCGCAGGGGAATGCTCTGGCCCCGGCGTCCGGAGGTCTCCGCCTGGGCTTCCAGCTTCAGGCGCGCACCACCGCTTTGAACTTCCACTGCCACCATTTCCCCGCGATCCACATCGTTTGGCTCCATCAGATCGGCGGCCGTCAGCGGTGTGCCCGCCGCCACGTAGCGCCGAACCAGCATGCCTGCGCCATCGGAGAGGGACTTCAGTGCCGGCACGCGCGCGGGAAACGTTCTTACTTGCTCCAGCTCGACGTCGCCGGCCCGCAGCGCCTGCCCTGCGCGAAGATCGGCGGCCGCAACGACCATCGTCCCCGGAGCGGCGATGCGGACTCGAGCCCAAACGGGATACCGGTGGCTCTCGCGTTCGACGAAACCCTTCCAGATGGCGATATTCGCCGCAGCGCGCGCCGGCAGGGAATCGATCGGAAACACCAGCTTTCCAGGTGGCACGCGATACTTCGAGTATTCGATCACATCGACATCCGCGTCCGTGATCGCAATACTGCTTAGAGATTCGCGAATCGCGGCCAGAATTCCGGACGGTTCCAGCTCCGTCATCGCGCGTTCGAAGCAGACCGTGGCGAGGCCGCGATATTCCACCCCATTGGCCTCCGCAAACCGAGTCAGTTCAGCCGGCTCGAAGAGTCGATGCGCGCCCGGCTCGGGTGAATAGCCTGCCACCGTTTCCGGAGCGATTTCCGCAAAGGCCGGCAGAACCTTCGCGAGGTCGGCCGCGGTGACGCGATCGCCTTCGACCACATTGCACGACGCGCCTGCGCCCGCCGCCGCCATCCACATCAGGATCGGAATCATTGTGCGATGTTATTGACCTGCTGGTACATTTCGTCGGCCGCCTTCACGACTTTGGAGTTCGCTTCGTAATTGCGCTGAGCGGCGATCAGGTTGATGAACTCCTCCACGATGTTGACGTTCGACTGTTCCTGATAGCCCTGCAGCAGTGTCCCCTGCCCCTCCTGGCTTCCGGGCACGGCAACGTTGGGCTGTCCCGAAGCGTCGGTCGGCAGATAAAGATTGCTGCCGATGCCGTTCAGTCCGGCGGGATTCTGAAAAGTGGCGAGCTGAAGCTGCCCGGCCACCTGGGTGCCAGTCTGGCCGGGAAGCGTGTAACTGACCGTTCCGTCCGTCGCAATGGTGATGGCCTGCGCCTGGGCCGGAATGGTGATTTGCGGCTCGAGAAAGTTGCCCTGCGAGGTGACGATGTTGCCGTTCTTATCCAGCTGGAACGATCCGTCGCGCGTGTACGCAAGTTCGCCGGATGCCTGGCGGATCTGGAAAAACCCGTTGCCCTGAATCACCAGATCGAGGGGATTGTCGGTCTGCGAGAAACTACCCTGCGCGAAGCTGATTTCGTTGGCGGAAGGCTTGGTTCCGAGGCCCACCTGAAGGCCAGTGGGAACCGTGGTCTGTTGTCCCGCAGCCGTTCCGGGCTGAACCATGTTTTGATAAAGAAGGTCCTGAAACTGCGTATGCCGCGCTTTATACGCGGTCGTGTTGGCGTTCGCGAGATTGTTCGCAATGGTGTCGACGTTCAGCTGCTGCGCGTTCATGCCGCTGGCGGCGCTGTAAAGTGCTGTTATCATTTCTGGTTTACCTTCCTGGTTTACCTTCCTGGTTTACGGTCCGATTTTGGCCACATCACTGATGGACTTGCGATCCATTTCGCCGGCTATGTTCACGGCTTTCTGAAGCATTTCGAACTGCCGCATTACATTCACGAGTCGCCCGGTGGCTTCCGACGTTCCCACGTTGGAGCCCTCGAGCTTGCCCTGCATAATCGATGCGGAGCCGGGCGTCGATTTCACGCTGGTGCTGGCGGGCCGGAACATGGTATTCCCCTGCTTCACCAGATCGCCCGGCGCGAAATCCACCAGACCGATTTGGGCCACTGTCTGGCCGGACTGCACAACGCTTCCGTCCTGGTTCACAGTGATCGGGAGCGAGGGGCTGACGGTAATTGGTTGCCCCGCGTTATCCAGCACGCTGAACCCATCCGCGTTCACAATCGTGCTCGCGGCAGAAAGGTGAAACGTCCCGTTGCGTGTGTACGAGACTCCGCCCGGTGCGTTCACGGAGAAGAAACCCTTCCCCTGGATGCCGAGGTCGAGAGGGTTCGACGTCGTTTGCAGAGTGCCCTGCGAGAAATCGGTGAAGTTTTTCTCGATCACCGGCAGTGTGGAAGGATCGGCTGAATCGGCCGCAGAAGCCTCCGCCGATGTATATAGGTTGTAGAATTCCCGATCCGACTTATAGCCGCCGGTCTCCGCATTGGCAATATTGTTTGCCAGCAAATCGAGCGATTCTATTCTCGATCGAAGGCCGCTTGCCGCGGAGATAGTCAGTGAATCCATCGCGCTTCGCGCACGGCTGAATGCACGAAGCGCGCCAAATCAATCGACGCGCAAAGCTCCAATGAAATGGCCGATAAATGAAATGGAAGCGGGATTGAAGAGCGTTTATTTTTCGACGCTGATCCGGCGATCGTCGAATTCCCGCTGCTTTTCGCAGTTACTCGCGGCATCCGGCCGATGCGCGCGCTCGCTCCTATCTGCTTGTATCCAGTGATCGCGCCGAACGATCGAGCGAGGAATTAGGTTTCGGCTGTGTACATGCCCATGGCAGCGGCAAGTGAACGCTCTGCCTCCAGTTGGGATGCCGGCTTCGAATCCAGCCGACCCGTTCGCGGTGCCCA
>Ga0181536_10007019_pt1 | contig 11156 bp, 8 predicted proteins | sample PEATcosm2014_Bin_41_FD_121105 | JGI IMG/M metagenome (GOLD analysis project Ga0181536, IMG submission 121105) | Peatland microbial communities from MTU Mesocosm Facility, Houghton, MI, USA - PEATcosm2014_Bin17_60_metaG | ecosystem: Environmental > Terrestrial > Soil > Wetlands > Peat | place...
CAAAAAATGCTGGAGCGCCGCGCCTTCGATCAAAAGCGCCTCCTCGGCGCCTTCAATCAGGACGTCAACAACTGGCTGGACTTTTTCGTCTACACCGATTTCGTGGATCGCGACGGCAAATACCAGCTCACCATGTTGAGCTATTCGGGTTTCGCGCCCCTCGCGCAATCCATGATTCCCATGCTCAAGGAAGAATCCTTCCACCTCGGCACCGGCCAGGACGGCATCAAGCGCATCGTCAAGGCCGGCGTCATTCCTCTTCCCATCATCCAGAAGTACATCAACAAGTGGATTCCCGTCAGCCTCGATCTCTTTGGCGTGGACCGCTCCAGCTCCGCGCATTGGTTTTACGTCTGGGGCCTCAAAGGCCGCTACGACGAGCCCACCGCCAGGGCCGCGGCGAATCTCGAGCTCATGAATGAGCACAGCCGCGAGCTTTATCACCAGGAATGCGTCAAGCTGGTGGACATGATCAACAAAAATGTGCCTGCGGGTCAACCGTTGCTCTATGTGCCCGACGTCAAGTTCAACCGCCACATCGGCGAACACGCGCACAAACCCTACAATGTCCATGGCGAACTCCTCGACGAACGTGCGTACGCGGCGTACATCCAGGAAATGCTCCCGCAGTCCGCCGATCTCACCATCGTCGAAGACATTCAGTCCCTCGAAAAGCAGTGGATCTCCCCCAAAGGTGCAATCCAGTGACTCGTCCCTGCACCATTTCTCCCGTAGGGGCGCAGGACTCATTACCCTGAGCTGCGAAGGGCTGCGCCCCATGTCCGCAAGTTCGCTCTATCTTAAATCCTCGGCCTTTTGGAGTGCGGCGGCTCGCCGCCGCTTTTATGCTTGACCGGCTCGGCGAGCCAATTTGACCTTGAGAGAATCCGCCTCCTGATCGTTGATATCTGGTCTCTGATATCTGACAACAGTTAACCGATACCGCCAACCACTCCCCAGCGCGCCTTGCTCCCGCTCAATCCTGTTCTACAATACCTTCAATGAAACCCCTCACCGAGCGCATCATCATCCAGCAAGGCGACATCACCGAAATGGATGTGGATGCCATCGTGAACGCCGCCAACAACGATCTCATCCTCGGCGCGGGTGTTGCCGGCGCCATCTACCGCAAGGGCGGCGACACCATCCAGCAGGAGTGCAACGAAATCGGCAGCATCCCCGTCGGCTATGCGGCCATCACCGGCGCGGGCAAACTCAAGGCGCGTTACGTCATTCACGCCGCCAGCATGGGCCTCGGCGGCGTGCGCACCACCGCCAAATCGCTGCACACGTCCACGGCGCACTCGCTGCGAATCGCCGCTGAACACAAACTCAAGTCCATTGCCTTTCCCGCCGTGGGCACCGGCGTTTCCGGCTTTCCCCTCGACGAATGCGCTCAGATCATGCTCAGCGAGACCATCGAGCATCTGCAGGGCGAAACCTCGCTCGAGTCCGTTTACTTCGTTCTATTCGATACCCGCGCCCGCGACGTCTTCCAGTCCACTTGGGACACCCTCCGCAAGGAACTCTCCACGGGAGCCGCTTCCGCATGACCCCGCTCGCGGCACTTCTCGCTGAACGCATCCGCCGCTTTGGGCCGATCACGTTTGCCGAGTACATGCGCGAGTGCCTCTACCATCCGGTACACGGTTACTACAGCCAGCCGGAATCCGCGCGATTCGCCGACTACTACACGAGTCCCGACGTGCATCCTATTTTTGGCCGCCTGCTGGCGCGCCAGTTCGCCGAAATGTGGGAGCAACTGAATCGCCCGTCCGAGTTTTTGCTGGTCGAAGCGGCCGCAGGTGTAGGCCACCTGGCCAAACACATCCTGGAATTCGCGCAAACTAAATTGCCGGAGTTTTACACCGCGCTGCAGTATGTGGCCGTCGAGCGTTCCCCCGCGCGTTGCGATCAGATGGCCGAGCATCTCGGGCCCTACCTCCGGGAAGGGAAGTGTCGCCCCTCCATCGAAATTCCAGCCCACATCCCCGCCGGTTGCATCTTTTCCAACGAGCTGCTCGACGCGCTCCCCGTGCATCGTGTCCGCCAACAGGAGGCTCATCTGCAGGAAATATTCGTCGGCAACGACGGCGGCACTTTCGTGGAACTTCTGATGCCGCTTTCTACCTGTGCCATCGGCGAATACTTCGCCGCGCAACAGATTACCCTCCAGGAAGGCCAACAGGCCGAAGCGGGCCTCGAGGCCTGCGACTGGATCGGCGAGATCGCGCGGCGCCTGGATCGCGGTTTTGTTCTGACGATTGACTACGGCCACGAAGCTGCCGATCTTTTCGATTCCCACCACATGGCCGGCACCCTGCTCGCTTACGCGAAACATCAGGCCAGCGAAAGCTTCTATGCCGCGCCCGGCGAACAGGATCTGACCGCGCACGTCAATTTCACCGCGCTGCGGCTCTGGGCCCAACGCCGCGGCCTGGAAACCCTGGGCCTTATTCACCAGACTGCCTTCCTGCTCGCCCTCGGGCAGGGCAATGAGTTTGCCGACCTCTACTATGACGGCATGGATGAAACCGACCGCGTCCGCGCGCGCCTCCAGCTCAAAACGCTCATCTACCCCGAAGGCATGGGCGAACGCTTCCAGGTCCTCATCCAACAAAAATCCGTCCCCGCCGCCAAACTCACCGCCCTCTCCTCCGTGTAGCGGACGCCTTTTGACGCGGGCCGCTCTTGGGTTCCTCCTTCTTATGCAGGGCGCGTCCTCCTGCCTGCCCGCCGTTAGAGGGGGGCGTGAGCCGTGACGCGTGACCCCTGACTCGTGACTCGTGATTTGTCATCCCGAGCGGAGCGACCCGACTTTCTCTCCCGCGCCGCATTGTGGCGCGTCGGGTCGCGTAGTCGAGGGATCTCTCCTCCTCCTCTTCCTCGTTGTCTTCCCCTGGTGCCGGCGAAAGCCGGCCTTGGAGTGCGGGAGCTTGTTTACCCTGAGCCCCGCGAAGGGCTCCCGCCTTTGCGATGCCATCCGTTCCTCCCATACAATTCAATTGGCGCCCCCGTGTGACGCGCAAAAGCGGCGGCCCTTCGAGGCTCCCCTCGAAGATCGGGGCAAGCAGGGTAAACAAGCCGCACTCCAAGATGTCGGCGCGCCGACATATTTTGGATACGTCACCATATCGATAACACCCCCACCCCCCTGTTTTTGCGGATGTACGGGAATGATTGGACTTACGGGCGCATTTCGTGGATGTACGGGAATAGTTGGAGTTAGCGGTGATTTGCGGCCCCAAAAGCGAAGAAAAAACAAAAGGATGAGGGAAAAGTGGTCTGGGATTTAGACCGGGGAGGATGTTCCGGGAAGTGCACGCGGGTTTGTGCCGACGACTCACAGCTCATGATATCATGAAATAGTTACCATGTCAATAGCTACTGTAGTGGTACTGGGCTCGAATGCTGTGTGGGCCGAGGGTAGAGATGGAGGGGGAGAAAAGAAAAGAGACCTTTCGCAGCTCTGGGCAAGGAAGAGCGGACCCGCCCGGTAAAGTTCTAAGTATTCAGTTTTAGGTTATAAGTTAGAGCAAAGAGAAACCCAGGGCTCTCCCACGACGAGGGATGGGGCGCCCGGCATAAAGCGCAAAGGGTAGGCCATCCCGGTAGATTGCACACGGGACGCGCAAAATGCGCCCAGATTCGTTTTGGAGGTTAAGGCCGTGCCGTCCGCCGACAACAACTGAAGGCAATAAAGTGCGAATGACCTTGGCCGTAATAGCGCTCTATACTCACCGGCATCGCAAACCCCAAAGCGAAAAATGCCACCCCAAGACCCAGGTTCCCACAACGAACCCGGGGCACCCTCCGTCTCTCTCTACTTCCGCGGGAATTGTTGAAGTGATATCCTCTCCCCGTGCCCCATGTCAACAGATTCCACCACCCCTAACCAGGGCCACCCGCCAAAGAACACCGAGCCTAGTTCCAGCGACCGGGCCCGCCCTTTACTACATTCTGGAGGATCGATGATCGCTCGCATTTATGTTGCTGGTCCATATACGAAGGGCGACGTTGCCGTCAACGTACGGAATGCCTACGAAGCGGCAAATCGCCTAGCCGACTTAGGCTTTGCCCCCTTTGTACCGCACGCGACGCACTTTTGGCACATGCTTTTCCCCCGCCCATATGAATTCTGGCTGGACCTTGACAACCAATTCCTGCCTTCTTGCGCGGCTGTGCTCCGCCTGCCCGGACCGTCAAGTGGCGCCGACAAAGAGGTCGATTTAGCCCGAACACTGGGAATACCAGTCTTCTCAGAAATCGACGAGCTTGCCAAGCACTTCAGAAGAGACACCCAGCAGAAGGAGGAAAACCGTGAGTAGCGATGCCGAACGTGCCAAGGAACGGTCAGTCGATAGCCTCCAAAAGATCTATGCTGTCGTGGTCGCGCTGGCAATCGCTCAGGCAATTCAGAGTCTGCTGAAGGATCCAGTTTCTGGAACGCTTCTCAGGCTTAGCCAAGTCCTCGTTGCACTGCCAGCGTTCGTGGCTTTCTTAGTGACGCTTGTACCTTTTTGGCACGGAATGAACAGGCATCTTGATCGGTGCTATCTGGAAAAGAAAAGCGCAGTCGTGCAGTGCGCCCTTCTGATGGACTTTCCGACCTTCCTTGTCGAAGCTAGCTTGCTTTTCGCCGCTGGCTGGTCACTAAGGTCCGGAATCTACAGCTTCGTTGCACTCGGTGGGCTGCTTCTTGTTGACATGCTTTGGGGGTTCATCTCTCATCAAATTCACTTCCCTGGGCAAAAGTCGCACGTTCGTAGGTGGTCGGCTGTCAACCTAGTGGCGTTAGCGGTCGCGATCCTAATCGTTGCCTGCCCCTTTCAGCACAAGTCAATCTTTCTGATGGGCGTCATGATTATTCGGTCGATCGCGGACTACTGGTTCTGCCGGGATTTCTATTTCCCTCACGAGTAACGACCGCGAAAACAAGATGCTTTTGCCGGGAATGCGCCCATCAAAACAAGTGCACTGGGAGTTCACGAACGAGCTACGGGCTCAGCCCTTGGAATGGACTGGGTTGCACGATGACGGCTCGCGCACCCAATCAGTGGCGAGAGGTCTTCGAGCGGCCTACCCTCGCGGGTTTGGTTTAGGCAAGGGTGGGACATTATTCTCTCGCGTTTTGTAGTTCGACCTCTTGGTGGGTGGCACAGACAGTGACTCGGGCGGAAGGGGCGCAGGAAGGATCGGGTGCCCGCATACGTAAAACCGACGTCTCGGACACCCTTCGCATCATAACGCTTCACTTAACTATAAAGGTGGTATCTTTAGCCACGCGGTGCCACATGCATGAGAAAAGTCGGTCCAAGCACCAGCGACCGAGCCGCCCGCCCATTTTCAATGGGTCATCTCAAACGCCCAGGACTGGGAGAGGCTCTTTAGATGTTCCATATCATTGGTGTTGCTCATCGTGCGCAGGTCGTAATTCTCGGAACTGAATTAACCGAAGACCAGCGTCGGCTTTCGAACCGTCTGTCCCATCTGGTACAAGAAGTTACGCCAGTTCTGATAGCGGAAGAGCAGAGTTTAGAAGGCTTAGGCGGAAACCGATCTATACCGATGCAGATTGCAGAAAAAGCTGGAGTCGAACACCGATTTTGTGACCCAGACTCCAAGCAACGTGCCGCGATGGGTTATCGAACCAGACAAGAAATGGAGTTGGCGATGTTCACCGGCAGTGAAGGCTGGGAGTTATCTAATGCTGAGATAAGTGCGAAAGCTGGTGCAATTGAGATAGCCCGTTACTTTCCGATGCGGGAACGGTTTTGGCTGGAACAATTAGCAGACCGTTCAGATGCTGAGATTGCATTTGTCTGTGGTGATGCGCATGTCGAAGGATTCATGCGGTTACTCAAAGAAAATGGGATTTCCTCTCGGATCGTGGACCGAGCCATCGGTGTCAATGACGAAGATAGATACACAATCGGAAATGCGCTGAACTATCTGGAAAAGCATCCTGAGCTTCGCACCTAACAGCATTTAACAACAATTGAAATTGGGTCGGGCGGCCCAGGCGCCAGACTCTGGGCAGGGGTCGGGTGGCTCACGCGTCGGTTATTCGCGTGGGAGCTTTGGCACTCTTCCGTGCGTGTTTCCCACTGAGGGTGCTGGAAAAGTGGTCTGACTGTGCTTCAGGGGCTAAAGCCCGACTCATTTCGGAGGAGTTACGTGGGGGCTGAAGCCCCCACCTCCTGAGGAAAGAGAGTATTTCAGCAACCTGCTACGGATTCGGCCTCTTTAGGGTTGGTCTGTCGCCGGAGGCTGGCTCGGGTATATCGGCAGGTTTCGCCTTAGCTGGCGTGGAACCCGCATCCGCGGGAGTGACCGCAGGCATGCCATTTTCCTGGTACGCCTTCTTCACCAGTGCTTCCACGACGTCCTGCGCGCCCCCGGTATTGTCGTTGGTTTGCCGGGCCTTGCTATATTCGTTCAAGGCGCGCTCGCGTTGCCCCAGCAAATCGAAAATCTTGCCCAGGTAGATGTGGCCCCACACCTCCGTCCACTTCTCGGAAGGTTCCGGGACCGTGGCCAGAGCTTCGCGAAAGGCGTTGGCCGCGGCCTGATAGTTCTTCTGGTAAAAAAACGCCTCGCCCATGCGGAAATTCGCCAGTGAACGGTTGGGCTGGATGCTGAGCGCCCGCTGGTATTGCTGCACGGCATCGTAGTATTTGCCAAGTTCGGCGAGTTCTTCGCCGCGTGCAATCGCGGCCCGCGCGCGCAGGCTCGGCGAACTCTTCAGGAGCAAATTGTTCGGATCGATGTGAATGCCGCCGGCTTTCGGCCGCCCAAAAGTCTCCACCATGAAATCGGACTCCGTGCCCGCCACATCAATGGTTTTCCACTCCGGATTTCCCTCCGTATCAATGCGCACCTGGATGGGCATGGCGAAGGTGTCCTGGGGCTGCTTGAGTTTGCCGACGATGCGAAAACCCTTGCGTGTCCGGTAGGTCACATACTCCAGCGTAAATTCCGGAATGCCGGTGGAGTTCAGCCATTGCGAGAAGTAGCCCTGCAAGTTCAGTGGCGTTCCACCGCGCTTGGTCGCGGCATCGGCGGTGGCGATGGCCATGCCCTCGAAAGCCAGCATGGTTGCGGTTTTGCCCTCGTAGGTGGTGTAAAAGGCATGCAGCAGCGATTTGAAGGCGACGTCGCCCATCTGCGCGCGCAGCATGTGAAAGAGCATCGCGCCCTTGTTCATCACCACGGAGCGGTACTCCGCGGAGTACGGCACCAGCCGCGCTGATTGCGCCACCGGGGCCGAATCCTCAAACATCAGCGCGCCCACCGCAAATTCGTCAATGGCCTTCAATCCGGCTTCCTTGCCGAAATTCTGTTCGGCGTAAAGCTCTTCGGAATAGCGCGCCAGTCCGTCGCTGATCCATGCATCCGCGGTCGAAGCCGCCAGCACCTCGTTCCCCCACCACTGGCCCGCCACCAAGCGGCTCAGGGTGCGATCGCTGTACTTGGGATCCCACACGCGATGGCCCAGCATCACGACGCCGGGCGCGGAAAATTCGCGCAGCGTGCCGTCGGGCAATTCCACGACAGCGAGGTCCGGGTCCGGGAGCGGCCCGAACAAATCCGAAAAAATGATTTCCTGGTGGGCCACGATGTTCGCGAATTCTTGCGCCTTGCCGGAATCGGCGTGCGGCGCATACACGGCCACGTTGATCCCCTCTGCCTGCTTGGGGTTCAACTGCAGCGGGCCGGCCACGAAGGACCCGTTGGGTTCCGGACGGTCGCAGTGAAACGTGTAGATCAAGCGCTTGCCCTCGGCAGGGGCCCGTGGCGCAAGCGGTTGCGGCGCATCGGCTTTGCCCGTCCCCGCCATCGCCATCGTATCCGGTACATTCAGCCGAAACGTTCCCGTGTAGCGGTTCGCCGGATAATTCGTCAGCGGAAACCACCGCGACGGCAGCAGCAGGTACACCCAATCCTTCCCGATGGATGCCACGCGGATATTCGGCACCGGGCTGTTCTCTTCATTGACCAGAAGCCCGGCATAGCTGATGGTGAGCGTGACGGTTTTGCCCACGGCCACCGGCGCGGGGAGAGTCACGTTGACGAACAGGGGGTTTTCATTCTCGCGCTGAAAACTCAGCGATTTTCCGTCCGCGGTTTTGACGTCCCTCACCTCCAGATTGGGGTGCAATTCGACGCGTAGGTTCGTGGAAACGTCCACGGCGCGGAAATCGATCTTCACAACCGCGTTGATGGATTGCCCGGCGGTGTCCAGATAGGCGGCAAGTTCGTACTTTTCCGCTAGAAAGCTCGGTGGACTCGCCGTCTGGGCGCGTAGCGGCGAGCAGAAAGTCGTCAAAATCAGGAACAGGGCCGGCCACAGCGCAGAGAGGCCCAATTGGCGTCGCGTCATCGTTTACCTTTCCGGAGGATTCGCGTCCGGTGCCTGTACATAGGATAGCAACGCCTTAGGAAGCGTTGCCAGTGCCAGGGCCCAGTAAAGCGGCAATGTGGCCGGCGGCGCGTTCGACGGCTCCTGGCGGCCCCAATTTCCGGCGCACCTCGGCCAGGCCCCGCCGCAATTCTTCTCGCGCGTTGGCGTCTTCCAGAAGGCGCAGGGTATCGGCCGCCACGCGCTCCGGGGTGAAGCGATCCTGCACCAATTCCGGGACCACCTTGCGCTCCGCTATTAGATTCACCATGGCGAAGAAAGGTGTGCGCATAAGGGGCCCCGCCAAAGTGGCCGTCAACGATGAAACTTTGTAAATCACCACCATGGGCGCATCCAGCAACGCGGCTTCCACCGTCGCGGTGCCGCTGGAGACAATCGCGGCGTCGGCACAGGCCAGGGCGTTGTACGTTTCACCCTCGACCACGCGCACCGTCAGCGCCCCGGACCAGCCCGCCTTCAATCGCTCCACGTTTTGCGGATGCGCGGCCGCGACCACGAATTGTGCGGGCATCTTTCCATGAATAATCGCGCAAGCCTCCTGCAAGACAGGTAAGTGATGCGCCAACTCCCCTTTACGGCTGCCTGGCAAAACGGTGACGATTTTGCCGCTGGGGTCCAGGCCCTGCGCGGCGCAGAACTGCGCGCGGTTCTGTGTCGCGCTGACCGCGCCCACCAATGGATGGCCGATAAACTCCGTGGGCACCCCGGCATTGCGGAAAAACTTCTCTTCAAATGGAAAGATGCACAGTGCTTTCACAAATCGCTCGCGGATCAGCCGCACCCGCCCCGGACGCCAGGCCCAGAATTGCGGGCAGATGTAATAGACATTGCGAATGCCGCGTGGAAGAAGCTTGCGTGCCAGCCGCAGATGAAAGCCGGGAAAGTCCGTGAGAATGGCCAGCGCAGGCTTCCGGCGGTCCGCTTCGCTCACCAGGCGGTCCATAGCCCGCAGCAGCGACGGCAGACGGCCCAGGATTTCCGTGAAGCCCACAACCGCCACTTCGGAAGAGTCGCTGATGATCTCAACGCCGGCCGCGCGCATCTGCGGTCCGCCCATACCGAAAATTTCCACGTCCAAGCGCTCTTGCAGCGCTTTGGCCAACCGCGCCGCATACATATCCCCGGAAGCTTCGCCGGCTGAGAGAAGTAAAGGTATCGGTGACATGAGAGAGATGATGCTCAATCGCTGGTGGGGAGCGAGGCCGGCAGCGGTGGAGAGCCTGCCAGGCGATCGTTAGCCAGCGGTTCGTGGAGCTCCTGCTCCTTATACTGCAACTGGTACAGGCGATAGTAAATGCCGCGCTGCGCCAGAAGTTCCTGGTGCGCGCCCTGTTCGCGCAGGCGGCCCTTGTGGAAAACGAGAATGTGGTCGGCGTCCTGAATGGTGCTCAAGCGGTGCGCGATGACCAGCGCGGTGCGGCCCGTCAGCAACCGGTTGAGGGCTTCGCGAATCAGCAATTCCGTTTTTGTGTCCACGCTGGAGGTGGCCTCGTCCAAAATCAGGAATCGCGGATTGTGTGCCAGCGCCCGCGCAAAGCTGATGAGTTGCCGCTGGCCAACGGAAAGAGTCGAGCCGCGCTCGTTCACATCCGTGGCCACGCCTTGCGGCAATGATCGAATAAACTCGCCAAGCCCGATTTCCCGCAGCGCGTGCTCGACGCCTTCCCGTGTGATTCCCGGCGTGCCCAGCCGGACGTTCGATTCGATCGTGCCGCTGAAGAGGAACGGGTCCTGCAACACGATGCCGAACTGCTTGCGCAATTCCTGCAGATTCAGCAAGCGGATATCCACGCCATCCAGCAGAATCTGCCCGCGCTGAATATCGTAGAAGCGCAGCAGCAGGGAGACCAGCGTGGTCTTGCCCGCGCCGGTGTGCCCCACGACGGCAAACGATTGTCCGGGCAGCATGCGGAAAGAAACGTCGCGCAACACCCAGTCCTCGTCCGCGGGTTCGGCCACATTGCGGTAGCTGAACCACACATTGCGGAATTCCACTTCACCGCGCGGCTTTACGATCGCCTGCGCGTTCGGATTCGTGTCAATGGTAATCGGCTCATCCACCAGCTTGAAGATGCGCTCGGAAGCCGCCATAGCCGACTGCAAAATATTGAACTTCTCGCTCAAATCCTGAATCGGCCGGAAGAATCTTTGCGCGTACATCGTGAACGCGGTCAGAACACCCAGGCTCAGTGTTCCGCCAAGTATCCGGTTTCCCCCCGAATAGTAGATCAGGGCGATGGTCGCGAAGCTCAGGAACTCCACCGCGGGATAAAACAGCGCATACGCGAGGATGGCATCCCGCCACGCCAGCATGTTGTCCTTGTTCCGGCGCGCAAACTCCTCTCGTGCTTTGCGCTCGCGGTTGAAGAGCTGCACTGCGGCCATGCCGGATATGTATTCCTGCAAAAACGCGTTGATCCGCGCGATGGCCGTGCGGATCTTCCGGTTTGCGTCGCGCACGTATTTGCGAAAGACCAGCGTCACCACAAAAATGAACGGCAGCACCGCCAGCGCGTCCAGCGCCAGCCTCCGGTCGATGGAAAACAGCCAAATGGCCATCACCGCCAGCAGGAAGAAATCATTGATCATAGTCACGACGCCGGCGGCAAAGAGGTCGTTCAGCGCGTCCACGTCCGTGGTCACCCGCGTCATCAGCCGTCCCACCGGGTTCTTGTCGAAATAACTCATGGGCAGCCGCTGCAGGTGCCCGAAGATCTCCTTGCGCATGTCGTAC
>Ga0181536_10007020_pt1 | contig 11156 bp, 5 predicted proteins | sample PEATcosm2014_Bin_41_FD_121105 | JGI IMG/M metagenome (GOLD analysis project Ga0181536, IMG submission 121105) | Peatland microbial communities from MTU Mesocosm Facility, Houghton, MI, USA - PEATcosm2014_Bin17_60_metaG | ecosystem: Environmental > Terrestrial > Soil > Wetlands > Peat | place...
CGCTGATGGCGGAGAGCTCACGCATCGCGGATCATGTGCATGCGCCTCTGCAATCCGGCTGCGACCGCGTACTGCGGCGGATGCATCGCAAGTATCGCCCTCGGCATTATGCGGATCGGATCGCCAAGGCTCGCGCGCTGATGCAGCGCCGCTTCCACGTGTCATATGAGGACGTCACCTCGCTGATGCGGCCGATTCTGCGGCATCGCGTGCTGCTGAACTTCCAGGCCGAATCCGACCGCCTGACGACGGACGACCTCTTGAAGAAATTGCTGGAGGCCATGCCGCCGCCGAAGGAGTAAGTGGCCCATCGGGCTGTATAGGCACGACACGATGCGCTCATGAATCACACGCGCGGGCGGTTTAAAAAATGCAACGCTTCTTAGATCCGGAGGTGCTGGCCGGGATTTCCGGCTTGGACCTGGTGGCACAGACCGTGGTGGACGGCTTTATCTCCGGCCTGCACCGTTCGCCCGATTTCGGTTTCAGCCAGGAATTCGCGGAGTATCGCTCCTATAATCCCGGCGACGACCTTCGCCACGTCGACTGGAATGTTTTCGCGCGCACCGAGCGCATGTATCTCAAACGCTATCGGGGCGAAACGAATTGCCAACTGACCATCCTTCTGGACGCCAGCCGGTCCATGCGTTTCACGTCTCACAAGATCGACAAGCTCGAGTATTCGCGCTTTCTGACGGCTTCGTTGTGTTACATGGCGAGGCTCCAAAGGGACGCCGCGGGACTCGTGGTGTTCGACGATGACGTCAAACAATTTGTTCCTCCGTCGACGCGTCAAGGACAGCTCGCCCGGCTCCTGCACGCCGTGGAAAAGGCGGAAGTGGGAGCGCGCACGGATTACGCCAAGCCGTTCGCGCATGTGCGCGAATTCCTGCACCGCCGCGGGCTGATCGTGTGCATCTCGGATTTCTGGGCGAAGCCGGACGAGGTCATCAAAACGATTGCCCCGCTGCGTTTTCACGGGAATGAAGTCGTGCTGTTTCATATCCTCGATCCGGAGGAGATTCGTCCCAAGGTGCGGCAGCCCGTGCTGATGGAGGATCTCGAAACCGGGGAGACCATCGAGGTGTCGCCGGATTACGTGAACCGGGAATACCCCGCCAAGATCGATGCGCACCTGGAAGAGCTGAAATCCAAGGCGCAGGGCAATGGACTGGATTATTTCATGATCGATACCAGCCGTCCTTTGGATGCCGCGCTGCGTGAATATCTGGCGATCCGGGGCGGGAGGTTTTAATGGGATTTTTCGCTCCCTGGTTTCTCGCGGGACTCGCCGCGCTCGGCATCCCCGTCTGGGTGCACCTGCTTAAGCGCCACAAAACCGACCCGAAGCTTTTTCCCTCGCTGATGTTCTTCGAACAGCGCGAGCAAAGCTCGGTGAAGCACCGGCGGCTCGATTATCTGCTGCTGTTCGCGCTGCGAACGTTGATGATCATCCTGCTGGTGCTGCTGTTCGCGAGCCCTTTCATCCGGCGCTCGGCGGGCGCGGCCGACGGCAAGAAAATTACCGTCGTGGCGGTCGACCGGTCCTTCAGCATGCGCGCGGGGAATCGTCTGGCACAAGCCAAGGACGAGGCGATGAAGGTGCTGAATAATCTGAAGCCTGGCGATCAGGCGCAGGTGATCGCGCTCGCGGGCAACGTACAGGCCCTTACGCAAGTGGTCAGCGATCCGGCGCAACTACGCGCGGCCGTAACGGCCATTCAGCCGAGCGATAGCCGGGCTTCCTTCGGCGAACTGGCGCGCTATTTGCGCACGCTGGCCGATGCGCAGAAAATGCCGCTCGACGTGCATCTGGCGAGCGATCTGCAGAAAACCGCAATGCCTCCGGGATTCGCCGATCTGCGCGTGAATCCAGGCACCACGCTCTTCTTTCATCCCGTCGGCGATCCTGCGCCGAATTGGGCGGTGGAGAACGTCGTCGCTCCGAGGCGCGTTTACGATCCCAAACGAGTGCGGTTGCAGGCGACCGTCGCGGGCTATGGAACGCCAGCCACGAAGCGCAACGTCACGCTGGTTCTGAACGGCCGCACGCTGCAGAGCAAGTCCGTCGACATTCCAGCGAGCGGCCGCGGGCAGGTGGAATTTCTGGGGCTCGACGCGCCCTACGGATTCAGCCGTGGAGAAGTGCGCATAGACGGTGGTGACGCGCTGCCGGGCGACGATCATTATTTCTTTTCCGTGGAGCGCGCCGATCCACGCAAGGTCCTGTTCGTCGACGATGGACGGCATCCGCGCGCGGAGCTATATTTCCGCGACGCGCTCGATTCGTCAGGAGACGGCGCGTTTGTGCTGGAATCCCAGCGTCCGGAATCCGCCGCGGCCGCCCCGCTTTCAAGCTACGCGTTCGTGGTGCTCTCGGATTTAGGGAACGTCCCGCCGGCGCTCGATAGCGGGCTTCAGAATTACGTGCGCAACGGCGGTTCCGTGCTGGTCGCGCTGGGTCCGGCCGCGGCGGTGCTGCCGCGCGTGCCGATTCTGGATGAGGCGATTCAATCCTCCAATTACGCGGGCCGCGAAGGCGATCGCTTCCTGACGGTGACGGAGGTGGACGCGGGCCATCCCGCGCTGCGCGCCGTCGACCGTTTCAACGGCGTGAAGTTTTATCAAACCATTCACGTCAATCCGACGAAGTCGAAGGTCCTCGCCAAGATGAACGATCAAACGCCGCTGGTGATGGAGAGAAATATCGGCGAAGGCAAGGTGCTCGCGTTTGCATCGACCTTCGATAACGTTTCGAACGACTTGCCTTTGCATGCCTCGTGGGTTCCCTTCGTCTCGCAGGCGGCCTTGTACTTGGGCGGCGGCGGAGCCGAACAGCCTGTAAACCTGCCCGTGGATTCCTATGTGGAATTGCGCTCGTCGGACAACGCGAACAAGGGTGCGACTGGTGCGGCCGCTGAGGTCCTCGATCCGGACGGCAAGCGCGTCTTCTCGCTCGAGGAGGCCGTCAAGGCGACCAACTTCGCTCTGGATCGCGAGGGATTTTTCGAAATCAAGACGGCCGGAGGACGCCGGAGCCTGATCGCCGCGCATGCCGATCGCCGCGAATCCGACCTGGCGCAGATCCCCAAAGAGACCCTCGATTTGTGGAAGGGCACGGGCACCGTGGACACCCAAAGCGGTCCCACGGCGGGCGCGGGACAGGAGTCCGCGAGCGAGAGGCCGTGGCCCCTGTGGCCCTATATATTATTGCTATTGTTAGGAGTAGCAGTGGCGGAATCGTTGGTCGCTGACCGGTACCTGCGGCCCCCCGTCCAGGAGAGAGAGTCCGTGAAGAGGGAGGCGGCATGAACACGCGCGACCAACTGAATCAGTATCTCCGGGATCTCGAAAGGCGCCTGCGCTGGCTCACCGTCTCGAAGGGTGTCGCCATCGCCTTTGGTGTAGCGCTCGGGGCGACCGTGGTGCTGGTGCTGCTGACCAACTGGTTCGCGTTTTCCACGCCCAGCCTGACATTCGCGCGCGCGGCATTGTTCCTGTCGCTTGCCGCCGCCATAGGTTTCGCGCTGGTGATTCCGCTGCTCGCGCTGAATCGCCGCAGGACGGCCGGACGCGCCGAAACTTCTTTCCCCGATTTTAAAGAGCGGTTACTAACGTATGTCGATCGCAGCGATCGCAGCGACCCGATGCTGGACCTGCTGGCCATGGACACCATGCAGGTCGCGCGGCGCACCGAGCCCGAGCGCATCGCTCCTCCGAAATCAATTTGGGCGCTGGCCACGGGAGCGGGGGCAGCGGGCGCGATTCTGATCTGGCTGATCGCGGCGGGGCCCGGATTCCTGGGCTACGGCGCGTCGCTTCTATGGGCAGGCACGCCGAAAACCGGCGCGAACTTCTACGACATTCTGGTGCAGCCCGGCAATAAACTGATCCGGCGCAAAGCGGATCAGGAGGTCACCGCGCAGCTCACCGGGTTTGAGGCCGCCCAGGTGCGTGTGATGGCGAAGTATCAAAGCGCGGCGAAGTGGGAAGAGGCGCGCATGGTTCCGCGCGCGGGGCAATCGCAATACGAGTTCCTGTTCGCCGGCGTGCCGGAGCCGGTGGAGTATTACGTGGAAGCGTCGGGCGTGCGTTCGAAGACCTACAAGCTGGACGTGGTGGATCTTCCGGGCATCAAGCACATCAAGGTGACGTATCATTTTCCGGCGTGGCTCGGAATTAAGGATGGCGTGGAAGATCCGGGCGGCGATCTGCGCGCGGTGCAGGGAACCACGGCTGAGCTGACGGTGGAAACGGATCGTCCTCTGAAAAACGGCGTCCTTGAAATGGATGACGGTTCGCACATCAATCTGGAGGCCGGGAAAGACGGCAAGCTGACGGCGAGCGTGCCGGTGCAGAAGGACGGCTTGTATCACTTTGCTGCAAAAGAGCAGGGTGAGAGCGTGCGCTTGAGCGAGGATTATTTCATCGAAGCGCGCCAGGATGACGCGCCGACGGTGAAGATCACGCATCCGGGCTCGGACGCGAAGGTCAGTCCCATTGAGGAAGTGACGGTCGCGGTCGAAGCGGCCGACGATTTCGCGCTGCAAGGCGTCGAGCTGCATTATTCGGTCAACGGCGGTCCCGAGAAGGTGGTTCCGATTCCGAATTCCAAGAACGTTCGCGAGGCGAGCGGCAAGACGCTGATCGCGCTGGAAGATTACAAACTGGAAGCGGGCGACGTGGTCGCGCTGTATGCGACGGCCAAGGACGCGCGCACCACCTCGCGCACGGACATGCTGTTCATCGAGACGCAGCCCTTTGAGCGCAACTACACGCAATCGCAGCAGATGGGCGGCGGCGGAGGCGGGGGCGGCGGAATGCAGGGCGGCGATCAGAACGAAATCTCGCAGCGCCAGAAGGAAATTATCGCGGCGACCTGGAATGAGCTGCGCGGCAACGCCAAGGATAAAGCGGCGGAGAACGCGCGCTTCCTGGCCGAGACCCAGACCAAACTGAAAGAGCAGGCGCAGTCGCTGGCGGAGCGCTCGCGCAGCCGCCAGTTGGCCGGAGCGAATCAGGAATTCCAGAATTTCGTGAAGGACCTGGAAGCCGCGGCGAATGAAATGGGTCTGGCGGCCGACAAACTGAAGGGCCAAGGCTGGAAGGACGCGCTCGGTCCGGAGCAGCGCGCGTTGCAGCATCTCCTGCGCGCCGAAGCGACCTTCCGCGACATCCAGGTGGCGTTCGGAGCCCAGGGCGGCGGCGGAGGCGGCGGTGGGGGAGGCGCGGGCCGCGACCTCGCCAGCATGTTCGATCTGGAACTCGACACGGAGAAGAATCAGTACGAGACAGGTCAGCGCTCCGGCTCCGCGCCTTCACAGGAACAGCGCCAGAAGGAAGTGGACGACGCGCTGCAGAAACTTTCGCAGCTCGCGCGACGCCAGCAGGAACTCGCGCAGCAGCAGAATCAAAGCAAACAGCAGACCTTCGAACAGCGCTGGCAGCAGGAGATGTTGCGGCGCGAAGCCGAGGAGCTCCGCAAGCAGATGGAGCAGCTCCAAAAGCAGCAACAACAAGGGCAGCAAGGGCAACAGGGCCAGCAGGGTCAACAAGGGCAGCAAGGCCAACAGGGTCAATCGGGCCAGAGCGGGCAATCGGGACAGTCCGGTCAATCGGGACAATCGGGACAGAGCGGACGCGCTGGACAATCCGGTAATCAACGCGGGAATCAACAGCAGATGCAGCAGGCCATCGATCGCCTGAAGCAGGCTCTCGATGACATGCGCGCCGCTCAGCAACAAGGTGCTCAGCAACAAGGTGCCCAGCAGGGTCAGCCGAACGGTCAGCAGAGCCCCGCGCAACAGGCCGATGCGCGCCGCGCGGCAGAGCGTCTGGCGGAGGCCGAGCGCATGATGAACGGCATGCGCCAGCAGCAGGCCGGCTCGCAGCTCGACGATCTTTCGGAGCGCGCCGATAAGCTCGCGGGACAGCAGAACGATTTCGCGAACCGGCTGCAGCAGGCGATGGGCGATCCACGTGGTAATGCAGGACGCCCGGGTGCGCAATCGGGCGCGGGTTCGCAGCAGGCCAAGCAGCTCGCCGACGAAAAAGACAAGATGGCGGGCGAGCTCGACCGTCTGCAGAAGGACATGCAGCAGGCCGCGCGCGATCTGGCCGGGACGCAGCCGGCCGCGGCCGGGCGTGTGCGCGATGGCCTCAGCAGCATGCAGCAGACCGAGGTCACCAATCGCGCCAAAGCTTCGGCGAACAACATTCGCCAGGGCCTGGGGAGCTACATGGTGCCGACGGAGAAGGCCGTGGCCCAGGCGCTCGATCAGGTCAGCAAGGATCTGAAGGCCGCGCAGGGCGCTCTCGGCGCGAGCGCCGCGCAAGGCGGCAAGAACGGTGAGCTGGAGCAGGAGCTGGCCCGCCTCGAAAAGCTCCGCAGCCAGTTGCAGCAGATGGCAGGCCAAGGCAAGCAAGGCGGCGATCAGCAGGGCGGCAACCAACCCGGTAATCAGCAGGGTGGACAGCAGGGCGGCAACCAGCCGGGGAATCAACCGGGCGGCGGCCAAGGTAACCGTCAGAACGCCAGCGCTCGTGGACGCAATGGAGGCTTCGGCGGCTTCGGACGCTTCCAGCCCGAGGGAATTTACGACGTTCCCGATGTCCAATATCTGGACCCGGGAAGCGTCGGACGCGACGCGCAGCTTCAGTTGAACGATCTGCGCGATCAGTTCAAAGATAATCCCGATGCTTTGCGGGAATTGAACGATCTGAATCACGATATCCAGAAAATGCAGACCGGGCAGACGGCTTCACCGGAGCTCGATCAGCGCATCAGCCGCGAGATTCTACCGAAGCTCGAAGCTCTCGAAGTGCGCCTGCGCCGGCAGATCGACGAGTCCGAAACCGGACAGGTCCGCAGCGGCGGCAGCGACCGCGTGGCTCCCGGTTATACGGACGCGGTAGCGGAGTATTTCCGTAAGCTCAGCAAGGGTCGCTAGTCCGCATTTTTCACGCGACGTGAGCCGACGTGGCGCGGGCCGCCAGGCCTGCTGAGTCGAGAGTCATCTCGACTCTTCCTGGCTTTACGGGCACGGTCGCGGAATACCTTCCCAAGCTCTGCAGGCATGAGCATAATTTCAATAAGAGCGCTGCCGTCCAAAACCTCTGGAACGTCCCGCCCGTCCCCGGTTCCCCCCTCCCATGAAAAGGGAATCGTTTCAGCGTCCACGTGACCTTAATTGTCGCTCTGACTCGTGGCTCCCGCATCCGTGCCAAACAAGTTGGTGGGATGTCATAGGTAATTGAAGCCAGCCGCAAGACTCTTGTTGGTAGTCTCCAGTCTGATCGGAAAATCTGACCACCGCTACTAAGTACAGGCCCATTTTGCCGTGGTCTAACCTATCGATATCCTGCATAGACAGGTTACGACTGTTGGCGGTGAAAAATTTATGATCCTGCGGCACTAATTCATCTCCAGCGATGCCGTCTTTGAATCCCGTTTCAAGTGTCGAAAATATCTTGTCCAGATCTGGTTTTGCATCGACAACGATGACATCACCAATCACGCTAGTGTGCTCACTATTGCTCGCTCCAACGTTCTGAAAATCGACATTAAATTGAGCTTTTCCGTTTAAGCTAAAAACTTGCGCCATCGTAGCCGGAACCTTGAATCTAGTCGGGTCATCCGTCGAGATCGCGATTGCGCCGATGTTAAAGCGAATGTGCGTGTGGGACAAAGTGCTTTGCAAGTCGGAAACGCGGCTTTGTAAAAGAGACTGCCCTTTGGCGTTTCTAGCTCCTTGCCAAATAACAAGCCCGACCATAGATACGGCGCAGGAGCAGAAGGCTACCTTATAGCGTCTACGTGCACGAGGAGAGTCCGCAGGGTGCATGGTCAAATGAACTCCCAGGTAGCCCATGGCGATTGTGAGGATTGCCAATCCAGTGGAAATTGCGACATCAACCCACATGGCTTGATCTTACCGCTCCCTATGAGCCAAGTGATTTGGGAAAAACCGGGGACCAAAAACCGGGGACGGACGAGACGCTCCCTATGATTTAGCCTGGCGCTCCGCCGTCCTCTCCCGCCTCTCCGATCAAAATTCCAATGTGCGGATCGGGACTCGCACTTTCCCCCAAGCCTCGCGCGGTCAACTGCGTTCGCCTCAAATTCGCCAAATTCGACGAATCGGAAAGGCCCTCCTAGGGGTAAGGGTGCGGAAAACCGCGAAAACGCGTCCTAGGCCCTTTTACGGCCCAGCAAACGGCAATCGCAAAAATTGAGGAAAATTTATTTTCTTTCACCTCCTCATCGCCGGACTTGCCTGCGGTGCGCGGACTGCCTTTTCTCAATTCGAAATGCAATAAAAAAGGGGCTCCCGAAGAAGCCCCTGCTCTAGGCCCGCGAGGGCCGGTATCAAGCGATGTGTCGTGGACTACTGCACCACGAGCGTCTGTGTAACCGTTGTCCCGTCCGCCCCTGTTGCGACGCACGGGTAACTGGTCGGCGTCGGCGGATTCACTTCCAGCACGGCTTCGGTGGTGTTCGGGAAAGTGCGGCCGTTCAACATAATCGAAACCGCGTTCCTGGTGACGCAATAGAGCTGCGTATTGCCGTCGGAGAGCACCTGTTGCGAGTAGGATTCAATCTGCACCGCACCCGAGGGAGCGGAGGGCGTCGTGGGGGCCGTCACCGTAATCGTCACGCTCTGCGTGGCGGTCAGCGAGCCGTTGGTAGCGGTCAGAATATAGGTCGTGGTCACCGCGGGCGTCACTTGCACGCTGCCCGCGAGAACCACGTTGCCGAGCGATGAAATGCTCACCGTGGTGGCGTTAGACACCTGCCAGATCAGGGTAGAACTCTGTCCCTGTGTGATGCCGAGAGGGACCGCCGAGAACGCCAGAATCAGCGGCGGCTGGGGCGTCGTCGATCCGCCGGAGGTCATCGTGATCGTGACGTGCGCCGAGTTTTGCAGCCCATACGGATCTTTCACGGTCAGAGTGAAGTAATACGTTTGTCCGGCAACGCCCGCGAATGTGGTCACGGGGCTCGTGGGAGCCGAAAGGGTCACGCCCGTTCCTGAGGTATTCTGCAAATTCTGCGTCCACTGATAGGTGAGCTTGTCGCCGTTCGGATCGTAGGAACCCGATCCATCCAGCGTTACCGTCGCCGGACCCGGTAGGGTCTGGTTTGGACCGGCGTCGGCCACCGGCGGAGTGTCGCCGATGCGAACCGTGCGCGTCAGCACTTCGTAGCGCACGCGGGGGACCTGGACGGGCGTGGCGTAGTCGGCGGCCAGCAGATCCTTCGGCCGCATGAAGTTTCCAAACTGCACGCCGGCGAGCACGCGGCCGAGGTTGGCGCGCCCCAGCAGCGTCTCGTTCACGCCGCCTTCCAGAGTGAACGCGATCTTATTGCTCACCGGGAAAATGAACCGCAGCGTGCCGCCGAGGCGGTCCGCCACGGTGGTGCTGCGCAGATACGCGACGTTGCCCTCCAGATAGCTCTTGCCGAATAACGGCGCAGTGACGTTCAAGCCGCCTTGATCCACGACGCGAAGGTATTGTTGCGTGAAGACGTTGGGCAGGACCACGCCGTTCGTCGTGACATTGGTGCTGTTCACCAGAGCGTCATCGAGGAACGCCTTGGTTCCGAACGCCCCGATCTTACCCCAGGAGAAAATATATTCGAGGTTAACCGCGGCTTGACCCAGCGTGCCGCCGGTCTGATCGCCGCTCAAGTTTACGTGCTTGAAGCTGGAGAACGCGCCGGCCTGGAAACGTCCGATGCGGTCCACCAGTCCGAGGTCGAACTGGCCTTCGCGCTCGCCCCTGCTATAGAAGTATTCGCCTTGCGCTTGGAAGCCGTAATGATCGCCGAAAGGAGCGAAGTAGCGTCCGTTGGCGGTGGCGGTGGCGTCGCCGTTGCTGGTGGGCCCAACGTTCATGCCGAGCAGCTCAAAGCGGGGCTTGCTGTTATCCAGCTCTTTGGTGACCGCCTTGGCCACTTCCGCGGCTGAGGGAGCGGGCGGCGCCAGAGGCACCGCGGCCGCGGCCTGTTGTCCTTGATTCTGACGGAGCCCGGCGAGCTGATCGCGCAAGGCGTCTTGAGCCGCCTTCAGACCGGCGAGCTGATCGCGCAGCGCGGCGTTCTGATCCGCCAGGTTCTTCAGCATTTGCTCGAGCGCGTCGAGCTTGTCGAGCCGGTGCAGAATTTCGTTGCAGCAATCCGGCGACACGCCTTGGCCCTGATTCAGCGCGCGAATCGCATCGCCCGCGCCGCCGGCTCCGATGGTGCGGCCCTGGCCGTCGGTGATGGTCAAAGCGACACGCCGGTCCATCCAGCGCTGTTCATCCGTCCGCGCAACTCCCGGCTTACCCGGGCCGTACTTCAGTTCGGTCTTACCCCGGCTGGAAGTTTCGATCTGCGCGGTGCGCGCGCCGTACTTGATCAAGAAATCGCGGACTGCCGTCGCGCGAGCCATGCCCAGCTTGTCGTTATAGGGATTGCTGCCGATGCGGTCGGTGTGACCCTCAATCTTCACCTTGAAGGTGGGATTCATCTGCAGCAATTCGGCGATGCGCAGCAGGCTAGGGAATCCATCCACGAGGACGGACGAGTTGAAGTCGAAATTGATTTCTTCCCAGTCATCCTTGCTGGCTTTCGTGTCGATTCCCTGGGCGGAAACCGTACGAATAGCCAAAAAAGGAATAAACAACGCCAGAGCCGCGGCTCTCTTCCACATATTTTGTGATCCTCCGGCCTCGGGATGAGGTCCTATTTACATCGCAAGCGCAAAAGTCCCATTACGTATACTATTCGATGACTTTAAAACATCAGGATACACGAACCCCCCGCAAAAAAGCCAGTGCAATCATATATTTCGGCAGTATTTCGGCAAAGCGTTAGCGGCGGCCGGAAGAATGCCGCGCGACGCAAAAACCGTATCGTTCCGGCTGGCGCTCCGCGCCCGAGCCAGTTGCGGTCTGCGGTAAGCACCCCGATAATGAAGGCGGGCCTGCCGGACGGGCAACCGCTGGCTTCGCCGGGTATCGGCGGGGCGGGAGGAAAGTCCGGTCTCCATAGGGCAGCATGCCGGCTAACGGCCGGGGGGGCTCGCTCATAAGTGAGTTTCACGGATAGTGCCACAGAAAACAATACCGCCTGAGTATGATCCGGCCTAGGTCGGGTCAGATTTGGGTAA
>Ga0181536_10007022_pt1 | contig 11153 bp, 4 predicted proteins | sample PEATcosm2014_Bin_41_FD_121105 | JGI IMG/M metagenome (GOLD analysis project Ga0181536, IMG submission 121105) | Peatland microbial communities from MTU Mesocosm Facility, Houghton, MI, USA - PEATcosm2014_Bin17_60_metaG | ecosystem: Environmental > Terrestrial > Soil > Wetlands > Peat | place...
CCTGATTTTCTTCAGTCTCGACCGGGGGTTCAGCGTTTCCAGCACGTTGTCGGAAATGGGCAAACGCAAATACCTCCTGGTGGGCATCACTGGCCTCCTGGCCATGGTGCCGTTGGCCCTCACCTCCACCAACGCCATGATCAAACGTTTGGGCGGCAAATGTTGGCGGGCGCTGCATCGGCTCGCTTATGTGGCCGCCATCGCGGGCGTGATCCATTACTACATGCAGGTGAAGGCCGACGTGCGCCAGCCGCTCGTTTTTGGAGCGGTGCTGGCCGTCTTACTCACCAGTCGGTTTATTCCCAGCCCCCATCGGCCCATGCCTGCGCCGGTGACAGCCGCCGCCAAGCCGAACCTCTGGTCCGGCACGTTGCGCGTGGCCCGCATTGTCAAGGAAACACCCGACGTCCGCACCTTCCGCCTCGCCTCACGCGACGGCCATCGTCTCCCGTTTCAACATCTGCCCGGCCAGTACCTCGTTCTCTCCTTGCAGATCGAGGGGAAAAGGGTCATCCGCACCTACACCATCGCTTCTTCCCCGTCCCGGCCCGACTACTGCGAAATCACCGTCAAGCGCGAGGAAAACGGCCTCGCTTCGCGCCACCTTCATGACACCCTTCGCGAAGGTGACCTGCTCAACGTTTCCGCTCCCGCCGGCCGTTTTACCTTCGATGGCACCCAATCCGACCGCATCGTGCTCATCGCCGGAGGCGTGGGCATCACGCCGCTGATGTCCATTTTGCGCTTCCTGACCGATCAGAGTTGGAAAGGCGATATCCACTTCCTTTACAGCGCCAAGTCTCCGCAAGACATCATTTTCCACCAGGAACTCGCTGGTCTCCAAAGGCGGTTTCCGAACCTCCACCTCCACATCACTCTCACGCGGGCCGAAGGAACCAACTGGGACGGGCGAAAGGGGCGTATCACCTGCGAATTCCTGAGGCAAACCATATCCGATCTCGCCGAGTGGCCCGTCTATATCTGCGGACCCGCCCCCATGATGGAGCCAACCATCCAAATGCTTCGCGAGCTGGGCGTTCCCGCGGATCAAATCAAGTCCGAGGCGTTTGTCGCCACGAAACGAGCCGAGGCCGTCCTCGCATCCTCGGATTCCCCGGCAGCGCCAACGCCGTCCGCGACCAGTGCGCTTTCATCAACATCGCCGGCTGGCGATAAGACAGCCCCCACCTTGACCTTTGCGCGGTCGGTGAAATCCGCTCCTCTGACAACGGAGAAAACGCTGCTGGAGATATCGGAAGAGGCCGGCATCAACATAGACTTCGAATGCCGCTCCGGGATTTGCGGCCGGTGCAAGACCCGGCTCCTGGCCGGTTCCGTTAACATGGAAGTCCAGGATGCGCTGGACGACGCGGACAAGTCGGCAAATCTCATTTTGCTCTGCCAGGCCAGGTCGAACGGGAACGTGACGATAGAAGCATGAATTGGCTCCCTAATGTCTTGAAGATTCTCGTCCGAGGGGTTGGCGCACTTTCTCCCACTTGCAAGGAGGCTGCTCGACTGCAGTCGGTTGCGCTTGATCGCACGCTTACGCCTGTCGAGAGGTTCGGATTACGTCTTCATCTCCTGTTGTGCAAATGTTGCCGCGCCTATGGCAAACAGATCCAGTTCCTGAGCGCGGCGGCCAAAGAGCACGCTTCAGACGATGACCGACCTTCGCCCCAGAAGGCGCTTTCATCTGAAGCCCGCGAGCGTATCAAACGAAGTCTGCAATCCGGCAAGGAATAATTTCCTTCATGATTTTTTCGGCAACGGTTCGCGTCTGCTTATTTGTGTGGCACAACTTTCCGGATCTCCTGCTCCGCCCGCACCCAGTCCTGAACCGCGTGGCCGTCGTGGCGGCCTTCCTGCTCATATAGTTCATAGGCTCGCTTGGCGATCCGCGGGGTCAAATCGGGCGATGTCTTGGCTTTCGCAGGATCAAAAATTCGATAGGCGAGTATTTTCACGCGGTCATTCACGAAGAACCACACGAGCGCATAGCCCCACACGAACCCGGCCCAACCCCAGCCCAGGGGCGTCATGAACAGCCCATAAACTGCGATCAACGTCGCCACGATTTGCGTGCCGACCACTGCCACCCATAGAGCCCGCGCGGGGCGTATGGACCAGAACGGGCCGCGCGTGCGTGTCAGGAAAATCGTCAAATGTCCCGCCACGGACAGCTTCAGATACATCAGCGTTTGGATGTGGGCGCGGTCGAGCTTAAAGACGCGCTCTCCGAGAAAAAACAAGCCGAAGGCGGAGACGACCCCGATGAGGCCGAGCACCGTTGAAATCCCCAGCACCAAGCGCATGTTCCAGGCCTCGGGCTGATCCTTGTAGTGAACATTGTCATACGCGATGGACAGGATGGCGCCGTCGTTGAGCAACGCCAGCATCACGATCATCACCGCCGTCAATGGATAAAAGTTGAAAATCAGGATCGCCAGCGTCATGAAGAACAGCACGCGCAGCGTCTCGGCGATGCGGTAGATGGCGTAGCTGTTCATCCGCTGGAAAATCCTCCGGCTCTCCTTGATCGCGTCAATGATCACGGACAGGCCGGGGGTCATCAACACGATGGCCGCCGCCGCACGCGCCGCGTCCGTCGCGCCCGAGACGGCGATGCCGCAGTCAGCTTTCTTGAGCGCGGGAGCGTCGTTGACCCCATCACCCGTCATGCCGACGATGTGGCCGCGCTTTTGCAGGACATCCACAATGTGGAACTTGTGCTCTGGAAACACCTGGGCGAAACCGTCGGCCTTCTCGATGGACTCAGCCACCTCAGTAGTCTCCTGCTTTTTCGTGTCACCCAGGCTGGAGGCATCAAGGATGTTTGTGCCCATGTCCAACTTTTTGGCGGTTTCCATGGCGATGGCCAGTGCGTCGCCCGTCACCATCTTGATCTTTATGCCCATCGCCAGCGCGGTCGCAATGGTGGGCTTGGCATCTTCGCGGGGCGGATCGAACAGAGGCAACACACCAAGAAACTGCCATGGCCCATTGCCCTCGGCCCGCGCCACGCCCAACGAGCGAAAGCCGCGTGCCGCGAATTCGTTGACCGCCTTCTCGACGGCGGCCTTCACCTGCCCGGCATTGGGCGACAACGCCAAAATCACCTGTGGCGCACCCTTGGTCACTTTGAAGGTCTTCCCATCTTTGGTCTTGACGGTGGCCTCAGTGCGTTTATGCACCGGGTCAAATGGCTGGAAATGAACCACTTCATAACCCTTTAACGAATCCTTGTCTTTCAGTCCGCCCAGAATGGCCAAATCAATGGTGTCGTTGTTTTCCGCGCGCGACGCCAGCGCGCCATTTAGAATAACTTGGTCGGCGGGCACATTATTCACGCTGACCGGATCACCCAACGTCAGCTTGTTTTGGGTCAGGGTGCCGGTTTTGTCCGCGCACAGCACGTCCACGCCCGCCAATTCTTCGATGGCAACCAACCGGCTCACAATCGCCTGCTTCTTGGCGAGCAGCCGCGCTCCGACCGCCATCGTCACCGACAACACTGTTGGCATCGCCACGGGAATCGCGGCCACCGTCAACACCAGGGCAAACTGCAAAGTGGTGAGGATTGGATCCCCACGATAGATTGCAAAAGCGATGATTATCGCCACCAGCGCCACAGCGAGGATGATCAGGTAATTGCCGATTTTCAAAACTGCCTTTTGAAAATGGCTGACGGTGTGCGCTTCCTGCACCAGTTGCGCCGTCTTGCCGAAATAGGTTTTCTCCCCCGTGGCATAGACCATTGCGCCAATTTCGCCCTGGCGGATGATTGAACCGGAAAACACGGCGTCGCCTGATTTGCGCTCGGCAGGCAGCGACTCCCCCGTCAGCGCAGATTGGTCCACCTCCACTGGATCGCCATCCAGCAGGCGCGCATCCGCAGGCACAATGTCGCCCAGACGCATGCGGATGACATCGCCCGGCACCAACTCCCGCGCCGGCGGGGTGATCCACTTCCCGTCACGTTTCACTCGGGCCGTAATCGCCAGCTTGGCCTTCAGGGCAGCGATGGCATTGCTCGCTTCACGTTCCTCCCAGAAGCCGACTACGGCGTTGGCCACCAGCAAAAGGAGGATGATGAAAAAATCCGGCCAGTGCCCAACCGCACCCGATAGAATGACCGCAATCTCAATCATCCACGGGATGGGTCCCCAAAAATAGGAAAGGAATTTAAGGAAAAGATTCGTCTTTTTTTCTGTAAGTTCGTTCGGCCCATATTGGGTCAGCCGTTTCTGCGCCTCGGCTTGGGTGAGGCCGTCCGGCGAAGACTCCAGTTTTTTCTCCACCTCCGGCAGCGGCAGGGTCTTTAAATCGTCCTTTGCATCAGGCTTGGCATCTGGCTTCGACGCCGGATTGGATGTGTGAGCCGGGGGCACCAATTCTGCGGATACACTTGGCTTCGATTCGAGAGCCTTTGGCTGGTCAGCGGTTGCGTTCAAAATGAATGTGCTTTCGCGGTTTTGAATTTTCGAAATCGGGCGCGTTACACCTTTGTTCCCGGCGGGTCGGCGGCTCATCCAGGCGCCAGCACATCCGCCAGGTCAGGGCGTCCCGCGCCAATGTGTGTCAATTGCCTCGCTCAGTCTATGGGGTGAACACCCCATAACCGCATCGCATTTGGCATGACGCGCGTCCACAGAAAACAACATGGCGCAGGCATCTCACCTGCGCCCTATAGTTGCCAGAGCACGCTCAGAACTGGTCGCAGGTCGGGAAACCTGCCGAATCCTTCACGCACTGTCGCTAAATCAAAATTCCATTCTCGTTAGGCCTTCAGGATTTCGAACAGCCTCGAAAAAGTGTTCCAGTTGCGGATGGTGATGGATCCGCCGAATTGATTCTCAAGTTGGCCCAAGAAGCCAATCGTCCGCATAATTCGCCGGTACAGACTGAAGACGAATCTTCCTCGAATTGCGACGATCCTGACCGCCCAGTCCTCGACGGGTGGGAGATTGAGCGGGAGGGCAGGCAGGACACGCGGCCGTTTGGCCAGAATGCCGACGAAGCGAACTATGGCCCGCCCACGTTGACACCCTTTAGAAAAACGACTAACACTATAGGTCCGCCTTCATCTCTACGGTCACCGAATACGCCGGTCACTATAACCAGCCTGCCGTGTCGTCAAAGTGGAATGAGTTGGCCTAGCTAATGGACCGAGGCTCAGCTCCAAACTCACAGTCGTCTCCGCCCGCGGCCGGCGGGTGAGCGCGACCTTGTGCCTACCGCCTTTGCGCCGTCGTGTCAATTCGCTTTCAGCCCGTCTGAGCGGCATAGCGGCAGAGCGGCATGGTAGATGGGGGTGGAAAATGGTATGGCTGGTGCAGCCGTAATGGGTGGGATGACCACGGGTGAGGCGCGACAGTTCTTGCGAAAGATGGGACGGTCCGCAGGGCGAATGCAGAAGCTTGAACGGCAACCAGCCTACTTGGCTTGGTTCCTTCTGAACAGGAGGATGTAGGTATCGGACTGGGGAGCGTATCCAGGCGCCTCGTCGTCCCACCGGCAGGTGATTTGATCAGCCAGGTGATCGATGGCTCCCACTCTGTGGTAGGCGCCAGCCAGATAGCCCCTGACCCAATCGAGGACAGACTTCTCGGCATCTCTTGAAGTGGACAGCCACGACATTCTGTTGCGGACGAAAACCACGTACTCCGGTTTGGCCGTTTCAACCTCGCGCATCATTTCCTCTCGCATCTGCTTGGCATAGGTTTGCCTGGAAACGAGGTCGTACATGCAGAGGTATGCACTGGCGGAGCGACGATCCGAGTAAAAGTAGATCTCCGGCTCAGAGCCAAAAATGGCCACGCGGTCGCCGTCCGAAGAATGAGTGCGTATGTAGTCGGCGATATGCGGGGCCTCGATGAATGGATTCCCCTGATAAGATTGCTCGCTTATCTGCGCGGGGGACATCTCGAAGAGATAGTCGCGCTGCATCACGAGCTCGGAGGCCAGGCAGGCAAGGAAGACGCCCGTTGGCAAAAAAGCGTCCCACCCCGCGGGGACCTGGGATTTCAGGGCCTGGCGGGCAACGCTGCAGCCACCGCCGATGAGGAGGCCCAGAGCCGGCAAGATGAGCACGAAGTAGTGGCGGTGGAAGTAGAACCCCAGGCCAACCGCAAAGAACGAGAACAGCAACAGGCTCAGCACGGCCGCCTTTTTCCAGAGAGGAACTGCGCGCGCCGCAATCACAGCAACCAGGCCGATGAGCGCGATCAGCCAGAACAGCAAATCATAACCTACCCGCGTCTTGAAGTAGTCGGGCAGGAAGTTTGCAGAAAATGGGATCCAGTGGCCGCTGGCATAGACGAACGTCCACCTCCAAAAGTTTTCGAAAACATTCGCCTTCCAGAGCTGCAGGCAAGTCAGGCCAAAGGGGGTGACGGCCGCCAGGGAAAACAGGGCCAGCCGCTTCAGCCATAGGTTGGTCCCGGTTGGTCCCCGCGCGCAGATCAAGGCCAACCCGGCCCAGACCCCAAAAAAGACGCCGGGCTGCTTCATCATAAATGCCGTGCCAAACAGAAGTCCGCTACAGAAGATGGGCTGGAGCAAGGCGGACTTCAAACCCCGCAGCAGGCACCAAAACCCACCCAGGGCCGCGAGAACGACAAAATGGGTGGCGTGGGCTGCGAAGCCGACCACCGCGGGACTGATGGACATGAGTGCATAGACGGCGCTCGCTATCGCTGCCGCATAGTCATCGAACAGATCTCGCACGCACAGGAATACGAGCACGATGGCAGCCAGGTTGATCATCAGCAGACCCAGGTGAACCCCCGCGGCGGTCTGTCCGAGAACTGCCATGAGAAGGGCATAGGCGGCATCGACGCCGGGCAGCTTTATGCTGTAGGCCAACTGGTAAGGCGGAACCCCCTGCAGCATAAGGCGCCCCATGTAGGCAAACTCACCCTCATCCCTCTCCAGGGGAACGGAGAGCAGCCGCGCTCGGACTGTTATGACGAACAGAAGGATGAGGCCCAGGCAAAGGCGCGGCCACAGCGGGAACCCTTGCGCGGTCTTTTGCACTTTCCTGATCATATCGACCTCACCATAACATTATACGCCGTTTCCAGTGAGGAGCCGTTCCGTGTAAGGGACTCGGGAACATCCACCATCAGCGAGAAAGTTGCCGCAGATTGGGCAAGGCACGCCGACGTCAAACCTGTCAATCCAAGTTGGCTGCTGCCGCTGAGGCAAGGGCGGTGTCCACGGCGCGACACTGTTCTACAATATATGGATGTGCATCGCGCGATTATGGGAGAAGCCGCGGTACGGGAGCGCCCTCCGTAGGGCAGTGGCAGCGCTTTCGCTCGTCACAATCCTGACCTTCATCCCATATCGGATCGCCGCATTAAGGTACCAGCCGACCCCTGATGTGCAGATGCACATTGGCAAGGCAGCCGGCGGCAGGGCCTGGAGCGAGATATTCCTGCTCCGGCCGGGCGCAGGAGCGGACACGCAGCCGGGATATCACATCGCGGTGGCTCAGGCAGCCAGGCTCCTCCAAAACCCCACGAGCCTGGCATTGGCCTTGGTGATCACGGGGTTCGTGGTCTGGTGCCTGGCATCCCTGCTGGCTGTGTGGAATGCGGAGGCGTGGGTGTGGGGCCTGTTCCTGACCGTGTTCTCCACCCGCTTTGCCGGTCAAATGCTGTCCGGCGGCCCCTCGCTGATCACTGGGATCGCGGTAACATGCCTCCTGATCTGGTTTGACAGGCGCCCCAGAAACTGGGAGATCGCAGCCCTGCTGATGGGGTTAGCTGCCGCCACGGACGCATGGGTATCGGGCGAGTGGTACATGCTGTTCCCTCTAGTGCTCGCCACAGGTGCTTGCGACAAGAACATCGGGGCCAGGGTGGGCTTAGGCTGGCTCCTCGGATCGCTGGCGGCATGGCCCCTGCTCTGGGATAGCCTCCGTTACCTGTCGGCGGATTTTTCGGGACACGAGAACTGGAGCAACGTCCTGCATTTCCCACTGCTGGAGCGGGACGCCTGCGCCCCGCTGATCATCGCCGCGAGCATACTTCATCACCGGGCGCGTGGATGGCCGTGGACATGGAAGACGCCTTCGTTCTGCATGCTGGCAATGACCTGGGCCGGGGGAATGATATACCCCAGGCTATGGGAAACAGTTGGGTGCCCGGCTCTCCTCGTGTGGCTAACTGGGATGGCAGCTGAGAACCTCGGCAGAGCAAAGGCGGCGGGCATCAGGTGGCACACTTTTGCCCTGGCCACGGCCTTTGCCGCAACCGCACTCTGCCTGCGGGCATCGGCCGATGGGAACGGATGGTCCGGCAGGCAGTATGCCAGCGGGTTTGGGCCCAAATTCGTTCTCCCCACCAAGGGCGTGGTGTACACCTTGGATAAGGACTTTGCCAGGGGCGCGCTGTTCAACTGTCCGATGTCGAGATGGCGGCTCTCGGCAGGCTTCACTGACCAAGACGCTGAGCCCGAGGTTCGGGAGGCCCTTTCAATGTCCCACAAGGAAGCGCAGACCTGGCAGGCAAACAGGGTGCTGGCACGGATGGCCACGCCGGAGGACTGCCTCGTAGTAAAAGACAAGCATTATGGTCCTGGCGAACTGGCAACGAACGTCCCGGGATTTAGCTGGCAGCTCGTAGATGCCCACTGGGTGGGCAAGAGGGGCCGGCAATGATTGCACCCCGACGCCCAAGACTTGGTCCGGCTCTGATCCTCAGCGCAGCGGGCTTCTTGCTCCTTCCTTGTATCATCCTCGGCAACTTGCATTACACACCGGGGGACGATGCCCTGCGGCATGTGGCGAAGGCTATGACGGGGCGCCCGTTGACGGATGTCCTGATCATGAACGATGGGTATCCGAACGATCACAACCCGGGATGGCACGCGCTCCTTGGTCTGGCGCACAAGCTTTTCGGATTGGGGAGCGTCCCGCTCTTGTACTTCTCTATCCTGCTCCTCTACGGCCTGTTCATCTTCGCGCCGGCGCTGTTTGCAAGGGATAGGGTCGCATGGTTTGTGGCCACTGGAGCAACCCTGCTGACCAGCCTCATCTGCTATCGGACCATGCAGGGGAGGCCCCTGCTGGTCTCCTGCACGGCGACGCTCATCATCTTTCTCATCTGGAGCGAGCGGCGCGAGATTGGCCGCGTCAACCTCGCCTTCATCACCGCATTCCTGATAGCTGCATCGGTTTGGATCCACGGGGCGTGGTACCTGTTCGCGCTGATACCCCTCTCATTCCTGCTGGCGGGAGCGGCGGCAGATGCGGGCGCCATCGCGTTGTGCTGGATCGTTGGCACCCTGCTGGGCGCGCTGCTGACAGGGCACGCAATTCAGTTTTTGGTCCAGGCGCTGCGCATGGTTGCCGACTGTGCCCGCGTCCCGGAAAGCCAGCTCCAGACCGAGTTCAAGTCCGACATGGAGACCTATCTCATTGCGCTTCCGATCTGCGTCCTGCTGCTGGTTCGCGTGACAGGGAAAAGGCCCTTGCGGCACCTGCTTCGATCCCCCGAGTTCATGCTCCTCCTCACCTGCTTCGTGCTGGGTCTCAGGAACAAGCGGTTTTGGTCCGACTGGGGCTGCTTGGGCCTGCTGCTGCTGACCTACAGGGAGGTGCATTGCATCATGGAGCAGGACCGCAAAATGAGGGTGCTGTCAGTGTGCCTGTTCGTGGGCCTTCTATTGTGCGTTCCAAGAAGATTTGAACCGGCGGGCAACGGATCAATATCGAAGTACGTGGACTTCGGCGCCAAGAGCCTGGCCCCGTGGTGCCCGGCACCTGGAGGAACGGTGTACTCTTGCAGCCAGGATTTCTTTTACACCCACTTCTTTCGCTTCCCAGAGGCAAAGTGGAAATATGTCCTTGGGTACGAGCCCTGCACCATGATCGAAGAAAACCTCAAGGTCCTTCGGGCGATACAGGAAACACGAGAAGCGAGGGAAGCAATCGTCCCGTGGCAGCAAGCAATGCGCCCGGGAGACATCCTTGTGCTCAGCGGAGAAAGGTACAACCCCTCGTGGGAGTTCCCTTCGCTCGTGTGGACCAACGCGGGCGGCTACTGGGTGGGGGCCATCCCGGGCCAAGCCAACCGTCCCTAATTGCCTCCGGTTGAAGTGAGAAAACAGCAGGAGCGGCCGGGCATGGACTTGGATTAATTCGAACAAATCCTCACAGGCTGGGAAGCGCCCCGTAGCGGGTCTTCCCCTCCTACTTCAGTGATAGCCGTAAAGCGGAACTCCACTCCTGAAAGCTGACAAACGCTCCTGACGAGGCGTTGGATTCGCTTATGCAGGCAGCGCATTTGGGTTCTCCCGTGGCGTAGCGAACCTTAACGCCCGGCTTGCCACACGCGCACCTCGGCCAGCAAACAGGGCAAGCTCTCGCTCCGGGCATCGGGGTACCGCAGACCATGCAAAGCTGCACATCCAAAATTGATTCTCTCGGCATGGACTAACCTTACCCCGCCGAGGCTCAAGGTCAACCCCTTCAGAGGTTTGACGCGCCGTTTTTACCTTGAAATCTTGACTGGGGCCATCCTCCTGCAGCCGTAGCGGCCCGCGGCACCCCAAAATCGCCCGCGCGCTGGTCAAGCGCCCTTTTTCCCCGCCGCATCCTCGCAACATGCGCCGAGCACGATAATTCGCTTGGAAAGAGCAGGAATTCATGATGCAGTGTACCGAGTCAAACGAAGATCAAGCATGGCGTCAAAAATTACCTGGTGTGTTCAGCATCGTGAGGGGTGGTGCGCGGTTCTCGGGACCGATCGGCCCGTGGAATCAGCAACGAATGTCCCAACGATATGCGGCCATTTTGTCATCATGCCCTTTGGTATAAAACGGCGAGTCTCCACTTGCCCGGAATGCCGCGCAAATCAAAGCAGCCAGGATCCCACGGCCCCAGAAGGAAAGCGCGCCTTCCAGAGGTGAACTTGAGGGCCAGGAAGCAGTTCAGATGCTGACACCGGCAGGACTGCAGGTGCCATTTCCCAACGCGAAGGTTTTCACGGGTGCAGGACTTTTATGATATCGGGTCAACTGGCAAATACACCAGCAAGCGCCTTGGTTTTGCCAGCATGGATGCCGCTATCGCGATTTTCCCGCGGCGGCGCCAACCCAAATGCCCGTCCGACAATAAACTTGCATCACAATGCGCATCACAA
>Ga0181536_10007023_pt1 | contig 11153 bp, 9 predicted proteins | sample PEATcosm2014_Bin_41_FD_121105 | JGI IMG/M metagenome (GOLD analysis project Ga0181536, IMG submission 121105) | Peatland microbial communities from MTU Mesocosm Facility, Houghton, MI, USA - PEATcosm2014_Bin17_60_metaG | ecosystem: Environmental > Terrestrial > Soil > Wetlands > Peat | place...
CAAAGCCTCGCACCAATCTACCAGTCGCAACAGGACTACGAACCTTTGCCGCCGCCAGAAGGTTGGGCTATCTATGAGCCCGGCCAGGACTCGACGCTGATCAATCCCAATCCCTACATCGACATTCCCGGCTTCCTGGCCTTGCGGGACGCCGAATTTTCCGGGGTTTGGTTTGATTTTGTGATTACGCGGCCCATCGATGGCAAGCAGTTCCTCGAGGAGCAAATCTTGAAGCCCTTGGGGCTTTATACGATCGTGCGCGCCAATGGCCAGCTCTCGCTCAAAACCATGAAGCCGCCCGTCGAGCAGACGCCCGTGTTCGCCTTCAGCTCCAAAAACATCATGGGCATCCCCCAGACCCTGCGGCAGAACATCATCAACCTGGTCACTCTCCAGATGGATGTGCAGCAAGGCGGCATCACCACGGCGGCGCGCAGCTATGGTTACCAGGTAAGCTACCAGCAGCAAACTTCACTGATAACTTATCGGCAGGTGTACGAGCAGCAAATCCAGTCCACCGGCCTGCGCGTGGAACGCGGGGGCATTATGCTCTCCCGTTTGCTCGCTGACCGCATCTTTCGCCGCCACGCCTTCGAGCCGCCCGCCTACAAGTTCACTGCCCAGCTCGCCACCTTGCAGGTGGAGCTGGGCGACTACGTGTGGCTGACCCACCCGAAAGTCCTCGATCTGACAGTCGGCAAGCTGGGGCTGAGCAATGTGGTCTGCGAAGTGATCGACAAGCAGCCCAATTACAGTCAGGGAACAGTCGATTTCACTCTGCTCGACACGCGGTTCATCAATCTATCGACAGCTTTTTCTATTGCGGCTGTCGCTGCGAATATCCCGAACTACGCCAACGCCACGCCGAGCCAGCGCGCGCAATATATGTACATCTCCTCCGCCGCTGCAGGGGGCGAGAACAGCGACGCGACGGCGGGGAACATGATTTTCTGATTGGTGATTGGTGAATGGTAAATTCTGAAGGGTGAAGGGTAAAGGCGAAAGCATGAGCTGTGGACGCAAACTCGGCCACCCTGTCATCCTGAGCGAAGCGAAGGATCTCGCTCTGAGTGCGGTCGAGACTTTAACTCTTTGAGTGAGGACTGATAACTTCAATGTCTCAACTCACGTTAGGTGCGATTCCTGGCTTTTTCGACCTTGCCGACAGCGCCATCGCCGCCGGCCAGGTGCTTACGGACAGCACCATGCTTGCGATGTCCCACAATGGTAAGTTCGCCACGGTGCGCGGCAAGCTGATTTTTATGGGCTTCTATGCGAATGGCAGCACGGTGCCTACGCCAATCGACCCCGACGATGGCTACGCTTACGCGCGCACTGAGTGCCAGTTCATGTGCATGATCTATAGCAACCGCGCGCCCGCGCCAGGATTCGTGCCCGGGCAGGCGCTTCCGCCCGCTCAGTCAAGTTCACAGGCTGGCCCACTTTATAATTTCCCCGGCGGTTGGGCCATCAACGACGTCACAGGGCTTGTGACTCTTTGGACGACTTACTATTCAAATGGGACGGAAACGGTTAACAACGATGGCATCATCAAAGTCTACGCTATCTGCTCGCGTATGAGCTTGACCACTCGCCCTGGACCGCCGGCGCCTACGGCCCCCACTCCGCCTACTCCTGCCCCGCCCGCTCCTGGTACGCCTGCGCCTCCTGCTCCTGCGGCGCCGGTGGTCGGGAGCGTCTCGCTGACAGGCCAAACCGCCGCCCTCGGGAGCGCCACCAGCCCCGTGACCATATTCACGGTGGGCGAGTCCAACGCGGATTTCACCTTGTCATGCGCCATAAACGTTACGGCTCCAGATACCGGCGTCCTCAATTCCGAGGGGCAGCCCGCAGAGGCGATGGTGACCTTGGTCTACGGCTGGACGTATCCAACTCCGCAGCCGTGGAGCGGCACGATAAGCGCGGAGGCCTTCGATACGCCAAACCTTTTTCAGGGTTCTAACGCTCAGGTTGCGGCGTTCGGGGCAGAGGCGGGAACAACCATCTGGTATTACACGATCTGGACGGTAGACAGCGAGATCGCCACGGAGTCCTCCTACGATCTCAGCATAACGCTCAAGCAAACATCATCCTAGTTTGTCGAATGGAGCACCATGGCTCAATTGACATTAGCTGCGATTCCTGGTTTTTTCGATCTCGCCGACAGTGCCATCGCCGCCGGCCAGCCGCTCACCGACGATTCCATGCTCAAGATCTCCCACAACGCCAAATTTGGCGCGGTGCGCAGTAAATTGATCTTCATGGGCTTCTACGCGAACGGCAACACGGTGCCTACCCCGATCGATCCCGACGACGGCTATGCTTACTCGCGGGCCGAGTGCCAGTTCGTGTGGATGATTTACAGCAACCGCTCGCCCGCGCCGGGATTCGAAGCTGGCCAGGCCAGCCTGCCCGGTCAATCAAACTCGCAGCCTGGCTCGCTCTATAACTTTCCGGGCGGCTGGGACATTAATGACGCAACCGGCGTCGTGACGTTGAGGACAACCTACTGGCAGAATGGAACCGAGGTTGTGAACAACGACGGTATCCTCAAGGTTTATGCTGTCTGCCTGCGCCTGAGCCTGAACAGCGCGAACTGAGAGGGAATAGTGAATGGTAGATAGTAAATTGAGGATTTCGACGGTTGTTTTAGAATACGCCATTCACTATTTATCATTTACTATTCTCTGAACACGGAGCGAGTATGGCCGTTACAAGAACAGTTCTTCCCCGCAAGGGTCTAATCCAGTCGCAACACGGCTTGACCAGCTACGAGGCTGACCAGGACCAGAACTGGGCGCTCCTGGATGCCAATGTCGCCTTCATGAGTGATCTGCCACTTACACCCTATCTGCAACTCGGATGGAATGGACTAATTTCCGGCTTCCTCCTTTCCACTTCCAGCACCTTGGTTCCTGGTATCACAGCCGGCAGCCTTTACGCGCAGGGCACAGGCTATGCGCCGGCGACTGCGCCCACGCTCCCGCCCGCGCCGGCCAGCCAAATAAGTTACCTGTTCTACAACTCCGTAAGCGGCTTCTATTACCAACCGGGCGCCGTGGGCGCGACGGCCGGCGACGCCCTGATCGGCGTGGTCACCACCAACGCCTCAGCGGTTATCGCAGTCCACCAAGCGACGCCGCTGTTCGGCGCAGTGAGCGTGGCTTCCAGCGCGGCGGGAAATTGCACAGTTCCGCATCTACTCGGTCGTGTTCCCGTCTGTGCAGTCATTCAAATGACCAGCAGCGGCGCCATCTGGTTTCAAAGCCCGACCAGCTACGATGGCACGAATCTTTATCTAGTGGCTTCCGACGCGGGAGTCACAGGAAAGGTGATCGTATGGTGAACAGAAAAGGATTCGGAATTCAGTCCCGCATGCGGGAAGGATTCAGGGTCTCCAATTTCGAATTTCAAATTGCGCGCCTTCGCAGATCGTTCCTCGAGCTGGCCCCGGCGCTGCCACTCGCCTGCCTATTGTTCTCCGGCTTGCTCAGAGCTCAGATACCCACCGGCACTCCCACCTACAACGTCAACGCCAAGTGGGTCACTGACCGCGGCAGCCAGGTCTACAACGTCAAGGCCTACGGTGCGAAGTGCGATGGAGTGACCGACGACAGTGCAGCATTCACGGCGACGGCAGCTGCGATTCCACCGGGCGGCGGGACGTTCTTTATCCCACCTAGCGCCACTCCTTGCAATCTGGCTTCTGCGCGCTTGGCCATAACTACCAGCAACGTCTTAATTTCCGGCTACGGAGCGACCTTGCTCTGCTCGGTTGCCGATGATTGTGTGACACTGGGTAATTTCCCTGGTACCCCTTGGGTTCTTAATGATTCCATAAGAGGCCTCATAATCGAGCCTGGCGCGGGATCGGTCGGTCACTCGGCTATTCGATACAACACGCAGGGCAGTGTCATCGAGGACGTTAACCTTATCGGAAATGGCAGCTACAGGTTCAATCACGGGATCGAGGACGATGACGACCAAGGGTCAACTGTGAGGCACATCTACCTGAATGGCAACGTCATAAGATGCGATTCGACCTTTTGCGGGTCGGTGATATGGGGACCGGGGCCGTACCAAACGAATGCAGGGATCACCTTTCTCTCGGATTTCAGTTTTTCGCCCGAATGCTCGGGGAACGGCATCGACTGGTGGAATGGAAACGACCTCGAAGTTTCGGGGGGCGTGATTCAAGGTTTTAGTCAGTACGCGATAAGAATTGGCCCGACGCTTGCCGTCACTGACCATATCAGTGAAGTGCATGTTGAGGCGGGAAGCTGTAGCAATCCGCTGGGCAACCTTGGGACAACCGGACTCCTTCTCCAAGGCGTAACAGCCTACAACTTTGGTGGGGCCTTGGGTGCCGGTCTACCGGAATTCCCACAGGCGGGAACGACAGGCGGCTCTTGGTATTCCTACTACATTGTCGGTCACTCCAGTCCGGGCGCTACTCCGCCGATGGCCGCTGGATGGCTAAACAACGGGAATGCGACGGTCAACTCCACGAACAATATCACCGCGACTTGGTACGACTTCGGCGGCACGGGCGCAACCTACGACGTGCTGCGCTACCCGAGCACAAATCCCCGGACGGCTCCTTATGGGACGGGGAGTTGGGCGGTGGCCACGGGCTTGGCGGAATCAAGCGTGTGTACGGGCGGGGTTTGCACTTTCGTGGACACCGTCACCAGCCCGAGTTCATACGCCGTCTTTGGGTTTGGCGGTTGGGCACCCGCAATTTCGATGTGGCCTGGCGCGATTGTCCTTTCCGGTAGCAGTGGTAGCTGTAACTACGCTGGGAGATATTTTGGAGATTCCCAGTGGCAGGGGTCAACCATCACTAACATGTGCGGCGGAAGTCCGGGAACGGTCACTTTCACGCAGGGCCTCGCCGATTTTCAGAGCGATTATGTTGCCCTTGCCCCAGGCTATGTGAACCAGCCGAACTCCAGCCTGCCGACTGGCGCCGGAAACGCTGCGCTCGTGCTCCAAGCGGCACCCTACACAGTCGGGGGTGCGGGACTCAAAGGCGGACTCAATATGAATGCCAGCGGGAGCACAAATCCAGGCGGTGGGCCGACCGATATAATCACGCTTCAGGATTCTAATACCGCCAAGACTTACTCGCACGTAATCCAACGTCCCGCCTACGATGCTGGTGACGCTGCAATTGGCGTGGATGTGGCTGGAGTCGCCGTGAGAGCGCCTGGGGCAATTTCGCAATATATCAATAGCCTGCCCGATAATGCGAGTTGGCTGGAGCGCCTGACTTCAAGCCTCAAGATGTTCATGGTGCCCTTGGGCAGCTTCACGGTAGGCCAAATCAGCCCGTCGTTTATAGCTGGCGGTTATGATGTAGCGACCGGTGGCACGTTGCCTCCGAACACTTCGGAATGCTATCAGGTTACTGCTCTAGACAACTTGGGTGAAAGTGGTCCCGACGCACAGTTCTGTCAGACCACAGCCAACGACGGCAACAGTACCCATCAGGTCCAGATATATTTCCATACGATTCCGGGGGCGACACGAGGATACAACGTTTATGGGCGCGTCAGTGGCGGTGCTAAGGGACTGATGACCCCAACCCCGCTTCCCAACACTTGGTCGAGCACGTACATAACTTGGACCGATACGGGTTCGGTGACTCCGAGCGGGGCGATGCCGCTGAGCAACACGACAGGGCGGATTCAACCGGCACTTTACTCAACGGCAACGAACTGCTCCTCGTCTGCGAGTCCCGCAGTATGCGGTTCCGCAACAGCGGGATCGGTCGTAATCGCGGCCTCGGCAACCTCCGTGGTCGTGGGCACCACGGCGGTGACAGCCAATAGTCAGATTCTGCTCACTGAGGACTCATCCTTGGGGTCGAAGCTGAGCGTTACCTGCAACACGCAGTCTTTGCTCACGCTGGGGTTCCCTAAAGTGACGGCGCGCACGGCTGGGTCAAATTTCACGATAAGCATAGAGGTCGCGCCTACAACTAGTCCTCTGTGCATCAGTTACGCGATTTTCAACTAGGAGGCGGGCGGAAATTCTGAAGAGGGAAACACGGAGTCAAAAGTCGAAAAGCGAAGGCTTTCAACTCCTCAACTTTTCAACTCCTCGACCCTTCACTTCCCTAGTCGAAAAATGTGTACACCTCGGGCACCATCGCGTTCATCTACATCTGCATGGCGAACTCGAACTAGGAAAAGGAAGGAATCCACCACGGCGCGAACGCCTCCCCGTAGCGCCAACGATTAGCCTTTCGGCGCGCCCTGCACCCTGTGGCGTGCCTGGATATTGTGAGGCTGATTGAAGCTCCAGTGTTGGAGTACGGGAAACTCACGGTTGCCTGATTCTTGAATCCATTGAATCTGCAAGGTGTCGTAGGTCTTTGGCTATATCCCCCATATATGTGAGGTACCCTGGAACTTCCGGATCCTCAAGAAGAGAGTCGATGAAGCTGTTTCGCGAACTCGGTCCTAGCCTGGTTATCAGTTCCTCACGGTAAGCCTTGATGGCAGGTAAATACTTCTGCCGGAATTCACGCGTTTTGATTTGGTTCCAGTATTTCGCACCGCGGGTTCCCTGTTTTTGATCACCCTCCAATGTCTCCATGTACGCTTGGTATCCCTCGTTATAAAAAGCCGCGAGATCATCCGCTGTCTGCCGCGAAAGCATTATCAAATCTTTCGACGGACATTTGCTGATGTCCCGGCAACGCAGGCCGATGTCTTCCTCTTCCGATATGTGTCCTTGGGGAATGATTTCCCTTTGACCAATTGCCTCTGCGGGTGTTTGCCTGTATTGTCCCGGGTATTTCCAGGCGGGGTATCTGAAAATAGGCTTGGGGCTAGTGGGTAACGGAAGGTTCCACCTGCCAGACTCAAGAATGTTTTTGCCGATAGCGTGCACTCCCGACTCATTAATCCACACCACATGAGTATCAGTATAAAATATTCCTGCAACAGAAACATGGGATGGAGACAAGAATATAAGCTGAAATACCGGATTTCCGTCTTGGTTGACAACCTCTACGGCACGCGAAGTTGAATTGTGATCCCACCCTTGCGGAGATGCAGTAATATCAAATTGGTTACATTTAATATTTAGTCCACCTGGAACTCCTGCAATAAATAACGTGGTATCAACGCAGAGTTTACTGCCCTTTATGTAGAGCGCCATGGGAACCGTGGGTCTTATTGTAGCAAGCGGATTTATTGGATGTTCTTTAAGGATGGAAACATCATACAGATAGTTATTGCTGCCCGCAGATAGCTGGACTCTTGTAAAGGTCTCGGAAAGTTCTGGCGTTTCTAGCGTCGGAGGTTCCTTTGATGTATGTGATTTTGGCGGTTCCTGTGGTGCTGGCCTTGGCTGAACTGAAGGCTTTTCCGGTTGCGGCTTATTTGGTTCATTGTGAATTTCTGTAATCGAAGTACTTTTGCTCAGAGCCTCCGAGATCGCCTTAGTCACGATTTGACGAAGCTCTTCATTTGTCGGAAACCTTGGAATCTTTTTCTTGACTAATATTCCCACACCATATAAAGAAACGGTTGTGACCGCAAAAAGCAGTAAGTACGCAGCAACTTGGTGAAGCGTTGTTTCTCCTTCCACTACCTTGGCGCGGTGAAAAGCCAGCAAGATGCAACAACCGCATACCACCAAAATGGGGGTAAAGAAAAACATTCCCAAAAGACCCCCCAAAGTCCCAACCGGAGCAAGGAATAATGGCTGCTCGATGAAATCCAATAGTCGCTGTGAAAGCGGTTTCTTTTTGTTCTGATGTGTTGATTCCAGGGCGGGAGATTGTTCTCTAGGTTGGCGCTTAGACAGCGTGTTAAGTTCCTCCTTTTTCCATCCCTTTCTGTGGCCCTTGCCCATAACAGGGGCATGGTATCATAATTGGTCAGGTAAGTATTTGACGCCCCAGGAAGGGCTGCGGGCAGTTTGGCAGGCCTCCCGGTGTGAGGAGTTTGAAGGTTTTCAGCACGGGCGTTCTTTCCCGGAAGAGTTGTTCCATGTCGGGCGTCGTGGAAGAAACACGGCGAGGTGAGCGAGTTAACCTATCTATCGCCGTGCAGACCCGACGCGGGAGGATAAATCAATGTTTCATCTGCGCACTCCGTCTTTTTACGTAGCCATGGCGATATGCCTGGCAAGCTGTGCTTGGAGCTCTATCTCTGAGGCGCGGGGCGACCAGGCTCTGCGCGCCGGCCAGGCCAATCCCTTTACCGTGGAAGGCAAGGTCAATACCCTCGGCCAGAATAAACTCACTCTGAACACTGAAGAAAACATGATCTTCCACGTGCGCTACGATGACAAGACCGAGTTCAAGAGTGACGACGGCAGCCTCGCCAGCAGCAAGGATTTGCGCGTCGGTTTAAGGATCAGGGTGGAGGGCGATCTTACTGAAAGCGGTGAGATTGTTGCGCAAAGGATTAAATTGCTGAAGACACCGCCCAAGAAGTAAGTCGCGTGACACTCAGTGCGGGAGGCCGAGCTCTTCTGCGTGGTGGTCAAGAGCTACGTTAATTTCATGCAGCAAATCCTTGCGCAGGCGTTTGGTCTTCGCGGTCTCCGCAGAGAGATTCAGGGAAAGAAACGCGAAGCGAGTTCGATGGCGCAGCAGCCAAGCGTAGCGCCAGAGGTATAGGCCCGAGAGAGGAAGGGTGGGTGCGTAGTACCCCGCCGCGCGCCGACCCCAAAAGTGGGCGACCAGGAAAACCTGGACCGCATAACACCCCAATACCACCAAGCCGCGCGCCAGCCATTCCAGGATTCTGTCCCGGTGGCTTTCCTTCTTAAGTAATCCCGTCAAATAAAGGAGCGAGATTGCCATGAGATGATTGAGCAGGCCGTAAAAGGCGACGGCAAACCCTGCCACACTTTCAAGCCAGCCTATGCCTCGGCGCACCGGCCGGTTCAACCAGGCGCCAGCCTCTTCGAGTTCGAGGCGATGCAGCGAGCCAAGTCGACGGGCCTCGCGCCATGCCTCCGCTGACTCACGCAACGAAACCAGCAGGCCCGGATGCAAGTAATTCATCTGCTCCGCCCATTCGACCACAAACCGGCTCAGTTCAAACCCATCTTCCTTCTGTTTCCCTGCCGGGTGCGCCGCGCGTTCTTCCTGAAAGTCATCGCGTAGTGCCTGTTCCAGGTCGCCCAGGAATTCCGCCAGATCCGCGGGCTGGAGCCGGAAGGGGTTCTCCTGACATCTTCTTTCCAAAAGCTTGGCAAGTTCTTGTACCTGATCGTGCGGAGTGCCGCCAGCGCGAGAAATGTAATCTTGTGCAGTCTCCGGTTGATCTATGTCGATCAGTAACTCTCTGGCATGTGTGTGTCCCACCGGTAGGAAGAGGTGAACCGGGAACAACATGAGTCCTAGGCCGCCGGCATGGCGACACTCCGCTTCCACAGCTATGGAGGCGGCAGCGGAGGTGAGCCTGCTCTCCCCAGCAGGATGCGCTGGGCCGGGCTCAACGAAGGTCACGAGGGCTGCCTTCTCCGCCAGGACGGCACAGCACTTTTCCAGAGCCGACTGCCGGTCTTCGGGGAGGAAGCTAATCATGCCCAAGCCTCGCGCTATGAGAGGCTGGAGCAGACCGTGGATTAATCTCGCGGGGATGACGCACCGCACATAACGCTCGAACCCCGCCGCCAGAATGAGGGCGTCGAGAAAGCTTTCCGGGTGGCAAACCACCAGGAGGGTTGGATCCGGCCTCTTCAACCGCTCCTCATGGAGCACACGGATTTTGCGAAAGGTGAGGGCAAACCACAGCCGGATTACTCCCCGCCAGAACCTGTAAACTACAGGCTTGGTTGGAGCCGGAATCGGAGGAGGAGTGTCTGGTGGCATAGAACCTTCCATCCTAACTGCTCTCAGACGAACTTCTCTCGCAGGTTGCCGAAGCAAGCCATTCCCGTGTCATGGCAAGAATCATACCCCCACACCATTTTCCCGCAATCTTCTGATCCGTTAACGGCGGCGCCGCCCACGTCGTAAGGAAGACTGAGTCGGCATGGCATTGCTCTCCCATCCTTCCACGATCCCCAGTGGGCGCGTGATGGTATTAAACAGACCGTACACCTTCTGAATTTTATTCGCATCCTTATCAACCAGGTGCAGGCGGAAATACGGGACATTGCCTGTCTGCACAACGCGAATGGGAAAGTACCCTTGCAGCCCGCTTTCAACGTAGGCCGTGACGTACCGGTGATTCTTGACCCACCAGGTGAAGACCCGAATGCGGGTGAAATCCACATCCTGGTTGCCCACACGGTCGGCAGCAAGATATTGAGGCACTTGACGGTCCTCGTCGGGCACAGTGTTGAGCACTAGCCAAGCCACCATGTTGGAGCCCTGGGCATAAGCGCCCAGAGGCTCTGGTATATCGAGTGAAACAAATCGGCCCAGAACCCAACCCGCATGCGTGCCAGCCCGCACAAGATACCATGCTTCCTTGACCGGGGGTGAGGAAGGCTGATCAAGTTGGGAGGGCCTTTCCACGATCTTCCGCCCGAACACCTCCAGTTTCTGGTTATTAGGAAGTTGAGCCAAGGGTGCTGAGTCGCGGGAGGGTTCGAACCTCAGATTGATCGACTGGGGCGTGTGACCCTCAGCCAGGACGGGAAGACTCTCCATGTCTTTCAGCAGCTTCTGCGAGGCTTCGTAGGTCTGTGAGTCCAGTAGATCCTTGCATTCTACCCAACCGGTGTGGCCGTCCGCCAGCTTGACTTTTGCCCAGTTGCGCGTGCGCAGAAGCACTTGCACTTGGTCGCCTGCCTTCACGGATTCGACGGCGAGGCGAATCTCTGCGGGGGTATCCACCACCTCCAGCGAGGTGGGTAGGACATACGCCACCTCCGTGGGAGAGCCATGCTTGCGCCGGGAGGAATAATAATAGGTTGCGAAGATCCCGGCGGCAATCAGTATAAGGAGGGCAAGTAACTTGAATCGGATACGAACTCTCCCTGGATTCATGATTCAATCATCACGCAGGCGCGCCTGGCCATTGACTCGTGACCACCCTTTCCGGGCCGGACTGCAACCGCTGGCTCGGAATCCGAAAAGTACTTGAAATCTTGACGCTCATTCTACACTATTTCGGGTGCCAGATGAGAATGACTGCGCTCCAGGAGGGCCACGAGTCGCGCCTCGTAGTTGG
>Ga0181536_10007024_pt1 | contig 11153 bp, 15 predicted proteins | sample PEATcosm2014_Bin_41_FD_121105 | JGI IMG/M metagenome (GOLD analysis project Ga0181536, IMG submission 121105) | Peatland microbial communities from MTU Mesocosm Facility, Houghton, MI, USA - PEATcosm2014_Bin17_60_metaG | ecosystem: Environmental > Terrestrial > Soil > Wetlands > Peat | place...
ATTCCTTCTCGGTGTTGTTGGCCTCGCGGCCGGCCAGCACCAGGCTGGCAGCCATGCGCTTGACGTCCCATTCCCAAGGCCCACGAATCGTCTCGTCAAAGTCGTCAATGCCGAAGATAAGCCGTCCGTCTGGCCCCTCAAAGGCCCCCAGGTTTTGAACGTGCGCATCGCCACAAAGCTGCGCATAAATGCCGCTGCTTGGGAGCATCGAGAGATCGGAAGCCATGATGAGAACAGCGCCCCTATAGAACCCAAAGGGCGAAGCGGCCATACGCGCGGCCTTGATAGGTAGCAGGTTGGCGAGGCGCCCGCGCTCAGACGCCCGCAGCAACTCCAGGATGGACATCTTTCGGTGCTTGGGGTCCCAGTCTGCGTGGCTGACCCGGCCGACTTTTTGGCGTAACGACTGGCCGTATTTCCGTCGCTCTTCGCGAGCTGCCATCCTGCGAGCGCGGTCGCGCATAGGAGAGAACAGGATACCCCAAATGACGAGGAAGAAAGGGTGCGAAACGAGAGCCTGACACGCGGGCAGCGGCTTCGTACTCAACAGCGATAACATCACACAAGTCTGTCGTAAAGATCGCAATTCCACACTGTCGAGGGAGGTGGAGTGTGGCTGCTGCGAAAGCGATGGATCTAAACCGCAATTTCCGGCGACGCGCCGAGGCCGCTGAAGTAGATCAGGCGAGTCGGTTCAGTTGTCGGAGTTCCAACGTTCCACTGACAGTCCGGACCTGCAGGAACGAAATTGGGTTCACTGCAGTTCAGATCGGTAGAAATGGCGACGCTCGAACAAGGAAACGGGCAGTTCAAATACCCGAGTCTCACTTCCTTCGAATACGAAGTCCTTCCCGCACTCTGGCACCGGACAGGTGGCGCTGAGCCTATCCTTATTGTGGGTGCCTCCAGTGGTTCTCCGCTGAACGACAACCCAAGCCCCACAGCTGGGACATGTCACGCACGAGCACACAATCCGATCCGCCACTCGACAATTATAGGGCGACCAAGAGCGGGCTGGCAGCCCAGGCCTCGGTTGTCGTTTCCCGAGGGAACCTGGCACATACTCGGCTCACAGGACTCGGATGAGAGCCAGCAAATTGAGACCCTTCCCGACAAGTCGACCTTGCTCACTTTGAGGGAGAGCAACCCGCAACGCGGCCGCTCTCCGGTCTCCGCGGTGGATCAACTCCGCGACTCTTATTGCGACGAGCTGGCTTTCTGATTCTTAACCTGCAGATTATTCACGACCTGTGTCACGTTGGGCACTCCAGTTGCCACCTTCTCGGCGAGTGCGCGCTTGTTTTCCGAGTTCACTTCTCCGGTTAGCGTGACTACGCCGTTCTTCACTTCGTATTTCACGCTCTTGTGCAACTTGTTCTGGATCAGCGCAGCGTCCAGATTCTTCTCGATGCCTTGGTCCAGGTCGGAGTTCACGGCCTTTGCTTCTTTTTCTGCGCCCACGGGAATCACGGCAATTTGATCTGCGACAACCTGGACGCCCGCCAGAGACTTTGCAAGCGATTCCGCTTGTGACTTGTCGTTCTCGCTGGCGACTTGTCCCCCGAGGGTCACGATGCCCTTGTCGCGATCCTGACTGACGGTGACGTCTTTGAAGCCTGCTTGATCGAGCGATTTGCGAATACTGTCGGAAACATCAGGTGACTTCGTGGCGGTCTGCGAGCATCCGGCCAGAATCCCGAGAGCGAGCAGCGCCAACATGGCAAATGACAATCTGAGCTTTTTCATATTCCTCCTTATTATGAATTCGAGATGGAATCTCAAACCGGCGATGAAGGCGCGGCTAGCGAGTGTTGCCTTTGTATCCGGCGTGTTCACCCCAGCAGCCTTGAAACTAAAATCACTTTCACGTTGATCAGGACGGCTCGAGGTGAATCGAACCGTCCTGAGCCCTCCATTTCACCAGTTCCAAATCCACCGCAGCCTAAGCGTGTTTCTTCTGCGGTTGATCGTGTTTTTCCGGTTCCGACTGCGGAACTTTGGGCTGTGCGATCGGGACCACCGGTTTCTGTTGCACTGGCTGATTCGGCTGGATTACCGGTTTCTGCTCCGGAGGAGCGGGCTTCTGCGGATCGCTATGTTGCGGATTACGATTTTCTTGATCTGACATTCTATTTCTCCTTTGCTGGTACTGCTGTTGTTGGTAATTGGGGAGTTGTTGCAATCCTATTGACGCTGATTCGAACGTTTACCAGGGGCAGCCGCGCGGGCTCTGCCCTGCAAGTAGCACGATCTCCATAAACGTCTCCTCCGCCGTCATGCGTCAAACGAAGGCGAAGAAGTCGATCCGCATCCGTGCAATTGTGCGATCGCGGGTAACAACTGGCTGGCTAGACGATCCTTGGCTATGAAGACGTCAACGAGGTTCAGAGTCTGCTCTGGGACATCCACTGCTCCGGTGAGCAAGATGATTGGCGCCTGCGGCTTGAGCCGCCTCATTGCGATTGCAACCTCTTGCCCGTTCATTTCGGGCATGAAGTAATCCAGGATTACAACGTCAACCGAGTGCTTGGAGGCCAGTTCCAATCCCTTGCCACCGCTTGCAGCGGTCAGAACGGTATAGCCGAAACTTTCGAGAAACGATTTCTCGCATTCCAGCACCTCCTCGTCATCGTCGATGCAAAGGACGACTGCGCTTTGAAGTGCCTGAGAAACCGCCGTGGGCATGGTTCACCTTCAAAACAATTTTCAACACTTCGGCTCAGGAAACTGTTCAAAATTGCTCAACCGCGCTCTTTGCAAACCCTACCTCCTGTGCTCATTTGCGAGCACACACATGTGAATCTCATCCAACGTTTACGGGAGAACTGCTTCGCGTGGGATAAGAGAACAAACGATGGGACTGTACCGCCGCTTGAACACGCAGAGTCCCTGAATGACAAACGGCGGCAATCCCAAGTCTACAAGTTCTACTTCTGCTCGTGCTCTTTCTCTCTGGCCTCAGCTTTTGCGCCGCGAACTTCCGCAAGAAACGGCTGGGCTTCGGCTGGAACCGGCACTTCGCCCAACAGCAACGCCCGCGTTGTGACGTCTCCGTACATCGCGTGCCGGGAATCACTGTCTTGGCGGAGCGATGCACCTGTTAGCGTGAGTCCGGCGAACGCACCCTTGGCACGGGAGTAGGTCAGGATCTCCGTATCCATCTTCCAATCAGTACCGGCTGTGGCATGCCGTCCAACTGGACCCGCTGCTGCGGAAGCGTCCCCTCCAACCTGGAAATTACTCTCGAGCAGCCTTTGCATCGCTTTGTCATTCTGAAAGATCATTACTACGTCCACAGCTTCCACACCGATCTGCAGGCCCCAGCTTCCGCCCGAAATCGTGATGAATGCCGGCGCGCTCCAGCCACTCGCCGTGCGGCAGGTGGCTACGCCTTTGCCTCCTTCAGCTCCGAAGACAAAACCGCCTTTGACCATGTGCGGTACAACCGCCACGCACTTTGCATGCTCCAGCACTTCTTCCGGGATTCCCTTGTCCGGCATCCCCATAATTTCGTGCATCACACTGGTGGCGTTGTTCAGCCGTTCGGTGGCATCTTCCCGCGCCGAGCCCGCCCAGCACAACGTGCCAAGACCCAACATCGCAAGTACGAACATTACTTTTTTCAATGGAATCCTCGTTTCTGTTGCCTCTGCGCCGCAGCTCTTGCTTGCTTAGTGCTGTGTGTACAGTCGCACACAATTCCAGGTAGAAATTCTGGCGCACCAGGTCGATTCCGACCTTAGCAACTCAGGATTCAAAAGGTCTGAGCAATAAAGCTCACTTGCCAGGTACTGTCGAAAGCTTGTCGGGGAAAAATTCAGCCTGTCCTACACGAGTTCCAGTGTGAATCGTGCGCCGCTTTTCGGGATGAGGCCGAGGCCCAATTCAGAGGTGGCGGCAATCAGCGCTTTGCGGAGGCCAAGGAAAAGTATAAAAACCAGCGTGCCTCGATCCTTGGTTGTGGGGGTTTCTACGCCACCGATCTAGGGCCAGACGTGCCCTGGCACATTACCGGCTACTATCCGGTTAGGCGTAAACTATCCGATATTGTTGAGAATCTGTAATGCGAGGAGAGTCTGAGACATGGCCGGAACACACAAAATCACCGAGCTGGTAGGAACATCGCCCGTAAGCTTTGCTGAAGCGACGAAGGCCGCTGTCGCCGAAGCGGCGAACACAATCCGCCACATGGAGTGGTTTGAGGTCGCGGAAGAGAGCGGCAGGATTAAAGACGGCAAAGTCGAGGAGTTTCAGGTCAGGTTGAAAATCGGGTTCAAGATTGAGCGGTAAATCGTGGCTGTCGCGGCCGCGCTAGGCATGGGCTATCGAGAACGCTTCGGCCATGCCCGCGAAAGTCTGTCCTTAAGCCCGCAGGAAGTCTGCCACAGTGAACCGTAAAGAATTTAGCTTCTACTCAACTCTTGGCTTTGGGACGAGTTCCACCGGCATGTGGCTCAGCTTGGCATAAATGCGGCTCCGTCGCAGCAGAGGCCACCAATCGTAAAGATAGATCTGCATCGGTCGCCACATGGCGACCCATCCGGCAATCGTAAGGCTCTCCCGCACGACGGCAGCCCAAGTGCCCGCCTCATGACCTAACAACATCTTGCTGAGAATTAGACATGCAGCCAAGAACAGCAGCCCGATAAAAAGACTGGTGCGTCCTTGTCTCAGGAGCCGCTTGAACTCCAAGTCAGTAATTTGGGCACGGTGAGCAAAGTGGTTGTGGACGGCCGTCCTGATCAGTTCTTTGGGGTCTTCGGCCGGCCACTGGTCCAAGTAAATGCGCAATTTGAGCGGAGCGTTAGGGGAGAATTCTTGGGCCCAGCTTACGATGAATTCTTCCGCGTCGTCGTCGAGATCCTTTTCAATGAACGGAGAAGGGTCCATCGAATTGAAGAGCTGGTTCATGTCGCGCAGTTTCACACTTATGGTGTGCGGATGCCCCCGGTCCGTTGCGGCAGTGTGCAGGAATGAAAAATGCATACGAAGATCTCTACTATCTTCGGTCTACCATAGGAAGACAATCATTACCGCAGTTAACTGCACAGAAGTTGAACACGAACACCGATGCCCGGCTGGAGATGTCTATTCCAGCGACGCTTTGCCACATTCGGCGGACTCGCCGATGGCGCGAAGGCCCGTCATCGAATCAATGTGGATGCGGAAGAAGAGCGGAGTAATCAAGTCCTCGCCCAGTCTTAGCTGACGCTCACCCAATGCGTTTTGCCACCACCGGTAGCGCTTCCCTAACAGCCTCCGCGCATGTTCCCGCTCCGCGGTATATTGGGGCTCGGGCAATTCCTGGTAGCGACCATTGGCAATCACGCTCATCCACTGAGACTGGCTCGTGATTTCGTCAACTTCCAGACAGACTTTGGGATTTGCTCGCATCCATTCGGTCTTTTGCCCGAAGGTTGAGAGGACGTAAATATAGTCAGGCTCGTACACAAAATATATCGGCACCAAGTACGGCTGGTTATCGAACGAGCAGCCGAGTCTTCCGAGCGAAGCGCTTGCCAGAAATGCGCCACACTCTTTCTGGGTCATTTCATTGATTTCCATAGTCCCACTCCCATTCTATCCGACTGGCATTTACATCGCTCCGGGTTCGCAATTGAGCAGACTTCCTGAACCTGGCTCGTGATGACCTATTCCAGCGAAGCCACTCAAATATGAACTGCGAGCACAGGACAAGATCCTAGCTGTATTACCCGGTAAGTTGTGGAACCGAAGATTGCTGTGTCCAACGCACCGCGGCCCCGCGCCCCCATGATCACCAGATCAATTTGTGCTTCAAGTGCGAGCTGAATGATCTGCTGGTATGGCATGCCGATTTCTACCGACACCTTAACGATGCACCCCTTGCGCGTTTTGGGCACGATGGATTCCTCAAGCTGTTTTGCCATTTTCTCAGTTGCGCTTTCAAGGTCTGCCGAGCTCGGCACATCTTCCAGCACGTGCAGCAGCGTAAGTTCCGCGCCGTACTCCTTGGCCATCGAGACCGCGTACTCTGTAGCGCGATGAGCATGTTCTGAAAAATCCGTACAAAGAAGCATCTTTCTTAGGTGGACGGGCTCTGGGTCGTGCACGTAGCTTATGACATGATGTGCAGGCTTTCGTACCGCTAAGACCGGGCACCGTGCCCGTCGCAGTATGCTCTCCGTCACGGACCCCAGCATCAGCCGATCAATTCCTCGCAACCCGTGAGTTCCCATCACGATCAGATTCACTGCCTGCGCTTCGGCCAGAGAGAGGATCAGATCTGTCGCCCAGCCATCCTGCACGAAGCATTGAGGCCGAATCTCGGTCCGCGCGTGGCGTGTCACAAATTGCTGGAGCTTCTCCTCAGCGTCGGCACGGAGTTGCCGACAACCCTTTTCATAAGATTCTGTATTACTGCCATAAGCTGCGAAACTGCCATGAAGAGGATACAAAACGTGCTGCAAGAACAACTTCGCTTTGTAGTGCCATGCTATTGACTGCGCGTACTCGTATGCGTTAACTGAAAACTCTGAAAAATCGACGGGGCAAAGAATCGACGTAATTTGCGGCATACGGCAGCACCTCAAATGATCTCGTCAGCTTCAAAAGTCGTATCTTCCACCCTTACGAAATCGCCCTGACTTGATGGTCGCTAGCCAGCTGATCTTCGCGGGAAGGCCCCCGCGGTTTTGCTGCTGACACTCTGTGTTGTGTTCCGTGAAGACCGGCTTTTCTTTCCCGTGACTGGCAGTCTAGATACCCCCTATCTGCATTGCGCACTACGCGGCTTTGACTGCATCCGGAATATTCTTGCCAGGGCGTGCCTTCGGCAGCACTACTTCAAGCGTCCCGTTTTGCACTGTAGCTATTACTTCATCCGGATCGATCTCTTGCGAGAGATCAAGCATCCGAACGACCTCAAAGGAACTTGTCTCACTGTGAGCCTTCCGCTTTTCGTGATCACGAATCTGTTCCCGCTTTCCGGTGATGATGAGACGATGAGGCGCAACTCGCACTTCAATGTCCTTGTCGCTGAGACCCGGCACCTCAGCGCGGACGATCACTTGATCGTCAGCTTCGGTGATCTCCACCGGCATCGCGTTCAGCAACTCGGACTCTGCACGGAACCAATCTTCCAAATCCTGGCCATCCTGACGTCCGCGGCTCTCGAACAATTCGTAAGCACGGCGGGCAAGGGTGTCGTATACCTGTTGCATCCGCTGAGAAAATGGGGCACCGCTCATTAACTTAAGGACTGCAGGGTGTTTTGCGCTTTGAGATTTCGACGTGGGTTCAGTGGTCATTGTCTTCGCTCCTTTTCAAAGAAATATTTCTAAGTCTGGTCATACCCAATCGCGTCGCGGCGAATAGAGCCCTTTAGGCCGCCGCGCCGCTACGCTGACATTGTTGGTCAGAACGTTGTGGGTGCGTTACTCGGTCGATGATCGGCACCAGCCGTTCCGGCAGTTCGCTCTTCATCACATACTCATCCACCAACCACAGAATTCGCTCCGGCATCTCGGAGTACGCTGATAGCAGGATGATCGGCAGGCTGGGAAACCGTCGCTTGATATGGCAGGCTACGGCCTCCGCGTCCATGCCTTCGTGTTTGTACTCTAGTAGGACCGCGGAGGCGGACGTCTCCTCTAACATCTTCATCGCGGTGGAGCCGCTCGACGCGGTTTTGACGCAATAACCACGAGATTCTAAAGTCGCTTTGCGAAACTCGAGCGCTTGTGGACGGTCGTCGATGCACAGCACAATGGGGGAGTCCATGGCCACCATCTCCGCTGGATATCTGAATTTGGCTCGACGTTGCTGACGGGAATAAGACGCGAGAGACAACAAACCCAGATGACCTGAGCGAGTGGAGATACACTTCAACCATCACAAATTTAAGCAAGCACAGAACGTCTGTCTGGTCAAAATTGAACACCGCAATAATGTCAGACGGGCATTGCTCGCCGCCGCGCCCGTGTCGGGACCTCTCAATAGAACAGCAACGAGAGCGTTCTCCGGTAGCGTTGACTTGAAGATGTTCGGCAGCCTAGGCACCAACGCCCAACACGACGAAACACACAGCTGCCGATGTGAAGAAGGCACTCTCCAGCGATCCGAAGGACAGCGATGCTCTGGTGCTGGTCTGATCCAACGCCGGTAGCACCTTCCGTGTCTTGCATCCCACGCAAGGCTAGGTGCGAACGTCCAGTTTGAGGCGCGGGTATCCGCTCGCGCCTCAGCTTTCTTCCCACGCTGCTCTGGAGGGATTCGGAGCGGCAACCAAGACCTCTTTCAGCGATTTGCTATGGTCGGAGGGAGCCGTTCCGGTTGACCCAGCCGCCTCTAAAGAAGCGATGATGCACCATGCTTTGGGCAAGCAGAAAAAAGATCACTGCTAAGACGATTACAAAGATAATCTTTCCAATTCCGAACGAGGGTGGTTTTTCTTGCACAGGGGTCTTATTCAGATCAGTTGTCATCAGAGTTGCGTCTCCGCCCGGTCAGTGCCTGCCATGGGACCGCCATTCTTATGATCGGTCATTTCCCGTGTCGCCGTTCAAACTGTATCGTTCCCCCAGGCGGCGTTCAGAGGTCAGCTTGCAGCCCCTATGATTAGGCTGTGGTTCGTTCTGAGCCAGACTTGACATGGAGGCCGTACGGGAAATCGCCGATGCCGTCAAAGAGAGATCAATGAGCGGCCAGGAGGCATCTCCGTGTTCATCGTGTAACGGCAAGAAAGAGGAGTCTGTACCATTTTGAACACCTACACGCGAATCTCTGAGGAGTGCGCTGGCTGTACCTCGCGTGCTTCGTCCTGATTTTTCCCTTGCGGCTTCAAAGTTCCAGGCGAGGGGCCCGGAAACTCCTTACGCAAACTGCATGGGATTGGCTGACGCGAGAGTGTGCACTCTTGCTCAGAACAGCGCCTACACCGCTGCTAAGGTCGAATCACAGAGAATCCGGAGGGCAAAGACAATGTTACAGAATGCGAACCATTTCAAAGGCCTTGTGATTCAGGCCAGGGATGGAGAGATTGGAACGGTAGATCAACTGTATTTTGACGACGAGTCTTGGGCCATCCGCTACCTCACCGTCGAAACCGGCGGCTGGCTTGGCGGCCGGCGAGTGCTGATCTCGCCAATTTCCGTCGTCCACACCGACTGGCAAGCCAAACGATTGGATGTATCGCTAACGAAAAAGCAAGTGGAGCATAGCCCCGATATCGATACGCACAAACCCGTCTCGCGGCAGCACGAGGCAGCGTACCTCGGGTATTACGGATATCCCAATTACTGGGGCGGAACCTTTTTGTGGGGACCGGGCTATTACCCGTCGGGATTGGCTACTGAAGTCGCTGTTTCGAAAGAGACCCAAGCGTTGGAAAGAATCCAGAAAGAGTCGGCGGATTCACATCTGCGCAGTACTGCAGCCGTGACTGGCTATCACATCGAGGCTATGGATGGCGAAATCGGCCATGTGGCAGGATTTTTCATGGACGATGAGACCTGGGCTATTCGCTACATTGAGGTGGCAACGCGCAATTGGTGGCCGGGCAAGAAGGTACTGGTTTCACCCGCGTGGATTCAAAAGGTAAGTTGGGTGGATTCCAGGGTTTATGTCGGCCTCTACCGGGATGCGATCCAGACGGCACCCCTCTTCGTCGATTCCGTGCCGCTCACTCGTGAATATGAAGACCGGCTCTACCGTCATTATGGCCGGCCCCCTTATTGGGTGCACGAAGATGAACACAAGCCTGTTTTCTCCCTAAGCGGCGCTTAAGTAGGGCATGGGCATCCGTAAAACGGCTGCCCATGATTTTCGCTTGTAGCGCAGCGTCCCATCGCAACTTTGAACGTTCCTTCTGGAGACCAGCATGATGAACAATACCGAACACCTGCATCCGATGGGCGAGACTCATCATAGCCATGGCCAGACTCCTTACTGGAGGCGTGCGCATCATGATTGGCGCTTCTGGTTCGGCCTTATCGCCATTCTTGTGGCCATCGCTGTCTACGTCGGAACCAATGACTTGTCGATGGTTCCTTCTGGCCGTCAGAAGCAGATGCCGGCTGGTAGCCGAGTTCCATGAACTTCGTAAACGAGACGTTTGAGCTTGGCAACTGCGCCTTAGACGCTCATGCGCTCATGGTGCATAACGGCTTAGCGGCAATGTATGAGCGTAAGAAACATCCTTGATCAAACAATTAGGTAGGAGATCAGCATGCAGATCCAAGTCAATACAGACCATACAATCGAAGGTCACGAGGCGCTGGCCGCTCGGATCAGGGGCGTCGTGGGGAGTGCCCTGAGCCGAATGAGCGATCACATCACGCGGGTGGAAGTCCACCTGACCGACGAACGTGGCCCTAAGAGCGGCAAGAACGACAAACGTTGCATGATGGAGGCGCGCCTCGAAGGCCGCCAGCCCATCGCGGTCACCGACGAAGCGGCGACTCTGGACCTGGCCGTCGACGGCGCCGCAGATAAATTAGCTAAGTTGATCGAGCATACCCTCGGCAAATTGCACGATCAACGGACGCACAGGACTGAGTCACTTCGTCAGGAGCCGACATTCTCAGATCAGTCATGATCGACACCACCTTAAGCCTGGCTGTCGACGACAGGGAAGGAGCATTGAACCAAGCCCTTCTGTATCCTCTGCGGTTCGAACCGATCTATCAGTATCGGCTGTGGGGCGGACGGCATTTAGCCAACTTTCTCACGGCACCGCTGCCGAGCGGCCCCATCGGGGAGGCTTGGCTATTCAGCGACCGCAATGACCATCAGAGCCGCGTCGCCGATGGACCCCTCAAGGGACAGACCATCGGTCAATTGCTTGAGCAGTTTCCACGGCAATTACTGGGAAAGCTGGCGGGACGTTTCTGCCGATTCCCACTGTTGCTAAAGTTTCTCGATGCACATGAAATGCTCTCGGTCCAAGTGCATCCCACGAACGCAAATAGGAATCTTTTGCCACCGGGCGATACGGCAAAGACCGAAGCATGGGTCGTGCTGGAAGCCGCGACACAAAGCCGCATCTATGCGGGCCTGAAGCCAGGTACAACTGCTGTCGATCTGGGGAAGGCACTCGCGAACGGCACGGTGGCGGACCACCTCGCATGGCTAACTCCGAAGCTCGGCGATGCTGTTTTCCTACGGGCTGGGAC
>Ga0181536_10007025_pt1 | contig 11150 bp, 12 predicted proteins | sample PEATcosm2014_Bin_41_FD_121105 | JGI IMG/M metagenome (GOLD analysis project Ga0181536, IMG submission 121105) | Peatland microbial communities from MTU Mesocosm Facility, Houghton, MI, USA - PEATcosm2014_Bin17_60_metaG | ecosystem: Environmental > Terrestrial > Soil > Wetlands > Peat | place...
ACCACTCAGCCGCCGCCGTCATCGCCATGATCTACCTCTGCTGCGGCGGGATCACGATCGAGCTGCCGACCGAACGGGTGCTCCCGGTCGCGAAATGATCCACGGAAACCCGAGTAGAACCAGTATTCGCGTAGGCGACGAACGTCTTCGTGGGGCCCGATTGGCACGGTACAACAACGGTGAGGTCAGTGAGGGTGAAGGGCTTTACCGCCTTGGTGTAACCCCTCTTGGCCAGCGCGTGAATGTCGGTCCCGTATGCCGCTCGTGCGACTCCAGTGGTTACCAGGTCAACTTTGGAGAAGTCGTTGAGAGTCCAGGCCCTGTTGGTGTCGGCGAACCACGTCTTCACAGCGTTTATTGCTTGCTGCTGGTTGATTGGTTCGTTGGAACTCGCCGCCGAAGCCGAGGAGATCGTCAGTGACACGCAGCTGAGCGTCGTAACCAGGCTCAGCGACACTCCGCCGAGCACATGTGCACTGCGAATCCTGCTTCCTCGCGGACCAATTCGCCAACGATCTGGTGGTGCTGCGATGCCGCCCAACGCTCTCAACCTCCCCTGGGGTTTGCCCCGCCAAGTATGCCTGAGAATACGGCACTTGTCACTCACGTGGTGTCATAAGAGGAACCCTTTTTGGTGCACATTGGTTGCAATAAAGGTTCGGCCTTCCCCCCGTCAGCCGGACACATTGCTATGCGGCTTGAAGTTGACGGCTGACGAAGCGTAGCTCCCACTCGATCGGCGACACGTTGCCGATCGACGCGTGCCGGCGCACGACGTTGTGGTGGTTGATCCAGGCGATGATCGCCCGACGGGCGCCGCCCCTGGTGGCGAAGCGGTAGCGGGAGACGAGCTCTCGCTTGAGGGTGGCCCAGAAAGACTCGGCGACGGCGTTGTCCTGGCTCGATCCGATCCGCCCGACGGACTGGGCGATGCCGTGGCGCTCGCAGAACTCCCGGAACTCCCTGCCGAGGTACTGGCTCCCGCGGTCGTGATGGAACACCATGCCCTCGACCAGGCCTCCCGGTCGTGATGGCCACGTCCATCGCCGAGATCACCAGTGCGGTGGGCATCCGCTCGTCCATGGCGTAGCCGACGACCCGGCGGCTGCCCAGGTCGAGCACGCCGGCCAAGTACAGCCAGCCCTCGTCGGTCGGGATGTAGGTGATGTCTCCGCAGGTGCGCCCGCCGGGCTCGCCGACCGAGAACTCCCGCTGCACCAGGTCGGGCAGCGGCGGGGCGCTCACGTCGGGGATGGTCGTGCGGACCTTCCTGCGACGGCCGTCTTTGGCGTGGAGCCCGTTCTCCGCCATGACCCGCTCGACGCGCTTGTGGTTGGCGCAGAACCCCCTGGCCCGGAGCTCCTCGGTCATCCGGGGCGAGCCGTAGGTATCGACGAGGTGGCGGTGGACGTCGACGATCTCGTTGATCAAGAGCGCCTCGTCCCACTCGGCCTCGGTCGGACCTCCTGTCACCTTGGCCAACCATGCGTAGTAGGCCGAGGTGGAGACCTCCGCCGTGGTGCAGGCCGCTTCGATCGCGAACCCCTCGGCCTTCATGGCGGAGACGAACCGGTAGCGGCTCACCGGTCCAGCTCCTTCACCCAGAAGGCCACACTTCGTTTGAGCAGATCACGCTCCATGGTCAGGCGCTTCGCCTCCCAGCGAAGCCTGACGTTCTCCTCGCGGACCTCGGTCGTGGTTCCTTCGGCGAGCCCCCGGTTGATCCGCTCCTGGCGGACCCAGTTGCCGAGCGTCTGCTCGACGACGCCGAGTTCGCGGGCAACGTCGCCCACGGTGCGCTTCTGGTCGATGACCAGGGCTGCCGCATCCTTCCTGAACTGCTTGGGGTAGCGACCCCGCCGGCGCACCGGCGGGGTCGTCTCGTCGGTCACAGTTGGCATGGATACCTCCTATTCGAGGTGTCCTGCCAACGGGGAAATGGTCACCACGAGGGTGTCCCAATTCGTTCGACCCATAAGCAAGTGGGGCGCGCCCCCAAGGTGCTCGGGGCGCAGGCAACGTCCGCGAGCGCGGACAGTCTGGGTTGCCGCCCCCACGGGGTCTGCCCCCTACTAATCGATGGGGTTCGGCCGGAGATCAGGGACGTCTGCAAGACATAAGCAGGACACACGAGACACGAATCGGACACAGAATTCGAGTCAGCTGCGGTCACGGGCGGTCACCAGCGGGATGTCGTTCTAACAGGTAGACGCCAATCTATGCCGATATGCTGGTTCGATAAAGTTGTGCCAGAGGGAGTTCGATTCCCGTCACCTCCAAGGGTGCTCAGGGGAGACCGTGAGCACCGTTGGAGGTGTGCCTGGCCCAACGTAATGGTCGTAGATCGTTCGTGCCCAGGAGATCTCGCCGCTAACTCGGATGCCCGATGGTTGCGGTCGGGTCCACAGCTCCAGGTTTTCGGGACGGTTGTCGTCCCGCACACCGTTGATGGGGTGGACGGACTCACCGTCGACAAGGTGGCTCCCGAGGAGTTCCTCAGCCACCAGGATGTGCTCGAAGACGTACGGACTCCGGCCCACGCGTGGGTGTCGAGGCGCGTGGACCCGTGCCGGTGGCCGGCACGCCCTGGGGGACGCGTTCTCCTTGACCGGCACCGCCCTCGTCCACGACAAGGCGATGAGCTCGCAGGGACCACCGAGTAGGGGTGGTTGTCGGTTTCAGATCGGCGTAGGCGCGCATACGGGTGCTGACCCGTCGCTCAAAGCGAACAGTTCTGTGCCGCCGTTCAAAATGCAGTTATCCGTGAACTTTGGGGTGTGGGCATCTGCGCTTTGATTGTTCGATTCATCGAACCCCCAGAACGGCTCTGCTACATCAAGCCCCCAGAGGATCGGGCCTGCACTGATGTCCGATACGATCTGATTCGCTGTTTGCGTCGATATTTCTACACTGCGGATCCCAAAAATGGCGATGGAGAAGGTTGACCCAGCATTCACGTCTTCTGTGGCGATGTACTCGCCGCTCCCATAACTGACCCAACAGTAGGACCCTTCGTCTGAGCCTGACGTGATCTGTACCGAATTATCGCCCAAGAGTGGACACACCGGGCTTGAGGAGTTGAACAGCCCCCCTACAACGAGATCTTGGAACACAAACGTGTCAGTGTTCTTGTCCAGAGTGGTGTTCGTAACCTTGACCGAACCTGAGGTCGGTAGATGGAGATCCATTCTTCCGATTGGAGCTGTGTATGCATTGATGGTTGGCTTGCTGGTCGTGACGTCCACCGCCACTCTGAATGAGTAACCTCCAGATGTAGTTACTGCAATAGTCTTGACAAAGCTCGGGCCAGAGGACGAAGCAATCGTTGGGGTCGTGGCTAGGCTTGATGTCTTCTGGACTGTCAGAGTCGTGGGAACGGAGAGCCCTCCCGGTGGCGACGCCGAATTTGGACCTGAACCCCCACAACCCTCGCAAGCCAACGTCGCAGCCAGCGCAAACACAACAAGCAACACACGTGGCTGGCTTTTCACGTAAGGGACCTCCGTAGGCAAAGACTACTTCGATAACCCGACCCTCACCCGGCGATCTGGGATGGGCGAGGCGTGTGAATTGACCGCGCCCTATGGGGCTCATCGGAATTGAGTAGGGAGTCGGTCCTGGTTCCACCGAGAGAATCCGCGAGCGCGTAGCGGGGATCCACCGATCGGAGGTCCCGGCGGTAGGGGGCGCTTGATACGGAAGTCAGGTTGTCGTTTGGGGACGCTCACTTGGCGACTCTGGTGGACAGGACCGTTACGGCGGTACCGGGGAGGGACTTCCCTACGACAGCCTGCAATCAGTCATCCCCTCACGATCGCGTAGCAGGATTCGACACATCCGTTGCAGATCGCGACCCAGTCGTCCTCAACGGAGTCAGCAGGCGCAAACAGGCTGGCAGCCGTTGAGTCGGTGACCGGCACTCCGAGGGGCTCACCCGCTACCGCAGGACGTAGCTCTTTCCGTTGGTGGCAGCGGCCATGCAAGAGCGGCTGCTGGCACAAGACAGCGACATTCCGTAGGAGTCCTCGTTGTCGACGTCCTTTGCGAGCACGACGGGGCTAGTCCACCGGCCTCCAGAGAAGGTGACGACCTCAGCTGCTTTGCCGGAGATGAGTCCGGCGGCACAGAACGCGATGGTCGGACAGGAGAGACTCACGACGTCACCTGTGCTCGCAAGGGTGCCGTTGCTTTGCCACCTGCCACCGGCGAAGGTGAAGATCTTCCTATCCCCACTGGCCGCAACGCAGCGACCAGGGGCAGGGCAACTGATGTCCAGGTAGGAGTGTTCACCGGGATCGAGCGTGGTGCCGCTCCCCCACACCTCGTTGGCGTACGTGAAGGCGATACCACCCTGGGCGCCGGCGGCGCAGAAGCTCTGGGTCGGGCACGACATCGACGAAAAGGCGTCGGAGTCGCTGGTGCCGGCCACCTGCTGTGCCGCCGCCCAACTCCCGTCCTGCCACGAGTAAACCTCGCCGCCGGTCCCGTCAGCCGCCATGCAGAACGACGCCGATGCGCACGAAACAACTGCAGGGTTTGCCGTCTCACTGCTGGTGACCGACTCGTCGTGCCACGTCAGGTCGCCCCCGGACGAGTCGTAGGTCTGGGCGGTGGGATAGCTCGTGTTGACGGACATGCAGAACGTCGGCTTCGGGCACGAGACGTCCGCTCCGGCAGCGTCGGACGATTCCTGGGGCCGCCACCGTCCGGGTACCCAGACGTACGCCTGGCCGCTGGTCGTGGCGGCAACGCAGAACTGAGGTCGAGGGCAGGAGAGTGCGCTCGGGATCGCGGTGGAGGGTTGGAACTTGTCCAGGTACCCAGCAGACACCCACTTCGGGGACGAGACCGCCGATGCCACTCCGCTCGGGGCACCCACCAGTGCCACGAGAACAAACACCGAGCCGAGGATGCTGAGCAGCCGTCGACGCCACAAACCACTTCGAAGGTGTTCGGCCACGATCCCCTCCGCCATTGGCTTCACGCCCCGCGTCACACCCGGAGCGGGACCCGAGCCTAGCTCTGATCCTGCAGGAAGCTCCTTGTGCGTCACTCGAAGTGGCCCGACCGGGTTACGCGAGTAGCCATCGGAACGTTCCGACTGCGTTGACCGGTGAAGTGGGCCGGACCGATTCCTGCCGTCGTCGTTCACGCTCGACGGATCGATTCTGGGACGTGAGATGGCATCGGTCGGACACCGGCAACGGGCTCATCGGTCGTTCAGCCCCACGGCAGGGTTCGCAATCGGCCGAAGGCGCCGTCGAGTGCGTCGGCCCAGGGTCAGTTTTGCGGCACTTCGGCTCTGCCGGGGCACCGCAGACCGTGCATCCCGGCCGGGTTGAGCACGACTCGACGTGGAGCTCGACGTGTGCCTCAGTCGAGTACAGGCCGAAGACGCTCACCTCGGGTAAACCGACAAGGCGTTCGAGCATTCTCTTCGGAACTGTCTCGAGACGACCGGGGACCTTGCGCAGGGGAGGAATCAGCTCTCACTGGCAGGCTCACCTCCAGAACCGAGGGACCCTGTTCCCCCTTCCATGCCGAAGAGCCCAAAGAGGTCGCCCGGAGATGGTGGTCGACCTGCCCCATCTCTGACCGCTCTCGCTCAGGGGCAGACCGATTCAGACTCCCGACTGCGAGCGCTGCGACCCAGTGCCCCCATTTCAGGGCACTTCGTCACATCCAAGTTCCGGAGCTCAATCCTCTCTGACATAGCCGATTGCTCCGACGACGACCTCGGCTTCGGCGGTCAGGCCGGGGTGGGATTCGCTGACAACGACCGAGGGCCCACCGCGTGTCGGAATCATGAGTGCGGCGATCGCCGCTACCACCAATGCCCCGCCGCAGACGACGAACGCCAGCACAAAGCCGTGCTCCTTGGGGTATCCGTGGACCAAAGAGCCGCTCACGATCAGGCTGGTGGCCACACCGCTGCCCAAAGCCGCACCGATGTTCCGGATGTTGGTGTTCATGCCCGTTGCGACCCCGGTCTGAGTGCGCGGCACCGCCTCGACGATCAGGTTCGACATGGAGGCGAAACCGAAGGCGACGCTGACGCCCAACAACCCAGCAGCCACGTAGAGGTCCCACGATTCACCATGGGCGAGGGCCAGGAAGCCGTAGCTCGCACCGCCGAAGAGAGCCCCGATGACCAACAGGGCCTTGGAGCCGATGAGGACGGTCAGGCGACCGGTTAGCGGAGCAATGACCAGCATGGCCACGGCGAAGGGCAGGAGATACAGACCTGACTGGGTGACCGACGCACCGAAGCCGTAGCCAACGCGGGCAGGCGTCTGAGCGAATTCGGGCACGATGATGAACATGGAGAACATCCCGAAACCGAACAGCAGAGCGGCCAGGTTGGTACTCCACACGGCGGGGATCCTCATCATTTTCATGTCGACCATCGGCGTGTCCGAGCGCATCTCCGAACGGATCCAGCATGGGATCAACGCGGCGGTGGCGGCAAGAAGTCCGAGAACTGAGGCGGCCTTCCACCCCCAGATCGGCCCATAGGAGATGGCGAGCAGCCCGGTGACCAGCCAGGCCGACATGATCGAGGCACCGACCCAGTTGACCCGACCAGGAGCACGGACCGGTGACTCTGGCACGAAGAGGAAGGTGGTCACCATTGCTCCGAGCGACAGGGTCATGGGGATCCAGAACAACCAGTGATACGAAAGGTGCTCGACGATCGGACCCGAGAGCACGATTCCGGCTCCCACACCCACTCCGAGGATGGCCGAGAGCATCCCGATCGCCCCAGCCACCTTCTCGGGGGGAAACTCGTCGCGGATGATCCCAAAGGCCAGTGGGAAGATCGCCCCGCCCGCTCCTTGGACGAAACGCCCGGTCAGCATGATCGGGAACGTGGTGGCCAAGGCGCTGATCAGGGTACCCACCGACAGCGTGACCAGCACGATCACGATCATCTTCTCCTTGCCGACCATGTCGCCCATGCGTCCGAGAATCGGCGTCGCAATCGCCGCGCTCAGCAGGTAACCCGTGAGCAGCCAGGTGGCTCCGGTGGTCGTGGTGTGCAACGTGTGCTCGAGCAGCGGGATGGCGGGGATGATGAGCGACTGCAAAAGGCTGAACGCCAGCGCTGCCGTGGCCAGCACGGCGAACGTCGCCCCGTGATGGATGCGCTTCTCCATGACGTGTCCCCTGGGGATTCCCTCTGGAATCGGTGATTCCGGTTCCGTGGACCGTAGCCCAAGCGGAATCCAAAGCGGTTCCGGCGCGAGTAGTTCTGTCTGGGTGGAGAGTCCTCGTCGTATCTCTAAAGCTCACGCAAGGCGGTGGCGAGCGGCTCGAGTACTTCGGGATCAGTCCGTCTGGGCGGCATCGCCCAGGATCTCGATGTTCAAGGCGGCCACCACGGCAGCGTCGGTGACGATCTCGATCTCGGCGATCGTGCCCCCGACGACGTGGAAGGCGAACGCCGCCCGGGGCCTGCCGCCCGGGGCCCACACCGCACCGGGCGTGCCTTCGATGAGCGCCGGCTTGGCAGCGGCGGCCCGCCCCACGAGGGCGGTGGCCACGCCCCGTGCGCCTCGGACCTCGGGTGCGAGAAGCGGCGCTCCCCGGTCGCGGTTGGCAGCGGCCATTTCGACCGCGGCGCGATCGGCGCGGAGCACAGCGTCGGGGTCGAGAAGGGAGACGAGCGCCTCGTAGTTCCCCTGCCGGGAGGCGGCCAGGAATGCAGCAACGATCTCCTGCTGGCGCCGCCGGTCGCCCGAGGGCATCTCGTCAGTGCCTTGCACGCGCCGTCGAGCCCGGCTGGCGAGTTGGCAGGCGGCCGCTGGCGAACGCCCGACAATCGGAGCGACCTCGTCGAAGGGCACGGCGAAGAGGTCGTGGAGGACGAATGCGAGGCGCTCGGCGGGCGTGAGGGTGTCGAGCACGAGCACGAGCGCGGGACCCATCGTGTCGGCGAGGACTGCCTCCTCCTCCGGAGTGAGGCCCTCGGCTGCCGGACCTTCTGCGTCGATCGGTTCTTCACGCCGGGTGCGTCGGGCGCGGAGCATCCCGAGGCAGACGCGCGAGAGGACCGTGGTGAGCCACCCGCCGAGGTTTTCGATACGCTCGGCGTCGGACCCGCTCAAGCGGATCCAGGTCTCCTGCACAGCGTCCTCCGCCTCGGTGAGCGACCCGAGCATGCGGTAGGCCATGGCCTGCAGTCGCGGCCGGTTCACCTCGAACGTGGCGGCAACGTCGTCATCCATCACCCTAGATTGACGCGTCGGGAGATCAGGATGTGACACGAGCGCAGTGGGCGAGTCGGCGGGCCGCCCGGTGCGCACCTTCGCACCGGCGATGAGCCCCGTCGGCGGTCAGGCAGGTGGGCCGCAGGCCGGGTTGTCACACATTGGCCGTCTGGCGCGTCATAAGGACCATCACGGCAAGATCTACCAGCAAACCGAAAGGAGCAACCGTGACCGAATCAGCCACCAAGGGAATCATGATCGTGCTGCACCCCGTCTCCGACCTGGGGAAGGCCAAGACGGTCTACACCGCACTCCTCGGGATCGAGCCTCAGGCCGACGCCCCCTACTACGTGGGCTACGACACCGCGGACCAGCACATTGGCCTGGTGCCGAGCGACGGTTCCCAGGCAATGACCTCACCCGTCGCCTACTGGTGCGTGGCCGATATCGATGAGAAGCTGGCCGAGCTGACTGGAGCCGGTGCCAGCGTGAAGGAACCCCCGCGCGATGTGGGCGGCGGCCGTCTCGTGGCCACGGTCACCGACCCCGACGGCAACGTCCTGGGGCTCGTCCAGGACGGTTGAGGAACGGGCATGAGCTCCCGTGCGGAGGGGGCAGCGACATCGAGCACCCGCCGAGCCACGACACCGGTGCCTGGGAAAGTTCCCTGCCCTGTTGGAGGAGCGGCCGGAATTTGTGCCGCTGTCCCTCGACCTGGACGGCGGGGCGCTCACCCTGAGTGGAAGTAGGACGCACATGAGTGCTTCAGAAGTGCCCGACGACTGGCGGAGCGCCACCCTGTCCCGGCTCCGCCAATGGATACTGCACGCCGACCCCGAGGCAGTCGAGGAAAGGATGTGGGTCAAGCCGACCAATCCAGACGGTTTCCCCGTGTGGTCGCATGACGGCATCATCTGCACCGGCGAGATCTACAAGAACCATGTGAAACTCACCTTCGCCAAAGGCGCCTCGCTGGAGGATCATTCACGCCAGTCCAATTGCAGCCTCGAAGGCAACAGGCATCGCGCAATCGACGTGCACGAGGGCGAGCAACTGGACGAGAAGGCCTTCAAGGACCTCATTCGATCAGCGGTGGCGCTGAACCAAGGCGCGCGCCACCAGGGATTCGATCCTGCCATGGGTGACGAAGCGCTCCTCCGTTCCAACCCCTCAGGCGATGCCAGTCCGACTCCGGAGCGGCGGCAGGGTGGGCGGGGGCTGGCGACGCTCTGGCAGCTCCGCGAGTAGCTCGGTGGTTGCGGTGGCGATAGCGGCTACCGCCCGATCCATCGCTGCCGAGGTCCTTCCCGATGAAGTCTGCAGGCCCCCCACCTTGCGCACATACTGGCGAGCGGCGGCTTCGATCTCCTCGGGCGTGGCGGGCGGCTCCAAGCCCCTCAATATGGTGATGTTTCGGCACATGAGCCCAAGCCTAGAGTGACTCTGACGACGAGCCGCCGGCACGGCTGGCCGCGGTGTCGCCGGTGAACGTGTCGGCTGCGAGCGCCGAGCCGGCGGGCAACAAGAGGTGCATCCGCCTTCGTCCCGCACAGGTGCGTCAGCACAGGGGATCCGGACCCTTTCCATGGGGGTGCAGGGACGTGCGAACGTGGCGCGGGGCACCACGCCCAACAATCGCCGGGGATTGCCATAGGCGGCCCGGTGGGCGGCGGGTCACGCAGGACGACCCAAGAGCCGTTGAGGGCACGCCCGACGCCTCGAGTACGGAAGCGAGGCTGAGGATGGGACCGTGCCAGAATTGGTCCGGCACGCAGAGGAGGGACCATGCGGAAGCTTGGGGTGGTCGAGTTCGTCACGCTCGATGGCGTCATGCAGGGCCTGGGCGGCCCCGACGAGGACCGCGAGGGCGGGTTCGACCATGGCGGTTGGAGTGGCCCGTACGGCGACGAGGTACTCGCGCGGCGCGCCGGGCAGGGCGTCGGGCAGACCTCGGCCTATCTCTTCGGCCGGAAGACCTACGAGCACATGGCCGCTCACTGGCCGAACGAACCTGCGGCAATCCCATCGCGGCAAGCCTCAATGCCATGCCGAAGTACGTGGCCACCAGGACGCTGCGCCAGCAGGACATCGAATGGGCCAACTGCGGCGTCATCGACACCGACGTCGTTGCGGCGGTTCATCGGCTCAAGTCTGAAGACGACGGCTTCATCACCGTATTGGGCAGCGGCGTACTGGTGCAGACGCTCATCGCCAACGACCTGGTCGACATCTACCGCATCATGTTGCACCCGCTCGTGCTCGGCACGGGCAAGCGTCTGTTCCGGGAGTAGCCCACTCCCCTGCAGCTGCAGCTCACCGATTGCACGGCCACTTCTACTGGCGTGCTCCTCCTCACCTACGAACGGCAAGGGAGGACGGCATAGCGCCCGCCCTCCGTGGCGGGGTCGGGCCAGCAGGCGACAAGGACCTCGGCACAAGTCCACCGGTCACCCATGCCCCGTGAGTGCCGGACTGCCCCACCGAGCCGGTCCGGGGCGATTCGACCAGCTATCCGATCCAGGCGTCTGGGCAACGCTGCTTGTCGCCTCGACCCGTCTGCCGAGAGCGCTCGCTATCCTCCAATTCGTCCCTTGTCCGAGGTGCGGGGACGAACTTGTCGAGGTGATGGGCGCAGCGCCGGACGATCAGGTCGACGCGCAGACGGACCCCGTGCCACCCATTGGGCTTGTCGCCAGCGCGTCATCAAGCCGGCGTATTGGTCGCTGCGCTGTCGCCCGCCACGCTCGATGACCACGAAGGTGACACGTTGCGTGAACACGAATTCATGAGCGTGCTGACGCCGTAGTGGTAATTTTCGATGGCGTGGTCGTCAGGCTGTCGCCGCGGCTGGTGCTACTCGGCCGTCACCTCGGTCACGGCGGCCCGGGTCGACGACTCGTCGACGATGCCCTTGGACGCGGCGAAGGCTGCGACCAAGGA
>Ga0181536_10007027_pt1 | contig 11149 bp, 10 predicted proteins | sample PEATcosm2014_Bin_41_FD_121105 | JGI IMG/M metagenome (GOLD analysis project Ga0181536, IMG submission 121105) | Peatland microbial communities from MTU Mesocosm Facility, Houghton, MI, USA - PEATcosm2014_Bin17_60_metaG | ecosystem: Environmental > Terrestrial > Soil > Wetlands > Peat | place...
TAGAACGACTGCATGGCCCGATCGAGCATCTTCAACACGCGGCCGGAATCGGGAGAGCCTCCGGCGCCGCGCAGAGCCGGATCGCGCGCGATGACCACTTTAGACTTTTCAGCGGCGGCAGCTCGGGCTACACCTCTTGCCAACCAGGCGCCGGCCAAGCCGGCCTGCAGGAGACCCCTGCGAGTGATGGCGTGTTGTGGGCCGATGCGCATGGCTCTTGCCCTCGGGGAGTCCCGGCAATTTCGGGTATTCTGACTCTGTTATAGCACTCGGAGCAGATGTGGGCCAGGGGCGGATTTGAGTGCGCAACAAGAAAGTGGGGATTCCGGCAATGCTCGGAAGCGAAGCTCGCAGAGCGACAGAACATAGCCCATGGCGTGAGCCATGGGGGGATCACCAGGTTCGTGAAGCCCCGGCACGGGGCGAAAGATCGGACGCCACCATCTTCCGCCCCCTCCGGGGGCTCTTCGGCACACGCGCTGTTCCCATGGCTGGCGCCATGGGCTATTCTGTGTCGCCCTTCGGGCTGGAGCAGCGTCCTTGAGTACTCGCTACGCACAGATTCACTCGAATTCCTCCGAATTCGCAATCTCCCGACGTCCATGTCGCGCACCCGCAGACTTTTGATTTGTATCGGCACCGCCCGATCAACGATACACTGACAGTATGGATTGGAGCCTTTGCGGTGCTGTCGACCGGAACCCCAGGAAGCTGGGCGGGACATGGTGCTTTCATGGCACCCGCCTGCCGGTTGCCGCGCTGTTCGAGCACGTCGACCAAGGCTCGACCATCGACGAATTCTTGGAGTGGTTCCCATCTGTCAGTCGGGAGCAGGTGCATCAGGTTCTTGCTTTTGCCAAGAGTTCCCTTGAACAGCCCGCGGCGGTTGCGTGAAGGTCCTTTTTGATGCCAACACGCCAGCCCCACTCGCCCGGTTCCTGCGAGGACATCAAGTAGTGCGCGCGGATGAATTGGGATAGCAGGGGCTGGAGAACGGCGCGTTGCTTGAGGCCGCCGAGCAAGCGGGGTTCGATGTGCTGCTCACCTGCGATCAGAGTGTCCCGCATCAGCAGAATTTCACGGGCCGTAAGCTGGCTCTTGTCATCCTGTCTTCGAATCACTGGCTGACGCTGCGGCGAACCGCGGCACAAATCGCCACGGCCGTCGATTTTGTGCAAACCGGGCAGATCGTTCGCGTGGATGTCGCGATGCTGTAGACCCGCTCGGCTGTGGCCGGCGGTCTGGGTAAGAAATGCGTCTGTCCCCTTAAGCAGCGACTTCGGCGACGAAGGAATCACGTCCTGTATCAGGCCCACGGCAGGCAAGAAATGCGTCTGACCCGTCTGACCCCTTTTCTTAGCGGTCCTTACTGCCTCAGCCTTCCCTCGATACCCTGCCCCAACCCCACCAGTGCCGGCTCCGTCTGCGGCGTATCCTGATAGGCTACCAGGCGAACGAAGAAAGCGCCGCGGTGAAATGTCAGACTCTGACCATAGCTCCTGCCCGCATCGCCGAGGGCCACGGGCCGGCTTCCGACGGATGACTCGGATTCGAAGATCGACGCGGCGCCCTGAGGCGTCTCCATCAGGTGGATGTCCGCGACGGCTTCCACGGTGTCCGCATAACGGTAGCTCGCCGTTAGGGTGCGGCGGACGCCGGCCCGCAGATACCGCTCGGCGTCGCCATCCACATATTTCCAGAGATCGGCGGCTTCAAAGGAACGGGTTGCGCCTGCCTTCGTCCATCCGGGTACGTCGCCGCTTTCCGGAAACCAGGACGCAGGTTGGGCCGCTCGCCGCAGCAGAACCTGGTTGGTTTTGGACCGGCTCTCCCCGGCGCTGGTGACGTAAACCGCCGGCCGGTCCCGTTCCGGACACGCAAACTCGCACGCACCGCAGCCCACGCAGTGCTGGGGATCGATGTAGGGCTGGTAGATCTGCCGGGTGTTTCCGGCGGCATCGGTCACGTCGGCCGCCCGCAGGTAGACGGCCTTGGGCGAAGTGGGGCACCATTCCTGGCACACGATGCAGTCGGTAGCCATGGCCCAGGGCAGACACCGGCCGCGGTCATAGAAAGCCGTACCGATGCGGATGGGAGCGGCGTCCGCCGGTCCGGAGGGCGCCGTGGCCCAGGCTTTCTCCTGGGCCGTAAACTCCCAGATCGCGCCGCTGGGGCATACCTGGCCGCAGAGGGTGCAACCGGGTTCGCAATATCCCACGCGCGCCACCAGCACGGGAGTCCAGATGCCCTCCCACCCGGCTTCTGTGAATGCGGGATGCAGCGCATTGTTGGGGCATACCTTCATGCATTCGCCGCAACGCACGCAGCGCGCCAGAAATTGCTTCTCGTCCAACGCCCCCGGCGGCCGGATCAGCCGCGCGTGCGGCTCGGCGCTCAAGCCGGTGTTGGCGCGCAACAGGGGAATCGTTACCGCACCGGCTGCCAGAGCGGTCAATGCCTTGCGCCGCTTGAGACCGGCGCCCTCCCGGGCGGGAGGAATGGCCCGCCGCGGAAAAAAGCGGAATTGAATCCCGCTTTCCGGGCAATCGCCGACGCAATTCATGCACAGAACGCATTCGGCTTTACGCCATGGCACGCCGGGAATGGGATCGTCTCCGCCCTGGCAGTGCAGCAGACACCGGTTGCAATCCTCGCAATGCGCCGGATGTTTTTCCAGCCCCAGAATGGACCAGCGGGAGGCCAGTCCCAGCAGGGCGCCCAAGGGGCACAGCGCCCGGCACCACAAGCGCGTGATCAGCAGATTGAGCGCCAGGATGGCGATGAAGATCACGCCCAGCACGAAGCCCTGGCGAAAAAACGCCTGCTTAAAGCCGGGCACGGCGCCGAAAGCGTAGTTGGCGGACGGCAGAATCGAAAGCGCCAGCGATCGAACGGCCAGCGCGATGGGGTCGAAGATTCCGGCCAGCGCGCTGCCCACAAGAGCCGCCGCCAGCATGGCGAAAAGCAGGTAGTATTTGAACGCTTGCCAGCGTTTGTAGCGGTTGGAAGCCAGGCCTTGCCGGCCCGCTTTTCTAGCCGACCGGATACTCGAAACCAGGTGGTTCAGGGTCCCGAATGGGCAGATCCAGCCACAGAAAACCCGCCCCAGAAACAGCGTGGGGACGAGGATCGCCAAACTCCATAGCAACCCGCGATACAGAGCGTGCGTGGCAAGCGCATTGGCGATGGCAATTAAGGGATCGGTCTCCAGAAAGACGCGCACGGGGTAGGACAGGTGGAACGCGAACTCGCCCGGCTGGAAAGAACCGCGAAGTCCGGTTTGGCAGAGGAGGACCGCGAAAAATCCGAGGAAGAGCGTCTGCGACAGCCGGCGCAGCCTGGGCAGGGTCAACCCGCTCCGAACAATCGAGCGGTTGCGCGCGGGTTGTGTACTACGCCCGCCAAACACAGCTTTCAAATCAAGTATACACTTTGCGGATTCCGGCTTCCGGCGGCATGCAATTCCGGACGCTACTCATCGGCCGGTTTTCGTTTGCCGGCGGATGGGAATCCGGAAAGAGGCAGGCAGGCCTTCGTAAACCTCGGATGCGATTCGTGTCACTCTGTATCCGGCGTGGATCTGCCCAGGCCGACCGTGCAGCCACCGGTGCCGGTAACTCTGGGAGGCGAGACCGACAAAAGATTGAGCGACGCTTACCTGGTCACGTCGATGATCTATCCGTCCTATGCGCTCGCGCCGTATCCAAAGGACCAGATTACGCGCGGCGGCGTGTCGCGGACGAAGTAGCGGTGGGTCTTGCCGCTCTTCTTTCGTTCGGTGCTGCGCAGAAACATGAGAAGCAGCAGAATGCCAGAGGTCGAGGCGAAAGAAAAGAGGGTAGGTCTTCACTCAGCCTCTTTTCGGGCTTTTCGGAGGGGTCATTGTTGCAGACAAACCAAATATAGTTGGGCCGAGCCGCAAAAACTCGGCGAAGTGCGAAAGTCGGGTTAGCGTGGTTCTGTCGGCGCTGCGGCTTGGCTCGTTTCGCCGGCAGGCCCTGCTGGTTCCGTTTACCGGCTTCGCCTTCAACCGCGACTACCCTCCAGCGGCAAGCCGCGCTCTTTACGGAATTGGACGATGCTTTGTCGGCGTTCTACCAGGCCGTCGGCGAGCTGAGCATGGCCGAGAGCGTCACGGTCTACACGGATACGGAGCTCAATCGAACAGTATGCAGCCACCTTGGCCTACTGGTATGGCAAGACAGATCTCGCGGACGTGCCCGAATACGCCGCATCCGGCGGCACGCTCGCGAACCGCCTGGGCTTCCTTACCAATTAGCCCGCGGCGGGTTTGAGCGAGGCGTACCACCCGGCCAGCAATGCGCGCAGTTGAACGGCCAGATCCCCGGTTCCCGTAAAATCGCCCAGCGCGCAGCGCCCGCCGGCCGCCAGGGCTTCCCGGAACTGGCGCAGCTCTCTGGCAGCGTCCTGGTAATTGCGGAACAGCACGCATACGTTGCGCGTAACCATGGATGGATTGGCCAGGCACTCGATGGCATATTCCACAAAACCGGGGAAGACGGGGTCGGGCCATTGTTCGCCGAAGATCTGGAGGAAGAACTCGCACGTGCGGATGTTGCTGTCAATCGCGGGCTTCTGCCGGGAGGCCACGACGGGCGGACGAAGCGAGGCCGCGGCCAACAGAACCCCCTCGGGCATACTGACCTGCTCGACAAACTCGGCCACGGCCGATTCGAACGCCACACGTTCGTTTTCCAGATCGGGCGGAGTAGTGCAGAGAATGTAATAGAACTTGAAATTTGGGGACATGGCTCGGAGAGGGGGCGCGGTCGCCCCCTGGCCGTGGTGGCGCGGCCGGAACCGCGCACAGACTTCAGTTGCGGGCCGGGAAAACGCCTACCATCGCAATGATGAAATTCACCGCTACATAAGGCTGCATGTTCTGATGCGCCTGGCTGGCGGGCGCCGGCTGAATCATGGTGGGGGCCATTGTGACATTGGCGGAGGTCGCGTAAATCGGCGCGGAAGTCGACTTCTCGTCGGCATTCACCGTGTTGGCGGGCGAGTTGCTCTCCCCTTTGCTGCCCGCTCCGCAGTTGTACGTATGGCTGTGCGAGGGCACTTGCGAAGCTGTCAGGGTAACCGTGGTTGTCCCTCCCGCCTCGCCGATGACGTACGGCGAGAGCCCCGGCCCATCGCCTTGGCCAAGCGGAACGGAGCCCTGCAGATTGGGCAGAGCGAAGGTGGTGGTGCCATTGCCCCCAAAAGCGGTGCCGAGCAGCGAGAAGAGCGCCGTGTATCGAGAAATTGGCAAGAGCTGGCCGTTGCAGAACTGCCAATTGAGCGGAGCGAAGTTGCCCGCGAACATTCGGATTTCAGCTAGAAATGGATTTGCCATATAATCTTCTCCAATCCCTCAGTTGCGCGACGGGAAAATGCCCACAGTCGCGATGCAATACGACACCACCAGGTAAGGCTGCATGTTGTTGTGCGCCCCGGAACCGCCGGTTGGCGCGATTTCCGATGCGCTCATGGTGGTGTTCGCCGTGGCCCCATAGAGATTTTGTCCGCTCGGCGAGGCTGCGGGGAAATGCCCGGACCCGGTGGTCTGGTTGGCGGTTGTGTTGGCTCCCACCAGGTGGGTGTGGTTGATCTGGCTGCTGTTCAACGTGACCGTCTGGCTGCCGCCGACCCCGCCCAGAACGATGCCATTTCCAGGGTGCAGCCCCACTGCTCCCTGCAGGTTGGGGAGCGCGAAATCTTGGACTCCGTTCCCACCGTAAGTGGTGCCCAAAATGGCGAACAGAGCTTGGTACTGATTAATCGACAAAAGCTGGCCGTTACAAAGCAGCCAGCCCTTAGGCGGAAAGTTGAAACTGAACAAGCGGATCTCCCCGAGAAACGGTTCTGTAGCCATCGTTTTTCTCCTTTTCTAGTTCCGTCAGTTCTGGGACGGATAAATCCCAAACAACGAGATGATGAAGCTGATCGCCAGGAAGGGCATCAGGTTAGGGTGCGGCTGACCGCCGGCGTTATTCTGCACCGCGCCCGCGGCCATAGTGGCGCCCGCCGCGGCCCGGTAGATCGTCAATCCCCCGCCCCCATACAGGTTCCCGGTTGGCACGGTCGTGGTTGCCTGGTTACATGCCGACACGGTGTGGCTGTGGGAGGGGAGTTCGCTGGTGGTCAGGGTGTGATTTTCCTCGCCTGCCAGCGCCCCCATCACGAATGCGTTTCCCTGGTGAACGGGAACGCGGCCGCGCAGATCGGGGAGGTTGAACGTCGTAGTGCCATTGCCGCCGTACGTGGTTCCGATCAGTTGGTACAGTGTGTTGTACTGTGAGATCGGAAGTGTCTGGCCCTGGCAGAAAGCCCAGCCAGCCGGCGCGAAGTTGCCTCCGAACATGCGGATTTCGCCAACGAAAGGTGTACTCATGCTTTATCCTCCTACTCCTTCTTCAAATATTAGGTTCCTATTGTAAAGCGCCATTGGTAAGTACATACCAGTGATGATTCCCGTCGCTTAGGAAAACCACCTTCATCGTGCCGCCGGGGCTGGCGTCTGTCGAGACGATGGTATCGCCGCCTTGCGCGGCTCCGCTAACTTCGGTACCGGGGTTATAGTTAGTCGTTATCAGGACCACCACTTTTCCCACCACCGTGGCATGCGGCAGATTGATGATGGCGGGCTGGCTTACCAGATAGAACAGATTCGCGTCGGTGTCCGGAATGGTGTAGCCGGAACTGTGCACGGTGGTGTCAATCGCCCACTTGTTGGAAGTGGGCCCATTCGTGCCGGTGGGTCCACTGGGGCCCGTGGAGCCGTTCAAACCCGCGGTACCCGTCACGCCCTGTGCCCCCGTGGGGCCGGTGGGTCCGGTAGCGCCGTGCGCCCCAGCCGTTCCGGCCGAGCCATTGGGGCCCGTGACGCCGGTGGCGCCGGTGGGTCCAGTCGCTCCCGTGGCGCCGGTGGGACCGGCCGCGCCGGTTGGTCCCGAAACCCCTGTTGCGCCAAAGGCGCCCGTCGCGCCGGTCGCACCCGCCGGGCCGGTCGCGCCGGTCGGGCCCTGCGCGCCGCTTGCTCCCGTGGTCCCGGTCGCGCCGGTCGGGCCGGTTGCGCCGGTGGGACCTACCGTTCCGCTCGTGCCCGTCGGGCCGGCCGGTCCGGTGATGCTGAGCTCCAGCGTGGCGGGATGGCTGGTCGCGGTATTCTCTTTCGTATCCAACTGCACCGACGTGCTGCCCGCGCCGCCGATTTCCAACCCGAAGTTACTGGCCGGATCGGAAAGCCAGCCCTGCGCCTGGGTGGTTACATCCACCAGCACAAACGCATTTGCCACGGTTACCGGGACGGTGGCGAACTGGGCCGCCTGGGTCGGTTGGGTGGCATAGGTGACCGAGCCCTCCAGCCAGCTAGACGTCACCAGGGCGAAGTTCAGACTTCCGGCCGTGGTGGCTTTGTTCACATATACCCGCAGGTAGGCCTTGGCAATCGTGGACGAAGCTGGAATGGAGCTCAGGTCGAACTGCACCAGGCCCATGTTGTCCGTAGAAACGATCACATTCGCGGCCGTTCCGTAGTTCGAGGTAGGCGCGGCCGAGGCGATGTAGGTATCGCCGGTAAGTGGCGGGGTCACGGCCCAAAGGGCCGGCATCAACCCCGCCAGCAGCAGAAACCCAGCCAACCGAATGAGCGATTTGACATTCATCTTATTTGTCCTCACGCATCGCATGGTTTCCGCTCCTAGTGACCGCTAAAGGTGACATACCAGTTGGTGCCATTACTGACCAGCGACGTGGAGAAATCGTTGGTGATCGAACTCGCCCCGGGATCCGGCTCGCTCTGATACCCACTTTCGAAAATCAAGTCGCTGCCTTGTCTTTGAATGGTATAGGTCGTCCCCCCGGTCTCGGTAACGATCCAGATGGTCTTGCCCGTTCCGCTGGCGGCGGTCGGCAGAGTAACTGTAGCCGCGCCCGTGATGAGCGTGATGTAGGTCGAATTGTTGGGAATGGGATAGCTTCCGGATTCGACCGTGGTGTTGAGGCTGAATAAGTTGGAGAAGGATGGGCCAGTGGGGCCGCTGGGGCCGGTTAAGCCCGCCGCGCCAGTCGCTCCGGTGGGGCCGGTCGGGCCGCTGGGGCCGCTCGGCCCGTTGAATCCAGCAGGGCCAGTCGTGCCGGTGGCCCCGGTCGGTCCGCTTGACCCCGTGGGGCCGGAGGCGCCCAGCGTGCCGGTCGACCCCACGCTTCCGGTCGGGCCTGACACGCCGATTGGGCCGTTCGCTCCCGAGGGGCCGTTCGAGCCGGTGGGTCCCGCCACTCCGATCACCACCGCTCCCGTGGGGCCGGCGACGCCGGGACTGCCCGCAACTCCAGTAACTCCCAGGGCTCCTTGGGACCCCACCGACCCGCCTGAGCCTCCGGGTCCCGCGAAGACTACTTCGAGAGTCGCGGGATGGCTGGTGGCGGCGTTTTCCTTGCTGTCAAAGATCACCGAAACGCTGGGCGTTCCGGAATCGGCGGTCAGAACAAAGCCGTAGTTCCCGCCGCCCGTCATCCAGGCAGCCACCTGGGTGGTGACATCGAATGTGACGTAGCCCAGTCCGCTGATGGCCGCCGTTCCAATTGTGGATCCGGCGCTGGGAGCGTTGGTTCCATTGATGGCGGATTCCGTCCAGGATCCGGCCGCGGCGGCCAGATCCACCGTGCCCGCGGTATTCACAGTGTCCACGTACAGGCGCAAGCGCGCCCAGGACACGATGCTGCCGGCCGGCAGCGAAGTCAGGTCGAAAAGCAGGAAAGTCTGAGAAGTGGCGGCGCCGCCCACGTTGAGGTTGGGCAGATTGCCATAATTCGTGGCGCTGCCCGAATTCACGAACGAGTCGCCCGCCAGGGTTGCCGTATCCGCCCTCCCCAGCGCCGGGAGCAGGAGAACGAAACCTACGGCCGAGAGCCGGATGGTCTTCCAAAGAATGAGTTTCTTCATGGTTCTCTCTCCCTCTAGTTGTTGATGACCATGTACCAGTGGCCCGCCCCATCGGTGATGAGCTGTCCCTGGTAGTTGAATTCCTGGCTGGTGTTGGACCCCGACGCAAGCTGCGGGAAGGTGTCGCTACCCGCCGTATATACCGTCAAACCACCGTCGTCGGCGCCCCACCGCAGGACGTTGATCGAGATCATATAACCCGCGCCCGCCGCCGAGGAAAGCGGCAACGTGATGTCGGTATTGCCGGGACTTTCCGGGTTATCGACCATGATGGTGTTGTGCGTATCGGAACTCGATATGGTGAAGGCGGGATAACCATTGCCATCGTTGGGGCAGGTTGGGCTGAGGCAGTAAGTCTCCAAAGTCAGACTGTTGTTGATTACGCCCTGCGGTCCCGTAGGTCCGGCTGGTCCCGCGGCTCCGCCACTGCCCGGATTTCCAGTCAAACCGGTGGCTCCGCTAGGTCCGAAAGATCCAATCGCTCCGGTTGCGCCGGCGGCTCCCGTATTTCCCGGACTTCCCGTTACTCCAGCCGCGCCCGTGGCGCCGGTCGCGCCCATCGCGCCGGTGACGCCCGTAGCGCCGGCGGGGCCGGCAGCTCCCACCGGTCCGGTTGCGCCGGCCGGTCCCGCCACTCCGGTCGCGCCCTGCGCTCCCGCCAAACCTGACGCTCCCGTTAGACCCACAGTTCCCGTAGCTCCCGTGGCGCCGGTCGGTCCGGAGGGACCGGAGGGTCCAGTAGCGCCCGTCTGGCCCACCAGATCGATTTCCAGAACCGCCGGATGGCTGGTGGTGGTGTTCTCTTTGCTATCGATGAAGATGGAGGTGGAAGAGGGATCGGCCGTGATGATCAGGCCGTTGTTGGTTGCCCCGTTGAGCCACGCTTGCACCTGGGCCGTAAGTGGGATGGAAAGGAAGGAGCCGGCCGCCGGCACGGTAATGGGCCCGGCGACTAAAGCTCCCACGCCCGGACCGGACGCGCCGTTCACCGTTAATTCGCTCCAGGATGCGGTGGGCACGCTGATATTGATGGCGCCGGGAGCTCCGATCTTATTCACAAACAGCCGCAACGACGCGGCCGTAACACTGGCGGCTGTGGTGCCCGGCGGCAGTTCGCTCAGGTCGAACTGAAGAAGTCCCTGTTCGCTCAACGACCCGCCCACATTCACGTTGACCGTGGAGCCGTAATTGGTGGGATTGCCGGGAATGACGAACGTATCCCCTACCAAGGGGACCGTCTGTGCCCAGATGGCTGCCGGCGACAAGGCCAGCGCGCTCAACCCCAATAGGAACCTTCTCGACAAAACCCACTTCATTGCCGCCCCTCCTGCATTACCCAGAATGCGTTGCGACTACTTCAAATCCGTTTCCCGCGGCGCCGCAACAGCGCCATTCCGGCGAGCCCGCCGGCCAGCAGCAGAATAGATCCCGGCTCCGGAACGGGAGTGATGTCGCTGGCTGTGCCCACGCCAAGAATATCGACCGCCCAGTTGCCGGTCCGTTGATCGGGAGTGGCATCGCAGAATTGCGTTCCACCGCAGCCGAACTCGCTCGCCGTGAAGTTGCCGTTGCCCTCTTCGGTGAAGCCGTCGCCAAAAGTCGCCCCGCTCGGCTCATTATCCGCCTCGGTGAGGACCAGGACGTAAGTGTCGCCCGGCGTCAGCGTACTGAGCGTGATCAATGCGTCCCAGGCATTGCCCGTTACGGAATCTTCTTCCACGCAGGGAGCCGGATTGTAGTTACAGTCCGGGCCGCCGGTGTCGTTGACCGCGACTAAGGGACTGCTGCTCGTCAATCCGCCGGTGGCGTCGAACACGGAAAGCACGGGGTCGAAGCCGCCTTCCGGAATGCTCATGCTAGCGGCATTGGTCCCTCCCGCATAGCCCCAGGTTTGTACGAGCGTGGTGGCCGTGGGCGCCGTAAACATGAAAAGCTCCAGTTGGTCGTCCGCGGTGAATGTGCCGGTGAAGGAAAAATTGCTGGCGGTGGCGACGCCACAGACTACACAGAAAGACAGAATCAGCAAGCCCAATCGTCTCAACCGCACTTAAACCCTCCACTTTGCCTAAGTCAATGCGCTAGTGTAGTGTCTGCGAAATAACTAGACAGTTCATTTTTTCCGCTTTCTGGACTTGGGGCTGGTGCAGCCGGGCTTGACCTGCTCCAAGGTCCGTCGACAGCGGGTGAGCTTCTCCTGGA
>Ga0181536_10007030_pt1 | contig 11148 bp, 6 predicted proteins | sample PEATcosm2014_Bin_41_FD_121105 | JGI IMG/M metagenome (GOLD analysis project Ga0181536, IMG submission 121105) | Peatland microbial communities from MTU Mesocosm Facility, Houghton, MI, USA - PEATcosm2014_Bin17_60_metaG | ecosystem: Environmental > Terrestrial > Soil > Wetlands > Peat | place...
CACCAAAACTCGCCCGTGCGCATCCAATTTTACAAGCCCATGCACGATTTCCTCACGGGCAACACCTTCTCCGGCAACTACGACCTTCCACCGCATGGCGTGCTCGTCCTCGACGAACATCCCGAAAACAAAATGTCTGGCGACAACGCCTGATTTGCGGTTTGTTTTGCGGCGGTGAATTCTTTCGAAGCCACTTTTGCCGCCTTGGCATTGTTGAGTTTTGCCCTCGCGCTCTGGCAATGGGTCGCCGCCCGGCGCTTTCCCCTGCACCGGCGCGTCACGGATTTATCCTTTGCCCCGGCCATCACCCTGCTCAAACCGCTCAAAGGTTGCGACGCCACCACCGCCGAATCGCTCCAAAGCTGGTTCCATCAAAATTACGCCGGCCAGATTCAAATGCTGTTCGGCGTTGCCGATGCCGATGATCCGGTTTGCAAAATCGTCCGCGAACTCATTGAAAAAAATCCCGGCGGCGATGCGCAACTGGTGGTCTGCGCTGAATCCCTGGGCACCAACGGCAAAGTCTCAACCCTCATTCAACTCGAACGGCTGGCCAAACATCCGCTGATTCTCGTCAGCGATGCCGATGTGCGCGTGCCGCCGGATTTTCTGGTCAACGCTGTCGCGCCGCTGCGCGATGGCCAAACCGGTCTGGTCAATTGTTTTTACCGGCTGGCGAATCCCGCGACAATCGCCATGCGTTGCGAGGCCGTTGCCATCAACGCCGATTTCTGGAGCCAGGTTTTGCAATCCACCAACCTCAAGCCGCCCGACTTCGCCCTCGGTGCGATCATGCTCACCCGGCGTAAATTGCTCGAAGAAATCGGCGGCTTCGCCGCGTTGGCAAATTGCCTCGCGGACGATTATCAACTCGGCCACCGCATCGCGCAAAACGGCCATCGCATCGCGCTTTGCCCTGTGGTCGTGGAATGCTGGAACGCGCCGATGGACTGGAGCGGCGTGTGGAGACATCAACTCCGCTGGGCGCGCACCATCCGCGTCTGCCAGCCCGTGCCGTATTTTTTCAGCATCCTGGCCAACGCCACACTCTGGCCGCTGCTGTGGTTGATTGCGTCGCTGGTTCTGTCAAAAACATTTTGCTTTCCGCTCCTGGCCGTCGCGTGTTTGCTAATCCGGATCGCCCTCGCGCAAAATCTTCAGCGGCGATTCCTGTCCTCGCACGACCACCCCGCGCCGCCGTGGCTGGTGCCGGTGAAGGATTTGCTGCAAGCGGCGGTCTGGCTGGGCGCGTTTCTGGGAAACACGGTCGAATGGCGCGGGCAGCGAATGAAATTGCGTCGTGATGGAACCTTGGTTGAAGAAAAGTAGCCGCCCGCGCTTTTCGCGGTGCTCCAAGCGGAAGCTGGCCTGCTATCCGTAGTTCGCCACGAAGCGGAGAGCGAAAATCAAAAAGGTTTCTTTGTGAACGCCCGGCCGGAGGCCGTTTTGAGGTAACTCTCAAATTGGCTGGCACGCTCACGATTGGTGAAAGCGATGGCAGTCTTTATTTTCCACGGACGAAATTTTGAAGTGTGAGGTACGTCTCCTTTGTTATGCCTTTTTAAGCGCGCCCGCAAATTGTCGGTCGACCCGACATAGAAACGTGCCGGCGTCCGATTCGCTTTGTAGAATGTAAACGTAGAAATATGGCATTTAAAAACTCGTTGCGCACAAGAATTAAGCCCGCCTCCGCTGCGCTTCGGCGCGGCAGCCTTCGCTCTTCACAAGCCTTGCGAAAATGCGTTGATCCTTCGTCTGGCTGGCTTGCCGAGCCGTAGCTGGTAGCGAAGCGGAGAGCGAAGGCTGGTGGGCGATGAGGGATTTGAACCCCCGACCTTCTCCGTGTAAAGGAGCTGCGCTACCACTGCGCCAACCGCCCAATCGCAAATACGTTACCAAAGCCCGGCGATAACAACAAGCCTCTGGCGATGGTCGAAAAAAGTGCGGCGCGAGAATATCACGGACGTGTCGACTCGCGATCACGCTCGCCCCACCGACTCCGGATCCTGAAAATCCTTTCTGAAGTTAATGAGATAATATTAATGAAAAACCACTCTTGGTTCCCCAAGAGGCATTTTCAACGGCGCGTTTACGATCACGGCTACATTTTAAGTTGTTGGAGACGACCGCGCAGGGCGAATGTAAGCGCTTTGACAGTGATCTCCGAAGTGAGGAACGGCTTTCTCATCAGATCGTCACCACCGTTGCGACTCATTTGTGCGCGCGCGTCGAATTCGCAATGCTGGGTGACAAAGACCACCGGAGTGGTGCGGTTGGGAACGGTCTCGCGAATTCTTGAGCAGACCTTAAATCCGTCCATGCCGGGCATTACCACGTCCAGAAAAATCACGTCGAATGGTTTTCCCAACGCCAGGGCGAGCGCCGCCTCTCCGTTCTCCGCGCTTTCCGGCTTTTTAAAAGCCGTTTGCAGGGCGCCGACGAGAGCCCGGCGCGCCACGAGATCATCGTCCACCACCAACATGTTAATCGGCGGATTGATGGCCAGGTCCGCTTTCAGTCCCGGCACACACAAGTCATTGAGTAAATCCACCGCGGTTGCCACGGTAACCAGCGCGGACGGAGTGGCATGCTTGGAATTCTGCAGCATTTTTCTGAGCAGTCCTTCCAGCGCGGCACTCATTTGATAAGCTGGATGCACCACCTGGGGACCAGGCCTGGGAATCAATGAATTAAGGCGAAGGAAACCATCCACCAGCAGGGTCTGCCGCGTTGCCTCATGGAAGCTATCCACCAGCGAGGTCAGTCGCGTCGCCTCATGGAAGTCATCCACCAGCAAGGTCTTTCGCGTTTCCTCATTCGCGATCTGAAGAATCGTCTGACAAAGTTCCCGCAACGGTCCAAGTTGTTTTGACGCGCGGATCAGGAAGGCCTTGGTGATCTCGTCCATCTCCGGCAGCAGCGGCGTTGTAAGCAGCGGTCGCGGGGCGATGGTAGAACATGGGGCGGGACGCGGACTATCCGTAACCTTCACCAACGAATCCGCCGTGTCCCGGGTCTGGTCGGGTTTCGGGAGAGGTTTCTGAGCGCGCCCCCGGAGACGCCCATGCAACGCGAGCGTGAGTGCCTTGACAGTGACTTCAAAAGTGAGAAACGGTTTCCCCATGAGATCGTTGCCGCCGCTGAGGGTTGACTTGCAGCGCGCGTCGAAGTCGCTCTGGCAGGTGACAAAGACCACCGGAGTAGTGCGGTTGGGAACGGTGTCGCGAATTCTTGTGCAAAGTTCAAAGCCGTCCATGCCGGGCATTACCACGTCCAGAAAAATCACGTCGTAAGCTTGCATGGTGGCCTGGGCCAAAGCTGTTTCGCCGTCCACTGCGTGGTCCGGCTGGCTGAATGCTTTTGCCAGCGCGAAGGACAGGGCTTGGCGGCTTATCAGGTCGTCGTCCACGACCAAAAACCTGAGGGGACGATCCGTCAGGAGATCCGGCTGCAATCTCGGCACGCACAAGTCGTCCAGCAAATCCAGGCCACCTGCGACGGTTCGCAGTGCGGAAGGCGTGACGTTTCTCATTTCTTTGGTGAGCTGTTTGAGCAGTCCCTCCAAGGCGGAAGCCGCCTGCCACACCGGAAGCGCCCCCGGCAAACCAGCCTCGTCTTTCAGCACACCCATTTCGAAACACAGATTCGTCAGCATTTGTTGCCGAACGGGGTCGTTCGACTCCCGACCGATGTCCTGAAAAAGCTTTCGCTGCGTGACGAGGAGCTCTTTGGCCCGTACATAAAATTCATTGATCGGATCGTCCTTCCTGGGTAAGTCGGTGCGTGGTGATGCGGCCGGACCAACTCGGAACGCCTTAATGAACTCGACAAAGGCTTCTTCCTCCGCGCGAACTCTTGCCGAAAGATCCCTCCCGGCGGCTGGGGCAAGCACCCACGGGTTGAACTGCTGGTTGATGTCAACGAGAACCTGGGGGGCAACTCTTCGGACAATCAGAATCCCGGTCAAGACGAACGCGGCGGCGAAAGAAAGTATCTGAAAGACGCTTCCGGATGAGGCGGGTGGAGAGGACGTTGGGGCCGCCACTATTTTCGGACCATTGATCAAATTTGCAGCGGCGGACCTCGGAATATTTTCGCCAACGGCATCGGGGATGGACACACGTTTCCGGTAGCGCTCTTGTTGTTCCCGGGCGACGCTGTGGTTTATTTCCCATTGAATGGACCTCGGCTCCGGTGGTGGCGTCTCGAATTGCCAGGTATTCGTATCCGCAGCTACGGGCAATGGAAGGCACCAAAGTCCCGCCGTGAAGAGAATCAGGGACGGTTTAATCCACAACACCCGTGCCACCCTGGGAATCATTCGATGGGCAAAACCTTTCACCGCCATTTTGAACTGGTTTATCAGCCCAAATGGAGTCAGTCGGGCTGCCGCTTGCGCCCGCAAGCCAGCCGCCCATCCATCAAATGCCAATTTCGATCCCATTTTTCCGATCATGCATGAAGTTCAACCGGACCGGCGAACTTTCCGCTGGCTACGGAATTACGGTGCCACATTTTGGCCTGGCGGCACGGTGGCCCACTGGCCACGAATCACCTGCAGCAAACTCGGTGTCTTTGGCGGAAGCGTGGTCGGGTCGTCAAAATTGGCGTCATAGGCCCAGATGCGCGTGGGCGGCTTATAAATATTATTATTATTGTTCCAATAATTGGTAGCATAGAGGCTTGGGAACATCTTAATCATCGAACCATTATAGGTGAATTTGGTTGTTCCCCAGGTTTCAAGAAAGCGCGGAAAATTTTCCATGCCGCCGCTGTAGTGTCCCAAGGTCGTGTCAACGGCGCCGGCCAGAATGGCGGCGTTAACAGTGGTGGCTGATGCCAGTCGCGACCCCAGCGAGTTTGTACTTTTCGTATCCGACCAACCATCGGACAGAATCGTGATGGCATCGCCCACCAGCGAAGCCGGCCGGGTGGCGGAGGTGTTGGCGGTTCCGAGGTTCGCCGAGTTCGTTTGGTTATAGTCGCCCCAAACGTAAAGCGGACGCCCAGTGGCCACGGTAAGCCCATTCGGAGGCAGTTGGCGTCCGTTGAACACCCGAACCGCGTTCAGGTTGTTACCCGGCAACGTGCGGCTATCCAATACATAAACAGAACTCAAAATCAGATTCGACCCAATGGTAGAGTAACGCAGGCTGGTATTGGTCAGGCTCCAAGCCGTGAGATTCCCGATATTGATATCAATAGGCAGAACAGTTTTGCCCTCACGCGCGTCCTTAAAACTGCTTGCGGTCGAGACAAACGTCGCCAGTTCATTGGTCGGGATATGAGTCCCAAAGCCATTAATTAAATATCCGCTGGTGGCGCTGATCCCGGTATTCGCAGCAACCACTACCATGTCACACTGATTGTAATACCGTAGTTGGCCGAGGGCCGAGGTGGGGTCTTCGCCGACGGGCGGTGGTTCGATGATTTCCCGGATGGCTTGCGGGGTGTTGGTGGTTCCGATGGGTAGCGTCAAGGCCGGAACGGGAAAAACCGGTTGTTTGGTTTCCGCATAAACCACCGTGCCGGCCGGCGGGCCGCGGGTATCGAGCGGGTCCCGTTGAAACAGGACATTTAGAACAGCGGTGACACTGGATTCAAACGTCAGGGAGCTGTCCGGTTCGACGTAGAGTTCCCCGTTGGAATGCACCCGTCCGGTAATGGTGAAAGGCTGGCCGCAACTGATTTCCATTTCACCCGAGGAATACATCGCAAACTGGAAAATGGGGATGCTGGCCAATTGCAATTGCTGAAGCACTCCAGCAATGACTTGCTGTGGACTGGCAGTATCCTGCGCGTGTGACACGATCGTGTATGTCGAGGCAAACGCCTTCAAGCCGGCGTAAGTCGAGTTCGCCACGATGTAACTGGTTCCAGGCGAGCGCTGCACATAAGTCTGGCCCATATTGCCGTTGCCATCATCGAACACCCATGTGCTCCAGTACGAGGAGTCCAACGGTGTGGGCACCGTGTTCTGGCGATAGAGGCTCAGGTTGTTGCTGACCAGACGTTCGTCGCCGTACAGGAAGTCCCGGTTAATCTGGCTCACCACTTTTTCCGTGGCCGCTTCCGCCGCCGCGACCGAACGGTTATATTGGATGGAACGGTACGTCAATCGGGTGTTGCTGGCCGACCATGACATCGCCGCAGCGAGCAGGGCGAGGGCGATGGCACTCAGGATCAAGGTCAGCATCAGGGCGCTGCCGGTCTGGTTCGATTTTTGAGTGGCAATGGTGGTTTTCATGTTCATTGCAAAGCACGTCGGGTCATGGAGGTTTCCATTTTGTAATAATCCGCGCCCAGCATGAAGCGCGCTGGCTGATAAAATTCAAGGGTGAGGTGAATCACCCGGTTGTTTTGGTTGTTGGTCAGCACATTTCCCGAAAAATTCTGCGCGCTAAACGCTATGGTGTTGGTAACCGAATCGGCCAGGATGACGGTGTTGGTGCCGCTCGGTGTGGCCACGGTTTGCCTGAACGTCTCGTCTGACGGATTGACAAAATAGATGGTGAAGTTGTTGATATTCGTGGTCGGGTAAATGAGCAGGGCGGTACCCTGCTGCGTCTCTCCATTCAGCAGCCCTTCGAAGTCACCGTTTGTCGTGATATTGCCGACCTGCACGGTATCACAAGCGTGGACTTCAGCTGTTATTTTTTCGGTCGTTTCGCGGGACCACGTGGTGACGTTGAGCTTGGTATCAGCGATTTGAAACATCCTCAAGCCAAACAGATTCGCGGCAATGATTCCAACGAGCATCAGTAGAAACACCATCATCGCGATGAGGATTTCCAGCAAGGTGAAGCCTTTGTCCGGTCCTGGCCGGCTGCTGCGACGCAAATCTGAAAATGGAACATGAAGCTTCATTGGTCAGGGGCTCGAATGGTTTCAATGGTGTTGGTGATCAACTCGACTCCCCTGAATTGCCAGATGCAATCCACCCGAACTCTCCTGATCGCCGGGGTGCGTGAAATGTGGGAAATGGTCGTCACAATGGTGGCAACCGTGCCCCCCGAACTGGATCCGGGCATATCCAATGACACGACCTCGTCGGGAAAATTCGTGGCCACCAACTGGTTCACTATCGGCCAGACGGATGTATCCCATTGAGCGCTGTGTGTCTCCTCGATGCGTTCCATCGCCCGGGCGTTCGCCGCCTGAACCAGTTCGGCCTTTACGGCGGCCGTCGTGCAGTAGATATATCCTGCGATGATTCCCCCCACTGTCAGCCCGGTGATGGCCAAAGCGATGACCACCTCGACCAGCGTCATTCCCGCCCGGCCTCGCGGCGGGAATTGAACGACTTTTTGATTTGAATATCTGGTTTTCATCGAATTCTGGCCTGCCCACCAACCGGAGCATTAGCTTCGCTACGCAAAGAATTCCCATTAAATTCCATCTTTCTGGGGGAAATTCAGCATATTTCGGTCCAATTAAAAAGACAACGGGAGTATTTACTTAATGCAAATTAGCAGGTATCATTAGGTGTAAAATAACGGTCCTGTTTTGGTTCTAAAATGAGAGGAATTGTCACCCCTGTTCGTCACCCCCGGTGAAAAATATTGGGGGCTTTTGGGTCCTTTTAAGTTCATCCCGACGGGTAAAGAAAACAACACTATCGGCCCGTTAGTCCAAGTGAATCCCAATGGGGGCCTATGAGTCCAGGAAACTCAAGTCTTTGTGTATAGGAGCTGCGCTACCACTGCGCCAACCGCCCGAACCATGGGCCACCCTATCCCATGTCCCTTCGGGTAACAACGGTGAATATTATTTCCATTCAACCCGCCGGATTTTTCAATATTTGGTTCCGAGCCGAAAAACCAACCCGGTTAAAAGTGGCAGGGCGGAGGACCAAGTCTGCCCAATTTTTGTCGAAGCTGAAATTTTTGAAAGATTCTGAATTTACAAACGTAAGAGCGGTAGTGCGGTGATAGTAGTTTTAACCGATATTGCGGTTTCACTTTAAACAACCGATTGCGAATGGTTGCAAATCAATCGTGAAGCCGCGATGGCAACGTTTTATGCCAGCCCCGATCCCATGAACCAGGGGATAAAAGGGCAAAGGGAATAAGGACGGGGCTGGTATTCATAAAATAAAAAACAATGGCGCGGATTCCATACAACAGAGACGGGACGAAACAGAAATTTTATTCCCTTGCCCGCTTGCCGCTGGCAAGAAGCAACCCTGATGTCCCATGCACATTTTGCTTTTAGAAGACAACCTCCGCGACCGGCAACTGCTGGAAAAAGCGTTGATGAACGAGGAGCTGGTGTGCCAGATAACTCATGCCAGATCAAAAGAGGAATTTCAGGCGGCATTGGAACAAGCCAAATATGATTTGATCATCTCGGATTTTACCCTTCCGGCCTATAGCGGAATTGCCGCACTCACCGCCAGCAGGGAACTTCATCCGGCCACGCCATTCATTTTTGTCGCTGGAACCATCGGAGAAGAACAGGTTGTAGAAAGCTTGAAATCAGGCGCTACAGATTATGTTCTTAAAAATCGCCTCAATCGGCTGGGCCCGGCCGTGCGCCGTGCGTTGCGCGAAGCCCAAGAACGAAAGGAACGGCAACGGGTGGAAGAGCAGGTGCGGGTTCAATCCAGCGCCCTGGAGGCCGTTGCCAACGGCATAATGCTGACGGACGCGGCGGGGAAAATTCTTTTCGGCAACCGGGCTTTTTGTGCAATGACCGGTTATGCCTTGGAGGAAATTCTCGGCAAAACCCCCGGTTTTCTCAACTCCGGCAAACACGATGCCGATTTTTTCAGGGCCCTTTGGAATACCATCCTGACGGGCCGGGTCTGGCAGGGCGAATTAATCAACCGGCGCAAAGATGGAACCCTCTATACCGAGGAAATGACCATCACGCCCATCCAGAGGAGCAACGGAGAAATCAGCCATTTTATCGCGGTAAAACAAGACGTCACCAAACGCAAACAGCGCAAGGAACAATTGCATCAGGCGCGAAAAATGGAGGCGATTGGTCAACTCGCCGGCGGCATCGCCCATGATTTCAACAACCTCCTCACCGTCATCCATGGCAACGTTCAATTGGTGCTGACGGATGAAAGTCAACTCAAGGAGGAGACCCGCCATTGTCTTAAACAAATCACCGACGCCACCGAACGCGCCGCGGATTTGACCCGCCAGTTGCTCGCTTTCGGACGGAAACAGGTCGTTCAATTTCAACCCCTCAATCTAAACCTCGTCATCAGCAATTTCACCAAAATGCTCAAGCGTGTCATCGGTGAGCATATTGCCCTGCAGTGCCGTTGCGCCGAGAATCTGCCCTTTGTCAACGCGGATATCGGCATGATCGAGCAAATTCTCCTGAATTTGATCGTCAATGCCCGCGATGCCATGCCGCAAGGCGGGTCAATTGTCATTACCTCGGAGGCCGTCAGCATCAATGCATCCCAAGCTGAAACCCATCCGGAAGCGCAAACCGGTGAGTTTGTCTGTATCGCGGTAGGCGATACGGGGACGGGCATCTACCCGGAATATTTGCCGCGGATTTTCGAACCATTCTTTACCACCAAGGAAGCCGGCAAAGGCACCGGGTTCGGTCTGGCGACGGTCTATGGCATCGTCAAACAACATCGGGGCTGGATCGAAGTATCCAGCCAGGTTGGGAAAGGAACTACTTTTAAAATTTTTCTGCCGGCCAGCGCTTCCGGCGTGGAAAAAAAACCAACCCCTCAAATGAAAGCGATCCCTGCCGGTGGGCACGAAAAAATATTGCTGGTCGAAGACGATGCTGACGTCAGGATGGTCACGCGAGGCTTTTTGGAAGGATCAGGTTATCAAATTTTGGAAGCTTCCAATGGTTTGGAGGCTTTGAATGTTTGGAAGACAAACGCTTCACAAGTTGATTTGTTGCTGACCGATTATATCATGCCGGGCGGCCTTAACGGCTGGGAATTGGCAGACCGATTAAGATGGGAACGGCCGGGTCTGAAGGTGATATTGATGAGCGGGTACAATTCTGATCTGCCAGGGAAAATTCAACCCCACAGCCATATTTTGCCAAAACCATTTTCAATGGAGAGCCTTACAGAGACGGTGCGGAGCTGTCTGGACACGGCGCATCCGGCTGGTTGAAAATTTTGAAAAAATCGCGGGCGCAAGGAATTGACGATCAACCCGCTTCCAATTCTTTTCGGGCTTTTCCCAAGGCGAGGTGCATCTCCGCCGCCGATGCATAACGCTGGGCCGGATCCGGCTGACAGGCCTTGAGGATGATGGTGTTCAACGGAAGGAAATCCGCCGGATCCCCGCCTTCAACCAGGGTCGTGGCAATCTCCGGGAAATATGCCGTATTGCGGCCGGTACTGAGCACGTAAAGCACCATGCCCAAGGCGTAAATATCCGCCTGCGGTGTGCCCGGACGTTCCGGTGGCGGCGGCATATAGCCGGGTGTGCCCACCAACGTTCGCTCCTGGTCGGGCGGCCGAATTTCGGTGATGAGTCCCATGTCCGCCAGTTTGGGGTGGCCGTTTACAAAAATAATGTTCTGCGGCTTGATATCGCGGTGCGTAAGCCCCTGGCGATGGAGAAAATCGAGGGCGTCGCTCAGGGCCAGCCCGATCCGCACACATTCCCGCACCGGCAGCCTCCGCCGGTGGGAGCGGGCGCGTTCACTCACCAAATCACGCGGTTTGTAGGTGGAAGGCTCCCGTTCCCAACCCGGCTCCAGCGGGTCACCCAGCTCCATCACGTAATAAAAATATCCCGCCTGCTTCTCGCTGACAAATTCCACGCGCAACAGGCCGGGATGTTTGTCGGATACCGGCTGGTATTTTTTGATGCCGTTGAATTCGCGTTCGTAAGGATCGGTGTTCTGGTCGAAGTTTGCCAGATAGACGGCTTTCAGCGCCCGCCATTGTCCGGTCGTGTTCCGCGCCAACCAGACTTTTCCATAAGCACCCTCGCCAAAGGGTGGATTGAACAATTTATAATCCGGGGCATCCGGCATTTCCTCGACCGGAGCGGACGGGCGGGGAAATGACAGGGAAACTGAAACCATCTTTTTTTTGAGCGCGTGACGCATTTTCACAGCCAGCGTCCAAGCCAGGGCACAGGGCACTTGTCCGCCCACAATCACCAGCCAGGGAAACCAATAATTGGTGAAGTAACTCCAGGA
>Ga0181536_10007031_pt1 | contig 11147 bp, 10 predicted proteins | sample PEATcosm2014_Bin_41_FD_121105 | JGI IMG/M metagenome (GOLD analysis project Ga0181536, IMG submission 121105) | Peatland microbial communities from MTU Mesocosm Facility, Houghton, MI, USA - PEATcosm2014_Bin17_60_metaG | ecosystem: Environmental > Terrestrial > Soil > Wetlands > Peat | place...
CCATCCAGGCGAACGCATCTACACCTTCTGGGATTATTTCCGCAATGCCTATGGACGCGATGCGGGGCTGCGCATCGATCACTTGCTCCTTAATCCTTCGGTTGCACCGCGCCTGCGGGCCGCCGGTGTCGATCGACACGTGCGTGGCTGGGAAAAGACGAGCGATCACGCACCGACATGGATTGAGCTTCTTCGGAAATAATAACGCCACGCACAACACCCTCGCAGCAGTTCGAGTAAGGGTTCTCCCTCTCCTTGCGATTGCCTTGCAAAGCAATGGGGGCCGGCAAGTCAGATGACGAGACTTCGTGAATCCTAGGTCGCGCATATTCCAAAAACTGTACGAAATTATGACCTGCCGGGTTTTATCGGACCAAATCTCCCTTAAGAAATGGCTATTGCTGGGCTGCTTGTTGATTTCGTCCGTTTAAACTCTGCCGGTGTTAGTTGTTCGAGACTCGAGTGGGGTCGAACCTCATTGAACTGACGCCGGAACTCTTCGATCAGAATCTTCGCATCGATCCGATTCTTAAACCACTGCATCGAGAGACATTCATCGCGAAACTTACCATTGAAGGATTCGTTCGATCCATTCTGCCAAGGTTTTCCGGGATCGATACACGCGGTGTTGATATTTGATTGGTTTAGCCAGCGCAATACAGCCCGGGAGACAAATTCTGAGCCGTTGTCGGAACGTAGATACGCAGGCGCCCCGTGGACGCTGACTAATTTGCTGAGGACCTCGATGACGCGATTGGAACGAATGCTTCCCGCCACATCGATCGCGAGACATTCACGGGTAAATTCATCGATCACCGTCAGACATTTCAATTGCTGACCATTGGCGCAGGCATCAAATACAAAGTCGTAGGCCCACACGTGATTGGCCCGAAAAGCCGGCAATGGGCGCGGCCGACCAGCCGCTACCCGTCGCCGTGGCCGCTTTCTAGGCACTTGAAGCCCTGCATCACGCCAGATTCGATGTACGCGATCGGCGCTCATCGCCTGCCCCTGTCGTTCCAGGAAAACCTGAATGCGCCGATAGCCGTAGCGCGGGTATTGCGCCGCGAGCTCGTGCATCGCCTTGAGCACCGGCGCATCCTTCAAGGCAACTTTCGATTCATAGCCCAGCGTTGACCGAGACACCGACAACAGCGCGCAAGCTCGTCGCACCGATCGCCCACGTTGACATACGTAGGCAACCTGCTGGCGACGATCCGGCGCGCTCACCATTTTTTTGCGGCGACTTCCTTCAGAATCTCGATATCCAGATCCCGCTCGGCCACCAATTTCTTCAGCCGGCCATTTTCCAGCTCGAGTTGCCGCAGTCGTTTGACGTCCACGGCTTCTAGGGCGCCGAATCGCTTGCGCCAGGCGTAAATCGTCACCTCGCTGATCCCGTGCTTCTTGGCCACCTCGGCCACCGGCGCCTTGTCCGCCTCGCGCAGGATCTTTACCATCTGTTCTTCTGTAAATCGGGTCTTCTTCATGGCTCCTCCGTGCCCTTGGGAGCCATTCTCTTAAGTTTTAATTGGTCCGGCAAATGCCAGGCAGGTCAATTACAGCATTCGGCTACCATCACAATTTGTAGGCCAAACGCTGGTTATCGGCACGTATCGTGAACATGCAGCACGGCTGGTGCAGAAGCACGAACCCGTCGACGAGTTAATAAATTCCCTGGTGTCGATGCAACGGACGTTTCGAGTTGGGTCGCTGATTGCACCCCCAACCACCGCCTCGCGCCCGGCCTTGCGGACTGGTAGTCACAACATTTCGTATGGAACCAATCGGCAAGAGGATCGGCGTAAAATGGTATATACATACCGACCAAATCGCGTCCTTACCGATCGCACTTCAGTCAGCGATTAGCTTCGCAGCAGACACCGTCAATCGACACGACGCGAGGGGGTTCAATGTTGTTAGGGTGGATGACAATGGGTCCGAATTTGCGTTTCTAAATTATCCAGGGCTTGGTAAGGAACCCTTCCCGACGTTGGAGAGCAGCTGGCGACTAGACGTTTCGACGTCACACGTTTCCTATCGCAGCTATCGGGATTCCCTAAATCCCCCAATTCTCCACAGGACAGAGCTATTTTTGCAGGACGGTGATGCAACTAAAAGCAGGTGCATTTTGCTGACGCAACAGTGCGAGCAAGTTGGATTGTTCGACAACCCAGCGATCATCGGGTTTCAGCGGCAATGGTTCGATCTAATACGCCAGAAAGGCTACGAACTCCACGGCTATGACCTCCGTCCGTTGGGCAACGTCGACAACGGCTTCAGCGGACCGGACAGGGGCGGAATCGAATACAGACGGAAATGCCCTAGTTTATGGCCGAATCGTATTTCGGGCCTGGCCTGCTACGAAAGTTACCCCGGGCCATTTCCAAGCGTTTCCGGAGTCGTATTCCTGACATTCGGAGTCTATCACCGTCCACCGTAGGGCCCGCCAGCCACCCTTCACAGTTGCGGCTAGAGCTGGAAAACCGATGAGGAATAAGGTGGGTCATTTATCCCCTGGCTGCGCGGTTTTCTTGTACGGGTCAGTAACGTCGATAACGATTACCGTTATGCGGGCTCTCATCGACTCCGGAAGTCCCGCCACTAGCATTTGTTCCATTTTGGACGCGGAGGTAGGGCGCTCCTGGCCATTCGGCGGCAAGGGTATCTTCCAGCCATCGCCCTCCCCAAACCAAAAGACGACGTAGATTCCAAGGCCTTTAGACTCTGGGTCGTGGGCATAGAAGCGGTCCAGCTGATTGGTCGCGGCACTCCACACCTCGGCATGATGACTGCGCTTAGCCTCGCACAGTATCTTGCGTTTAGGCATCGCGATCGAGATGTCTCCTCTTTTGTCCGCAACCGTATCGGCCTCCGGCTCGATGGTGACATTCATTGCCAGCAAGTCGCTCTTTAGCAGGGTAATCAAGAAATCCCTGCAGTAATCCTCGATACGCGGCGTGTCCAGCGCTTTACCCTTCGTGTTCCAAAAGTTTCTGTAAAGGTCCGTATTCTCCCGCTGGATTCGATTTCGGAGGTCGCGGATTTGATCGACCGCCAAGGCAAACAGATCCGTGACCGTCGCAGGCGGCCCGTTGCTCAGCGCAGCCAGAGTATGCGTCCAGTCGGGCCGATCATATTCGGCATCCCGCCGCAACCTGGCCTGGTTGCCGATCACGTACAGAAGTTGCGGCCTGTAGGATCTGAGCGCCGGATCGTCTCGTAGTCCGAGCAACGCATCAGAGGCGGCTTTAGTCGGCCTCGCAGAAATGGCGTTGATGAGGTTGAGAACGTATTGGGAGATATCCCATGGACCCTTATCGCCGTAGGTCCCGCCCAAAGGGACTGGGACTTCTGGATAGTGTTCACCGACCGCCTTAACCAGAAACTGCAGAATCTCCAGAGGCAGACCCTGTGCCCCGGTGGAAGATTTAAGCGCGTACGCACCGCGATCGCGCAAAGCAAAGACGAGGCCCGTAGCCTTCTTCAGGTGTGTCGCCACAAGCGGCGCATATTCAGACGGAGATAAAAAATTGGTAAGCAGCGCCTTTTTGAACAAATTAATGTCGAACAGTACAAACGCGATGTTTGGGGATGCACGCCACGAAGGCGGGATTTGGACAAGCCCCGCGCCCCAATCCAGCCGGTTAACCGCAAAAGATAGCAATTCATCTTGCGCCAATTCGCTGCTCATTTGCTGAGCCAGCGCCACTCTGCTCGCGGCCCGCGAGCGACTTGAGCAGATTCAACTCGAGAACGAGGTCAAAAAACTCTCGTTCGATTTGCGTGAAAAGGAAATGGATACCCAGGCGCGTGAACGCGAGCGGGCGCTGGCCGATTCGCGTGACCATCTGCTCCTGCTCTCGAAGACCCTCGCCCGCGATCAAGCACTCCTTGGCGTCCGCGACACGCGGATCGCCGAACTCGAGACCCAGGTCGAGCAATACCGGCGGCAACTCGCCGCTTTAATCGCGAGCGCGGTCGCTCAGCACCGCTCCCGTCGAAAACCGAAGACGGAGCCCGCGGTCACCGCACGGGCACCCCGTCGCCGGCCGACCGCGACATCCAAAGGCCGTCCGAGCAGAGTTGCAAGGACAACGCCGAAGACCGCGCACCGTGCGGCGCCGCCGGCGCGCCACAAGAAACGCGCTAAGAAATCCCCTACGAGGCGAAACCGATGAGGGCGTCAAGCCGGGCGCGCCCAGACTCCAGCTCGATCGACACCGCGAGTTGGATCACGTTACGCTGGACGCGTGGGACGCGATACTTCCGCGTGCACCTGGAGCAGGACCTCTGGCACCAGTGGCTCCTCACCCAAGTCAATGGTCGAAGTGGCAGCCGCTTAGGACGCCACCGTGCAACGCCCGCGGCGTCGATAGAGGACGCATTATTCCACCTGGCCACCGTCGCCAAACGCCGCCGGCAGCGCGGCTACCAACTCATGAGTTAGAATGGCAATTCAAAGGAGATCCCACATGGAACCGTTAGTTGAAGCACTGCGTTTGATCAAACGGCAAACCGAACTAGAAAGCGCGATGCGCCGGCCGGGCGGCATTCGCGTGACCGAAGAGCGCGAGCTGCATCAGCTGCGCGGCGCCCTCAGCCAATATCCGGCCGCCGTCACCGCGATCCTGGAGGCGGCGTCGCGGATGCGAAGGCCGGTGGATACGATTTCGGCGGAAGACGTGGAGCCTTTGACCATTTCCACATCACACTAGTCCGATGCACGACTTTCGCTGACTGGTCAACCGCTTTCTCTCTGTGATTGAGCGATTTCGAGGTTACCGTGGATCTCACTTTTCAAGGGTTCGAAGCGAACCTACGAGGCCCATTGGGAGCGAAGCTACATTTTCAGGCCATTTAGATTCTCGAAACTCGTTTTCACTGGCAACCTTTCGAGAAGTCATTTCGAGAGACTGTTTCGAGAGCCTGATCGGGCCACTTTCCGGCGATTTTGATCGTGCTACGTGCGCTTATCAAAAACGGCGGTTTTCAGGAGACCGCGCGTAAACGCCTGTTTCTGCAAAGCTTGCGAACGTTTCCAGATCAGATGGCCTCAAATTGCACGCTCGCGCCCAATGGGCCTTCTAGGAGGAATGGCACTTACTTAAGCTGCAACGGCGTGAGCGCATGCGGCTAAGAGATTGAAAGACAACAGGAAGGCTGGCCGGGATTGGTAGGATGTTTGTTACCACACATTCAACCGACCAACCCCGAGGCCTCCTTGAGAGATCGTAATGCCGAGTTTCAATCGCAGCAACATAGAAAACACATTGGCCAGCGCGCTCGCGCGACCGAGGCGGTGGACGGTCATCGCCACGGATGTGGCAGAGCTTCCCGCCCGATAGTTGTCGAACGCGCGCTGCAGGATCGCATCCGCGTCCGGTGCCGAGGTGGCGCCGGCCTGCGTGACGGCGGCCACTGCGATCACCCCCATGGCCAGTCGCGCGCCGATGCCGATGCCTCGGCCCGCCACGTGGTTCACGTGGCCTGATAACCCCCTGTCGTGCGCCGCAGCCGCGGATCGTTCTCCCATAGGCCACTCTATACAAGCCCGAATGCAGTGAGGCAAACGTCGATCAACTTGATGCCGACCCACGGCAACAGGATCCCGGCGAGTCCGTAGATCCACGGAGTGCCGCGCGAGCGACGCGCGGCGGATTCCGTGCGTGCCTTGACTCCCCGCGCGGCCAGCACGAGAAGCGGGCCAATGATCAAGGCAGTGAAGATCACCGCCGACAGAATCGCGCTCCGTGGGCTCATGAGCCGCATGACGTTGAGCGCGTTCAGCGCAGGATACGTCGCGGCCAACGTCACCGGCATGATCGCGAAGTACTTTGCCAGATCGACGGCCATGCTGAAGGTCGTGAGCGAACGGCGCGTCAGCAGCATCTGCCGGCCCGTCTCGACGATCGCGATGAATTTCGTCGGATCCGAGTCGAGCGCGACCAGGTTGCTAGCTTCCTTGGCCACTTGCGTGCCAGAGTTCATCGCCACGGCCACGTCGGCCTGCGCGAGCGCCGGCGCATCATTGGTCCCATCCCCGCACATGGCGACCCGGTGCCCTTCCTTCTGGCATTGTCGAATGAGTTCACGCTTCCGTTCCGGCGTCGCTTCGCCCAGAAAATCGTCCACGCCCACCTCGGCAGCGATCGCCGTCGCGGTCAGGCGGTTGTCGCCGGTCACCATGATGGTCCTGATGCCCATCCGCCGTAGCTCCGCACAGTGCTCGCGGATGCCCGCCTTGACGATGTCGTGTAGCTCGATGACGCCCAGGACCCGAGGACCGTCGGCGACCACGAGCGGCGTGGCACCGTAGCGAGCCACTTCGTCGACCAGCTCGCTGACCGCTGAAGGCCAGCTGCCGCCTGATTCCTCCGCGAAGCGGCGAACTGCATCTGCAGCGCCCTTGCGCAGCCTGCGACCTTCCAGGTCGACGCCGCTGATGCGCGTCTGCGCGGAGAACTCATGGAACGTGTGCGCCGTGTCGGACAGATCCCGGGGGTGTTGATCCGGCATCTGCGTCACGAGCGCAACGATCGAGCGGCCCTCCGGTGTTTCATCGGCCAGCGAGGCGAGCTGCGCCACGTCCATCAGGTCGCGGGCGGCAATTCCCGGAGCCGCCTGAAAGGCGACGGCATGCCGGTCACCGCGCGTGATCGTTCCCGTCTTGTCGAGCACCAGCACGTCAATGTCGGCCGCGGCTTCCACCGCGCCGCCGGAGGTTGCGATGACGTTGGCGCGCATCAACCGAGCCATGCTCGCGAAGCCAATCGCGGCGACCGCTGCGCGGGTCGTGATCGGAATGGAGCACACGAGCAGCGCGACGAGCGCCGAGAGCGCCAGAACCCCGCCCGCACCCGCACTCGTAGGCGCGAGCGGCGCGATACTAAGCAGGAACGCGATCGGTGCCGTGGCGAGCAACATCGACCAGACGATCTCCTGCGGGGTGCCGGAGCCCCGGGTGCCCTCCCAGATCGTGACCATGGGGTCGAAAAATCCTTCACGACTTCTGACGCGCACGACCAGCCAGTCGGAGAGCACACGCGTTCCGCGGCGCACGAACGAACAATCCCGACGCACGGCGCGCAGTACGGGTGCCGACTCTCCGGTCACCGCGCCTTCACTCACGGAGGCCGCCCCTTCGATCACCGTGCCGTCGGCGGGAATGATGTCGTTGGCTTCGACCAACACGAGATCGCCACGACGCAGCGTACCCGCTTCGACAAGACGGTACTCGCGGCGATTTGAGCCGAGCAGCCGCTTCGCGTGCATATTCCGACCCATCGATCGCAGCGTCGCCGCTCGTGCCTTGCCCCACTCTGCGGCGAGGGCTTCTGCGAAGTTCGCCAACAGGACGCTCAACCACAGCCACGCCGCGATGGCAAGAACGAATGCCGCGCGCCGCCCGCCATCGGTCGCAACGAAGGCCGTGGCCAATCCGATGATGGTCGTGAAGATGCTCGCGACATAGACCCCGAGAGTCACGGGGTTTCGGAACTGCACACGCGGGACAAGCTTCGTCAACGAATTCCGAATGGCCGCGAAGACGATAGCGCGGCTCAGAAGGCTCGTGGGCGGGTCACCGCCAGGCACCGTGCCGTTCACGATCTGCCCCTTGCGATCATTGGCAGGCGCTTAATAAAGTAGTAAAAGGTATCCTCGATCAATGACGGCGAGTCTGCAGCTCCTCCAGCGTTCGCTTCAGCGCCTCCAATTTTTCGCCGGCCTCCGCGAGCTTGCCGGCAGCGGTCAGTTGCTGATAATCGGCGAAGTCCCGAGCCGCCTCGGCAATTAGGGCGTTGACGTCGTCGCCCAGAGCTGCAGCCGCCGCAGTTGTGGCGCTCGCTGGCCGTGCGGCGGGGGCAACCGGCGAGACTTGCGCGCTGAGCATGGACGGGGCCGTCCCAAACAGGGCGGCCAGCGCCGATTCGAACGTCGGCCCGTAAGCGAGGCGATCCTGCACCGCGAGCACCACCAACCGTAGCTCAGGCATGGGACTGCGATCTGCTTGCAGGTAGATGGGCTCCGCGTAAAGCAGCGCCCGCCCGATCGGAATGACGATCAGGCTGCCGCGGCGCACGTGCGAACCTTGCTGATTCCACAGTGACAACTGACCAGACAACTGGGCGTTCTGATCGATGCGGGCTTCGATCTGCGAGGGTCCGTCGATCAGCTTGGTCTTGGGAAAGTCGTAGACCACCGCCTCGCCATAGTGTTCGCCGTCGCTTCGACCTGCAATCCAGCCGATCAGGTTGTTGCGATTGGCCGGCGTGAACGGGAGGATCGCGATGAATTCGGTCGACCGTTCGCCCGGCAGGGTCATCAGCACGAAGTTGGGTTCCATGACCTGTTGGCGCTGATCGGGCATGACGACTTCCGTGGCCACGCTCCAAAGATCCTCCCGGTTGTAGAACACATCGGGATTCGTCATGTGGTAGAGACCGTAGACGGCGGCCTGCACGTTCAGCAGCAGTTCCGGGTACCGCACATGCTTGCGCGCGGCGGCCGGCATCGCCGCCGCGTCGGTGAACAAGCCGGGAAACACCGCCCGATAGGCGGCGATAACCGGATCGTGCGTGTCGAACACATAGAATGTCGTCTCCCCGGTGTACGCATCGATCAGGATCTTCACGCTGTTGCGGATATAGTTGATGCGGTCATTGCCGAGCGTGTAACCGCGCGCGTACGGGTAGCTGTCGGACGTCGTGAAGGCATCCATCAGCCAGTAGATTCGGCCATCGTCGCCGACCACCACGTACGGATCCGGGTCGAGCGTGAGAAACGGCGCGAGCTCTTGCACACGTTCGCTCAGCTTGCGACGCATCAGCAAACGACTCTCCGAATTCACATCGTCGCTGAACGGCAGTTTCGCGAGATCGCCGCGATCCAGCGCGATCAGCGTACGGCGGAGCCAGCCGCCCAGCCGAATGCCGCCATTGCCCTGGTAGGAGGTCAAATTGTTGGCATCGCCTTGCGGGTAGTTGAATTCCTTCTGGCGAGTCTTGACGTAGACATCGGTATTTGTGAGCTCACCGAAATAAATCTCCGGGCGCGTCACGGTGAGACCCGGAATCGTGCTCTGGATCGGCATATTGCTGAGGACGAGTGTCGGCAGCCCTTCAGGCGTGAAGCCGTTCACTGGGTTCATCGTGACGCCGTACCCGTGGGTATAGATCAGCTTCTCGTTGATCCAGTTGCGGCTGCTTTGCGGCAGCTTGTCCACATTGAGTTCGCGTGCGGCCAACATCATCTGGCGGACCGAGCTGCCGACCTCATATCTATCGATGTCGATGCCTGGGAAGTCGTAGTAAGTCCGGATTTCCTGAATCTGACGGAGCGTATCCTGTAACGCGCGCCAGTCCCACAGCCGTATGTTCTCGAGCGTCGTCTGGTTCTTGGCCTGTTCCACCGCCTCGATTCCAGTGTCGGCGGGAAACGCGTGCGTCTCGATGCGGTCGAGCGCGTAAGCCCGCCGTGTCATTTCTATATTGTGTGCAATGAAGGGCCGCTCTCGCACCAGCTGGTTCGGTGCAACGATAAAATCACCGACGTACCAGCGCACGACGGCGACGATCAGGTAGCAGGCGATGGCTGGAACGGCGGTAGCCAGAAGCCAGCGCGGGCGCGGTGCCGAGACTGCAGCAACCCCGGCGATGACCGCGCCGGCGATCAGCGCCACGCAGACTGCCAGCATACCGTTCAGGGTGACGTGCGCGTCCGTGTAGGTGACGCCCGTAAAGACTGCGCCGTCCTGGAATAGCCGCTCGAAGCGGCCCAGGTACACGCCCGCGGCGAGCATTAAGAACAAGGCGGCGACGCTGATCGACAAGCCGCGCCAGAGTCTGGTCGGCACCGCGGAAACTCGCCCCTGCGTCAAGATGCGCGTACCGCCGATGACGACGACGAACACAGCGGCGATCGCGCAGACGATTACCGACAGTATCATCAGCCATCCGGTGATGAGCTGCGCAGCCGGCAGCGTAAACAGGTAAAAGTCGAGCGATCGCCCGAAAATGGGGTCGGGCATTGTTGCGCTACGCGGCGCGTACCAGAACAGGGCCATGGTCATCCAGCGTTCCATCATGCTGGCGCCCGTTATAGCGGCAATTGCCACCGACACCCCGAGCCCAATCAGCTTGAGGACGGGTTCGACCGGCAGCGTTACCGGCCGCCGGTTGATGAGAATCGTGGCGCCGATCAGTTCGACGAGCCGATCGGGCTTCAGCGCCCGGAACACTCCATAGACCACCAGAAAGGTAACGAGGGCAAAGGCTGCGAAAGTCGCGGCCTGAAGGCTGAGCCGCGTCCAGAACACGGACGCATAGCCAAGTGATTCGAACCAGAGAGCGTCGACGTAATAGGACGCAGCCGTGCTGACGCCAAGAACCACAACACCCAAGGCCGCGAGCAGGACGAGACGAGCACCTCGGCGGCGACGCAGCCGCGCGCCGATGATAATGTCACTAGGTTTTTCCATGTTGCTCATATCCCGGTTCCACCTCTGGTCCGTAGCGCGAATTGCAATCCCGCGTGCCTTGACGGGGCATTCTGCGCTTTTGTTGAATCAAAGTGACCAACGCACGGGCGGCCATGTTCGTCAGCCGGGGATGGCAAATCAGATCGATAGTATTCGAACGTTGACGCGCCGCTCGCCGAAGATCCCAAGGCTTCGCGAATGAATTGAGTCAGGGACCGGTCGCAGTGCTCATCCGCGTGCGCCGTGCCGATGCACAGCAGGGCGCGACAGCGCGGCAGCAACCTCTCCTTGCTCGTCCTCCTTCTCCTTGCACTTTGGCGCAGCGGCGTTCAATGTGGAACATGGGCATTTTTGCACGATTCAGCTGCATGGGTCTGTGCAATTAATTGAAACTGAGCTGATACGCATGTTCTCAAAGTTAGTGTAGAAAAAGTGTGAAAAAACGCTTCGAGGTACTGCACAGCAGGTGCGCGACCCTCTATGTGCGAATCCGCTGGTGCACGGGAGTGCTGCTAGAATGCTCACGTTTAGTGACAGGATTTTCATAGAGCCGACAATCGAAGATGAAGGGCGAACCCGCGAAAGAGTCGCCTGGCAACAGGAGGAGAGCGGTGGCTCTGGCGACAAAAGGGGCGATGCTCGATGAATGCGGGGTTGCAGGTCTTCA
>Ga0181536_10007033_pt1 | contig 11146 bp, 13 predicted proteins | sample PEATcosm2014_Bin_41_FD_121105 | JGI IMG/M metagenome (GOLD analysis project Ga0181536, IMG submission 121105) | Peatland microbial communities from MTU Mesocosm Facility, Houghton, MI, USA - PEATcosm2014_Bin17_60_metaG | ecosystem: Environmental > Terrestrial > Soil > Wetlands > Peat | place...
GCAGGAACAATACAAGAAGTCTGCGAGTCATGAGGATAGTGTACAGCGATTCCGGTTCAGTTCTTGCGGTGGTGTTCGAGCTCGTGCTCGGAGATCAACTGGCGCAGGGTGCTTTCCAGCTCGACCACGCGGCGGGCCAGATCGTCGATGGCCTGGCCTTCCGGATCGGGCAACATGCCGTGCTCCAGCACGCCGTCCTCAGTGCGCGTGCGCACCACCCGGCCGGGAATTCCCACCACCGTGGAGTTGTCCGGAACGGGATGCACCACCACGGAACCGGCGCCGATCTTGACGTTGTCGCCAATTCTGATATTGCCCAGCACTTTGGCGCCGCTCCCTACCACCACGTGGTTGCCGAGCGTGGGGTGGCGTTTGCCTTTTTCGTTGCCGGTGCCGCCCAGCGTCGCTCCCTGGTAGAGCAGCACGTCGTCGCCGATTTCGGTAGTTTCGCCGATCACCACCCCCATGCCGTGGTCGATGAAGAAGCGCCGGCCGATGGTGGCGCCGGGGTGAATCTCGATCCCCGTAAAAAAGCGGCCGATCTGCGAGACCAGGCGTGGCGCCAGCGGCACCCTCCAGCCATACAGTTTGTGGGCCAACCGGTGCAGCAGAATGGCATGGAAGCCGGGGTAACAGAGGACGATCTCCAGCACGCTCTTGGCGGCCGGGTCTTCCCGGAAAATGGTGCCGATCTGTTCCTTGATGGCTCGAAACATGCCGATTCAGTGCGCCGGAGCCGTGTCCATGCGGGGCGCCAGCAGATCCTCTTTGCGCTTGACCAGCGTCGCAGTATTGAAGCTGGCGATTTCAAATCCATGGCCGTGCGTGATGGCGTCGGTGGGGCAGGCTTCCACGCAATACCCGCAGAAAATGCAGCGGTTGTAATCGATGTTGTAAACCTTGGCGTAGCGTTCCCCGCCGGAGATGCGCACCAGATCGGTGTTCTCCGCGGCCTCGATATAGATGCAGTTGGAGGGACACGCGACGGCGCATAGGAAGCAGGCCACGCATTTTTCCAGGCCGTTGGCATCGCGCTCGAGCACGTGGACGCCGCGGTAGCGCTCTTCAAACCTGGGCGGCTCGTCGGGATAGTATTCCGTCACGGTGGGAGACATCATCTCCTTGAACGTGACGCCCATCCCTCGGGCGATGGAGGCGGCGGTATCCAGAATCTCTCCGATGGGGTTCGGCATGGTGCCTGGTTCTATTTTAGCGTGGGTTGAAGCTCCGCACGGGAGCCTAATTCCGCGAGCCTCAACCGGGCTTCCATTCGGGCACGTTGTCGCCCTGCCGGAACACCTCGACGCCAGCCCGGCCGCCGAGCCATTCGATTTCCCGCTTGCTCCAGCCTTCGATAACGCGCGAGATGCCGCCGTCGCGCTCCAACAGAAACATGGTGGGCACGCTGGAAATCCCGAATGCGTTGCTCGCCGGGTAGCCGCTGCGCCCGGTATCGAGCAGCGTGGGAAGGGTGAGGCCGAGTTCCCGGTTGAACTGACGGGAATCTTCGGCGTCGTCCTGCGAGATGGCGTAGACCGGCAGCGTGCCGGCCTTGTGGATGCGCTCGAGAAACGGGAATGTGAGCTGGCACACCGGACACGTGGTCTTGAAGAAGGCGATCACCGCCGGGCCGTTGGCGACGATCTCTTGAAGCGCCGCGGTGCCGCCATCCAAACGCGGCAGGCGGAACTCCGGCGCGTGGGAACCGGGGTCGAGGAGTTTGCGGTGTTTGGCGGCGACCATAACTCAATTGTACGATGGCGACCCCGGTCGCCGCTCGGACGCGGGCGCTGGCTGAGCGCGTCGCACCGGGGTGGAGGATGGGCTCGGCCGGTGACCGGAGAATGTGGATGCCCCGGAACTACCGCGAGGCGCTGGCGCGGACCGAAGCCCTCCTGGGTGCCGCATAGGGTATGCTGAATCCAGTATGGCCGAAGAGAACCGTCTGCGGCAGCCGGGAAGCATGCGCCGAGTCCACTGGTCACCGCTGGCCTTGATTCTCTTGGCAAGCTGCCCTCCGAGCGCATGGGCGTCTGTGCCGGACGTGGCTGCGCCCGATTGCAGCGCGGCCGACCTGGACGTTTCCTACCAATTCGTGAACCAATCGGCCAACGAACAGGTCATAGTCAACTTTCGCAACATATCGCAACGGCCATGTACCCTTCGGCCGGGTGCTGGAGTCTCGTTCGCCGACCTTCGGCATGGCCACAGCATTTCGACAAAGGAATGTCAGAACTGCGATGCCGATGGGAGGGCAAATCGTTGGGACCCGATCACGGTTGCGGTGGGCGCAACCGCATACCTCGTCGTGAGTTGGGAAGCCGCGCCTGTCGACGGCAGCGGTTCTTGCCAGGAGGGTGGCGAGCTCAATTCGTATGTGAATAGCGATCTCAAGCATGGGTACTCCATATGGTCTCGGCGCCTATTGCGAGACGTTTGTTCGGTGGTGCGCTTCGATTCGTACTTTCCCGGAGCGTTCGGTGAGGTGAACGAACAACTCGGAAATGACGCACAGCGAAAAGCTTCGGTGACTATCAACTTGACTCCGAGCGGCGAAGTCTATTACGCGGATGATTCTTTTTGGCTTTATGCCGACATTTCGGATCCCGACGAGGTCTTGCCGCCCGGCGAGCATTCCTGCCCCGCCCTGTTGCTGCGTACCCGAGCTTCCGATGGCACGGCGGTCCTTGAGGATGCCGACGGCCGATGCCGCATCACGCCGGCCGGGGAAAGGCCCGGACGTTTGATTCGGTTTGAGATGTCGACCAGATGGGAAGGCGCGCTGGCGACAAGGGACGAAATACGGGTAGAACTGCTCGCGCTCTTAGGTTCTTCCCACGCTGCTCAGGTGGAGATGGCAAGCTCAAATGCGCTAACTCTGCATGCGGTCACCTCCGCCTCTCTCCCACGCCGGTGGGGACCTGAGGTGAAGGGACTCGCTGTCAGTCTATCCCTTGACAAGGAAACATATGTGCTTGGCGAAGATATCCCGTTGCGCCTGGCCGTCGAGAACTTTTCGGCGACGGCCGATATTGTGAGCGGCGAACTTCCATGTTCTGCTGGATTGACGTTCGACGTCCGCGACTCAAGCGGGCGGGCAGTCCAGACTCCCGGCAACTTGCCCTGTCGTGGCCACGGTTGGAGCCAAGATTATCCGAGAGGGAAGATTGTGCCGGTGATGGGATTGACGCTTGAGGGGCAAGGGGGCCTGCCAGACCAACCTGGCGATTACACCGTAACGGCGGCCTGGGAGGCGCGCGGCCAAACGAATTGGGAAACCTCAGTCGGACCAGCGGTTTCTGCCCCTCCTTCGATGCCGCAACCTCCTTATGCAGTCGTTCACTCCGCTCAGATCACGTTTCACGTCGTAAGACGGCTGAATTGAACGCAAGCTGTGCAATATCCCACAGTTGCGGTGTACAACGATGGCGCAGGCTTTCGAGATCTATTCACTTTTTGTGTCGCGCATCTATGTGCATCACTCATCGGCAGATATGATGTCCGATGCGCTACCATACAGATGTGAGGACCACTCTGGAAATCGACGATGACCTGGTGCAGGTTGCCAGGCAACTCGCGCAACAGCGCCAGACGACCATGGGGCAGGTAATCTCCCAACTGGTTCGCCAGGCGATGGAGCCGAAGAGCGCGCCCCGGAAGCGAAACGGAGTACTGCTGTTCGACCCGAAGCCCGGCGCGAGAAAACCAAGCGTGGCGTTGGTCAATGAACTGCGGGATGAGGAATGAGCATCGCACTGCTGGATGTCAACGTGCTCGTCGCGCTACATGATCCATCTCACCCGAATCACGAAGAGGCCCACCGCTGGTTTGGCCGCCACCGCAAGCGTGGTTGGGCCACCTGTCCGGTCACTGTAAACGGTTGTGTTCGCGTCCTGAGCAACCCTGCCTACCCCAGCGTGACTGCGACGCCGGCGGAGGTGGCGTCCCGTCTCAGAATCTTGTGCGCCGGTCCGGATCATGTATTCTGGAGCGACTCGGTTTCGCTGCTGGATGAGTCGCTGTTCCGTCCGCAAGCGATCGCAGGCCATCGGCAGATTACGGATATCTATCTGCTCGGCTTGGCGTTCCGGCACGGCGGCAGACTTGCCACGTTCGATCGGTCGATTCCCCTCAAGGCGGTTGTAGAGGCCGGTCCGGCTCACCTCGAACTGATATGACGCCATGTCTAGAGAGCGAATTATGCATAGAAAATCTGCCTTAGTTATGGCCGCATTGGCGGCCCTTGCGGCGCTGCTGTGCGGCTGCGGGAATCAGAAAGCCCAGTTGCCGGCCGAACTGGCGCTGCCGGATTTCGTGGTGACACCCGACGGCATGGCGATCGCGCCCGACGGCGATCTGCTGCTGGCCTGCCCCAACTTTGCCAGCCCCGGTGTTCCCGGCCGCTTCGTCAAGATCGGCAAGGACCGCAAGGTCCGCGATCTGTTCGAATGCCCCCACCTTCCCGAGACCGGCAGGGCCTGCCCCATGGGAGTCGAGTTTGGCCCGCAAGGCGACTTGTACGTGGTCGACAATCAGAACTGGGCGGCCGGGAACGGGCCTAACGGCGAGATCAACCAGGGCCGCATCCTGCGCCTGCGCCTCAATGGCGACAAGCTCGTCGAAACCACCGTGCTTGCCCAGGGAATCAGCCATCCCAACGGGCTGAGGCTGCGCAACGGCCAGGTGTACGTTACCGTATCCAAGCTGCCCAAGGTCAAGCGGCCCGACGGCCTCATGGTCAGCGCGGTCTACCGTTTTCCCGCCGACGGCCGGAATATCCAGGTGAACGATACCCTGGACGACCCCAACCTTCTGGCGAGCTTCGTCACCGGAAACAAGTTCGCGCAGTACGGCCTGGATGGCATCGTTTTCGATAGCAAGGGCAACCTGTTCGTGGGCAATTTCGGCGATGGCAAGATCAGCAAGCTGACCTTCGACGGTAAGGGCAACCTCACCGGCAACACTGTGTTCGCCAAAACGGATCACGACTACTCGCTCGACCCCAAGCTGCCGGGTTTTCTGGCCAAGGCTACCAAGGCCAAGATGCGGACCACGGATGGAATGTGCGTCGACAAGGCCGATAACATCTATGTTGCCGACTTCTCGAACAACGCCATCGCCGAGGTCACGCCCGCCGGCGTGATTTCCGTGCTGGCCCAGAACGGCGACACCGGCGGCCGCAATGGCGATCTGAACGAGCCTGGAGAGCCGATTGTCTGGAACGGCATGCTGGTGGTGTCGAATTTCGATGCCGTGATGGAGCCCGACAAGGTGAACGCCCATCACGAATCTCCGGCGACTCTATCGCTGCTGAGGCTGCCATGAGGCTTCTCTCAACGGTGGTGGGCGGGGCCATCTGTGGCGCGCTCGCTTTTGGCATCTGGCCGGAGATGTGGAAGACTTACGGCATTATGGGCGGCTGGATCACCGCCACAATTGTCATTAGCATCTGCTGGTACATGAACCACTGGATTGGGATGATCTGGAACGAGCCCGGCCGCATCTGGGTCGACCAGGGTTGGGCGGTCTCGTCCGCCGGCATCGTGTGGGCGGTGGTGCGCTTCCACTCCGAGTTTATGCTGTGCCTGCCCGGGGTGGTCTGCTGCCTGATCGGCGGGAGCCTCGCGGGCGTGTTGGCGGCGCAGGTAAAGAAGCGGCATCCCAGTTTCAATCGGAGCCCGTATGTATGAAATGATGTCGCAGTACGCGGGCGCAATCGGCATGCCGCCGGTCAGCATCCTCACCACCATTTTCGGCGCCTTCTGCGTAACCTTCACCGTGATTATCTGCTGGGGCAGACTGGTGGAGGATTTCGGCCCGATTGGCGGCATGATGGCGGCTGCGTTCATCATCGGCACCTTCTGGGTCTTGAATCATAAGCTGCCGGGCTTTGGCATCAACCCCGAAATGATTCCGCATCCGGACGGAGGCTTCAAGCAATTCGGCTTGATCTATCAGGGCTTCCGGGGCGCGGCTCCATGGGTGGACATGGGCACGGCCATCGCCTCGGGTCTGTGGATTTGCGGGTTGTGCGAAACCGCGCGCGGCCGCAGGCTGTGGGCCGCGGCGGAATCCGGGCCGCGGGTTCTGGCGACCATCGTCGGGGGCATCATCGGCGGAGCGATGGTCGGGTTGATCGGCTGGACCGGCGCCAACCTATTCGGCTACAAGTAACCATGGCGAAATACCTCTTGGCGCACGACCTGGGCACTAGCGGCAACAAGGCCACGCTGTACACCACCGATGGCAGTCTGATCGCCAGCCGCACGTGCCCCTACGACACCCGCTTCTTCAACGGAAACTGGGCCGAGCAGGATCCGCGCGACTGGTGGAGCGCCATCTGCCGTTCTACCCAGGAGCTGCTGATCGAGGCCCGGGCCGACGCTTCCGACATCGCCGTGGTGGCGCTGAGCGGGCAGATGATGGGCTGCACGCCGGTGGACAGGGAAGGGAATTCACTGCGCCCCTCGATCCTCTACTGCGATCAACGGGCCACGCGCGAAGCCGCGCAGGTGCTCGCGAAGATCGAGCCGAAGAGCTTCTACTCGATCGTGGGCCACCGCGTCAGCGCCTCGTACTCCCTGGAAAAGTTGATGTGGATCCGCGACCACGAGCCGGAGATCTACGCCCGCACTCACAAGACGCTCTGCGCCAAGGATTACATCAACTGCCGCCTCACCGGGCGCATGGCCACGGACTACTCCGATGCTTCCGGGACCAATGCGTTCGACCTCAACACCTTCCGCTGGTCGGAGAAGATCATCGATCTGGCCGCGCTGGACGGCGCGAAATTTCCGGAGCCGCTGCCCTCCACAGCCATCCTGGGAACGGTCACATCGCGCGCCGCCGGCGAGACCGGTTTGCGGGAAGGCACGCCGGTGGCGGTTGGCGGCGGAGACGGAAGTTGCGCGGGCGTGGGCGTGGCCTCGATCCGGCCCGGAACGGCCTACAACTACCTGGGTTCGTCTTCGTGGGTGGCACTGACGGTCGAAAAGCCGATTGTCGATAGCCAGATGCGCACCATGAACTGGGCCCACTGCGTCCCCGGCTATCTGCATCCCAGCGGCACCATGCAGACCGCCGGTTCCAGCCATGCCTGGCTGAAGAACACTCTCTGCGATGTGGAGGTGCGGGAGGCCGCCGCGCGAGGCGTCAGCCCCTACCAGTTGATCGACGAAGCTGTGGCCGGCGTGCCCGCCGGCTCCAACGGAGTTTTGTTTCTGCCGTACATGTTGGGCGAGCGGACGCCGTGGTGGAACCCAAATGCGCGCGGAGCGTTCGTGGGACTCAACCTGGCGACGCGGCGCGAGGACATGCTGCGCGCCGTGATCGAGGGTATCACCATGAACCTCGGCATCATCGTCAACATTTTTCGCGGCCACGTGCCCATCGATGCCATCACCGTGATTGGCGGCGGCGCGCGCAGCGAGGTGTGGCGGCAGATCATGGCGGACGTGTATGGGTGCCCGGTGCAATCGCTCAACTTCCTGGAGGAAGCCACGTCGATGGGCGCGGCGGTGATTGGCGGAGTGGCGGCCGGCCTGTTCCCCGATTTCGACGTGATTCACCGGTTCGTGCGGGCGGATCAAACCGCTACACCAGGCGCGGAAAATCAGAGGTTGTACGCCAAGCTGATGCCAATATTCGAGAAAACGTACCGTTCGCTGGTGGAAGTCTACGACGAGTTGGCGAGCTATCGTAGCGCAGACTCTTAGTCTGCCGCGTCCCGACTCATCGGGACGCTTGCTAAACGTGCAACAAAGAGCGTCCCGATGAGTCGGGACGCGGCAGGCACGAGTGCCTGCGCCACAAGAGGAGCCGTCCATGCGGGCAGTTGCCGTCATCGAACCGGGAAAGGTTGCGATTGTGGAATTGGGCCGTCCCGCGCCCGGCGCCTATCAGGCCCTGGTCCGGACCGAAGTCGCCTGCCTCTGCAACTCCACCGACGCCAAGCTGATCGCCGGCCATTTCCCCGGTGTGGACCACTACCCGCTCGTGCTGGGCCACGAATCCGCGGGAATCGTCGAAGCAGTCGGCCCCAGAGTCCGCAACTTCCAACCCGGCCAGCGAGCCATCGGAGGCCTGGTCTTCGATTTTTCCGATCCCGCATATTCCAGCGGCTGGGGCGGCTTCTGCGAATACACGCTCGCCAACGATCACGACGCCATGGTCGCCGACGGCGTAGCCACCGCCGAACACGGATGGTTCGAGTGCTATGAGATTCAGCGCCCCGTGCCGATGGATATCCCCGTCGAGGCGGCGCTGCTGATGTGCACCTGGCGCGAAGTCTACGGCGGCTTCGGCGATTTCCAGCTCAAGGCGGGCGCCGACATCCTGGTGTTCGGCGCGGGGCCTGTCGGACTGAGCTTCGTGAAACTAGCCAGGCTGCTCGGTCTGGGCTATATCGGCGTGGTGGACCCGCTCGAAAGCAAGCGCCGCCGGGCCCTCGAAATGGGAGCGGACGAAGCGTTCTCGGGCACCCCCGAATGGCGGGCGAAGCCTTTCGACGCCGTCATCGACGCCGTGGGCCGGGAATCCATCGCCAACGCCGCGCTGAGCCTCATCGGCATGGGAGGCTCGATCTGCATCTACGGCGTGCTGGCCGAGCCTAACATCACCATTCACAAGCACCAAGGCCCGTACAACTTCAATCTCTTCGTTCACCAGTGGCCGACCCGTTCCCGCGAGCGGGCCGCCATGGAGCCTCTTTGCGACTGGGTGCGTCAGGGCAAACTGCGCGGCGCCGACTTCATCACCCACGAATTCCCCGTGGAGCAAATCGCCAACGCTATCGAGGCCGTCCGCGCCGGCGAGGCCCTCAAAGTTCTCCTGCGCTATTGAAGAGGCCTTCTACACCCGGTGCTCTTGGCGCACGATCTTGCGGGTGCCAGAGTGCCACGCCGTGCTCCAGTCCTTGGGCGGCACGATGTCATCCAGCCGATCGAGCTGGCCGATGCCCTTCAGGCGGGTGAAGATGAGTTGCCAGGCGCAGGGCCGGCCGGCGTCCACCTCGCAGTGCGTTTCGGTCGAGCCGCCGCACGGGCCGTTCAACATCCGCTTGGCGCAGCGCGTCACCGGGCAGATGCCGCCGAACTCGGCCAACATGCAATCGCCGCAGCCCATGCACTTCTCCGTCCAGATGGCCTGCTCCTCCAGAATCCCCAGGAATTGGGTGTTCAGGCCGGGGTAGACCGGCTTGGTGGGGAATCGCTCGGCGATGGCCTGCACGCCCGCGCCGCAGCCGAACGAAACGATGGCCTCAGCCTTGGCCGCTGGCTCCGCCAGGTCTTTGATGAACTCGTTCTCGCACTGGCGCTCGATGGTGACCTGGGTCAGTTCCAGCGGCTGGCCCTCGATCCTGCGAGCCATGCGGACGGCGTAGGAGGCGATACCCACCTCTCGTTCGCCGCCGGCCAGGCACACCGTGACGCAGGTGCCGCAGCCCACAAAAAGCACTTTGCCGTGGCGCGCGATCAGGTTCTTCAGCTCGGTAATTGGTTTCGGGGAAGCTACTATCATGGCTGTCCTACACTTTCCGTTTGCTTGGACGAATGCAGCGGACTCGGGCCCAGCGCCCTCACCGTCTCGACGATCTGGTTGACGCGCTCGACAAACGTGGGGGCCATCGCCGCCGAGAGGTTCACCATCAGGAGCCGCTCGCCGCCGATCCCGATCTCATCCAGGATTTCGCGGATGCGGTCGGTGCGTTTGCGCGCGCGCAGATTGCCCTCCAGGAAATGGCAGCCGCCTTCCAGGCACCCGGCTACCAGAATGCCGTCGATGCCTTTCTCAAACGCCTCCAGGATGTGCTCCATCTCGATCTTGCCGGTGCAAGGCGAATGGACGATGCGCACGTTGACGGGATACTGCATGCGTTTGGATCCCGCCAGGTCGGCCGCCGCATAGGCGCAGTAGTTACAGCAGAAGGCGATGATGCGCGGTTCCCAGTTGGGTGAGGGTATCATGCGTTTACTCCGGCGACGAGCAACTCGTCGAGCATGGCCACCAGCGCCCCGTCTTCCTGGTGCTGGAGGGTGATGGTCCGGGCCGGGCAGGAGGCCGCGCAACTTCCGCACCCCATGCACTTGGCGCCTTGTATCTCGGCCTTGTTCAGACTGTTGATCATGGGCGCGCCATACGGACAGACCTTGACGCACGTGGCGCAGGCCACGCAGTCCTCCGGGTTGACCCGGGCCACCTGGCCGGGAATCTCAAGGAAGGCCTTCGACAGGATGGTGGTGGCCCTTCCGGCCGCCGCCTGCGCCTGCGCGATGGTCTCATCGATAAATCGCGGCGAGTGCGCCAGCCCGCATAAAAACTCGCCCTCGTTGGCCAGGTCCACCGGGCGGAGCTTGGGATGGGCTTCCAGGAAGAAACCGTCGGCCGTCAGAGCGCTGCGCAGCAGGCCCGAGAGCACCGGGTTGCCGGCAGCCGGAGCGATGCCGACTGAGAGCACCAGCAGGTCCGGCCGTAACACCAGGTCGCGGTTACTCGACCCATCGTGAACCGTCACCTTCAGCTTGCCGGCGTCTTCCACCACCACCGGGTCGCTCTTCTCCGGATAGCGAACGAACAACACGCCGGCCTCGCGCGCCTGCTGGAAGTACAACTCGCGGAATCCGTAGGTGCGTATGTCGCGGCCCAGAATCACCACCCTGGCGCCCGGCAGGCGGCGCTTGATCTCCAGAGCGTTCTTCACCGCCTCCGAGCAGCACACACGGCTGCAATAAGGGTGCTCGTCGTTGCGGCTCTCCACACACTGAATCATGACGACCGTGGGATTCGGCGTGGCGGCCAGTTCGAACGGAAGAATTCCGCCGGCCAGTGCCGCTTCGAGTTTGCTCTGCGTCGTCACGTGCCGGTTCTGGCCGTGCAGGTGCGCCGCCGTCGGCCGCTCCTGCCCGCCCGTGGCGACGATCACCACGCCGTGGCTGATGGGCTTCTCGCGCCCCGCCACGTTCAAAACGCTCTTGAAGTTGCCCACGTGGCCGCCGATACTGGCCGGTGTCGTGTCCACATACACGTGGATTTTGGGGTGCGACTCCACCTTCGCCACCAGCCCGCCCAGGTACGCTTGCACATCGGCCCGCTCCAGAGTGGTGTGGACGTTGCGAAGATTACCGCCCAAGGCCGCTTCCTTTTCCAC
>Ga0181536_10007037_pt1 | contig 11143 bp, 8 predicted proteins | sample PEATcosm2014_Bin_41_FD_121105 | JGI IMG/M metagenome (GOLD analysis project Ga0181536, IMG submission 121105) | Peatland microbial communities from MTU Mesocosm Facility, Houghton, MI, USA - PEATcosm2014_Bin17_60_metaG | ecosystem: Environmental > Terrestrial > Soil > Wetlands > Peat | place...
CGATAGAGATCGTTGAGGTCGGACGTGGCGAAGCGCCCGCCGTCGAGCTGCACCATCGGGCGCAGTTCGGGCGCGATCACCGGCGCGGCCGAGAGGAGCATCCACTCGGGCTTGTTGCCCGACGCGAGGAAGGCTTCGACGACTTCCAGGCGCTTGATCGCCTTGACGCGCTTCTGGCCCGTCGTTTCCTTGAACTCGCGACGCAGCTCTTCTTGAAGCTTGCGCAGGTTCAGGTCGCGCAACAGCTCGCGGATCGATTCCGCGCCCATGCCGGCCTTGAAGCGCGAGCCGAATTTCTCGCGCGATTCGCGATATTTTTGCTCGGTGAGGATCTCGCGCTTGCCGAGCGTCGTGTCACCCTGATCGGTGACGACGTAGGCGGCGAAATAGATCACCTTCTCGAGCTGCCGCGGCGACATATCGAGCAAGATGCCGATGCGCGAGGGCACGCCCTTGAAATACCAGATGTGCGAAACGGGCGTCGCGAGCTCGATGTGGCCCATGCGCTCGCGGCGCACTTTGGCGCGCGTGATCTCGACGCCGCAGCGGTCGCAGATCATCCCCTTGAAGCGGATGCGCTTGTACTTGCCGCAGTGGCATTCCCAGTCTTTGGTGGGGCCGAAGATCTTCTCGCAGAAGAGGCCGTCGCGCTCGGGTTTGAGCGTCCGGTAGTTGATGGTCTCGGGCTTCTTTACTTCCCCGAAAGACCAGGCGCGGATTTGTTCGGGGCTGGCGAGCCCAATCCGCATCGCGTCGAAGTTGTTGACGTCGAGCAGGTTCACGTATCGTCCTTTACAGCGCGTCGGCGATCAGAGGCGGCCGAGGTGACGTCGTGGATGGCGCGGGGGCGCGGGTGCCGGGAAAAGGCACAGCGGACCAGAGAAGCGCCGTCGACGTTCCTTGGGCCCGCGTTATCGACCGAGGGGCATAGGCAGGTATTGTACCGCCTATGGCAAGTTAGGTCAAGGCAGCGGCCACGCTCCGGCGGGGCCTCGGCGGCTAGGTCGCTTCTCTCAGGAAGCCGAGGGCGTCCATGACCGGCTCGTCGGTGACCCGGAAGAGGACGGCGTCGGTCTCGAAGCGGTGCGTGTGCGGCCGCCAGACCGGGGCCACGAAAACGTCGCCGGGCTCCCAGTTGACCGTCGTGCCGTCGATCGCCGTGGTGCCGCGGCCCGAGACGACCGCATAGACGTTGTTGGCGGTCGTTTGGTAGGGCGCCGTCCAGGTGCCGGCCGCATGGGCGTGCATGTGCAGGCGGATCGTCTTGAGCGACGGGGTGTCCAGGGTGACCTGGCGGCCGAAACGGCCGGCGGGATCGGATTGCGCGCGCCCCAGTTGGCCCTCGATCCAGGTCGACGTAAAGCGCAGCGGCGAGGAATCCGATGCCGGAGCATCGTGCTCGAAGCCTTGGGGGTGCTCTTCGAAGAACATCGGCTCGAGGGCGTGGACGAGCGGCACGTCGAGGAAGTCGATCCAGTAGCCGGGGAGCTGGCCCGTGTTGCCGTGGCCGTGCCACATCCAGGCGGGCGTGAGGACGACATCGCCCGGCAACATGGCGATCCGTTCGCCGTTGACCGTCGTGTAGGCGCCGGCGTCGCTCTCGACGATCAGCCGCAAGGCGTTCGGCGTGTGCCGGTGCGAGCGCGCGTGCTCGCCCGGCAGCAGCATCTGGTAGGCGGCAACCAACGTGGCGCTCGTATTGTAGGAATTCGACGCGGCCGGGTTGGCCATGATCAGGTTCCGGCGCTCGGCCAGTTTCGTATCGATCAAGCGGCCGGCACGTTCCAAGGCGGCACGGCCGTCGCGATACCGCCAGTGCGAAGGCGCATACGTCTTATACGGCGCCGGGTAGAGCGACGGCGTCGGCTTGTTCCAGCCGGCCGTGAACTTCTGGGGCACCAGCGACGCGTAGAGTTCCTCGAGCGAATCGGCCTTGATTGCCATGCAGCCACGTTGTCCGGGAGGCTGTCCTTCCTCCTGCCGGCCCGACCGGTACCCTGCCGTACATGAGAACCGAGGAAATTTTCGCGGCCGCCGAAACCGAATTGGGACCGGGGTCCTTGGTAGTGGCAATAGCGGGCGCCGCGCGCACTGCGCGAGCCTTGGCAGCGAGCTAAAAACTCGCACGGGAGAGATTTTCACCGAGTAATGCTGCTTGAGAATGCTTCCGCCATCGACATCGACCGCCACACACGGTCCTTGCTGCCCCGGGTGTCGCGGACGTTTGCGCTCGGAATAAAGATGCTGCCCTCGCGCCTCGAAATGCCGGTACGCCTGGGCTATTTGCTGTGCCGCATCGCCGATACCGTCGAGGACGATCTCGCGCTTTCGCCCGAACGCAAGGCCGAGCTGCTCGACGAGTTTCTGACCTGCTTCGACGATCCGCAGCGCGCGGATGGTTTCGGCGACGCGATCGAAGAGCTGACCTCGAGCGACGATTACATCGACCTCGTCGCGGCGAACGGCGAAGTCTTCACGCTCTACCGCAAGCTCGACGCGCGCACGCAGGCGATCCTGCGGCGCTGGATCGAGGAGATGGTGCGCGGGATGCGGGGCTTCGTGGTCGGTCACCCGACCGGCATCCGCGTGCGCGACGTGCCCGAATTCCACCAGTATTGCTATTACGTCGCCGGCACGGTCGGGCATCTGCTGACCGAGCTCTGGCACCACCACTCGAGCGCCGTCGACGATCGCGTCTACGCGCGGCTGCTCCAGGACTGCGAGCCGTTCGGGGAAGCGCTGCAGTCGGTGAACATCCTCAAAGACATCGCCTGGGACGCCGAGCGCGAGAACTCGATCTACGTGCCGGCGGATCTGCTCGCGGCGCAGGGCAGTTCGCACGACCTGCTGCTCCACGAGGAGCGCCGCTCGGCCAACCTGCGCGCGCTCGAGCCCCTCTACCGCATCGCGCGGGACGACATCGAGCGCTCCTTACGCTACATCGAGAACCTGCCGCTGATGGCCGTGCGCATCCGGCTCTTCTGCGTGCTGCCGGTGCTCTTCGCGATCGCGACGATGCGCGAGATCGAGAAATCCGACGCGATGCTCGTTTCGGGCGGTAACGTGAAGATCTCGCGCAACGAGGTCAAGGCGCTGATCTTCGCCGCCTCGACGTCGACGTTGACGAATTATTCGTTGCGCTGGCTGGTCGACCGCGTCCGCGAGCGGCCCTTCGACTTCAGCCGGAGGTAGCGCTGCCGACCGCCTTCATCACCGGCGCGTCCGGCTTTGTGGGTGCCAATCTCGTTCGGACGCTCCTCGCACGGAACTGGTCGGTGCGGGCGCTCGTCCGCGGCGTCTCGCCATCGCTCGACGGGCTCGACATCGAACGCGTACCGGGCGATCTGTTCGCGCCTTCACTGAGCTGGGCGATGCAGGGCTGCGACGCGGTGTTTCACGTCGCGGCGTTCTACAGCTTGTGGCGCCGCGATCGCGCCGAGGTCATGCGCGTCAACGTCGAAGGCACGCGGCTCGTACTCAACGCCGCGCGGCGCGCCGGCGTGCCGCGCGTCGTGCACACGAGTTCGGTCGCAGCCATCGGCGTGCGCGCCGGCGGCGAACCGGCAACCGAAGCGTATCAGAGTGCGCCGGCCGATCTCGTCGGCGCCTACAAACGCTCGAAGTACGAGGCCGAACGCACGGTGGCGCACGCGGTGGCCGGCGGCCAGGACGTCGTGATCGTGAACCCGACGACGCCGATCGGTCCGTGGGACGCGAAGCCGACGCCGACCGGCGAGATCGTCGTGCGCTTCTGCACCGGGCGCATGCCGGCGTACATGGACACCGGGCTCAACATCGTCGACGTCCGCGACGTCGCGGCCGGCCACATCGCGGCTTACGAGCGCGGTCGCACCGGCGAGCGTTACATCCTCGGCAACGAGAACATGACGCTGCGCGCCCTGTTGGAGCGTTTGGCAGCGATCACCGGCCGTCCGGCGCCGACGGTGCGCCTGCCGCCGCTGGTCGGACTGGCCTACGCGGCGGTCGGCGAATTCGCTCTCGGACCGCTGGGCTTCCGGCCGGACGTGCCGCTCGACGGCGTTCGGATGGCCAAGCAGCGAATGTACTATGACGCAGCGAAGGCTACGGCAATCTTGGGGTTTACGCCGGCGCCCGTAACCCGCGCGTTGTCCGACGCGGTTACGTGGTTCCAAGAGCACGGCTACCTCGACGCACATTTTCGGGAGACATAAGTGGCAATCGCACTCAAGCAGGCAATCGCGGTCGGATCGTACGTGGTCCGTCAGCGGATGATGGGCAAGAAGCGGTATCCGCTCGTGCTGATGCTCGAACCGCTCTTCCGCTGCAACCTGGCCTGCAACGGCTGTGGGAAGATCCAGCATCCGGTCGAGGTTCTGCGCCAGCATCTCTCGCCCGAGAAATGCTTCGAAGCCGTCGACGAGTGCGGGGCGCCGGTGGTCGCCATTCCCGGCGGCGAGCCCTTGCTGCATCCCCAGATCGCCGAAATCGTCGAAGGGCTGATCGCGCGCAAGAAATTTGTCTATCTGTGCACGAACGCGCTGCGCCTCGAAGCGAGCCTCGACAAGTTCACGCCCTCGGAGTACTTCGGTTTCAACGTCCATCTCGACGGACCGCAGCAGATCCACGACGAGGCGGTCGCGCGCCCCGGCACCTTCGACATCGCGGTCAAAGCGATTCGCGCGGCCAAGGCCAAGGGCTTTCGCGTCTACACCAACACGACGATCTTCGAAGGCTCGCGGCCCGAAGATTTCCACGGATTCTTCGACTTCGTCACCGACGAGCTGCACGTCGACGGGATGCAGATGTCGCCCGGCTATCGCTACGAGAAGGCGCCCGATCAGGATCACTTCCTGGCGGTCGAAGAAACGCGTCAGCTCTTCCGCGGCATCCTCGCCCCGTACAAGGCCGGCAAGAAGAAATGGGAGTTCAACGCGAGCCCCTTCTTCCTCGATTTCCTAACCGGGGAGAAAGAGTACGACTGCACGCCGTGGGGTATGCCGAGCTACAGCCTCTTCGGCTGGCAGAAGCCGTGCTATCTGCTCGGCGAAGGTTACGCTTCGAGCTACAAAGAGCTGCTCGAGACCACGGAGTGGGAAAAGTACGGTCACCAGAGCGGCAACCCGAAGTGCGAGGACTGCATGGTGCACTCGGGCTTCGAAGCATCGGCTGCCGCCGACATGATGCGCCCGCAGAACATCCTCGGGTCGATCCGCGCCGTTTTCGCGAAGTAAAGCCGTGCTCGTCCGCTCGCCGTCGTTCGAGCAATTCGAGGGGTACCTCGAATCGGTGCTCGGCGGCGCGGCCGCGAACAACGCCAACGGGCCGCTGATTCGCGAACACTTCGGCCTCGACGATCCCGCGGCCAAACGCGGCAAGCGCTTGCGCCCGCAGATCTTGTTGACCGTAGCCGAGTGCGAGGGCGGCGACGGCAGCGTCGCGCTCGGCGCGGCGGCGGCGCTCGAGCTGTTGCACAACTTCTCGCTCATCCACGACGACATCGAGGACGGCGACGAGATGCGCCACGGCCGGCCCACCTTGTGGGCCCGGCACGGCGTGCGCGCGGCTTTGGTCGCGGGCGATGCGATGTCGGCGCTGGCCTACCTGACGCTGGTCGACGGCTCGCCGGACTTGCCGCCGGCGCGGGTCGCGGCGATGTTGCGGTGTTTGCAAGAAGCGCACTTCCGGATGTGCGAGGGCCAGGCGTTCGACATCGGCTTCGAGACCGCGACGTTCGTGACGTTCGATGAATACGTGCGGATGATCGAAGGCAAGACCGCGGCGTTGCTGGCGGTGGCCTGCGAACTCGGCGCGTGGGCGGCCGGCGCATCGGAAGAACGCGCGGCGGCCTACAGCAGCGTCGGGCGTGCGTACGGGCTCGCGTTTCAGGTGCGTGACGACGTGCTGGGCACGTGGGGCCGCACCGAAGAGACCGGTAAGCCCAGCGGTGCGGACATCCGGCGACGCAAGTGGTCGTTTCCGGTGGCCTGGGCGCTGACGCAACCGCCGTCGGCCGATCGCGCGATCGTGGCCGACGCGTACGCGACGATCGGCATGCTCGGCGAGGAGCATGCGACGCGCGTGATCGCCGCCCTCGAGCGGCTCGGCGCGCGCGACGCGGCCGACGAGGCGTGCCTGGCCTACATCAACGAAGCGAACGGCATTTCGGCCGCGCAAGCGCTCGATCGCGACGGGCGGCTCGCGGCGTTGTTCAACTCGACGGCAAAGCGTACGGTGTGACCGCCGGACGCCGCGCCTCGTCTCCGGCCAGCGCCCGCAAGAGGTCGAGTTCGGCGCCGGCCCATTCCGCGGTCCGAGCTACCGGCGGTGCCAGGCGGTTTTTCACCGAGCGCACCGCGGAATGAAGCGCCGATAGGGGCGCAACCCCGAGCATGTGGCTGAGCAGGATCGCCGCGACGCCCCGCCACGACGGCGCTTCGCGCATGCCGGCTAGGGCGATTTCGCGCGCTTCGCCATAGCGCTGACCGCGCAGGAGGGCCTTCGCTGCGGCATTGATGTTCGCGAGGCGCGGGGCTGAAAAGAGCGCACCGGCTGCGGCGGGATAGCGATGCGGGCTCGTCGCGATCCGTTCGGCGATCTGATTTCTCGCCAGCAGAGCGCCGTGCCAGGACGCACTCTTATTCGACTCGTGGAGGCGATAACACACGGCCCGCCGTTCAACGATGACGGCGTCCGCGACCCTCACCAAGCGCAGAATGAACTCGTAATCTTCGCACCTTCGCATCGTTTCATCGAAGCCGCCGATCGCAACGATCGCGGCGCGGCGCACGAGCAGTGACGACGGGAGGACGAAGTCGCCGATGAAGAGCTGCCTGGCGAGGCTTTCGCGGCCGGCGTAGACCGTCGTGCCCCCCACGGGCCGCCGCACGACGCCGGCATAATCAGCCCGGCGGGCCAAATTCGCCGGCGTGACGATGCCGGCTTCGTCGAAGACCGCGAATTCGCAAAACGAGAAGCCCGCGCCCGGGTTCTGTTGTAATGCCGTCCACTGCAGCTCGAGTTTTTCGGGCACCCAGAGATCGTCGACGTCCAGGTAGGCGATCCACGGTGCGCTCGCGGCACGCGTTCCCGCATTGCGCGCCGCAGCCGAGCCCGCATTCGGCTGCGTGAGGACGGTCACCCCAAGGGAGTTTGCGATTTCCGCCGTGCGATCGCTCGAGCCGTCATCGACGAGAATGATCTCGTGCGGCCGGACGGACTGCCCTCGTACGGTGCGAATCGCGTCCGCAACGAAGCGTTCGCTGTTATATGCTGTGATGACAACGCTCACCGGAACGCCGTTTTCCGAATCCACGGTTCCAACCGTTCGCCGCGCGCTCGCCGTGCTCCGGGCACACCGACGGTCGCGCAAGCCCTTTCATTTGTGACCTTTGGCTCGTAACGGAGGGACCGCTAACGGCCGCGCCCGAAAGCGCGCGCGCAAACCATCGCCCGAGGGTTTTCTTCGGCGGCGCGTCCGTCGCGTTCGATTGTGCACCATGCGTCGCAAGTAACGCGCGGTGCCGTCGAGGTTCTCATACGCGTCGCTGACGACGCCGAGGATGCTCGAAGCGGAAAAAATTACGTCAGCAGCAGCTCTGCGTGCGCTTGCTCGGCCGCTCGGCTGGGCACCGCATCGGTGACCTCGGGCCGCGGGACGGTGCTCGCCGCAGCGGCGCGACGCGCCGAGAACGCGAGCGCCGTCATACCGCCGGCGATCCCGCCGCAGCCGCAGAGCGTCAGGAGGCGCAGGAACGACGCCCAGGGACGCTGCGTTTCGAGGCCCGCAGCGGCGATCTCGTCATGCCATTGCGCGTTGGCCGAAGCGTTGGCCGCGACGGCCACATGCTGCGGGAGCGCCGCCGGCCACATCGGCAGACGGGTGGGCGGCGCAAAGAGGCCGGCGACGAGCACCAGTGGGATCACGCTGAACGGCGCCAGGCGCGCCCAGCGCACTTCGGGCGGGGCAAGCGCCGCAAGTTGGAGCGAGGCGACGGCCACGGTGACGACCGTGAAGACGAGGCCCAGGCGGCCTTGCGCCATTGCAAACGCATCGACGCAGATCAGCACCGTGCCGACCGCGCCGATACCCCACGTCCATCCCTTGGCGCGGAACAGCAGCAGCAGCGCGGGCAGGAACACGATCGCCAGGTCGGGTTCGTGCTCGAACGGCATGACGAACGGAAACATCGCGCACGCGAGCGCCCCGCTATCCACGACGTTCAGCCGCGCCCAGCGAATCGCAACGACCGTCGCGACGATCGCGAGCGCGGACACGCACCAGCCGACGATTTGCGCGTGGTGCTCGTCCAACCCGAAGCCGTACGCGATCGATGTCGTCGTCAGTTGGTAAACGAAGAGCCGTTCGGACTCGCTCTGATGCACCAGGACGTTCAGATACGCGATCAGCCCGTGCGCGCCGCCGGCGAACGGCAAGTTCGCGACGGCCGAAATGGCGGCCGCGGCCGCGGCGGCGCCGAGCGCGGCGGCTTCGTGCAAGGAACCGGCGATCGTCAGCGCGTCGTTCGGTTTGAGCATCGCGCCGAGCACGGCCGCCAATGCCATCGGCAGCCACTTGCGCTCGGCCGCGAACAGGATCGCGAAATCAACCGCAGCGGCCGCCGGCAACGCCGCTTGTCCGACGCTGATCGCGGTGACCAGCGGTCCCGCGACCAGCACGAGCAGGAGCAGCGACGCGGCGTTCGGCCGGCGTATTCGGCGCTGCGCGAGATGCGCGGGGACCATCACGAGAGCGGCGGCACACGCCAGCAGCAGGACGCCCCACAGCGAGGCGGCGAGGGCATAGGGCAGCTTGCCGAGGGCGGCCCACAACGGCAAGCTCAACGGCGGTCCGACGAACGGCAACAACTCGGCGCGCTTGGGATCCACGCCGGGCAGTGTTTGTTCGACGCTCCAGATGCCGCGCGAATACGGATCGCCGCCGTGCGCCCAATAGCGGCCGGCCGAGTAATAGGCGGAGAAGTCCGTCATCGGCGCACCGTCGGGATGGAACGGCAGCCAAAACAAATATCCGGCCGCGAACGCGGTCAGGAGGGCGAACCCTCCCCATCTGGCGATACGCGAAAGAACGAGGGGCACGTACGACCTTTTCTCCCCCGGCCGCCGTCGATCAAAAATGAGCTACGGCGCCATATACTCGGCGACGGTCACCGGGCGCGAAGTTATCCCGTACTTAGCGGCCGCAGCAAGCGGGCCCTCGATGAATTTGGGATCGTTCGTGGTGGCGAAGTATACCCGGTTTCCGGCGGCAATCGTCGCCACGTCGACCTTGGCGACTTTGGAGAGAATTTCCGCCGATTCGGGATAATGCGTGTTCGCCCAGCGCGCGGTCGTGAAGATGCCGGCACGTAATCGCTTCGTCGCGTCGGGATTCGCTTGCATCCAGCTCTTCGACGCAAACCACACGATGGTGGCGAACTCGGGCGCGATCGCGCTGTAGACGTCGGCGAACGGCCGTACGTCGCCGGCCCGAATCGCATTGCTCATCGCCGGCTCGGCGATCTGCGCGGCTTGTACGGTGCCGCGCACGAGCGCTTGGCCCATCTCCGAAAACTTCAGCTCGACGAAGTGCACGCTGGCGGGACTGACCCCGTTGCGATCGAGCCAAACCGAGATCCCGAGCTGGTTGAAGTCGGCCAGCGTCGACACCGCGATCGTGCCGCCGACGAGGTCCTTGGCCGTTTTGAAGGGCGCGAGCCGCGCCACCGCGAGACCGTGGGTTGCGTCGCGAGCCGAGTACAGGCTCGCCGGGGCGAGCATCTGCACCGGCAGGCCGCGCGCGATCGCCACCGCGAGCTGCACCGTATTGGCGAGGCCCGTGTCGAGATCGCCGCCGAGCACCGATTGCACGATCGTCGAGCTGTTGGTCAGCGTCGAGAGCTGCGCGTCGATCCCGGCGTCGTGGAAGAATCCGCGGTCGACGCCGTAATACGCTTCGCCGAACGGATCGATCGACATCGTCCCGATGCGGACGGTCGCGGCAGCGGTTTGCGCACCGGCCGGAACGCCGGCCGCGCACAGACCGGCAACGAGGGTCAGCAGGCCGGAACGTTTCATCGAACCTCCACGGGAATACGCCGCGGCAGGGGGTTCGGTTCTTCGTCTTCATGGCCTTTCGGCGCTACGGCGAGGTACACGACGGGCACCAGCACGAGGGTCAGCAACAGCGAGCTGATCAAGCCGCCGATCACGACCGTGCCGAGCGAACGTGCGGCTTGGGCGCCCGGGTCGAGGACGAGCGCGAGCGGCGTCATGCCGGCCACCATCGCGACCGTCGTCATCATGATCGGCCGGAACCGTTCGCGCGCCGCTTCGCGAATCGCCGCCGCGCGGTCGAGCCCTTCCCGCCGGCGCATGTTGGCGAAGTCGACGAGCAGGATCCCGTTCTTCGTCACGAGCCCGATCAACAGCACCGACCCGATCAGCGAGAACAGGTTGAGCGTCTGGTGCGTGAGCGCGAGCGATCCGAGCGCACCGACCACGGCCACGGGCACCGCGAACATGATGATGAACGGCGTACGGTAGCTGTTGTAGAGCGCGACCATCAACAGGTAGACGAGCGCGATCGAGATCGCCAGCGCGAACGACATCCCGATGACCGTATCGCCGACTTCCTGTTCGTTGCCGCCGGCCGACGCCGCGACCGTCACGGTCGATGGCAGTTTCAGGTCGCGCAGGCGCTTCGCGAAGGCCTTTTGCACGTTCGAGAGCGTCGCACCGGGCGCGATGTTCGCGCCGACGTAGACGACGGTCTGACGGTTGATGCGCGTGATCATCGGCGGCGCGGGCGAATCGACGAGCCGCGCGATGTCGCCGACGCGCACGATCGATCCGTTGGTGGCACGGATCGGAATCTGTTCGATCGCGCCGAGCGAGGTTTGCGCGCTTTGCGGATAGGTCACCAGCACGTCCTTGAGACCGTCGGCGCCGGTGAACTGGGTCGCGAGATCGCCGCCGAACGCGGCCCGCACGGCGGTCGATGCCGTCCCGATGCTGGCGTCGAGCGCACGCGCGCGGTCGCGGTTGAACTCCACGTTGACCTGCGGCGCATCGTCGGCGGCCGACGTCGTGACGTCGATCGCGCCGGGAATTGCGGCCAGTGCCGCCGCCACCGTGCGCGCGTACGCTTCGGGCTGACCGTCGA
>Ga0181536_10007040_pt1 | contig 11142 bp, 10 predicted proteins | sample PEATcosm2014_Bin_41_FD_121105 | JGI IMG/M metagenome (GOLD analysis project Ga0181536, IMG submission 121105) | Peatland microbial communities from MTU Mesocosm Facility, Houghton, MI, USA - PEATcosm2014_Bin17_60_metaG | ecosystem: Environmental > Terrestrial > Soil > Wetlands > Peat | place...
CACGGTAATCGTCTCGGTGCCCAATGTCGCGCACTTGTCCGTGTCGTTCCCCTTGCTGTTTCGTGGGGCATTCGAGTACCGCGACGCGGGCATTCTTGACCGGACGCATCTGCGCTTTTTCGTCCTGCGCTCCGCCATAGCGCTGCTCAATACGGCGGGCTTTACCGTCAGGCACGGCATTCGCCTGGGCTTCGACGGGCCGCGGACGCAGTTGCTGGACCAGGTGACATTTGGTTTGCTGCGAAATCAATTGACCAAGCAGTACGTGCTTGCCGGCTCACGCGAAGGGGCTGGTGTCCAGCAAGGTTCAGTGCACCTTCGCATACCCTGACCCGCCAGAATTCGCGCGACCAGATACCGGCGGGTTCGTTATTTGGAGGTAAACCCCAGTAAGTATCCCCGGTCCAGGCCCTACAAGAGTCACGCATCTCATTTACCCAGTACCTCTTAGTGTCCGTCCCAGAAGTATGCGAGTCATTAGAGTCGGTTAGCGACGGGGTCTTGTGGCATCTGGATTTCGTCGATTCGATGGCGGTCCCCGATTCGCGAGGTGCCACATGTGGACTCCAGAGAACCGCCCCCGGTACAACCGGGACAAGCTTCGCTACCCGAGCGACCTGACGAACGAGGAATGGTCGCACATTGAACATCAGATTCCGCCAGCCAAACACGGCGGACGCGATCGCGAGGTCGATGTTCGGGAAGTGGTCAACGGCATCATGTATGTGCTGAGCACCAGTTGCCAATGGCGCTATATCCCAAAGGACCTGCCGGCCACGAGTACCCTGCACGGCTACCTCCAGCGCTGGCAGTACGACGGGACATTGGCCCGGATCCATCACGCCCTCTACATGGAATGTCGAGAACAAATGGGCCGCGAGGCCAGCCCCACCGCATGCGTGATCGACAGCCAGAGCGTGAAGAGCGCCGAAAAAGGGGGGCCTGCATCGATCCAAACGGTTACGATGCGGGCAAGAAGATCAAGGGAAAGAAGCGGCATATCCTGGTCGATACGGTAGGATTGCTGCTGCACGCGATCGTTCATCCGGCGGACATCCAGGACCGTGACGGAGGGGTGTATGTCATAACGACCATGTTCGGCCTTTATCCGTTCCTTCAAAAGCTGTTCGCCGACGGCGGATATCAGGGTCCGAAGTTCCGTGACGCCCTGGCGAAAGCCTTGCCGGGGCTTTCCGTCACGATTGTGAAGCGATCGGACACCGCCAAGGGGTTTAAAGTCTTGCCGCGCCGATAGGTTGTCGAGAGAACCTTCGCATGGCTCAATCGATGCCGCCGCCTCGCCAAGGATTTCGAGAACCTGAGCAGCATGGCGGTGGCTTTCATAAGCCTCGCATCCATCCGTCTCATGCTGAGAAAGTTGAGCAATCCAGCGTGAAACTTTCCGGACAGACTCTTAGCTCGACTTTCCGCATTTCACGCCGCGAGGCACAGAGTCTCCACGAATCGTTTTAGCAGGCGGGCCGGAATTTCCACCGACTCGGACTGATGCCGGGACATGGAAAAATCCGGCGGCGTCCAAAGCACGCGCCGGACGGCTGCGATCGCGTCGCTGAATGTGGGGAGAGATTTAACGTGTGCCTATCCGGTTGTCACAGACACCCCCAAGGGGTTGTGTCCTCATGGGAAGCGTCTGATCTCGTTCGTTTCTCGGCATCGCTGATGAGGTAAGGCCTCGACCAATGCCGAGCTACATTCCCTTGGCTGGGCGCGTCCTACATGTTGTGGGTGTCTGCATTAACCGGATAGGCACGATTTAACGTACCACGCCGCTGAATGGGTGCGAACCGCGGTATTTGGTTCCGCCATCAACCCATGCGCCCAGATGGCCACCAGGGAGTATAAGCCGAGTAGCGCCGGGGTTGTGCGCAGGATGGCCAGATCGGACCATTGCCGTTGCGTTTCGACGCCCAGATGTTCGCGAACTTCCTGGAAGGTTGTCTCGATCCGCCAGCGGAAGACGAAGCGGCTGAGGATTGTCACGGGCTCAAGGTTGAGGTCGGTGCAAAGAAACGCCTGAGGGTCACGCTCGCCGGAGGGATCGCGGACCAGGATCCAGCGGATCGGGGCTGGCGGCATGCCACTGGAGTACCAGACTGAGGTACCGGACACGTATTCAAGCGCGCGGGTTTGGCCGCCGTACCATTCGACCATCGTAATATGGGTCCAGACGGTTTTGGGATCGGCCAATATGGCACTGAGTTTGGGGAGGACTTTGCCTTTCAGCCTGGGTCGGCCTTTCTGGTTCGGGCGGCGCTCAGGTGCCGGTTCGAACAGACTGGCATCCAGACGCAACCGCGTGATCAGGCAGACATGACGACGCACGGCGGCGATCAACTCCAGCGCGGCGAAGCTGCTGTCGGCGACCACCACCACACTTCGATCCGCCAGCCAGCGTTTGCTTTGTAATATGGCCTGACGGGCCCGATCGGTCAGGGTTTTGTGCCGCCTGCCTTGCGTCTCACTCCATCGGGCCGATGGTGCCAGCACGGTCAGGAATGGCAGCGCCCATCGCCGCTTCGCGAACGGAACCGGCAGCACCACGGCCAAAGATAGCCAGCGCAGACCGCTGGTTTTGACGAAATGGCCAGCCGACGAGCGCACGGGGTCACGATAGATGCCGCGCGCCTTGATCTTCGCGCCCCAGCGCCGCTCAATGGTATCGTCGATCGCGATCACGACCTCGCCATCAGGCCAAAGCACGGCGAGCAGATGACGCAGCAGCCTGCGAGCGATGTCGCGCGAATCCCAACGAGCCCGGTTAAGCACTTCATGGTAGCGGCCAAAGCCGGTCTGGTCCGCCAGCCCCATGACGCGCAACGCCTGGGTGACAGTGCGTTTGCCCGGTGCCAGGATCGCACCGGCGACCAGCACAAGGACGTGGTTCCAGACCGGCGCCGTGAAGCACGGGCGGAACGTGGTCAGCCAGGAAACGAGTATCTCCGGTGCGGGGGAGACGGCGGAGATGGATTCGATGCGATCGGATTTCATCGGAGCCTTGGAATCGCGACGGCCGGGCCGCACAAGAGTCCCCAGGTTATGTCGGGACGGGTCATCCCATCACCCGCGAGACGGCCCATTCCGTCCCTTATCGTGAGCGCCAATGGCAGACGCGATTATCCAGCAAATCGAGCAATTCCGATGCCCGAGAGGGACACTGTTCGCGGAACGTCGGAGCCGGGGCTACATACACCCTTTACGATGTGGGGTCCGGCGCCCCGGTCGCGCGCCTGCGTCCGGCCGGGAACGAGGGCAGATTCGAAGTCCTTTACTGGTCTCTGTGGAAAGAGCGGTGGGCCTCGACCGGCCCTTTCGGACGCATCATCCTCTCAATCGATGATGCCCTACAGTTTATCGCTCATGAGGATATCTTGTGGGTCATGACCTGATCGTCAGGACCCGGAAAATGCGGAAAGTCGAGCTAAGACCCGTCGACTCGCGGGCCGGGAAGTTCTTTCGAGGCAGGGTCGCTGTTGAACCCGATGACGGGCATCTGGAATTTTTTCTGAAAATGTCGGGCGGCTACGAATGGCTGTCGCTTGCCTCAACCCTCAAGCAAGCTGTCACGGCCCCGCACGCGTTCCTCTGCAAAAATCCGGCGACGAGCAAAAACCTGGCGCGAGACTCGCCGTAACACCGACAGTGTCCGTGTCACTCGCGATCGGCGCATTGCGGGTGTTGCAACGGGCGCTGACGATCACAGTATGACGTTCCAAAGCTGGTGGCTAAAGGAGGTTGTCGCGCAGATATTCCGAGACGTTTTCCACCGGCTTCAATTCCGGAACGTAGGAAGGGCAGCGGCAGCAACATAACGTTGTCAGGCACCTCAAAACGTGGAGAGCCGTACCAGCCCGCACGATCAAATGCCGCCACCGCGATCGACGCGTTTCGCTGATCAGGCGGCGGGCAATTACGGCGGTGTTGGCGGTTCACTTTCGATAGCGACAGTAGCAAGGACAGCGCACCCTGGCACTGGGATTACGTTCCGAGCGATTCGCTGCCTTGATTGGTGAGATCGCGTCGCCACACCTCTGCCAACTTGCTGATAGAGCACGATGGCATCGATGCCGATTGCCAGGCCACCAGCCATAAAGATAAGCGCCCGTTCCCCGAGTGTGAGATCGCCACCCGCCCAGAGCATTGCCGCCGCAAGACCGATCGTCGTCGCCAGCAGACCGATGTGCGTCAGTGCCGTCGGTATCGACAGGTGCCGATGCAGCAAAGATAGCAATACGACGAGCGACAGGAAGTCTCCGATCACCAATCCGACCATCACCGATTCAAGTCGTCTTGACGCGACTCCCAGTGCCAGCCCGATCAACATCCCAACTCCTGCTATCAGATTTCCGACCGTGAGGCGACTTGTAAAACTGTGGTGCAGAAGGATCATATTCGGCCCACCACGGCAAAATCGCAGAAATGCATCGAACATGGCCAACGCGCAAAAAGTCTCCGTGACCTGGTATTGGCGCCCATAAAAAAACGGCACCAGCCGGTCGAGAGCAAGCCCGATTGGCAGCGCGTAAGCTGCCGCGACGCACGCCATCCCAACCAGAACGAGAAGTGACGCCTGACGTAAAGCCTGAGGGCTTTCACGCAAGTTGCCCAGGAACGGTAAGCCGATCTTCTGGGCAATGGTCGCCAGGGGTGAGGTAGGCGTGATCGCGAGATTGAGCCCCAGCGCATAAAGAGCCAGGGTCTGCAAATCGAACAGGTTTGCGACGATCACCCGATCGAGTTGCCCGAGGGCCATGAGACCCACGCCGTTGATCAAGAGCGGAACGCCCCACTTAATCGCTGCCCGGCGGACCGACGGATCCACGGCGGCGACGCGCTCGGGTTGCACCAGGACGCGCGACAGAGCGACATGAACCACCGCCTCGGTGATCAGGCTCACCAGTAACGCGCGCTCGTCATGAAACCACGCACACGCGGGGATAACCACGATCACGGCGGCGACTTGCCCGCCGACATTGGCGATTGCCTCAGGACCATATCGATAGTCCTGCTGGATTTGCACCATCCGCCAGTTCCTGAAGCTGCTGATAAGCGGCACGAGGCCGAGCCAGGCGATGCCTCTCAAATGTTCGCTGGCGCCGAACAGGCGTGCCAGCGCGGGGGAAAAGATGGCAATCGCGGCAGCGAGGAGGATAGCGCGCCCGAGGGCAAGCTGCCGGGCGACGGCTACTGCCTGGGCCCGGTCTTTACCGTCAGTCACAATCACGAACCGGTCGAGCCCGACGTCGGTAATCAACTCGCAGCCCGCCAGGATCGACATGAGCGCGACGGCTGCCCCAAGATCGTTCGGCGAAAGCAGGTGCGACAGAATCATGGTGCGCACAAAGCGCAGAAAGAAGACGCACATCGGTGATACCGATGCAAACGACAGTCGGGTAATGCGGCGTCTCAGCGACATGGGTCGGCTCCGGTCAGACTCGGCGCGAACGGCCTCCCGGATGCACCTCGTCGCGGCCACGAGCCGCGGCCGGTAATCTCCGCCCGCTGCGAATTGGGCCGATGGCGTGCTTGCATTCGGGCTCCTCGGGGCAACACATAACGACCAGAGGATGCAGTTTGCGCAGCTTGGTCAGATAGATTGTACCTGATTGATCACGCCTACAGCAACAGGTTTGCCTGGCTCTGGACGTAGGTCGCGGTACCCTCCAGCACCGCGGCACCGGTTGTCGGCGCGGCCTCGAGGTGGTGCCGCCATTCACAATGCGCCATTAGTCGTGGCCCTCCCGCGGGTAACCATCGCCGGCCGCTGGCAGCCCCGCTGCCCACCGCCGGCAAAAATCGGGTGCTGCCTCAAGTAGATGCGGCAACTAATTCCGCAAGAGACGCTGGAGGTCACAATTCGCCACGCCGTTCGATCGCGTGGCACCGCCAGGTTGTGGATGGCTTTGGGTTTTTGCGGGTCGCTGGGGTTGGCCGTCATCGTACTCGCTTTCCTCGGCGCCGGCGAGCGAGGGACCGACAACGCGCTGCTTCTGACCGCGCGGCTTTCCTTCCTGCTGTTCTGGCCGGCGTACAGCGGTAGCGCGATGGCCGCGCTGTTCGGTCCGCCCCGCCACTTCTTCAAAAATTGGGCACGCGACTTTGGCCTCGCGTTTGCGTCGGCACACCTGGTGCACATTGGGCTTGTTGGCTGGCTCTGTCATATAAATGCGGCCTCCCCGCTCTACTCGTTTGCCTTCTTTGGGATCGCCGTCATGTGGACCTATCTCCTCGCGGTTCTCTCGATCGATCGCCTGCATCAGGCCGTTGGCCGTACGTGCCGGTGATCCTTAACGTTGTTGGGCTCAATTATATTACCCTGGCTTTCGCGGTTGATTTCACAAGATTTCCGTTCCAAGGCGACGCCAGGTACCAGCAGAGATAGGGGGAAATAGGGCGCAACCTGGAGCAAAAGCTGCCACAAATGCGGCGAGCCACGCCGGAGGTCGCAATTCGCAACACCGTCCGATCTTATGGCGCCGTCAAGTTGTGGATGGCTTTAGCCTTTTGCGCGGCGCCGGGTTTGGCCGCCGCCGCTTCGGCTTCCAAAGCTGTGCGCCGATCTGAAGCTGACGGATCGTCTCCCGCGAGACCGCGATGCCGTCCAGTTCCAGCAGTTTCTCCGCCGCCAGAGTGGGGCCAAAGTCCTCATACTTCTCTTTCAGGAGCCCCGTGATCAGGGACCGTTGCGCGTCCGCCAGCCGGTTGTGCGACGCAGGACCCCGCTGGCGCGACACCAGACCGGCAGCGCCGTCCTGTTTCCACCCCCGAACCAGACGTTTGAACTGACGGACGCCGATCCCAAGCCGTTCGGCTCCCTCCTGTTGGCTCAGACGGTGTTCGGCAGCCTGCCGAACCACATGTGAACGCTCCCGCTCCTGACCACTCATCAGCAAAAGCTCCTCGGCCACGCGCCCCTCCCTCGTGAACGCGCCAGGGAGGGGACATTCTAACTTTGCGCGAAGGGGACATTCCGGTTTTGCGGTAACAAATCGCTTCGCCCGCCTTCACCGGAAGCCTGGCGCGTGCTATGATGACCCAGATGGGATTCCGCGTCAGCGTCCGAAGTGGATGCGGCAGCGCACATATGAGCGGGTAATACGGCAAATCGAAGTGGGAGAGGATCGTCTCAACGTCGTCCTGACGGCCGGGACCCAACGAATCCTTGCCCGGATGGACAGGTCCGAACAGCGCGAAAGGATGCGACGATGAACGCCATGCCACCACCGGGCGCCGAAGCGTCTCCAAGCGCCAGTTACGAAGCGACACGGTTCAATGCGATCCAACACGGCGTGTTGTCGCGGCTCGCGGTTCTGCCATGGGAGGATCGAGGCGAATATCGGGCGTTGCCGGATGTGCTGGTGGCGGAGCACGCGCCGAATGGTCCAACGGAAGGACACCTGGTGGAGGAACTGGCCGGGATTTTTTGGCGCAAGCGACGCCTCCAGTTGGCCGAGGCGGCGATTTACCGGGATCAACTACACAGGGCCGCCACCAGCTCATTCGAACCTGAGCAGATCGGGAACGCCGCGCTCCTGCCGGCGGTCGGCGAGTTCAGGATCAGGGACGACATCCCACAGGCACTCACCGCGATGGCGGGTGACACCGCGCGGGATCTCCACGATGTGATACGCGACCGGGTGATGGCCCGTGAAGCGGACAGCATTCTCGCCGCAAGGGGAGCAGGCGCCTACGCGCGAGCCCTGGCGGCACTGGGCGAGGATGTCCGGTCGTGCTGGCTGTCAGCGGGTCGGCTACGATCGAATTTCGTTGCGGCGCCCCCCTAAGGGACGGAAAATCACGCGCACCAGCCGGGGAGTCGGGGAACGCCGGCTTAAATCAATATGTTGGAGTAAGTGTTCATGGCGACGACACTGACGGCATCGACGGAAGTGGAACTCAACACGGATATCGCTGAGGCCAATGCAGCCGCCTCCGGCAGCTTTGTCATCGACCTGCTGGGCGACATCACCGAGACGGCCGACCTCACTGCGATCGACCTGCAATCGGGCGTGACGCTGATCATCGACGGCAACGACGGCAGCGGCGGCAGCTTCACGCTGGATGGCGCTGGTAGCAATAACGGCATCAGCGTCGATGCCGGCGGAGCCGGCTCTGGGGTAACAATCGAGAACCTGGAGATCAGCAACGTTCCGACGGCGCAGCCGGCGACGCTTTCGAGCGGCACGCTTTCCGGGACCGTGACGATATCGAGCAACGCGACGTTCGATCAAACCGCGGACGTCACGTTCGGCGACACCAATGGTCCGGCAACCGTCACCAACCAAGGCACTTACGAAATCGATCAATTGACCGCTGGCACCTATGGGCCTGCCATCAACGGCGTCGCGGGATCGCTCTTCATTAATGACGGTACGATGGTCAAGTTGGCCGATAAGAGCGGGATCAGCGAAATCTACGTCGACGTAACCGACACCGGCACGCTCTCGGTCTCAGACTCGAACAGTAATCTTCGATTCGATGGGGCAAGCAATAGCTTCTCCGGCATCTATATCGGCGGGGGCATGATCGATTACGGAGATCCTGCCACGTTTCAGACAGTTGGTAACGGCAGCTACAGCGTCAACACCCTTGGCAACCTCGACATGTCGGACGGCGCCTGCACGACCACCTGGGCCGACGTGAACCAAAACGGCCAGGTGACGACCTCCTCCAACACCAGCATCTCCAACAACGGTACGTGGAACTTCACGTCAGACAATGGATTGACACTGGAAAATCCGAGCGAGGCCAGCACCAGCATCGCGGTGTTCGCGCTTTTTGGCGGCACGTTGGCCAAGACCGGCGGCACCGGGACAACGGTGATCGGTATCGATTTCAACGAATATGGCGGCCCCGTCAGTCATCAAAATGGTCTCATTAACATAGCGAGCGGTACTCTCGCCTTTAATGGCCTGCTCAACAACTTCTACAGCGTGATCTCCGGCAACGGCACCTTCAGCCTCGGCGGCGGTGGTGCCGACGCTCTCTATGACGGCACCGCCATTACTACCGGCGGCTGGACCATCACCGGCGCCGGCACCGATGTGACGCCGGGCGTGCCGTTGAGCTATTCCGGCACATTCACCGAGCAATCGGGCGCTACCCTGACGCTGACGTCCTCGAACGATCTGACGCTGAGCAACGCGACTTTCGACGGTACCGTGACCGGCGGCAGCGACGCGGCAATCGTGCTGGCCAGCGGAGGCACGCTGCAAATCGACGATCTCGCCAGCGTCGTCAACGGATCGCAGATTCAGAACTTCAACGCCCCGATCGGCGGATTCGCCAGCGGGGATATCCTCAGACTTGAAGGTTTCGGCGAATTCGCCACCATCAACGGAACTTCGCCGAGTTATAATTCGAGCACCAACACGACGTCGCTGACCTTGACGGATAATGGTTCGGCGGTCGCGACTTTGGAACTGACCGGCGGCAATTATACGAGTGCCACCGTGAACCCGGATCCGCTCATCAGTGGCGCCGTAGACATCGCGACGGCCTGCTATTGCCGCGGCACGCTGATCCTGACCGAACGGGGCGAGGTGGCGGTTGAGGATTTGGCGATCGGCGACGAGGTGGTGACCCTCTCCGGCGCGGCGAGGCCAATCCGATGGATCGGCCATCGCCACATCAATCTCGCCCGCCATCCCAATCCGCGGCTCGCACAGCCCATTCGCATCCGTTCGGGTGCGTTCGCCGACGGCGTGCCGCGGCGTGATCTGCTGATCTCGCCCGATCACGCGATCTATGTCGGGAGCATACTGATCCCGGCGCGGCTCCTGCGAAACGGCGCCACCATCGTGCGCGAGGAGCGCTTCGGCGCCGTGCAGTATTTTCATGTCGAGCTTGATGAGCACGACTTACTTCTGGCTGAGGGGTTGGCGGCCGAAAGTTATCTCGACACTGGCAACCGGGGCATGTTCGAGAATGCAACCGCACCGCTCGTGCTGCATCCTGACCTTATGGCCGATGATGGACAGGTGCGGCGGGAGGCGTTCTCGTGTGCTCCGTTCGTCGCCGATGCCGTACGGGTAGAGCCACTTTGGCGGCAGTTCGCCATCCGTGCCTGGCAATTGGGGTATGTGCTTCCGGAGGCCGACACCACAGAAGATCCAGCATTGTGCGTACGCGTCAAGGGACGCGTTCTGGCACCGGTTGAGGTGGCGAACGGCCGCTTCGTCTTTGTGCTACCGCCGAATGCCGGTGAAGTGCGACTGCTCTCGCGGACCGCGCCACCTTGCGAGGCCAGGCCCTGGGTTGAAGACCGGCGCCGTCTCGGAGTGGCTGTCCGACGGCTCACCTTGCGCCGCGGTTCCGACGAAATACCGGTGCCGCTTGATCACCCGGTGCTGACTGCGGGGTGGTGGGGCGCGGAGCGTGATGGTGCGGCCCTGTGGCGATGGACCGACGGTGATGCCCGGCTGCCAGTCGAGGGCCCTGCGACGCTACTTGTGGTCGAACTCGGCGGTATGATGACATATTCGATCCATGCGGTGGAACCGAAGTTGGCCGCGGCCTGAAACTGAATCTCCAAGGAGGCCCACACGATTTGTACGACATCGCACGCTAAGCTCGACTTTCCGCGTTTCACACGGCAAGGCAGCGTGAAACGCGGAAAGTCTAGCTGAGGCACCCCCCGGAAAATGGACCGGTCGCAAGGGAGCCGCTTTCCTGGAAACTGCGATAGGTCAGATCTGTGAATCGATTCCGCCACCGTACAATGCGCCCGAGGCCTGGCGGCCGCGAAGGGTATCGGAACTTGTTTGTCCTGGCGCCTGGATATCGCCGCGGGACAGGCGTCGCGGCATCGCGATACACGCCCGCGAGCAGGGCGATCGGTACATAAGCTTGCCGACGAGCATCGAAAATCGTAGTTATACTCGGGTAACTACAAACCGTAAGCCGCTGATGGGAGCATATGGACCTTGGCTGTGAACGATGCATACTATCGTTGGGTCCGGCGAGACATCGAAGCGCTGTTGCCGGCGTCCGCCACGCGAATTCTTGACGTTGGCAGCGGCGAGGGCGTTACGGCGGCGTGGCTGAAGTCGCGCTATCCCGGGAGCACCACAGTGGGATTGGAAGGCAATCCGGCGCTCCATGACCGACTCGCCCGCAATGTCG
>Ga0181536_10007041_pt1 | contig 11140 bp, 9 predicted proteins | sample PEATcosm2014_Bin_41_FD_121105 | JGI IMG/M metagenome (GOLD analysis project Ga0181536, IMG submission 121105) | Peatland microbial communities from MTU Mesocosm Facility, Houghton, MI, USA - PEATcosm2014_Bin17_60_metaG | ecosystem: Environmental > Terrestrial > Soil > Wetlands > Peat | place...
ATGCGTCCAGGCGTGGTGGCGTGCATGTCGTGCAACATCTGCCTTGGACGTGGCGTCGCCCCGGTGATGACGTGTCCAGTCAATCCATTTGTCGGGCGCGAGCGGGCGCTGCGTTCGGTAGCGGAAGACGACTACCGGTCCATCGACATCCGGGGGGGCGGGTTTGCAGCGTTGACGGCGGCTTGGCTCGCGGCACGGCGCGGCGCCAGGGTCCGGCTGGTGGCGCGGGAGAATGAACTTGGTGGAATGCAGTCCTGGCGTGGCCGGGTTCCTGGCCAAGCGGAGTATCGCAATACCTGTCTTGCATTGGTCGAACGGGCACGGGCGCAGGGCGTCGAGTTCGTGTTGCCAGATGCCTACGATGGCAGTGCCGACATCGTCTGGGACGTGCGCCGCTGGGAGCCGGTCTCCATACCAACCAAGACGGATGCTCCGGCCGTGACGAGCTACGAGGTGTTGCGCGGACTCAGGGAACCATTGTCGGGCCGGATACTCGTCGCCGGCGACGATCTGAGCAGTGTCGATGCTGCGCTATTTCTCGCCGAGCGGGGCCATCCCGTGACCTTGCGGTCACCGGCTCGCGACATCGGCTTTGATGCCCATCCCGGCTTCAGGGTTCTCAACCGGTCTATGCTGACCCGCCGTGGCGCTCGGATTGAGGTCGAAAGTCCGCTGGACGTGTTGCTCGATTGGCGCGGTTTCGATGCATTGGTCGTTGGCCGACTCGGTCCTACGGAGGAAGCGGATCTCAGTGGCTGGAGGAGTGATTTTGGCGATGCCGGGAGTGCCGAGATAGATGATGCATACGAGCCGGGAGCCTTGACCCGCAGCGTCTATGCCGCGGTCGAGTTTGCTACTTTGAACAAGCATGCGGTGCCCGCAGGGCCGTGGGCCATCCGTGACAGCAAAGAACGGGACACCCCAAACGCGGCCCGAAGGTAAGCGACGGCCTCTCGCCTGGCGGCGGGCGTCGCCATTTTTTTGAAGCGATATCCTTCAGCATTGCCTTGTTGAGCATCGCCTCGGCCAACAGATTCTCTAGCTTGGCCTTCCCGTCTTCCAGCGACTTCAGGCGCTTGGCGTCCGAGACATCCAGGCCGCCATACTTGTAAAACGTCGCGCTGCCGATCCCGTGCTTGCTGTACACATCAGCCGTCTTCGCCGCGGCCTCACGCTCGCGCAAAGTCAGCATGCGGTGTTCACCGCATGCTGACTTTTGCTCAACACGGCCGTATTAGCAAACGCGAACGTTCTCATGCTCGCGCGATGCTGGTCGAGGCGGCGTGGGCGGCGGCGAAGGCGCCAGGAGCCCCGGCACAGAGCAAGGGGAGCACGGACGCCGCAAACGAGGAGCGACAAAAACGCTGCGCGGCAGGGTGTTCCCATCCTCTGACGCTGCTCTTTGCGACGCGGTCGTCCGTGCAAACCCAAAAATACCAGGTGCTGGACAAAAAAGCTTGTCAATCTCATCCGCGGTCCGGATACCACCCCAGTGCTCCTCCGGAAATTGGTAGTAGGTGAGCTCGCTCGCGGCTTGCTCCGCCAAGTTATACCAACTCTCGCAAACGCAGACTCTTCCAGCTTGGCCGTCGTGCAGGGACCGAACACGAAATCATTATTTGATTTCAACTAGTTGCCTGTGACTTCGAGTTCTATAGCCGTGCCGCCAGATGAGTCAGGGTCTCCGAGAGTTGGCATTACACCACCAGTCGGGACGTGACCCTTGCAGTCGGGACGCGACCCTTGCGCATTCGTCGAATCATTTCATCACTCGATAAAATGCCGCCCAATGATCATGCGTTGAATTTGGTTCGTCCCCTCGAAGATCTGCGTGATCTTTGCATCTCGGTAGGACCGTTCCACTGGATAATCTCGTATAAATCCGTATCCGCCAAATGCCTGTACCGCCATGCTGGCCACTTCAACCGCAATATCGGAAGCGAAAAGCTTGGCCATGGAGGCAAGCACAGCGTATTCGTGTTCCTCAGCATCGACGAGCGCGCCGCCGCGATAGACTAACGACCGTGCTGCCTCTATCTTGGTCGCCATATCCGCAAACATGAACTGCATACCCTGAAACTCAAGTATGCGCTTGCCGAACTGTTTCCTTTCGTTTGCGTATCGGACAGCTGCTTCGAACGCTCCCCGAGCAATTCCCAGCGATATGGCGCCAACGGTGAATCTGGACTTGGTCAAACCGCGCACCATAATACCGAATCCGTCTCCCTCCTCGCCGAGCCGGTTCTCGAGCGGAACTTCGCAATCCTTGAAAATCAGCTCGGCGGTCGTTGAGCCGCGAATTCCTAATTTCTTTTCCACCTTTCCGACCGAAAAACCGGGAAACTCGTTCTCCACTACAAACGCGGAAATTCCTTTCGGCCCAGGACCGCCGGTGCGCGCATAGGTAAGAATCGTGCCCGCTACGTTGCCGGAGGTGATAAAACATTTCGTGCCGTTCAAGATGTACCGGTCGCCTTTTCGCACGGCCGTGGTCCGAATTGAACCCGCATCCGACCCAGCCTCTGGCTCCGTGATCGCCAGCGCGCCGATCTTTCTTCCGGAAGCCAAGTCGGGGAGGTATTTCTGTTTGATTTCTTCGGTCCCTGACCCCAAGATCGGTGACACGCAATTCGCTTGTGTGCCGTAGATAACTGCCGTGGACGCACACGCGGAGGCAAGCTCTTCGACAACGAATAGGAATGTGCGAAACGAGGTGGGAGATCCGTTGTATTCGGCGGGGATAAATATTCCGAAAAGTCCCTGCGTTGCCAATCGTGTGACGACATCCCAGGGAAATTCTTCGAGCTCATCGATCGTCGCCGCCCGAGGGGCAATCTCTTTCCGAACGATGGATTTGACCAGGTCAATCACCATCCGTTCTTCGTCCGGTAACTGGTTCATCATGAAATGACCTGCCCGCCGTCTACGTATATGGTCTGTCCGGTGATGTATTCGCCGCCGCGGGAGCAAAGAAGAACGGCCAATGGCCCGAGTTCCTCCGGCATTGCCACCCGGCGCAGCGGAATTCTCGACAGGATTGCCTTCTTGATCTTTTCGTCCGCCAGCGGCTTACGGTTGAGATCAGTGGCAACGTACCCCGGCGCGATGCAGTTGACGCGTATTTCATAGCGAGCGTATTCCGTCGCCAGCGAACGAGTCAGGCCATCAATTGCCGCCTTGCTGGTGCAATAGTCGACGAAGCGCGGGGGAGCTATTCTCCCCGCGGTCGAACCGATGTTGACGAGTTTGCCGCCCCGTCCCGCGCGAACCATCTCAGCCAAAACGAGGCGTGCGCAGAGGAACATTCCCGTTACGTTCACGTCTTGAATTCTTTTCCATTCCGACAGCGAGATGTCCGCGAACGATTTTTCCAGGAGTATTCCGGCATTATTGATCAATATGTCCAGATGTGAAAAGGCTTGCAGCGTGGCGTCAACCGCCGCTGCGACATCCGCCTCAACCGCGACATCCCCACCCAATGCCAGCGCTTCTCCGCCGGATTTTTGAATCTTCGCTACGGTGTCTTCCGCGTTTGCCGCCTTCGTGGCCAAACAAGCGACCTGCGCGCCCGCCGAAGCAAGAGCGCAGGCAAGCGCTCTCCCAATTCCTCGCGAGGCGCCGGTCACCAAGGCCACCTGCCCGGTCAAGTCGAACCAATTTCTTAGAGGTTCCATATCCTCGGCCTACGTCCAACGGACTCTCTTTTCGATTGGTCTCAAAAATCTGCGCAGCAATTGTTCGCTGCATACACACGCTTCGACGTTCGACTCATCCAGAGGATCCAGCCCGCGATGTGAAAAAGGAGTTGCCAAGCCTCAGTGCTACAGGGAAGGCTCGCCATTCCCCTGGTTGTAACAACACAGCACTACGCCAGTTCGCCCTTGAAATCCGGCGGCCTCTTCTCCAGGAACGCGGTAAACCCTTCCCTGCCGTCAGGGCTCGACATCGAAATGGCGAAGGCATCGGCGGCAATGTAATACCCCTGGCGGATATCGACATCGAAGCCTCGATCGATCCCCTCCTTTATTCCCCTGATGGCGACCTTGCCCTTGGATGCCATCGCCTTGGCTGTCTTGATTGTCTCTTCCCACAACATCTCGTGCGGGAACAATTTGTTCACGATGCCTATTTCTTTGGCTTGCTGGGCGGTGATGATTTCGCCGGTCAGGCAGAGTTCTTTGGCCATAGGCTTGCCAACAAGCTTACAAAGCCGCTGCGCGCCGGCAAAACCGGGCGTGACGCCCAGGTTTATTTCGGGCTGACCGAATCTTGCCTTTTCGGAGGCGTAGATGAAGTCACAAGCCATCGCAAGTTCATTGCCGCCGCCGAGCGCAAATCCGTTCACGCAGGCAATCACCGGAATCGGCAGCTTTTCGATTCGGAAAAATAGTTCCTGCCCTTGTCGCGCCATTTTGAGCGCCTGGAGCGGCGTAAAGTTCACCATATGGGCAATATCAGCTCCAGCTATGAAAGCCTTATCCCCGGTCCCGGTAAAAACAAGCACCCTTATTGTACTGTCCGCCCCGACCTTGTCTAAGGCGTCATTCACTTCCGCCAACACTCTGTCGTTGATCGAGTTCAATGACTTCGGTCGATTAAACTTAATCACGGCAATGTTCTCTAATCTTTCAAAGATGATGGTTTCGTAGCTCATGGCATTATCTCCGATGATTGGTATCGCTCCAGCCCTTGTTCTGTGCTTCGCGTCTATTTCGATGCATCCATCAGCTTTTGCGCAGCAATCTCTCTCAACTTGTGCTTCTGCACTTTACCGCTTGCAGTACGCGGAAAAGTATCAGCTACCATTACCAAATCGGGTATGAGATATTTGAGGGCTTTATCTTTAATGAACTCGACCAGTTCCTCCCTGGTGATCGCCTCCGCCCCGTTTTTGGGAATGATGCACGCGACGGTTTTTTCCCCAAGCCGTTTATCCGGAATGCCGACGACTTGTACCTCTCTCACTCTTGGGTACTTGTAAATGAGTCCTTCCATATCTGTCGCATAGATATTCTCGCCACCTCGGATGATCAGATCCTTCATCCTTCCCTTCAGCCTGACGTTTCCCCATTCGTCCATGGTTCCTAAATCACCGTAATGGAACCATCCCGTTTGATCGATTGCTTCTTCCGTCTTCTGTTTGTTCTTGTAATACCCGAACATGTTGGTGGTCCCCCTTATACATATCTCGCCCAGGACGTTAACCGGAACGATTCGACCCGAGTTCGGATCGATAATCTTCATCTCGATTCCGACATCGAGAGGTGGCCCGGGACTTTCCGCAGTCACCTCCACCGGAGCGTCCGCCGGACTGAATATGCCCGTTCCACATTCCGTGGTTCCGTCCGCCTGCAGAATGCCGCATCCGAATCTCCGCACGATTTGCAGCGCGACCTCCCTGGGCATGGGCGCTCCAGTGAAAAGCGCATACCTCAGCGAACTCACGTCGGTATCAGTAAACTTGGGATGGTTCATCAGGTCGATGAACATCGTCGGAACACCGATGGCCACGGTCGCTCTTGTTTTTTCGATTTCTTTTAGCGACACATCGACCGAATACCGTCCCATGAGCACCAGCGTCCCGCCAGTAAGAAACACTGTGTATTGGACGACCGCGTTACCGGTGGCATGAAAGAGCGGAGTCATGCACAACCAGATATCACTGGAGGTGACGCCCATGCGCTTGGCAATGCCCAAGGAATTGAGCATGCGGGTGTCATGCGATTGGACGGCTCCCTTGGGGTCCCCTGTGGTGCCGGACGTATAAGCGATTTCCAAAAGGTCGTCGGCTTCCACCGGCTGCTTCGCGAGATAATCGCTCAGATAGTCATTGTGCGACTGCTTCACGTAATCCTTGTTTAGCAATTCATCGTAGTCCAGCATCCGGGACGCTTTCGGGTTTCCCTTGACAATTACATGTTCCACCGTCGGCAGCTCCGCGCGGATTTGCTCCACCAGCTGCGCAAAGGAAAAATCCCTCCATTCGCTCGGAATAAAAAATACCTTTGCCTCCAGATGGTTCAGGATGGTCGTGATTTCCATTCGCCTGAAAAGGGGGTTCAAGGGAGTAATCACGACCCCGATCCTGGCGCAGGCATACAATGCGATCGAATATTCCGGCCAATCCGGAAACAGGATTCCCGCACGATCCCCCCTCTTCAGGCCCAGACGCAGCAGACTATTGGCCATGCGATTGACGGCCTCGTTGAACTTGCGATAGGTAATCTTCGTATCGCCGAACCAGATAGCAACGTTGTCGGGGTAACGCTGCGCCGATTCTTCCAGCGACTGCCCAAATGTCACGCCTTTTTCTATTCCGACCCCATGCCGGTAGCAGTAACTCATCTTCAGTAGCTTCAATTGAAATCCTCCCCCTATTGGAGTCTCACGCTTTCGTCTTGGGATTGATGGAATTCGCTACGATTTCCCTCAATTCCACTTTGCGAACCTTCCCGCTCGGAGTCGTCGGAAACGCCTCCATGAACACAAGACGATCGGGAATCTTATGCCGTGCCACATTGTCCTTGAAGTAATTCTTCAGTTCCTCATGCGTAAATGGGGCGCCGCCCTCGGGGATAATGCACGCGCAGGACGCCTCGCCGAGGCGTTCGTCCGGAATCCCTATAACAGCAGCCTGCTTCACTTTTGGAAACGTGTAGAGAATATCCTCGATCTCCGTCGGCGCGATATTTTCCCCGCCGCGCACGATCATGTCTTTTATTCTTCCGACAATGATCAGGTTTCCACGTTCGTCCATCTTGGCCAGATCGCCACTGTACACCCATCCTCGATCATCCAAGACCTGCGCGGTTCGATCGGGCTCCTTATAGTATCCGAGGAATACGTTCTGCCCCCTTGCGCATGCCTCGCCCTCCTGGCCAATCGGAACAATTCTCCTTTGATTATCGACGACCTTGTGTTCCATTCCAGGTTGAGGCGTTCCAACCGTCTTGCAAACGATCTCTGCCGGGTCATCGAGTGAAGTTAGATTGCTCGCGGCGGTTTCCGTCATCCCGTAGCCGGAGGTCAGCTTGCAAGCGAATCTGCGCATGATATTTCTTGCCACTTCAACCGGAAGCGGCGCCCCGCCGAGCAGCATGCTTCGCAGCGACGAAAGATTGTACTTATCAAAATCAGGATGCTGCAGCATCATGATCGGCATAGTTGGAACACCGATAGCTATGGTCGCCCGCATTCGTTGGATCTCTCGTAACGCGCCCTCCACGTTCCACGTCTCCAACAATCCCGAGCACGATCCGCTGATAATCGAGGCATAAAAACTGTTTACCAGCGCCGTTGTATGAGACAGCGGAACCATTATCAGCCAGGTATCCTCGCTGGTGACGCGCATTCGTTCTATGGTGCCCATCGCGGCGCGACATCGCGAATTATGGGTGTGCATAACCCCTTTTGGTTTACCCGTTGTTCCCGACGTAAATATGATTTCCAGCAGGTCATCGGATTCAATAGGGTTTTTTTTCAAATAGACGCTTTGATAATGATCGCGAGAATATTTGTGATCGAGATCCTTTGAGATTAATTCCTCGAAGGATATCTCGTGCGAGAAATTCGTCCCACCGAAAACGACCACATGCCCGAGGTTGGAAAGAGCGCTCATCATCGATGACACTGCCTGGGAAAACGAATATCCCCAAAACTCGTCGATCATGATGATCGCCGTGGCCTCGGTGTAGCTCAATATGTACAGGATTTCCGTTCTTCTGAGTCTTTCTGATATTGGAACCATGACCGCCCCCAGCTTTGCCAAGGCTAGGGCGCTATAGATGAACTCCGGGCGGTTGGGAAACAGCACTGCGACTCTGTCCCCGCGCGATATTCCAAGATCCATCAAAGCGAGCGTGAGGTGATCCACGATCTCGCCCAGCTCGCTCCAGGTGAGACTATTGTCTCCGAATAGGCAGGCCGGTCTGTCCGGAAATTTACGAACTGTCCGTTGGAAATATTCTCCCAGGGTCACGCCCGGTGGGATTTCTCCCGGGGAGTAGTAGTAGCTTTGGGTTAGCGGCATTGCCTTCATACTGGTGACCTCGCCTTCGAGGCATCTCCACGACCTTATTCAGCTCAAACCCAAGTACACTCGTTTGATGTAGGCGTTGTTTGCAATTTCATCCCGAGTACCAACCATGGCTATTTTCCCCTGCTCCAACACGTAAATTCTTTCGGCAAGGCTGAACGCCATGTGCGTATCTTGTTCGACCAGAATGACACCTACGCCTGATTTGTTTACCCCCCTTATCTTTTCCATGATGTCGTCCCTAACCCGGGGTGCCAACCCGGTCGAGGGCTCATCCAGCAGCAGCAACGACGGCTTACCCATGAGAGAGCGGCCGATAGCGACCATCTGTTGCATACCGCCACTAAGCTTGCACGTATTCTTCTTCTCGCTCTCCTTTAGGATCGGAAACATATCGAACACCATCTCGATATCGTCGTCGATCTGTTTATCGTTCCGCAAGTAAGCTCCCATTTCGAGATTCATCCTCACCGAGAGGTCTGGAAAAAGATGCCGCCCCTCAGGGCAGTGTATTACTCCCATCTTTACAACCTCCACGGGACCTAAACCGTCGATCCGTTTTCCCTTGAAACGAATCGACCCTTCAACCGGAACAATCTTCGACAATCCCCGAAGAAACGTGGTTTTCCCCGAGCCGTTGGGCCCGATAAGCGCGACCATCTCCCCCTGTCCCAGTTGGAAGCTAATGTCGTCCAATATCAGGGCGTTGCCATACTTGACCCTTAACCCTTCGATCTCAAGGAGCGCCAAAATTCCCGCGTTCCTTCCCTAGATAGGCTTCCACCACTTCCTCGTCGTTTGTAATTTCTTCAGGGGTTCCATCTGCAATTAATCTGCCAAAATTAAGCACAAGAACCCTTTTTGCCAGCCTCATCAGTTCTCGCAACTTGTGTTCGATGATTACTATGTTTAGCCCCTCTTTATTCAGCTTTTGTATCAGTGGAATCAACACTTCCACTTCCTTCAACGACAGCCCGGAAAATGGCTCGTCGATAAGCAAAACGTTGGGCTTGGTCGCAGTTGCCCTGGCAAGCTCCAACTTTCTCTGATCCCCTTGCCCAAGAGACCCGGCCAGAAGACCAATCTTATCGTGCAGTCCTACTCTTTCGAGTATGGCGGATGCCTCTTCGACATGCGCCCGGCTACTCGATAGAATGCCCATCCCTTTTCTTGCCAATAGCGCGACGATAACGTTCTCTATCACTTTTAGAGAGGAAAACATGCGAGTTATCTGAAACGTCCTGCTGACCCCCTCCTGTACAACCCGATGGGGACTCCAGCCAGCCACATCCACACCGTTGACAAGAACCTCGCCACCATCCGGCACGACAAATCCCGTTATCAAATTAAAGAATGTTGTCTTTCCCGCCCCATTTGGTCCTATGACGCCGACAAGTTCCCCCTTGGAAATCGACACGTTCACGTCGTCGATCGCGCGCAAACCACCGAAGTATTTTGTCAATCCTCTAATTTCCAGCACCCCCGTCGCCATTGGCAAAGCCTTACTTATGAACTACTCGCTTTATTCCGGATGCTATTGCTGGATACAATCCTCGTGGACAAACAAGCAAAATGATGACGATAACGCCAGTATAGATCATCATCTTGTAGTTTTCCGAGAATCTGAGCCAATCGTTCAAAAAGATCAAAAAGTAGCCGCTCAGCATCGGGCCAATTATCGTTCCCATTCCCCCGGCCACCGCCATTAATACAACAAGCACGGAAAACGCTGGCTTGAGCTCCGCTGGGCCGACGTGAAGCTGATTATGGCAATAGAATGCGCCCGCGATCCCGGCTAGAAATCCACTGATCACAAAAGTAATCACTTTGTATTTCCGGACATCTATTCCCACTGCCATGGAGGCAGTCTCGTTATCACGAATCGACAAGAGAACAAGGCCGTAACTGGATCTGGTTATGAAGATCAGGATGCCGCCACAGAGAACCAGAAGAGCCGCCGACAGGTAATACCTGGTGACCACGTCAACGCTTAAGGGGGAAATTCCTGAAAGACCATCGTCCCCGCCCGAATACTCCCAAAATATCGCGGTAAGAGTGACCGGAACAGCGGCGGCGGCAAACGTGACCAGCGCGAGATAGGCGCCTTTTACGCGTAGTGCAAACACACCAATCAAAAGCGCAAGCGCCGCCGCAACTATTCCTCCCAATGGAATGGTGACGTAGGGGGGTACTTGGAAATAATAATTCAACAACCCGGCGGTATATGCGCCTCCGCCTATAAAGAGCGAATGACCGAAGCTGATTTGGCCGGTATAGCCGCCCACGAGGTCCCAGCTGGACAAGAATATGGCGTATATGTTGCACAGGATCAGGAGATCGATGATGACCCTCGATTTTATGAACATCGGCGCGACCAGCAACATTGCCAGGGCAAGCGCGAAGTAGACGTATTTCCCCATCTCCCAATATCCATCTACTGGTTACGATGTCTATTGGTCATGTCTGTGATTGCCTGGCTGGCATTAGACCCGACGGTTTGAAGGCGAGAACGATCAAGATGATGACAAAAGGGACCAGTTCGCTCATGTAACTGGATAACGCAAAGGAGACAATCACTTCGCTGTACCCGATAATTAGCGCAGCCAAGACGGTGCCGGTCAAAGAGCCAAGTCCTCCCAGTATGACCACAGCAAAACACATAGTCAGCGGCTTTAACCACATGTCTGGCCGTGCGCCTATGGTGGGGGCGATGAAATCCCCGGCAATTCCGGCGAGGATGGCTGCGATGAATATGACCAGAAAAAACACTTTCAGTGGATCAATACCGACGAAAATGGCCCCCTCTCGATCCTGGGCAACAGCAAGAATGGCTCTCCCAGGCTTTGTTTTCGATATGAAAATGTATAGCACCGCTAACAAAATGATCGACACACCAAGTGCCAGCATCCTCTGCGCATCGATACTTACCGTTCCGAGCACCAGCAGTTTTTTGTCGATGAAGGAATTTAAGTTTCGATCTACCGGACCATATGTGCACAATACGACCTGTTCCAAAAAGTTGGCGATGGCTACGGTGATGATCATTACGGATATCCCTGAATGAATCACCGGGTTGATGAACCACTTTTGTACGATCAATGCCAA
>Ga0181536_10007042_pt1 | contig 11138 bp, 11 predicted proteins | sample PEATcosm2014_Bin_41_FD_121105 | JGI IMG/M metagenome (GOLD analysis project Ga0181536, IMG submission 121105) | Peatland microbial communities from MTU Mesocosm Facility, Houghton, MI, USA - PEATcosm2014_Bin17_60_metaG | ecosystem: Environmental > Terrestrial > Soil > Wetlands > Peat | place...
CGACAAAATATTCACAGCCCCTGAGGTGCGACCCCCGACTTGATCGGGGGGAGCCTCGAAGGACGACGGCCCGGGCCGTGCATCCTTCGAGGGCCGCTACGCGGCCACCTCAGGATGACGGTCATAGGTGCATAGTTTAAGCACTTGGCCCCGTGCAGGAGGTGATCATGCCGGCCGAAAAGTTCGATTTTCGCAACGCCGAAGACACCGCGCCCGGCACCGTCGTCGTGCGCGAAACGCGGCGCGGCCAGTTCCAGCAAGAGATTATCGCTGGCGCCCACCGTCTCATCGCGGACGAGCCGGCGAACGTCGGCGGGCTCGACAGCGGTCCGGGTCCGTACGATCTCCTGCTTGCGGCGCTCGGCGCCTGCACGTCGATGACGTTGCGGCTTTACGCCGATCGCAAGCAGCTGCCGCTGACGCGGACGCAGGTCCGGCTTCGGCACAGCAGGATTTACGCCACCGATTGCACCGAGTGTGAAACCAAGGAGGGAATGCTCGACCGCATCGAGCGCATCATTACGCTCGAGGGCGATCTCGATGCCGAACAGCGCGCCCGGCTCATGGAAATCGCCGACAAGTGCCCGGTGCACCGCACGCTGAAATCGGAGATCGACATCCGCACGATGGAGGAGCCGGCCAGAAAATAACCCGCATGGAGCGAAGACTCGCCGTCATTGCGAGGAGCCAACGGGTCCGCGCGAAGCGCGGCCCGATGACAGGCTCCGCGACGAAGCAATCCAGACTTCGAGTCACCAGACTGGATTGCTTCGCTGCGCTCGCAATGACAGCACAGCTAAACTGCCGCCTTTGGAACGCGCGCCCTGACCTCGGCGATCACCTCAGGAATCGCCGCGTCATTGCCCGGCGCCATGATATGGACGCCGGCGACGCCGGGAATGGTGGCAAGCTCCTCGATCAATTCGACGCAGATGCGCACACCTTCGCGCGACGGGTCCGTGGCTTTCTCCATCCGCGCGATGAATGTGTCGGGGATGATCGTGCCAAAGAGGTGGCTCTTCATCCATTGCGCCGACTTGGCCGAGCGCAGCGGGCTGACGCCGATGAGAAGGGCGAGTTGCCCGATGATGCCGGCCTGTTCGAGTACGCCGACATAGCGGCGCACAACGCCGGCATCCATGCAGAACTGGGTCTGCGCGAACTGCGCGCCCGATTTGATCTTGCCGAGGAGCGAGTTCGGCTGCCAGCCCGCGGGCGGATCGATTGGAACGTCGGCGGCGCCGAGGAAGAACGCGGCCTTGCCGGCAACCTTGCGCCCGGTCGGCAAGACGCCCTCATCGCGCAGGCGGCGCGCGGTCTCGATCAGCGTCTTCGAATCGACGTCGAAGACCGGCTTGGTGTCGGGTTGATCGCCGGCTTTCGGGTCGTCGCCGGTGAGCAGCAGCAGGTTGCGGATGCCGAGCGCTGCGGCGCCCATCATCTCGCTCTGCAGCGCAATGCGATTCTTGTCCCGGCAGGTGATCTGCAAAACCGGCTCGATGCCCATGCCGATCAGGATGGCAGCGGCCGCGAGCGCGCTCATATGCGCGCGCGCGCCAGCGCCGTCGGTGACGTTCACAGCATCGGGAAGTCCCTTTAACCCGGCCGCTTTCCGCCGGAGGTCCTGCGCGTCGCAGGAAACCGGCGGTGCAAGTTCCGCGGTGATGACGAAACGGCCCGCCCGCAGCCGCTCCTCGAACCTGCGCAGGCCGGGGTTGCCTTGGTCATTCATTGCAAGTTCTCTGTGGCGAGCGCGACCGACAGCGAGCGCTTATATGCTTTGCGGCAATCCTGCAAATGCGCCTTTAATCTTGCCTTTCCTGGACAGCAAAGCACCATCCCGCTAGAGAGTTGCACCAACATGAGCGGCGTCAACGATATCAGGTCGAGCTTTCTCGGCTTTTTTGCGCGCGAGGGGCACGAGGTGGTGCCGAGCTCGCCGCTCGTGCCGCGCAACGACCCGACGTTGATGTTCACCAATGCCGGCATGGTGCAGTTCAAGAACGTCTTCACCGGCCTCGAAAAGCGTGCCTATTCACGCGCAGTTTCGGCGCAGAAATGCGTGCGCGCCGGCGGCAAGCATAACGACCTGGACAATGTCGGCTACACCGCGCGTCATCACACCTTCTTCGAGATGCTCGGCAACTTCTCGTTCGGCGATTATTTCAAGGACCGCGCCATCGAGCTGGCCTGGAAGCTGATGACGAAGGAATTCGGCGTGCCGGCGGATCGCCTCCTGGTCACCGTCTATGTCGATGACGACGAGGCATTCAACCTTTGGAAAAAGATCGCCGGCCTGCCTGAGAAAAGAATCATTCGCATCGCCGGCTCAGACAATTTCTGGGCCATGGGCGATACCGGGCCGTGCGGCCCTTGCTCGGAGATCTTTTACGATCACGGCGAGCACATCCCGGGCGGACCGCCGGGCAGCGCGGATGCCGATGACGACCGCTTCGTCGAAATCTGGAATCTTGTGTTCATGCAGTACGAGCAGCTTGCGGCCGGCGAGCGCGTCGACCTGCCGCGGCCGTCGATCGATACCGGCATGGGGCTCGAGCGCATGGCCGCCGTGCTCCAGGGCACCCATGACAATTACAAGATCGACCTGTTCGTCGCACTGATCGAGGCGATCGCCGATCTCACCGGCGTCGATCCCGAGGGCGACCGCAAAGCTTCGCACCGCGTCATCGCCGACCATTTGCGCGCGAGTTCCTTTCTGGTCGCCGATGGTGTGTTTCCCTCTAATGAGGGCCGCGGTTACGTGCTCCGCCGCATCATGCGCCGGGGCATGCGCCACGCCGAACTGCTCGGCGCCAAAGAGCCGCTGCTGTGGAAGCTTGTGCCGGTGCTGGTGCGCGAGATGGGCCGGGCCTATCCGGAATTGCACCGCGCCGAGGCGATGATCACCGAAACGCTCAAGCTTGAGGAAACCAGCTTCCGCCGTACGCTCGAGCGTGGCCTTGCGATCCTCGACGAGGCGAGCAAGACGCTCAAGAAAGGCGACATGTTCGACGGCGTAACCGCTTTTACGCTGTACGACACCTACGGCTTTCCGCTCGATCTCACGCAAGACGCGCTCAGGCCGCGCGGCATCGGCGTCGACCTCGCGGCATTCACCGACGCCATGGAGCAACAGCGCGAGAAGGCGCGCGCCTCCTGGGCAGGCTCAGGGGAGGCCGCGGACGAGGCGGTGTGGTTCGCGCTCCGTGAAAAGGTCGGAGCAACCGAATTCCTCGGCTACGAGACCGAAAGCGCGGAAGCCGTCGTCGCCGCGCTGGTGGGCGACGGCAAGGAAGTCGCAGCGCTCAAAAAGGGCGAGAGCGGTGCCGTCGTGCTCAACCAGACGCCGTTCTATGGCGAGTCCGGCGGGCAGGTGGGCGATACCGGGTCGATGACGGCCAATGGCATGCGTTTCAAGGTAACCGACACGCAAAAGCATTTAGGCGATGTGTTCGTGCATATGGGCATGGTCGAGGAAGGCACGTTGACGGTCGGGACCGCACTTGCACTCGAGGTTGATCACCGGCGGCGCGGCGCGATCCGAAAAAATCACTCGGCGACGCATCTGCTGCACGAGGCGTTGCGCCAGGTCCTCGGCGACCACGTGGCCCAGAAGGGCTCGCTGGTCGCGCCCGATCGCCTGCGTTTCGATTTCTCGCATCCGAAGCCCATGAGCGCCGACGAGATCGAGCGCGTGGAGGATATTGCCAACGATATCGTGCTGCAGAACGCGCCCGTCGTCACCCGGCTCCTCAGCCGCGACGACGCCATCGCCTCAGGTGCGCGCGCGTTGTTTGGTGAAAAATACGGCGATGAGGTCCGCGTTGTTGCCATGGGTGAAGGCGGCGGCAACACGATGGGCTGGTCGGTCGAACTGTGCGGCGGCACGCACGTTGTGCGCACCGGCGACATCGGCGTCATCTCCGTGGTGGGCGAATCCGGCGTTGCCTCCGGGGTCCGCCGCATCGAGGCGCTGACGGCGCAGGCAGCGCGGGCCAATGCCAATAATCTTGCGCGCCTCGCCAAGGCGGCGGCGTCCGAATTGCGCGTGCCGATCGAGGATATGCCAAACCGTGTCGTGACGCTGCTCGATGAGCGCAAGCGACTCGAACGTGAACTCTCCGAGGCGAAGAAGAAGCTCGCCATGGGCGGCGGACGGAGTGGCGGCGCCGATGGCGTTCGCACCGTCGGCGACGTCAAGCTCATGGCACGTGCGGTGGAAGGCATCGAGCTGAAGGACCTGCGCAGCCTCGCCGACGAAGGCAAGAAAAAGGTCGGCTCCGGCGTCGTCGCAATTGTCGGCATCACCGGCGACGGTAAGGCCGGCATCGTGGTTGGCGTCACCAACGATCTCGTTGGGCGCTTCAATGCCGTCGACCTTGTGCGCAAAGGCGCGGAGGCGTTGGGCGGCAAGGGTGGTGGCGGGCGGCCCGACATGGCGCAGGCCGGCGGGCCCGATGCATCGAAGGCGGATGCCGCACTCGCGGCGATCGAAGCGGCGCTCGGTGCTTGACCGTCACACGTCGGTGTGGCGCCGCTTTGCCAAACTTACAGTTCGACGATCATGCCGTCCTCGGCGGTATCGAACGGAAGCTCGGCGCGACGCGCCAGCATGTCGTTGCTCATATGCGTGAGCACGAGGCGTTTTGGCCGGATCTGGCCGAGATGGCGTTCGAGTAGCGACAGCGCCATGTGGGTGCTGATCGGCTTGTCCCGCGTATAGGCCTCGCAGATGAACAGGTCGGCCTCGCGACCGACGTCGATGAGAACGTCCGTCCATTCGGTGTCGCCGGAAAAGGCGATCACCTTGCCTTCGGCTTCGAAGCGGAAGCCGAGACAAGGGCCGGCGCGATCGTCATGCACGACATGAAAGGGCGTGACCCGCAAGTTGCCGACTTCGCTGCGCCGGCCGATCTCCAGTTCCCTGAGTGTCAAAGGAAAGCGCAGTTCCAAAGTATTCGTACCGGGAAAGGCGCCCTCCATCACCTCCGCATAGCGCGATTTGAGCCCGGGCGGCCCGGCGATGGTGAGCGCTCGCTCGCGCTTGAGAACGTAATTTGCCTCGAGAATGAAGAATGGCACTCCGCCGACGTGATCGGCGTGAAAATGCGAAATGAAAATGGTATCGATGTCGTTGCGGTTGATCGCAAGCTTATTCATGGCAACCAGCGACGTCGCGCCGCAATCAATCAGTGCATTAATCTGCTTTCCGACGAGATGAAAACAGGTATTGAATCGTCCTCCCGAGCCGAAGGCATCGCCGCAGCCGACGAATTGCAGGTGCATGGAATGTCCCCATGAAGTTAGGAAACGACTTTGCGAGGCCTTGCGGGACGTCAGAGTGTGGACTCAGGTGAAAGTGTCGCGTCAAGACCGGCAAAAGTCCGTGATGAGAATCACAACGCGAGACGGTACCGGTGCAATCCGAATGCGCGCCCAACTTCCTGTCTTCTCATTGTTTTTTTACCTTTACCCGGTTCATTCGACGGCTTGTAGTTTTGCGGCGGAAGCCGCAGGATGTTCGCTAGCACAGTGCGAGGCGGAGCGCCATGATCGCAACACAAACTGGCGCATCCTGCCATCGCGGCGGGTCAGGTTTAAGGGGACGTTCGGGTGTATCTTGGATCAAATCGTTCCGGCGCGTTAGCGGCGCTGGCGATGGCCGTCGCGCTCTGCGGCTGCTCCGACCTTGGTTTGGATTCGAGCCAGCCCTGGTTCAGGAAGCCGCTCGATTTGTTTGGCCAGACCAGCGGTTACGCTTTCTCCGACTTGCAAGAGTCAAAACAGGATCGCCCGGTCACTGCGAACGATCTGGTCGAGGCGAATGGCAGTTGCCCGCCGCCGCAACTGCAAGCCACGCCCAGTAATCAGGCCGCGAGTCCGGCGGCTGCACCGGATGCCGAGTCTTTGCTTGGCGGGGGAGTCGCGCTGGGCATGAGCGAATGTGAAGTGGTCTACCGGTCCGGCCAGCCCTCCAGTGTCGAACTCGGCAAGAACCCTAACGGTGATCGCACGGCAGTCTTGACGTTCCAGAGCGGCCCGCGATCGGGCATCTATCGCTTTGAACGCGGCCGGCTGATGGAAATGGATCGCGTCGAAGAGCCGTCGCCGCCGCCGCAGGCCGCGACGAAAAAGCCCGCCAAGGCCAACAAGCCGCAAAAGAAGAATGACCAGACGTAATGCCTGCGTTAGCTCGCAGTGCTTCTGACGAGGACGGATTGCAATCAACGTGGCGATCGTAGCGGCGCTAGAATGCGCATCCGCATGCGGCAACGCAGCCCTGCAGATGAGCGGTGCCAAGGCGGTATGATCGCGCCGGGGTACGACGTTGTCGAACAGCGCCTCATTGTGTCATGGTGCCGAAACCGCAGCAGCAGTTCGCACCAGCGGTGCGGGCAACAATGATCAACGACGTGGAGAGTGTCATGGCGAGAGTCGCAAGAGAAATGGTGCAGAAAGCCGGCGTCGATGTCGACAAGCTGATCGACATGCTCGTGCGCAACGCGTCAGCCGAACTGACCACTTATTACTAGTACCCGATTTTGCGGGTGAATCTGATCGGGCTCGATGGCGAGGGTCTCAAGGAAATTACCGAAGACGCGCGCATCGAGGATCGCAATCACTTTGAGGCGCTGGTGCCGCGGATTTACGAGTTGGGCGGTAAATTGCCGAAGAGCATGATCGAGCCTTTCGGTTCATGCCATCTTGCAAATCGCGGCTGAACCGGCGCTGAGGGCGGGATTTATTGCAGATTTATCAAACTGAACCCGTGATCGCTGTGACGTTCATCACACATTCATCGCCTGGTGCGTCGGCTTGCCGGAATGATGAGTGCGGGCTATAAGCCGCCGCGATCCCGCAACGCTTTCGTAATCCTAAAAGGACAATTTGATGGCGATCGAGCGTACATTTTCGATCATCAAGCCAGATGCCACGGCCCGCAATGTGACGGGCGCCATCAATGCGATGATCGAAAAAGCCGGCCTGCGTATCGTGGCGCAGAAGCGCGTGCGGATGACCCGCGAACAGGCCGAGACGTTCTATGCGGTCCATCGCCAGCGACCTTTCTTCGGCGAGCTCGTCGACTTCATGACCTCGGGACCGGTCGTTGTACAAGTGCTCGAAGGCGAGAACGCGATCGCGGCCTATCGCGACCTGATGGGCGCGACCGATCCGGCCAAGGCCGCACCCGGCACTATCCGCAAAGTCCTTGCGAAGTCGATCGGCGAGAACTCGGTTCACGGCTCCGACGCCGCCGAAACCGCCGAAAAGGAAATCGCGCAGTTCTTCGCCGGCAACGAAATCGTCGGCTGAGACTGTGCGCGCGCCTCGTCGCTAGTGTCCGGATTCCGAAGTTCGCAAGCACTTTCAGCATACGCTTGCGCGAAACTCGAAATCAAAAAGCGGGCGCCCGGATGAACCTGCAAACTGCAAGCGTCGAGGAGCGGCGGTGGGTTCGATCGTGCAATACCTGAATTCTTCGCTGTGGGGCGACCTGCTCCAGGCGAGCGCCAACAATTTGGGATTCACGGCGTTCTGGGTCGCCGTGCTGCAGATTATTTTCATCAACATCCTGCTGTCGGGCGACAACGCCGTGGTCATCGCGATGGCCTGCCGGGGCCTGCCGCCGCGTCAACGATTCTGGGGCATGGTGATCGGCGCCGGCGTTGCCGTGATCCTGCTGATAATTTTCAGCGGCATCATCGCGCGGCTCATGCTGCTTCCCTACCTTAAGTTGGTCGGCGGGTTGGCGCTGCTCTACATCGCGGCCAAGCTCCTCGTGCCAGAGGATGCCGACAAGAATGAAATCGAGGCCGTAGCGCATCTGTGGCGCGCAGTGAGGATTGTCGTGGTGGCCGACATTGTCATGAGCCTCGACAACGTCATCGCGGTCGCCGCTGCCGCGAAGGGCCACTTCGTATTGCTCGCTATTGGCCTGGCCGTCTCCGTTCCGATCATCATAGCGGGCGCAGCGCTCATCACGGCGCTGCTCCACCGCTTTCCGATCTTTGTTTGGGCGGGTGCGGGGTTGCTCGGCTGGGTTGCCGGCGACGTTATTGCGACCGATCCGGCCGTATCGGGTTATGTGTCGGCCGCACTTGGTGAGAAATTCGCACCGCAAGCCGAACTCGCAGCGGCCGGAGCCGGAGCGCTGCTGGTCATTGCCGCGGGCATACTCTGGCGACATGTGTATCTGTCCAAAGCTCGCGCCGGGTCGGCCGGTGAGCAAATAGGCGGCACCTAGGCTTCGCGGTTGGTCGTGCCGGCTGCGATATCGTGGATATTTTGTTGACGCGCAGACGCAATCGCACCGATCGCGCAACAGATGATCGTTACGGTGTTCAATGCTTCGGTGCTGATGCGTTGATGCACGGCGTATTGCAGCCATGCTTGCGCCGCATTTGTTTGGCTTGCTTCGCCAGCAATCGGATTTTGGTCATCCGGCCGGTGCTGTCTTGGCGACACGATGCTGTCTTGGCGACACGAACGTTTCGGACTTTCCCCCAAAATCTGGCTTGTGGCGCGGATCGCAGCATCTGCACGCGATGTGCGGCGGCTGTGCCTACGTCTTCGCTGACATAAGGACTGACTAAGGAGACAGACGATGCAGAAGGGCACCGTCAAGTGGTTCAATCCGACTAAGGGCTATGGGTTCATCAAGCCGTCGAGCGGCGACAAGGACGTGTTCGTTCATATTTCCGCTGTCGAACGTGCCGGCCTGCGCACGCTCAATGATGGCCAAGAGGTCGAGTACGAGCTCGTGACCAACCGCGGCAGGACCTCGGCGGAAAATCTCAAGGTCGTGTGAGCGTAGCCCGAGAAATCCCGGTTCTCGTAGCCCCCGGTGTTACACCCGGGGGTTTTTGTTGTGTGCCGAGCATGAACGACAGCTTGGAGGTGGAAGTCCTCTATCCAGCCTGATGACGGTGAAGGATTAGCGAAGCGCAAGGGCGTCGTCGTGAGGTGGCGTCTGAAAGAGGCGTGGAGCAAAGCTGCGGCCCGATGAACAAGAACCGGATAACGAGGGTGAAGCCCAACGGCATGGCGATACCGGGACCGAAGCGTCTGCGCGGATGCTCGCTTCCAAATTCCGGCGGTCATCCTTCCTGCGGGAACAGATGTCCGCTCAATCCACCGAACCGCCGTGTACGGACCCGTATGCACGGTGGTGTGGGAGGGGGAGGCCGCGAGGCCGACCCCTATCCCGATTTTAGTGCGTGTCCTTCTCGTGGCCGGAGGAGGCAAGGGTGACCTGACCTTCGGCCACCAGGCGCAATGCCTGTGGATAAATCCGGTGCTCTACCTCCAGCACCCGCTCAGCGAGTGTCTCTTCCGTGTCGTCTTCGACGACTGGCACCGAGTCCTGCACCACGATCGGTCCTGCGTCCATTTCCGGCACGACAAAGTGGACGGTCGCACCGTGCCGCTTCACGCCGGCCGCAAGCGCGCGGCGATGGGTGTGAAGCCCCTTGAATTGCGGCAACAGCGCCGGATGGATGTTCAGCATGCGGCCGCTCCAGCGCGTGACGAACCACGGCGTTAAGAGCCGCATGAAGCCGGCGAGGCACAGAAGATCGATCCGGTGCGCCTGGAGCTCGCCGTCAAGCGCACGCTCGAATGCCTCGCGATCCTCGCCGAATGCCCTGTGATCGACAATCGCCGTTGCGATGCCTGCTTGCCGTGCGCGGGCGAGCCCTGAAGCATCGGGCCGGTTCGACACCACGAGCGCGATTTCGGCTGGGTAATCCTGCGCCTTCGCCGCCTCGATGAGCGCCGCCATGTTCGATCCGCGGCCGGAGATGAGCACGGCGACGCGCTTTTTGGCCATGCGCTTCACCAGGAAAGGTCGAGATGCCCGCGAAAGCCGACACGGGTGTCGCCGTTCGCTGCGACGACTTCGCCCAGCTGCACAACGCTTTCACCATTCGCCGCGAAGCGCTCACTCGCCGCCTCGGCCGCAGCCGGATCCAGCACGGCCACCATGCCGATGCCGCAATTGAAGGTGCGCAGCATCTCGGGCTCGCTGATCTTGCCGCTTGATGCGAGCCATTTGAACACCGGCCGAACCGGCACGCGGTCAAGATTCAATGAAACGGAAAGTCCCTCCGGCAGCACCCGCGGGATGTTGTCCACGAAGCCGCCGCCCGTGATGTGGGCCAGGCCTTTGACCGCTTTCGTTTCGCGGATCGCGGCAAGGCACGATCGCACATAGAGCCGAGTCGGGGTGAGCAGCGCCTCGCCGAGACTTCGCGAAGGGTCGAACGGGGCGGGTTTGTCCCAGGTCAATCCGGCCGTCGCGGCGATGCGGCGTACCAGCGAAAATCCGTTCGAGTGAACGCCCGTCGAGGCAAGGCCGATCACCACGTCACCCGCCGCGATGTCGGCGCGCGGCAGTAGGTCCGCCCGCGCCACGGCACCCACGGCGAACCCGGCAAGGTCGTAATCGCCGGGCTGATAGAGTCCCGGCATTTCCGCGGTCTCGCCGCCGATGAGGGCGCAGCGGGTCTCCCGGCATGCCGCCGCGATGCCTCTAACCACAATCGCGCCGACAGTCGGATCGAGCTTGCCGCAGGCGAAATAGTCAAGGAAGAACAACGGTTCGGCGCCCTGCACCACCAGGTCGTTGACCGACATGGCGACGAGATCGATGCCGATTGTGTCGTGGCGGGAGGTCTCGATCGCGATTTTGACCTTGGTGCCGACACCGTCGGTCGCGGCGACCAGAATCGGATCGGTGAAACCGGCGGCCTTGAGATCGAAGAGGCCGCCAAAACCGCCGATCTCGGCGTCGGCCCCCGCGCGCGCGGTCCTGCGCACCAGCGGCTTGATCAATTCCACCATGCGGTTGCCGGCATCAATATCGACACCGGCGGCCGCGTAGCGCGCCTCATCCACGGAGCCACCAAATCGGACAGATTATTCCCTCCCGACAGGGAGGGACTGCTCGGCGCCTCCTACGTCGGAATCGCGGGGTGCGCAAGCGCGCGAGCGCCAGTATATTATATTATGTGGTTCCAGGACAGCACGGGGAGCTGCCGGAAGCCGGGGCGTGGTTTGAGTATCCCGAACCTCATCACGTTGGGACGCATCCTTTTAGTGCCGGTCGTGGTCTGGGCGATCACGTCGGGAGAAATGAG
>Ga0181536_10007043_pt1 | contig 11138 bp, 11 predicted proteins | sample PEATcosm2014_Bin_41_FD_121105 | JGI IMG/M metagenome (GOLD analysis project Ga0181536, IMG submission 121105) | Peatland microbial communities from MTU Mesocosm Facility, Houghton, MI, USA - PEATcosm2014_Bin17_60_metaG | ecosystem: Environmental > Terrestrial > Soil > Wetlands > Peat | place...
CACGGAGGGAAACAGCAGCGCCTTGCCGATGGTCACGACCTTCGGCCGGAAACCCTGCTGCGCCGCCTGCGACCAGAAGGTCGCGAAATCGGGCGGGATCATATTGCCGGTGACGATCTCGGCATCCGCCTGCTTGAACTGCGAGATCTGCGACGTGAAGTCGTTGTTCATCACCTGATAACGGCCGGGATCGAGCAGCTTGTATCCGGCCTTGGCCAGTGCCGGCGGCAGGCCGCGCTGCGCATCGCCCCAGGCGTTGCCATCGGCATCGTTGGGGAACAGGCCGCCCACGACTTTGTTGGTCGGCGCGCCATCCCACAACGCCAGGAACGCGGCGATGACGTCTTCCAGGCCCCAGAAGAAGTGATAGGTCCAGGTGAAGCCTTTGTTCGGATCGCCGTTGCGGCCGAAGAAGTAAGGCTGCCACGGACAATTCGTGGTGATGCACGGCACCTCGTTGACCTCGGCCTGGTCGGCGACCGGATTGGTGGTGTCGGGGGTCGCGGAGGCGACGATGAGGTCGACCTTGTCGTGCAGGATCAGCTCGGAGGCAACTTCGGAGGCGCGCGTGCCGCTCGATTGGCTGTCCTTGCTGATGATCTCGACCGGGTAGGTTTTGCCGCCGCTCGGCAGGCCGTTGGTAAGGAGATTTCTCACCTGATCGAGGATGAAGCCGTCGGCTTCGCCAAAGCCGGCGAGCGGACCGGTCCTGGGGCTGACATGCCCGATCATGATGGTCTTCGATTGCGCATTGGCCGGAATCACGCGCAGGATGGCCGGCGCCGCGATCGCGCCGAGGCCGCCCGCCATCACGGCGCGGCGATTGATGGCTGCGCTTGTTCGACGCTCTGTATTATCGGCATTCATCTGAATCTCCTTGTCGTCGCATGGTCTGTTCGCCTCCCCTTGTGGGGAGGGGTGGTGGTCGTAAGCTCAGCGGTCGCGCATCGCTTTCAAATGCTGCATCACCCTGGCGCGGAGCGCCGCCTGTTCCTCGGCGCTCCATTTGCGAAAGCCTTCGCCGGATTTGAACCCCAACTTGCCGTCCGCCACAAGCCTTTGCAGATAAGGCGACGGGCCCGGCCGGTTTTCGATCGCCGGCAGCACGGTGTCGTGGATGGCCAGCGTGAGATCGGTCCCCACCAGGTCGGCGTTTTCGAGCGGGCCGAGCACCGCAAGACGACGGCCGAACGACGCCTTGATGACATTATCCACCGTCTCGGCATCGCAGATGCCGCGCTCCACCAGCGAAATGGCCTCCCGCCACAGCGCATGCTGCAGCCGGTTGCCGATGAATCCCGGCACGTCTTTTTTCACGTGCGCCGGCTTTTTGCCGGCTGCTTCGTGCAGCGCCATCGTCCAGGCGATCGCTTGCGGCGAAGTCCATTGCGTCTCGATCACTTCCACCAGCGGCACCAGGAAAGGCGGGTTCCACCAATGCGTGCCCAGCGCGCGCTCGCGCGCGGCGAGACCCTGCATGATCGAGGTGATCGGAATCACCGAGGTGTTGCTGGCGAGGATCGTTTCGGGGCGGACGTTACGCTCGATATCGGCAAACAGCTTCTGCTTGAGGCCTAAGTTTTCGGATACCGCTTCGACCACGTAATCGGCATCGCGCACCGCATCGGCGAGATCGGCGGCCGGTCGCACACGCGCGACCGCGCTCTCGTCCTCGCCGAGGTCGCGCAGATTGGCGGAAATCCGCGATTTCGCCGTGTCGAGATTTTGCACGACCGTGTCGGTGATAGTGACCTCGTGGCCGGCAAGCGCAAAAACCTGGGCGATGCCGTGGCCCATCAGCCCGGCGCCGACGACCGTGATTTTCGATTTGGGCATTTTTTTGCTCATCTCAGGCTCGTGTCCCTGACGCGGTGCAGCACGACGTGATGCACCGCTGATCCGGAACCTTTCCAAACTCCGCGTTTGTAACGGTCCCGGTTCTGCAGCGCAGCGCCATAGCGTCGAAGACGCGCGTGAACACGCTTATGGCGCTGCGCTGCGCCCGGGAAACGTATTCTAGCCTGCCGTGTAGCCGCCGTCGGCGTAGAGGATATGGCCGGTGTAAAAATCGGACGCCTTGGAGGCGAGGAACAGCAGCGGGCCGGCGAGGTCGGACGGCTCGCCCAGACGTCCCTTGGGCACGCGGGCGATAAAACCCTTGCGCACGGCGTTGGCGCGCTCGTTGTCCTCGTACATCCAGGCGGTCAGCGGCGAGCGGAAGACCGTCGGCGCGATGGCATTGACGGTGATGCCGGTGTCGCCCCATTCGCAGCCGAGCGCCTTGGTCACGCCGTCGATCGCGGATTTCGACGCGCAATAGGCCGTGTAGCCGGCCGGATGGCCCAAAAGCCCGCGCGCCGACGACATGAAGATGACCTTGCCGCCGCGGCCCTGCGCCAGCATCTGCTTGCCGGCCGCGCGCGCCATCAACCAGGACTGGGTGACGTTGACATCCATGACTTCCATAAAAACTTCGGGCGGCTGATCGACGATTTTTGCGACCTTGTTGATGCCCGAGGCGAGCAGCAAAATATCGACGCCGCCGAAGCGCTGCACCGCCGCCTCGACGATTTTTGCGCAATTGCCAGCCGAGCTCGGACGCATGTTGACGGCCTCGACCTTGGCGCCGAGTTTTTCGCATTCGGCCGCGACTTTCTTCAGTGCTTCGGCGCCACCCGCGGCGAGCACAAGGTGACAGCCCGCACCGGCAAGTACCTGCGCGCCGAGTGCGCCGAACGACCCGGTCGCGCCGGTAACGATCGCGGTCTTGCCGCGGACGTCGAACAGGGAGAGCGGGTTTTTCAGGAAGTCTTCGGACATGATACTCCTCTTCTCCTTCTCCCCGCGTGCGGGAGAAGGCACAGGCGGCCTTCGGCCGCCGTCCTTCAAACAAGAACGCGATGCGAAGCATCGCTATGATGAGGGGGCCTCTCCGCTGGGCTCAGAATCGCGGAGAGGCCCCCTCACCCTCGCGCGCTCCGCTCACTCGACCTCGCCCCGCGCAGCGGGGAGAGGTGAAGAAAGTCACTTCACCGGCGCGACCGCGACCAGGATCGAGCACACCTCGTTGGCGCGGTTGATGATCTCGCGGCTCTCGTTCGAGCCGATCACGCAGGAATCATACTTCTTCAGCACCGTCTCCTTGCCGCCGACGATGACGGTCAATTCGCCGGCGAGCACGAAATAGACTTTTTCCGGCGGCGAGGCGTCGGGTCCGGCGCCGCCGCCCGGCAGAAAATGGGACAGGCCGACGACGAGCGACTGCGTGCCACCCGCCTCGGCGCCGAACAGGCGCAGCGGCAGGCAGCCGCGGTGATTGGCAGCCTCATAGGATTTTGCGTCGGAGAAACGTTTGACCTGCATTAGAACTTCTCCCCTTTCTCGATCCGGTAGCTTCCCTTCGGGTCGACGATCGCCACCAGGCGGATGATGCAGCCGTCGCCGCGCTCCCAGTTCCACGGGAACAGCGCGAAAGTGCAGCGCCGGCCGGTGACCTTGTCGATATCGCCACCGACATTCTCGATGCCCAAAATGCCGTTTTTGAACAGGATGCGGTGAACCGGCTCCCAGTCGGGAAAATCCTCTTTCCAGTCGCGGCCGCCGGACCACTTCTTGTATTCCTCGGCGAGATGCGGGTGCAATGGCCCGTTGCGCTGCGGACCGATGGCGGTCGCGAGCGGGTGATCGTTGGCTTGCGTGTCGTGGCCGATGACCTTCACCTTCTTCTCGACGAACCACTCGCCGGCCGACGGCACGAAGCCGGGCGCGCGACAGAAATAGTCCTCGCTATCCTCGTAGAGCTTGTGCCAGCCGGTGTTGACGATCACCACGTCGCGCGGCCGCACCACCTTACCCGCCGCCGCCTCCAGGTCGTCGTAGGTGATCTGCTCCCATTTCTTCTTCGGGATCGAGACCACGATTCCCGAGCCGAAGAAATGCGGCAGCGGCACCTCGTCGATGAACGGGGTGCCCTGTATGACATGCGCCGGCGCGTCGATATGCGTGGTGTTGTGCATGCTCGTCGTGATGCGCTGCGACAGCACGCCCGATTTGGCCATGTAATGGATGCGCTCGATCTTGACGTCCTCGAAATACGGCCAATTCGGCGACTGGTAGCCGAACCGATGGGACAGGTTATAGAACTCCAGACCCATCGAATTGTTGAGGTTTTCCTCCAACGCAACGCCGCGTATCTTCTTGACCACTCCAGACCTCCCTCGCACACCTACTCCTTGCAACGCTTATAGCATTGGGCGGTATACCATTGCACCGGATATCGGCTATAGACCCGTCATTGCCGCATTGCCGCGCCGGGTCAAGCCCAGCTAGACCAGCAGGTAGACGAGCGGGGAAACGATCGAGGAACGCATGGTCCGCAAGATCGCGCTGGAGGAGCACTTTTTATCTCCAGGTTTCGAAGACTACTGGAGGCCGACGGTCGGGGGCGTCGACCCGAAGGTCGCAAAGAGCTTGCTGGCGCGCCTGACTGACTTCGGCGAGATGCGCCTTGAAGCGATGGATCGGGCGGGGATCGCGCGATCGGTGCTGTCGATTGCCGGGCCCGGCGTGCAGAGTGAGCCCGATGCTGCGACAGCGCGCCGCCACGCCCGCGAGTCGAATGACTTTCTTGCGCGCGAGATCGGCAAGCGGCCCGACCGCTATTGCGGTTTTGCCCACCTGCCGATGCAGGACCCGCTCGCCGCCGCCGCCGAGCTCGAGCGCTGCATGCGCGAGCTGAAATTTTGCGGCGCCATGATCAACGGCCACACCAACGGTCAATATCTCGACCACCCCGCCCTCCATCCGTTCTGGGAACGGGCGGAAGCGCTTTCCGCACCCATCTACATTCACCCCACCGATCCGATCAGCCTCTCCCCCGCCCTCGAAGGCCACAACGGCCTGCGCCGCGCCACCTGGGAATGGGGCTTTGAGACCGGCTCGCACGCCTTGCGGCTGGTCTTCGGCGGGCTATTCGACCGCTTTCCCGGCGCCAAGCTGATGCTCGGTCATCTTGGCGAGACCTTGCCATTCCTGCTGTGGCGCTTCGACAGTCGGGCAAAACTCTACGGCGTAAAGCTCGCCAAGCAGCCGTCGGACTACATCAAGCAGAATATCGTGGTGACGACATCGGGAATGTGCTCGGCCGAGCCGCTCAACTGCACGCTTGCCGCGCTCGGGCCTGATCGCGTGATGTTCGCGGCCGATTATCCCTTCGAATCGGCGCAGGAGGCCGGCGAGTTCCTCGACCACGCGCCGCTTGCGGAGCCGGTGCGCCAGGACATCGCATTCAACAACGCCGTTCGTTACTTGGGTCTGCCGCAGGCCTGATAGTTCCCTGCCGAGTTCCAGTCTTCCGCGTTCATGAGCACCAAAGTTCTCATCGTCGATATTCACGCCGAGCTCTATCGCGATCGGCTGCGCGCGGAGTTTCCTGCGCTGCAATTCGCACTCGCCCACGGCGTTTCGGACGTGACGGGCGATCTCGCCGACATCGATGTGTTGATCTGCTTCGGCATCGAAGCGAGAGACTATCTGTTCAGCCGTGCGACGCGGTTGAAATGGATTCAATCGCTGGCCACCGGGGTCGATCATTTCCTGCGTTGCCCGTCGCTCAAGCCCGACGTGCTGATCACCAGCGGGCGCGGCATTCACGGCCCGGCGATGCGCGAGCAAGTCGTCTATCTCATGATGGCGGTGAGCCGCGATGCGGCGCGCCAGGTCGAGGACAAAAAGGCGCATTTCTGGGAGCGGCGGTTCTGGAGCACTCTCCACGGCAAGACCGCCGTGATCGTCGGCGTCGGCGTTGTCGGTAGCGCGATCGGCGAGCTGCTCAAGGCGTTCGGCATGCAGGTCGTCGGCGTCACACGCACGCCGCGCGCGGTCGCCGGATTCGACGAGATGGCACCGACCGATCGCTTGTGTGATGCGGCACGCCGTGCCGACTACCTGATCAACGTGTTGCCGGCGAGCGCGGACAACATCGCGTTGTTCGACGCCGCGGTGTTTGCCGCGATGAAGCCTTCGGCCTATTACATCAGCGCCGGCCGCGGCCAGACCGTCGACGAGGCGGCGCTGATCGCGGCGCTGCGCGAGCGCCGTATCGCCGGCGCCGGTTTCGACGTATTCCAAACCGAGCCGCTGCCGGCCGACAGCCCGTTCTGGGACTTGCCGAACGTCTTCATTACACCGCATGTCGGCGGCTACGTCATCGAATATGAGGACTTCATCCTGCCGATGATCGTCGACAACATGCGGCTGTTCCTCACCGGCCGACAGAGCGAGATGCACAATATCATCGCCCGGTGAGGACGAGGGGCCGCAATGGCAGCCCTGCTTGGAGAGTTTCCAAACCGGGGAAATTATTGCAAAATCGGCCGGCGAGGGCCGCCCACGCCGGTCGCGTTGTTCCAGGGATCGATGTCGACGACCTTGCTGCCGAGCTTGGGATTTTTCAGCCGCTGCGGAGAAGGACATGACGATCAAGCGTACGCTCAAGGCAGCGCAACTGGTGCCGGCGAAGTAGCTTTCTTCATCCTCCCCCGCTCCGCTTTGCTATGCGGGGGCGGCAAGAAAGTTCGGAGTAATAACCCATGAAAAAATGGAACATGATCATCGACGTGGCCGAGTGCACCAACTGCAATCTGTGCACACTCGCGACCATGGACGAATATGTCGGCAATGACTGGCCCGGTTACTCGGCGCCGATGCCGAAGCACGGTCATAAGTGGATCAACATTTTGCAGAAGGAACGCGGGCAGATACCGATGATCGACGTCGCCTACGTCCCCACCATGTGCAACCATTGCGACGATGCGCCGTGCATGAAGGCCGACAAGACCCGCGCCATCACAAAGCGCAAGGATGGCATCGTCATTATCGATCCGGCGAAGGCCAAGGGTCAGCAGCAACTCGTCGAGGCCTGTCCCTATGGCCACATCTGGTGGAACGAGGAGCTGCAGCTGCCGCAGGCCTGGACCTTCGACGCTCATCTCATCGACCAGGGTTGGCAGCAGACCCGCGGCCAGCAATCCTGCCCGACCGGCGCGATGCGCGCGATCAAGCTCGAGGACGAGGAAATGGCGCGCCTCGCGCGCGAACAAAACCTCGAAGTGATGAAGCCCGAGCTCGGCGCAAAACCGCGGGTCTTCTATCGCAACCTCTGGCGCTACGCGAAATGTTTCATCGGCGGCTCGGTCGCCGAGGAGACGAACGGTGTCGTCGACTGCGTCGAGGGCGCCAGCGTGCAGCTCGTCAAGGATGGAACCGCCATAGCGGTGACGACGACCGACAATTTCGGCGACTTCAAGTTCGACAGGCTCGACGAGAATTCCGGCCGCTATGTCTTGCAGATTTTTGCCAGCGGTCGATCGAAAGTTTTGCAAGCGAGCCTCGGCGCGAGCATCAATCTCGGCGAGATCAGGCTGTAAAATTATGCTCGTCGGAGTGCGCGCAATCTTCGCCGTGCTGGTCTGCGCTGCGTTCGCCGGCACAGCACAGGCGCAGCAATACCCAAATCGGCCGGCGCACATTCTCGTCGGCTTCGCGGCGGGCAGCGGGCCCGATGTGCTGGCGCGCGCCGTGGCCAATCAGCTCGGCGCCGATCTCGGCCAGAATTTTCTGGTCGAGAACCGCCCGGGCGCGAACGGCACCATCGCCACCAATGTGGTCGCGCAATCGGCTGCCGACGGTTACACGCTGCTGTTTACCAGCGACTCGATCGCGCCGACGCCGTTCGTCTACAAGGACCTGCCCTATGACGTGTTCCGCGATCTTTCTCCGATCGCGACGGTCGGCGTCCTCGACGGCCTGCTTATGCTGGTCAATCCATCCTCGCCCGGCCATACCGTCGATGAATTCATCGCCTACGCGAAGAACAACCGGGTGCTGTATGGGTCGCCGGGCATCGGCAACGGACTTCACCTCGCCGCCGCCCTGTTCAACAAGACGACCGGACTCGCCATGGAGCACGTGCCGTTCAAGGGCGCATCTGAAGTCGTCGCGGCGCTGTTGGGCGGCAATATCGACGTCATGTTCGTAACGCCGCCTTCGGTCATTGGCCTGGTCAAGGACGGCAAGCTGCGCGCCCTTGCGTTCACCGGGCCAAAACCGTTTCCGGAATTGCCGGACGGGCCGCTGATGAAGAATTCCGTTCCGGATTATCCGCCGGTCGAGGCCTGGGGAATATTCTTTGCGCCGGCAAAAACGCCGCTCGAGATCGTCGACAAACTCAACGCCGCCATACGCCACGCGCTAAGGATGCCTGCGGTCGCCAATGTGGTCGAACGATCCGGTTACATCCCCGACGGCAGATCGCCTGCACAGACCGCGGATTTTTTCCGTCAGCAGGTCGAGGCCGCCGGGAAGGCGGTGCAGGCTGCCGGCATCGAACCGAATTGACCGGCCGGCGGGAGGAATTCGGCAATGAAAAAATGGTGCGGTGCGCTGATCCTGCTTGCCTGCCTGTGCGGCGCGAGCATCGCGCAGACGCCGTCCTATCCGGCGCACCCGATCACAATCGTCATCACGTCCGTCCCGGGCGGCGTGACCGACATCGTCGGCCGCGCACTCGGCCAGGAGCTGACCAAATCCTGGGGCCAGCAGGTCATCATCGAAAACAAAGGCGGCGCGGCGCATATCCTGGGCGCTGCAGCGGTCGCCAAGGCCGCGCCCGACGGCTACACGCTCCTGGTCGGCGAGTCCGGCACCTTCACCATCAATCCCACGCTCTATCCCAGGGATAAGCTGCCGTACGACACGGAAAATGATTTCATTCCGATCACCGGGCTTGTTCGCATCAACCAGGCCCTGCTCGCCGACCGTTCGCTGCCGGTTGCAAACGCAACCGATCTCATCGCGCTGGCGAAACAGCAACCGGGCCAGTTGACCTACGGCACGGCGGGTATCGGCTCGGCGCTGCACATGAACATGGCGTTGTTCGCAAGCATGGCGGACGTAAAACTTCTTCCCGTGCATTATCGGGGCTCGACCCCGGCACTCAACGATCTCATCGGCGGCTCTATCAATCTGATGTCGGTCAGTGTCAGCGCCGCGCTGCCGCCGTTCCACGCCGGGCAAATAAAGATTCTCGGCGTCGGCAGCATAAAGCGCCTGCCGCAGGTCCCCGATATTCCGACCGTCGCCGAGAGCGGGCTTCCCGGCTATCAGGCCACGGCCTGGTTTGGCCTGTTCGGCCCCGCCGGCACGCCGCGCGACGTCGTCATGAAGCTCGACGCTGAAGTCCTGCGGATATTCAGCGATCCGGGATTCCGCGCGCGTTTCCTCGATCCGCAGATGTTCGAATCGATGGCAGCATCGCCGGAGGAATTCGCCGACTACATCAAAGTCGAACGGGATAAATGGTCCAAGGTCATTCGCTATACCAACATAAAATTGGAATGACGGTGCGGGGCGAGGCGCTGGTCACCACCGGCGCCGGCGGCACGACGGCCCAATGCGCCGCCTGTCACGGGCAAACGCTGCAAGGGCTCACCGGCATGCCGCCGATCGCGAGACGGCAGGCCACCTACATCGTTCGCCAGCTGTTCGACTTCCAGGATGGCACGCGCTCCGGGCCATCGGCGACGCTGATGCAGGCTTTGGTGGAAAAGCTGACCGTCGACGACATGCTGGCCATCGCCGCCTACACGGCGTCGCGTAGCCCGGATTGAGCCGTCATTCCGGGACGCGGGCGAAGCCCGCGGGCCAGGAATCCATAATCACCGATGGTGGCATTGTCGAAGGTCCGAGCCCTTTATTCTGTGAAGATAGCAAGTAGCCTGCATCGAGCATTGCGAAATGCAGGTATGATCGACCGGCTCAAACGCTGATCTCAGATTTCGCTGGAGCGAAATCACGGGCTTGCCGCCCATGGGGGCGATGCGGAATCACTTACAACGAAACAAGGAGCGTAAGAATGTTAGATGATAAATGCCGAACGCTCCTTCATCAAATCACAAGTGGTGTTGCTGGCTGGCTTACCTTCCAGCATATGAAGAATAATAGCGATATCCTTGATGAATCCTCCGTGTATACGCCAATTAGCGAACTCGTCATGGGGAGACAGTGCGAAGTACAAAGAGAATTTCCAATACCGAAGGAAAACGCAAAGACAATACCGAAAAAGAAAAGGGGAACCAGAGAGATCGATTTTTTGATTGTCAGTCGAAAGAAAGGAATTGTGATTATATTGGAGGTTAAATTTAAGAAATCAGGCAAGCAGATGGCTGGAGGAATCGACAAGGATGTAGCTAAATTATTGAGTGTCAAGGTCAGCGACATTGTTAAACAAATAAAGGCTGGCAAAACGTATCCTATAAAACGTCCAATAGAAACAACCTACAAGATGGCACGTGCGGTGATGGTGATATGGCGTGGGACTGGTATTTTCGACCAGATGAAAAGAGAAGACGATGTGATAAAGAATCAATTTAAACAATTATTCGCGCCGTTGGTGGGTGCGAAGTCTGATTGGGAGAAAGCGAAACGGTGGTTTAATAAAAACAAGCCCTACAAGCCAATCCTAACTAAGTGTGGGTCGATGAGGGCTGCTTCAACTAAATCAGTAGAAAAACGATTTTGGGTAATGACCCTGTTCGAAATAACGGGTTGGAAAAAGGTCATTGCAACTAAAGGGTAGTTCTGACTTCCTTGGAACCGGAGCTTGCCGAGACGTTTCCCTACGAGGAATTCATTCTAATAACGATCTTTTACCTACACGGCTGGTGCCACGTTGCCGTCCTCCCTTCAAAGCCGCTCAACAATTTCCGATCCTCCTGACGCGCGGAGCGAAATCCGGGAACGATCGGCCGGTCTAAACGCTGACCCCGGGTTTCGCTGCGCTCAACCCGGGCTACGATTCACCACGTTTTATTCCGGCGGCGTGCCGTTGGCGGCCAAAACCTCGCCCGCAAGATAGAGCGAGCCGGTGATGAGAATGCGCGGCGCCGGCTCAAGGTCGAGCTTGCCGGCGACCGCAAGCGCGCTCTCGAGCGTATCGCGGAACATCGCCGGAATGCCGACACTGCTCGCGATGTCCGCCAGTGCGGCCGCGGGCACTGCCTTGTCCTGATGGATCGGCACGGTGATAACGCGACGCGCCAGCCCGGAAAAATTGCGCAAAAAGCCTTCGCCGTCCTTGG